>Ga0207674_10005531_pt1 | contig 15001 bp, 13 predicted proteins | sample KBSCornC72_FD_184303 | JGI IMG/M metagenome (GOLD analysis project Ga0207674, IMG submission 184303) | Corn rhizosphere microbial communities from Kellogg Biological Station, Michigan, USA - KBS Corn C7-2 (SPAdes) (version 2) | ecosystem: Host-associated > Plants > Roots > Rhizosphere > Soil ... | reverse complement strand
TCATGGCTCCCCTCCTCCTTCTCCGCTTGCTCGGCTTAGTGAAAGTCGATCTCTCACCAGATCGCCGAATTTCACTTAAACAAGGTCGCGCTTTCACCTAATTGTGTATTAGAACACCGATACACTTCTTCGAGTTGTATCTCTGAAAAAAGCCTCAACGCTTTGCGTGCTAAATCGCCTCAATGCGCACAATGAGGTTAGTTGGGTTAGTTGGCTTTCGCTGACCGCAGGGAGCGCACCTGACTCACTAGAGAATCCATATCTGTAAGTTGCTATTCTGCAGGAACTTAGAGGTACCAAGCTTTGAAATGAGGAACTTACGAAATCTTGAATCGCCGGGGATTTCGCCCGGGAGCATGTGCCATCAGCTAAGTATCTTATCCTGCAGTAACTTAGAGATAACCTGGTTTGGAATGAGGAACTTGCAAAACTCGAAGAGTGGCCGGTGCTCCACCGGAGGAGGTGCGTCGGCTAAGTGCCTATCCTGCAGTAACTTAGATATAACATTGTTTGAAATGAGGAACATACAAGAATCTTAGATGGTGTTTGAAATCCCGGCTACTGAACGTGCCGCCGGCTAAGTAGCTATTCTGCAGTAACTTAGATATAACATTGTTTGAAATGAGGAACATACAAGAATCTGAGATGGTGCCAGGAAGTCCGCCCGATGAACCGCGGTATCTGCTAAGTACATACCCTGCAGGAACTTGGAAATAATCGTAATGAAATCAGGAACTTGCAAAAACCGCGTTGGAAGCGATCCGAAGCATTCTGCCCGCCGCCCCAACCTCCTCACAAGCTCAACAGCACCTATTACATACAGAAAATTGGGGGGAGAATTCCACTGAAAGCTGGGAGCTGTCAGCTGATAGCTGGAAGCGATGCTAGCCGGCAAACGGATCCCCACCCTCCATCCCGCACCATCGATACCTGGCCGTGCCCCCAGACCCCGACCACCGCTCTGGACACGTGCTGTCAAACCAGTCCGACGGCTGAAGCCCCATTCCTCCCGCCGCGGCGATCCGAAAAGCTTCGCCAATCGCCCTTTTCTGCTCCGATCCGATGGCAGCCGGATCAGGCGAAACGAACAACGCCGCCCCGCTCCGTGCAATCACATCCATCCACTGCCGGTTCTGCTCCCACGGGATCGACGGCGTAATCCCCACGCAGTCAGGATCCAGCGCAAAAAATGTTCGGTCCTGAGCCAGCCGGAACGCCAAGGTGTTCACTCCCATCCTCCGCGTCCGCTCCCAATGCTGCCCGCTCGTATCATCCCCGGTTCGCTGCGACTCGAAGATTCCCGCTCCGAGGTGCCCCACGGTATTGCATCCCAGCAGCAGCGTCTTATCTCCCACTGCCTTCCGCATCGCCAGGTACAGATCGCGAATCACCTCAGCATTCGTCCGCGACCGGTCGTGCAGGTGCCACCCGGGAGTCGTCGGGCTCGCCCCCATCTCCGATCCCCACCGCCCCAGCAGATCGTAGGTCGAGTAGTCATGCTTCACCAGCTCAAATCCGAACTCGACGACTTCTCTCGCCTTCGCTGTAATCAGTTCCAGTGCCTCCGGCACCGTCGGATCGTAAGCCAGCTCCGTCGCTCTCTCCTTCTGCGCTCCAAATCTCGTCCCCGGCGCTAACAGCTCAGCCCGAGTATCCCGCGGCGCAATCAGTGGACGAATCCAGATCCCCGGCCGTACCTTCTGCTCTCTGATCCCCGCTGCAACCTCCCGCATATCCGGGAACCGCGCAGCATCCCGCCATCCATCGTCAACCACCGTGAATGGCCGAACCGACAGCCCCGAGCTCAGTTCCGCCATCAGCTCCGCATCCCGCAGCGTCTCCCTAGCGGAGTTCTTCCCGTACGCGTAGTACCAGTCATTGGAGCCATACAACGCCGACTCAGGCAGTCGAGGCTTCTCGCACATCAGCCGGCAGAAGCGTCGAGCAGATTCGAAAGGCGCTTCATCATACGGCCTGCCCGCGCGGCTGACGATCGTCGCGGCATGCAACCTTCGCGATCCAAGCTGAACGCCCTCTCCTCCGTTCGAAAGATTGAACCAGAGCGACACGCCTTCTGCATCCATCTGCCAGAAGCACAGCGCACCCGCGCCTGTCTTTACACCATACCCATGACATGCCACCCCATCCCAGGTCAGGAAGTACCACGGCATCACGCGCTCCGGCACAATCCCTCGCCATGCCAAATCGCCGTAGCTCCGCTCCCAGTGATCGCCGAGCAAGAGAATTGAATGCGCCGCCACATCCATCGCCCACCGCAAATGCAAATGCGTCAGCTCATGCCCGGGGCTAGACACAACAACTGGCATCCCGCTCGCACCCGCCTCAAACGCGACCTCAACGCCGCTCGCCTGCCACCTGTCCTGCGAACGCGTCAGAGCAACGGGATGCGCAAGCCCCGCATACGCAGTCACACTATCCGGAACACGAAGCACGTCGAGCAAAGCGGATTCGCGCGCGGGAGCGGAGTGGCCCTCCACCGCGCCGCTCGCAGTCACTGCACTGGTTGCAATCGCTTTCCCGAGAAAAGAACGCCGGCTGAAACGAAGATCGTTAGGCACCCATCTGTTCTAACACGCGGGTCCAAAGTACTCGACGCCCTGAATGCCTTAAGCCCGGTCCGGAGCCGGCTTCGCCAGCAGCACGCCCAGCGCACAACTCGCCATCCGCGCCAATTCGCCATCTGCGCGGCTCGTCAGCACCACGGGAACCTTCGCACCCACCACAACACCCGCCGCTAGCGCGCCCGCCAGGTACTGCAGTTCCTTGAAGAGGATGTTCCCCGCTTCCAGGTTTGGAACCATCAGCAGATCCGCGTCTCCTGCCACTTGCGATTTGATCTTCTTGATGCGCGCAGATTCGCTCGAGATCGCGTTGTCAAACGCCAATGGGCCATCAACAATCGCGCCCGTAATCTGTCCGCGGTCCACCATCTTGCACAGCGCCGCAGCATCAAGCGTGGACGGAATTGCCGGATTCACCGACTCCACAGCCGACAGAATCGCCACCTTCGGATTCTGAATATCGATCGCGTGCATCATGTCGATTGCATTCTGCAGAATATCGACCTTCGTCTCAAAGTCCGGCTGGATGTTCACCGCGGCATCCGTAACAAAGAGCGTCTTGTGATACGAAGGAACATCCAGAGCAAATACGTGGCTAATGCGCCTGCCGATGCGCATTCCTCCCTCGCGCGACACCACCGCGCCCATCAGCTCATCGGTGTGCAGCGACCCTTTCATCAGCATCTGCACTTCATTCTTGCGTGCCAGTTCCACCCCGCGGATTGCTGCCGCACGGCTCTGATCCACACTCACAATGCAAATGCTGCCAAGATCAAGTTCCATCTTCTGCGCAAGCTCGCGAATTACACACTCCGGACCCACCAGAACAGGCGCAATCAAATTGTCTTTGAACGCCTGGTACGCTCCGCCCAGAGAAACCTCGTCGCATGGCCATACAATCGCCGTCCGGACAGGAGGCTTCTGGTTCGCGCGCTCGATCAAGCCGAGATAATGCCGGTACTGGTTGTTGACGATCAGCTGCGGAACGGGCAACGTTGTCCAGCGCACTTTCTGCTTTGGGGCCAGCAGGTCCGCCGTGCCGGTGAAAATGGGCACCCCTGCCCCATTCTTGGCTTCGCAATCGAAGATGATCTTCTGGGTCGCCTCGTCCTTCGCCACCACCTTCACGTTGACGAGAATTCGATCGCCTACCCGGATGCGGTTTTTGAACGATAACGACACACTCGTCAGCGTGCACCCCGGCCCAGGCGTGTTCATGCTGAACAAGCCGGAGATCAGCGATGCACACCACATATTCGGGCCGTTTGGAGGAACTCCCCCGCCCCGCTGAGTCTGCTCATCTGAGTTGAGCACAGCATGGAACCCGGAGATTGAAGCAAAGGCCATCGCATCGTCTGTCGTCAATACATGCTCTGTCGACGCCGTATCGCCAATCGCGATCTCTTCATACGTCTTGCTCTCGATGAACCCCAGATCCATTCAAATCCTCCCGCACGCGCACACATGTGCCTGAGCCAATCGTATGGGCTAAAGACAAAGTACAAAGTGACTTGAATCACGCTTGTAGGATCACCGCTTGCCTATGGCACTCAGATTAATGAGCTTAGGAGGCGTTCTCCGGAACCTGACCGCCTTCCTTCGAGACAAGGGCTGCCGGCTCAGCATCGCTCAGCATCTGCGCATCCGCGAAGCGATAGCCGACGTACACGTCAGTGAGCAAATAGATCGGCTTCGAAGGATCGTCCTCGATCTTCTTCCTGAGTTGTCGCACGAAGGTCCTGAGATACTCCACTTCTTCCCGACAGTCAGCGCCCCAAACCGCCGTCAGCAGCTTCGCATACGAAATCACCCGTCCTGCCCGGCTCATCAAGCAGTAGAGAATGTCGAACTCCTTACGCGTCAGATGCACCGCCTGCCCACGCTTGGTTACGCTGCGCTTCGAAGGAATGAGCTTGATCTCGCCAATCTCAATCGGAGCGTCCTCCGCACGCGCCGGCGCATGAACCCGCCTCACCGCGGTCCGTATGCGCGCAATCAGTTCGCGGGTGCTGAACGGCTTGGTCACATAGTCGTCAGCCCCAAGCTCAAGCGCCTCCACCTTTTCCTCTTCGCCATCACGCACCGTCAGCATCAGCACGGGCAGCCGCGGAGCAAACGAGCGGATGCGCCGCAACGTTTCGATCCCGCCGATCCCCGGCATATTAATATCGAGCAGCACAACGTCATACGCGCCTGAATGCAATAGCTGCAAGGCTTCCTCTCCACGTGACGCCTCAGTGAACTGAAACCCGAGTTCAAGAAGCGGGGCGCGCAGAGCGCGGCGAATCGCTGGCTCATCGTCAACAGCAAGAATGCGAATGGCGGACTGGTTCATTGCAGTTTCCTCTTTCGTGCCTGGGCTGGTATCGCCGCGAAGAATGTGTTCCCTTCATCCTGGTCGCTTGTCACCCACACATACCCGTTGTGGATCGTGGCCGCGCGCTTGGCAACCGAGAGACCTATACCGGTGCCCGCTGCCCGATTGGATGAATTGGAGGATCGATAATAGCGATCGAAGATGCGCTCGCGATCGGCCATCGGAATCACCGGGCCAAAACTATGTACCGAAAAAATCACTTCGTTTTTCGACTGCACGGCGCGAATCGTAATCGTCGTTCCGTAGATCGCGTACTTACAGGCGTTGTCGATGTACTGCGTCAGCAGCATCGTCATCAGCCGGCGATCGCAGCAGAGAATGAGATTCTCGTCCGGCACATCAACAGCCAGCTTCATCGTGGCGAGGCGTTCACTCATGCTGGCTACGACCTCATCAATCAAAGAAGCCACCCCAACAGATGCGGCATGAACAATGACCTCATCGGCGTCCAGGCGCGCAGTCGTGAGCAACTTAGTAGTCAGATCGCTCAGCAGGTCTGTCTGCTCACTGATCAGCGATACCAGATCTGCCTGCCCCGCCGAAAGCTTGCCCATCTCCGAAAGCCCCGTCGACGCTGCGCGAATCGCCGTTAGCGGCGTCTTGTACTCGTGCGCAAGCGAATCCAGCACCGTGGACCGAAGCTGCTCTGTCTGCCGTTCAGTTTCAATGCGGCTCTCATTGGCAAAAGCGCGATAGCGGTCGAAAGTGACGGCGATCAACGATGCGATTGCATTATTCGTCAGCGGGCTTGTATCTCCACGCATAACGATCGAGCCGATCGGCACATTGCCAAGCCGCAATACCCGCCGCGAAATTCCTGTATCAGGATCGTCGTCAGAACTCTCAAAGTAGTACACGTTCTGCGCAAGCTCCTGCGGATCGACATTCCAGTATCCTGCCTGGTAAATCTCGTGCAGATCGGCGTCGAAGATCACAACCGCTTCCAGCGCGAAAATCTCGTGTACGAGCTCTGCGAGCTGCAGCCCCGGCTCTACATGCAGATTCATCTGCAGCGTGCGCCTCGTGAACTCATACAGGTCCTGCATCTGCCCGCCCCACGAGTCCGACGACCGCGCATGCTCCGTCACTCTCGCCGAAAGCCTGCTGATGACCAGGGCCGTCAGGATGAACACGAACAGTTCAATAGGATTGGCAGGATCCACCGCGGGATTGGTCCGCGCCATGCGCGAGGTGAAATAGCTCTGCACACCCACCGCCGACAGCGAAACAATCGCGGCCTGCCAGAAGCCGCACCAGAGCGCGACCGGCACCACGATGAGCAGATACAGCAGCACTACAACAGGAAGAAGCCACTGCAGCCAGTTCGCCAGAAATCCAACCAGCAAAACCGAAACGATCCCCAGCGCGCACTCGGTCGCAAACAGAAGCGCCTGCCGCCCCGACGTGCGCACGCGTCCTTCAGCGAATGCCGACCGAAGCGAGATGTAAGTCCCAGACAACCGTTTCACTTCCTTCCCGGCGATTGCGATCGGTCTGCTCATGTGGAGCTTCGATACACTTCCACGCTATTCAAAAGTTGCTGAATCTACTTGGAGCTGAGCGGCTCGCTCAAAGTTCCTTCTCTGAAGGCCGGTAACGCGGTGTGCAAACCAGCCTGGCGAGAGCCCCGCGTGCAGCCTGCTTGTGGGTTTCGTGCGCGGGAAATGTTCTCTGATTTTAGCAGTTCCTTATTTTGCCTCTATGTTCTGGACCGCGAAGCCGTCATACCGGCAACGTCTGCCGCCGCGATCAGGTTGAAAAGACAGGCCTGTCCGCTCCTCAGGAAATCTTTTTCCAATCCTCATCGGTTCCTTATGAACGTTTTGCGTTACTGATCATAGCCGCAGCCGAGAATAAGCAGATCAATGAGAATCAGCGCTGAGGCGCACGACTTCCTCTATCCGGTTTACGCCCTCGCAATCGCCCGTACCCGGCCGAAAGTGGCCGACACAGTCGAGGGCCGCAACATGGCACACGTTCTTCGCAAACCATTATCCGGGTCAGTTCAATTCATGTCAGGAGGCAATGTGTCGATATCTTCCACATCGAGTCCCATGAGAATGTCTCTGCTTTCAGTAGCTGCCCTCTCCCTTGCGCTCGTTGCTGGTGCGCAGACTCCAGCGACCGCTCCAGCCGATACCGCTGCAGCGCCCGCAAGTGCGGCGCAAGCCCCGGCGCCAGCGCCGGATCCGAAGCAATGGCGCGTAGGTCCCATGGACGTCAGCGGCTTCCTTGACGGTTACTACAGCTACAACTCCAATGACCCGAGCGAAGACAACAACGGGAAGATCAACGATCTTTACAACTTCAACGACAAGACAAATCAGTGGGCTCTGAACGGAGCCAAGTTGACCTTGAATCACGATCCCGCGCCCATCGGGGCTCGCGTGGACCTCGTCTACGGCCGCATTAATAAACTCGTCAACGCGAGTAACCAGCTCGAATTCGTTGAGCAGGCCTACTTCAGCGTCAAGCCTCCCAAGGCCAAAGGTTTCGAACTGGACCTCGGCAAATTCGTAACCAGCGCAGGCGCTGAAGTCATCGAGTCCAAGGACAACTGGAACTACTCGCGATCCATCCTCTTCGCCTGGGCCATTCCCTACTATCACTTTGGCCTCCGCAGTTCCATGCCGGTTTCCAAGACTGAAACCATTGGCGTGCAACTTGTGAACGGCTGGAACAACATCGTCAACGATGTCGGCGGCCCCACCGTTGGCGTGACTAGTTCCTACGTCAAGCCCAAGTACACGTGGAATGCGGACTTCTATACCGGCCCGGCCAACTACACCGAGCAGCACGGCTATCGCAATCTCTTCGACACCACCGTCCTGCTGACGCCCAATTCCAAGTTCAACGCCTATATCAACTACGACATCGGCGCGAACAGCGATTCCATTCACAACGGAATCGGCGACAACAAGACCAACCTCTGGCAGGGTGTTGCCTTCGCCGCGCATCAGCAGATCAGCTCCAAGTTTGCCGGCACAGGTCGTATCGAAGTGTTCAACGATCGCGACGGCTACTCCACCGGCGTAGCTCAGACCGTCAAGGAATTCACGGCAACTGGCGAGTATCACTGGCCTCTCGGCCTCATCGCCCGCGCCGAATATCGCCACGACTGGTCAGATCAGCCCTACTTCCACAAGAACGCGGACAGCATGGTCGACTCGCAGAACACCTTCACCATCGGCCTCATCGCGATCTTCGCCCCCAAGCGATAATGCGTTCCCTTCCGGCCGGTTGAGCTCAATCCAACCGGCCGGAAGCAACACACGTACGGCTGCGCCACGTTTCGTCAGAAGATTTTCGGGTCTCTTCATTTCATCTTCATCGCTCGACATCTAGCCTGTGAGTATCCCGATAAGCACTGATCAACCAGACGTTCGGGCAACTTTCAGAAACTACCTAAAGCAGCTGACGCAAGCTGGCAGGAAGCCTGCGCCACAACGGAGGAGTGTATGAGCAAAGAATCGATTCTGCTGGAACTTCTCCTTTCAGGGTTTTTCGCAGTCGCATGCTTCAAAGCGCGGCCGGCCGATGCACACGAGGAGAAGCTCAAGGATCTTCTCTTTCTCACCGACCGCTTGGAGCGACTCCGCCGCACGCGCTGGCAATGGTGCTCGATGGTGCTTCTGCTTGTCTTTAGCCGGATGCAGATGCAGACACCTATCGTCGCGGAGCTGACCGGCCTTGCTCAGTTTCTAGTCTTCCTTGCGTTGCCAACTCAGAAACATTCTTTACACGTTCCCCTTCGCCCTTGAACACATTTCAGCCCAGCACTTATCCCATTTCACATTGTTGATCTTCAATCCAGGAGGAGTACATGGCCGCAACAAAATCACAGGGCAGATCGTTCACGTTATTCATGCTGGGAGTCACAGTTACCGCAGCCGGAATAGCGTATTTCTCAACCGGCAGCGGGAAGCTCGCCCTCATCGGAGGGCTGGTAGTCCTGGCTGTCTCGTTTGGCATCTTCCTCAAGATCAAACCGGATGAGGGAGAAGTTGCTGACAAGGGCCAACCGGCTACAATGCGACTGGCGGGCGTTCTGGCAGCCTTTGCGGGCTGGGCAATTGCGGTGTTCGGTCTGAATCTTTCCACCAGCGTTTCAGGGCGGATGGTGACCACGCTTGTCGGCATTGCGGTCTCGCTCGCAGGGGCTCTGATCCTCTTGCCCGTGGCTGCAAACAAGAACGCAATCTGGAAGTCCTAGCGCATCCGCTGAATACCAACCTCCCTCGGCGACGAACACAACATAAGGAGACAGATTTCTGATGAAGATTTTCCGTATGGCATCGGCTACATGCGCCCTCGCTTTCCTGCTGGCAGCAGGGGCGGTCTCAGTAGCTCGGGCTGACGCCGCTCCATCTGCGTCCGCGGCCGAGTTGAAAGACGCTGCTTCCAAAGCACCCACAACCTCGACACTCGCCGCCGGGGATCCCGCCGGCACAATCACCGGAACCGTCAGTGACGTTCCGGTCTCTGATTCGAAGGCGGGCCTGAGCCTCGGCGACGTCGCCAACCAGGTTGGACAAAACAAGATCGGCATCAACTTCACGTGGACCCTTATCTGCGGCTTTCTTGTGATGTTCATGCAGGCTGGCTTCGCCATGGTTGAGGCTGGCCTGTGTCGCGTGAAGAATGCCAACCACACCTACATGATGAACTTCTTCGTGTATGGCTGCGGTCTCTTCGCTTACTGGATCATGGGCTTCGCTATTCAGATGGGCGGTGCTGCCGGCAATGGAAATCTCGGCGGACTTCAACCCCTCATAGGCGAACACACGGTCTCCCTCTTTGGAAAAACGTGGGGCCTCTTCGGACAGAGCGGCATGTTCCTCTCTGGTCACAGCTACGACGTGGGGGTGATGGTCATCTTCCTCTTCCAGATGGTCTTCATGGATACGGCACTGACCATCGTCACCGGAGCCTGCGCTGAACGCTGGAAGTTCCTCACCTTCTCGGTGTCCTCAGTACTCATGGGCGCCATCACCTATCCCTTGTTCGCCAACTGGGCCTGGGGCGGCGGCTGGCTCGCGCAGCTCGGCACGAACCTCGGTCTGGGCAAGGGCTATGCTGACTTCGCGGGATCCGGGGTTGTGCACTCCGTAGGTGGCGTTACTGCTCTTGCGGTTGCGTTGATCGTCGGACCTCGCATCGGAAAATTCAATCGCGATGGCTCAGCCAACGCAATCATCGGTCACGATATTTCGGCCGTACTGATTGGCTGCTTCATTCTCGCCTTCGGCTGGTTCGGCTTCAACCCCGGCAGCACGCTCGGAGCGTCGGCAGCAGGTTGCCTTCGCATCGGATCCGTCGCAGTGAACACCATGCTGGCGGGTTGCACCGGAACCTTCGGCGCTCTCCTGTACATGTGGGCGATCAAGGGTAAGCCTGACGCCTCGATGAGCGCCAACGGCCTCCTCGCCGGCCTCGTTGCCATCACCGCACCCAGCGGCTTCGTCAACCCGATCTGCAGCGGCATCATCGGCTTGATTGCTGGAGTCTTGGTTTGTGTCAGCGTCGCCTTCGTTGAGAACACGCTCAAGGTCGACGATCCGGTCGGCGCCATCTCTGTCCACGGCGCTTGCGGACTCTGGGGAGTGATCTCCGTAGGCCTCTTCGCTGACGGTACCAGCAACTACGGCGGAGCATGGAATGGCGTAAGCGGATCCGTTACAGGGCTGTTCTACGGCGATGCCAGCCAGCTCGTGGCCCAGCTCGTCGGAGTCTCAACCCTGGTCGGCTTCGTCTTCGGCTTCAGCTACGCCTTGAACTGGGTGCTCGATATCTTCCTCGGACATCGCGTTTCCGCCGAAAGCGAACTTGCTGGTCTCGACCTTCCAGAGATGGGTCAGCTCGGCTATCCGGAATTCGTCTTCGCCGCTGAACCGGAAATCATGAGAACCGCTACACCTGCTGCCGCAGTTGCCTGAGCGATATTGATCTGCCGCAAGCTCCAGCAGTCTGCGGCAGATCACATATTTTTTCGGTGCAACAAGGTAATCCGGGCATTCACCTTGCTGCCCTCTTCTTCGAATCGCGATTCTGGAGTTCAACATGATGAATCAGGCGCAGATCTCCATTCAACAATCTTCAGACGCAGCCGCGAGTGTGCCTGCAACGTCCCTGGCGCTGCAACAAACACTAGGGCCAAAGGCTACGAAGTCCCTGCAGCAGATGTTTCGCGATCCTCGCGTCCTCGAGTCCGATGAGCGCGGCGAGCTGGTTGCATCTCTTTCAAAGGCGGTCGAGATGTTCCCCGCTGTACCTGAGGTTCGCGTGATGCTTGGAATGGCATTGTGCGTCGACTTGCGAGCACAGGAGGCCATGACACGTCTGCGCGAAGCCGTTGAGCAGGACCCGGCGTGCTACATTGCGCAACTCAAGCTGGGTGAGCTGATGATGCGCCTGCGTATTTGCGACAAGGCCGCGGATCACACTCATCAGGCTGCCAGGCTGGCCGCTAACGACATGCAGGCGGAACTTGCCCGGAGGCAGGCCGCAACCATCCGCCAGATGCAAAGAGAAGGAATCGAACGCGGCGGTTACGGAGGCGTGCTCGCATGGGCCAAAAACTTTGGCAAACGGCACTCTTCCAAGCCAAGGCAACCTGCACTCGCTGTCTCTGAGTAGGAGAGGATGCCCGCAACCCTTCAGTTGGCCCTTCTCATCGCGATACTTCTCCCGGCGGGAAAGATTGTTGCGTCCATTAGTACGCGCTATGGTATCCCCGCCATTCTCGGCGAGCTGCTTGTCGGAGTCGTCGCAGGTCCGGGCTGTCTGAATATCCTTCACATGCGCCTCTTCAGCGGCACTCCTGCCGCTGATGCTTTTCTCCTTATCGCTCAGATCGGCGGCCTGGTCCTGATGTTCATGGCCGGCCTTGAAACCGACATCGATCGAATGCGCGAGGCGAGTGTCACCGCCTTCCTGGTCGCACTCTCCGGCGTGATCTGGCCCTTCCTCCTCGGCGCCGGAGTCGCACATCTCCTCGGATTGTCATGGAGCACCGCATGCTTCATGGGAGGCGCTCTCACCGCCACCAGCGTCTCCATCTCCGCTCGCACCCTCATGGATGCCGGCAAGATGACCTCAACGGAAGCCTCCGTGATCCTCGGGGCGGCCGTCATCGACGACGTGATGGGGCTCTTCGTTCTGGCGTTCCTCGCAGCTTCTTGCAGCACGGGCGGCGGTGAAGCATTCGGCGTCGCACCCATGCTTTCGAACTGGCTGCAGGCACACCTTCCGATTGCAGCTCGCCATCCGCTCACTGTGCAGATGACGCTCATCGCTGTTTGCGTCAGCGCCTACTTCCTGGTCGCGTATGGCTTCGCCAAAAAGTTTGTCGACCCGCTGATGCGGCTGTTCAGGAAAATCGATGCCAATGAGGCCGTCACCAGCTGCGTAATCGCGCTCGTATTGATCTATGCCATCAGTGCTGAATGGCTCGGCAGCGTGGCGGGAATCACGGGCGCTTACCTGCTCGGCTATGTATATGCAGGTTCCAAGTTGAAAACGCTCATCGAACGCACATTCTACGCTCTGGGTCATGGCCTGCTGATCCCTCTCTTCTTTGTCTCGATTGGACTATCAAGCAACTTCCGCGCCCTCGGTGGCCATTGGATGCTGCTGATTTCCATTTTCATCGTCGCCGTGATCAGCAAGTTGATCGGCTGCGGATTCGCCGCCCTCGGCATGGGCATGGGCCCGGTTCGCAGCCTGCGCATCGGATGCGGGATGATCTCCCGCGGAGAGGTCGGGTTGATCGTCGCCGCGATGGGTGCGAGTTCTCACATCTTCGGTGAAACTGAAGTGGCCGTAATGGTGACTGTCGTCCTGCTCACGACCCTTTTGACGCCACTCATCATGCGATGGGCGTTCAGCATTCCATGCCCCTACGATGTTCTGCCCGGCGGAGATGAACACCCGCAGAACGCCCTGGAGTATTCCTGGGACTAGTTACTCCGAACCTTTTACGCAAAGACCCGTTCACATTTGCCCCGAAGGAGCAGGTCCATGTTGGACATCGTGTTTGGTCAAGCCAGCGATCCGGGGAAGGTTCGAACCAACAATGAAGATGCAGTGGGATCGTTCGTCCCCAATTCCCGTCACCAGGCCCGTTCGCACGGATATCTCTTCACCGTTGCGGATGGGGTTGGCGGGCTCGATCTCGGTGAAGTCGCCTCCTCCACCGCGGTTTCAGTTCTGAATAGAGAGTTCGAGAGTCTGGCAGGAGATGCGATGCTGATCAGCCTGTTGCCACGGCTCATCCAGCACGCCAATGCCGCTGTCCACGATCACACTCTGGCGCCGGAGTACAGGGGCAAGAAGATGGCCACCACCGTTGTCGCATGCGCGCTCCGTCACGACCAGGCGGTGGTTTCTCACGTAGGCGATTCCAGATGTTACCTGGTCCGCAAAGGGCTCGCCAAGCTAATCACCCAGGACCACACGTGGGTGAACGAACAGCACAAAATGGGCCTCATCACTGAAGCCGAAAAGTCGCAATCGGCCTATCGTCACGTGTTGCTACGATCCCTGGGCCCGGAGAAGTTCGTCTCACCCGATACCACTGCCTTATCAGTTCTGCCCGGAGACTCATTGGTACTTTGTTCTGACGGCGTACATGATGCGATGCCCGAGTCGGCTATCGCGTCGATTGTCTCGCAAAACAAACCGGTCGAAGTTATCGCGCACGAGCTCGTGGCGCGCGCAGTAGAAACGGATGGCCATGACAACACAACCGCGATGGTCATCAGAGTCCGCGCTGTTGAGCAAGTGGGCATGTACCGCGGGCGGCCCTACCACCTGCCCTCATAAGGGGCGATTTCTCGAAACTTTACGTGTTCTTTAGCGTTGCGCAAGTAGTTCTGGATGAAATACAAATGACGTTACTCAAAAACCCCTCGGAGCGCCCTGGCTCGATGATGAGCTTTGTCGAGACCATCGAATCCGGCTCGCAGATCGATTCTTATCGCATCGAATTGCCGGTATCCCGAAGCGGCATGGCATCTGTCTTCCGCGCAACCGACATGCGCGACAACCGCGTGGTCGCGCTGAAAATTCCTCACCCCGACATGGAAGCCGATCCGATCCTCTTCGACCGCTTCCAGCGCGAGGCTGCCATTGGCGAAAAGCTGAATCACCCCATGGTCATGCGTGTCTACGGTGGTGAAAAGCGCTCGCGCGTTTACATGGTCATGGAGTGGTGCGACGGCCGGCTTCTACGCGAAGTCCTCTCCCATGGCCGGATCTCACAGGAGCGTGCGATTCGCATCGCCATCAAGGTCCTCGACGCTCTTCAGTACATTCATGAGCAGGGTATCGTTCACCGCGACCTGAAACCGGAAAACATCATGGTTGACGCCCGCGACAACGTTAAGCTCATCGACTTCGGCATTGCCGGAGATAACGGTGCGCGCCGCCTCACCTACGCGAACTTTACCAGCACGCTCGGCACAGCTGACTACATCTCCCCGGAACAGGTAAAAGGCAAGCGTGGCGATGGTCGCTCCGACATCTACTCAATGGGCGTAATTTTCTACGAGATGCTAACCGGTCGCCTTCCCTTCTCCGGATCTTCTCCGATGGAGACAATGAACGACCGCCTGCTGAATCACCCCTTTCCCCCAACCAGCGCCGAGCCTTCCATCTCACCTCAGTTGCAGGAGGTGCTCTACCGCGCTCTCGAGCGCGATCCGCAACATCGCTATCACCGTGCCCGCGAATTTGCACACGACCTGCAACATCTGAGCGCGGTGGCTGTGGAAGACCGGGTCGAAACTCGGGATTGGAACAGAAGAAGATCCCACCGTACCCGTCAGGTCGCTTATTATGCGGCACTTGCGCTTGTTCCCATTGTTATCCTGTTGCTGATGGTCCTCGTCGCAAGCCATCGTTGACCGACCCCCTCGCCGGCCAAATCTTCACGGGTTCTTTATGCCGAGAACCCTAGACTTGATGCTGAATGCCTCACAACCAATTTCCTGCCCGGAAGGAGAACCATGTCGACTGAGTACCGCAATTTTCTCGCGCTCCC
>Ga0207674_10005530_pt1 | contig 15001 bp, 17 predicted proteins | sample KBSCornC72_FD_184303 | JGI IMG/M metagenome (GOLD analysis project Ga0207674, IMG submission 184303) | Corn rhizosphere microbial communities from Kellogg Biological Station, Michigan, USA - KBS Corn C7-2 (SPAdes) (version 2) | ecosystem: Host-associated > Plants > Roots > Rhizosphere > Soil ... | reverse complement strand
GGCCCTCTCTTTGCCCGGCGCTTTCGCCAAGAGAATTCCTGAATCCGCCCTACTGCATTTATAGCTGCCGAGGCCCAGTTGATGATCCGGAATTTACCGACCTCGTTGACGCCAGGCAAAATTCGGAAAAGCGGGGGGCCTTTGGGGTGGTTTACACCACGTTTCGCCTACCAGACGCAAGCCGGGGCGGCAGGGCTGACAGGTTTGGCCCTATAGGTGAAACATTCGGAGAATGCCCAATCCCACCAGACCGACAAAAATTAGATAGATGGCGACGATCAGATTGAGCAGCCTTGGCATTACCAGAATCAGAATGCCGGCGATCAGAGCCACGATGGCCGGAATATGGGCGGTGGTAATGGTCATGGAATGCTCCGGGGGCGAGAAAGTCTGGTCGAGGCTACCCAAGAATCATGAGCCCCAGACGATTTTACCCCGCTCGCGACACGCTTGATATGGCCGCGATCGGCGCATGAGCCGGAAAAACGAGCCTCGCTAATGCGAGCGTTGGCTGCGGAAAGATTGACGATTCTCAAGGCCACCAAAAACGCTCTTCAGGCCATCTCATGGTTCCCATCCGCCCCGCGATCTCGAGCATGGAACTCACATCCGTGTCGGAACAATGCGCGCGGTCAGGGATTGGGAGCAGATGCCTGCCGGCCTTGGGGCTGGCGAACCCTCTTGCAAAGGAGTTCATCATGCGAAGCAGGATTTTGGCGGTGGCTACGGTTGCTGGCGCGCTGATCGCGCCGATCGCTGCACAAGCTCAAACCGTAGGCATTGTCAGAGGAGACGGCGTGGTGGTGCGCGAAACGCTCCCCGGCATCGCCATCGAGCAACGCCCGGCTTTTCGCGAATACATCATTCGCGAGCGCATCCCCAACTATTCGATTCCCGAGGAAGTCGTGGTGGGCGGCGTGCTGCCCGAGGCAGGTGTGACTTACTACGACGTGCCGCAATCCTTTGGGGCGACGCCCTATCGCTACACGGTCGTCAATGGCCAGACCGTGCTGGTCGAGCCGCGCTCACGCCGCATCGTACAGGTCGTGGAATGAGGATGAGAAACCTGATCTGAGTTATGTCCCGGCCCGAAGGCGGTTTAGCCACTCGAGGGCATGCGGACATGAAAGCCCCGTTCGGTCTCCCCCGCCGGACGGGGCTTTTCTTATTTGGCGACACACCCTCAATCGTCATGCCCGGCCTTGTGCCGGGCATCCACGTCTTCAAAGCGAGCAGAAGCAAAGACGTGGATGGCCGGGACGAAGCCCGGCCATGACGGAAGCTGATTCACCGAAAATGCACTCTAAGCCCTTGATCGTCCAAACCCATCACACCTAACGTTCGGGTTCGAGTATCGCGAGACAAAGGCCAAGTGTCCCGGGCGCGGCGCGGTCCAAGTGATGCGACGCAGACCCGGAACCTGTCTTGAGAATGCCGGAAGTCATCAATCCTGGATCTTGGAAAAATCCGCAACCGCCCGCGTCGCCGTTCGGATTTCATTGAGCAGCTTCAGGCGATTTTCGCGCACCTTCGGGTCATCGTCGTTGACCTTCACCTTGTTGAAGAAGGCATCGACAACCGGACGAAGCTTGGCCATTGCGGCCATCGCGCCGGCGAAATCTTCCCGACCCACCGCAGCACGCGCCTCCGTCTTGACCTCGTCAATGGCCTTGGCCAGCGCCTTCTCCTCATTGAGCGCATAGAGCGCCGCATCGGGTGCGCCGCCAAAGTGCCGCTTGTCCTTCTTCTCCTCGATCGAAAGGATATTGCTGGCGCGCTTGGTGCCGGCCAGCAAATTCTTGCCGTCATCGCTGTCGAGGAATTTACCGAGTGCCTCGACACGGCGGACCACCATCAGAAGATCGTCCTGCCCACCAAGGGCAAAGACCGCATCAACCAGATCGTGCCGCGCGCCCTGGTCGCGGAGTTGGACCTTGAGCCGTTCGGCCAAGAAGCCGAGGAGATCATCGGGCAGCTTGTCGCTATCGATTAGCCCCTGCTTCGTGCCCAAACCCGCCTTTGCTGTCCGAGCTAGCTCCAAGATCGAAACACGGAGCGTGTTTTCGATAATCAGCCGGATCACACCTAACGCTGCACGCCTCAGGGCATAGGGATCTTTACTGCCTGTCGGCTTCTCATCGATCGCCCAGAAGCCAACCAGCGTATCGATCTTATCGGCAAGCGCGACAGCCACGCTGACGGGATCGGTCGGCACGCCATCGGCCGGCCCTTGCGGTTTGTAGTGCGCCTCGCAGGCGGCGGCGACGGCCGCATCCTCGCCCTGCGCCAGCGCGTAATAGCGACCCATCAGGCCCTGCACTTCCGGGAATTCGCCAACGACTTCGGTCAGGAGGTCCGCTTTCGCAAGCTTCGCGGCTCGCTTGACCTTTTCGATATCCGCACCGACCAATGACGCGATCTCGGCGGCCAACCGCTCGATCCGCTTGATGCGTTTGGCTTGCGTACCGAGCTTCTCGTGGAACACGATCTGCTCGAACTTCGGCAGCCGCTCTTCGAGTTTAGTCTTGAGATCGGTCTCGTAGAAAAACTTCGCATCCGACAGACGCGCGCGGATGACGCGTTCATTGCCGGCGACGACCGCCTTGCCGCCGTCTGTCGCTTCGATGTTTGAAACAAGAATGAATTTGTTAGCGAGCTTGCCCGTTTTGGGATCGCTCACCACAAAACATTTTTGGTTGTTGCGGATGGTGGCGCGGATCACCTCGGAAGGGATCGACAAAAATGCCGGATCAAACGAGCCCATCAGCACGACTGGCCACTCGACGAGACCCGCGACCTCGTCGAGCAGGTTTGGATCCTCAACCAGTTCAAAGCCTTGCGCGAAGGCCAGTTGCTTGGCGTCGGTGAGGATCGCGTCCTTCCGCCGGTCGGGATCGAGCACGACCTTGGCGTCGAGCAGCTTTGTCTCGTAATCCTCAAAACGGCGCACGGTGATCGGCGCTGGTGCGAGGAAGCGATGGCCGAGGGTCGTGTTGCCGGCTTCGATACCATCGACAGCGAACGTCACAATGTCAGGTTCTTCGGTCTCAAGCCCGAAGGTCGCGGTGATCGCATGCAGCGGCCGCACCCAGTTGAGCGCACCCGGCTTCGCCGAGCGCGCTCCCCAGCGCATGGATTTCGGCCAGGGGAAGGTACGGATGATCACGGGAAGGATTTCGGCGAGCACCTCGAGCGTGGACCGGCCGGGCTTTTCGATCAGGGCGATGTAAAAATCACCCTTCTTCGGATCGTGCTGGATCTTTGCTTCTTCCAGAGACGACAGCCCCGCGGCTTTCAGAAATCCCTGGACGGCGGCCTCAGGCCCGCCGACGCGCGGCCCCTTGCGCTCCTCCTTCAGGTCGGGCTGACGGGCCGGAACGCCGTGCACGGTGAGCGCGAGCCGTCGCGGCGTGGCGAAGGCTTTTGCGCCCTCATAGACCAGCCCCTCGGACACGAGCTTGTCGGTGACCAGCCGGCGCAGATCGTCGGCCGCCTTTGCCTGCATGCGCGCGGGAATTTCTTCGGAGAACAATTCGAGAAGAAGATCGGGCATCAGTTGAGCTCTCGGGCAAAGGCGATCGCGCCGCGTTCGTCAGCCCTTGGTCGCGCGTACCGAACGAAAGGTGTCGGACATAACGTCCACCGCCTGCGCTTCAGGCGGGCAGCGCCTTGTGCGAGCCGTCGCACAGCGGTCGGTTGCCCGTCTGTTTGCAGGTACAGAAATACGCCGTCTTGGTTTCCGGCGCGGTGAATTTCATCGGCGCAAAGCCCGATCCCTTGTGGGTACCGTCGCAGAACGGCTGCTTGGCGGATTTGCCGCAGGTGCACCAGTAATAGTCCTTGCCGGCTTCGACATCGATCGCAATGGGCGCGCGGCCCGCAATCGTTGGGCTTTCGCTCATTTCATCGTCCCCCTTCGGTATGAACCCAGGCTTCGCCGCAGGCCTTCGCTAATTCGCGCACGCGCAGGATGTAACTCTGCCGCTCGGTGACCGAGATCACGCCGCGCGCATCGAGCAGGTTGAAGACGTGGCTGGCCTTGATGCATTGGTCATAGGCGGGCAATGCCATCAGATGCTCTTTCTGGTTGCCACCCTCGCTCCAGCCTGCAGCTAGATATTTTCTACAGGCTTCTTCCGCCATCCTGAATTGCTCAAACAGCATCCCGGTGTCGGAATGTTCGAAATTGTGCCGCGAATATTCCTGCTCGGCCTGCAGGAACACGTCGCCATAGCTGACGCGCTCGCTTCCCTCGCGGCCGTTGAAGTTGAGATCATAGACGCGATCGACGCCCTGCACGTACATCGCAAGCCGTTCGAGACCGTAGGTCAATTCGCCCGCCACCGGCGCGCATTCGACGCCGGCGACCTGCTGAAAATAAGTGAATTGCGAGACTTCCATGCCATCGCACCAGCACTCCCAGCCGAGTCCCCAGGCGCCGAGCGTCGGGCTCTCCCAATCGTCCTCGACAAAGCGGATGTCATGGACTGAGCAGTCGATCCCGATCGCTGCGAGGGATTTCAGGTAGAGTTCCTGGAGATCGGGCGGTGACGGCTTCAGGATCACCTGAAACTGATAGTAATGCTGCAGCCGGTTGGGATTTTCGCCGTAACGGCCATCTTTCGGCCGGCGCGAAGGCTGCACATAGGCGGCATTCCACGGCTTCGGCCCAAGCGCCCGCAAGGTGGTCGCGGGATGAAAGGTCCCGGCGCCCACCTCCATGTCGTAGGGCTGCAGAATAACGCAGCCATGATCCGCCCAATAACGTTGCAGCGCCAGGATCAGCCCCTGGAAGGAGCGGTCCGGTCGCATATGGGCGGGCAAAGAGGCGTCCATCGTCAGGTCGGGCTTTCGCGGGGAGTTGAATCGCGCCGGACCGTATCGAGGGCAGGGTCAGGAATCAAGGCAAACGGGGCCGAGTAGCGCCTCTCCGAACACCCTCATTCCCGGGCGATGCGGAGCATCGAAGCCTGACGAAGAGGGCCACATCGGCCAAACTAACCCGGCCGATAAGACCCGGTGACCGGGTCTCGTCGAAGGGTGAGGATCTCCCTCGATGCGGCCGCTTCGGTGGCCCTCGCCAGACGCGCTTCCTCCAGCTCTCGATTGACCTGAACCGCCGCCCGGTAAGCCCAGCGGACCACGGCCAACCCACCAAGAAGGCCAGCAACAGCAATCAGCGGCGGCATGATTAATCCCTATCGTTTCATTATCGCTTCCGAAGGAAGAACATTGTCGCGCAAGGGCAAGCCGACCGCAACCGGCTTGCGGTGACCAAATGGCGCGGCGAGGCCCGCGCTCACAGCCCGAATTTTGCCCAAATCGCGCGGAGTTCGATGGCCGAGATCAGCTGATCCGGCAGGCCCGCGATGGCCTCCGAAGAAGTCAGGCCCGCAACACCGGCCGATTTGCGTCCCAGCAGACCCGATAGCAGACCACCACCCGGCGCGATCAAGGGCATCTCGACCTTTTCGCCAAAACGCGCCCGCAAGATCGAGCGCAGATCACCGACCGCATCAGCCAGCCCTAGCGCTACGGACTTTTCGCCTGCCCAATATTCGCCGGTGAACAAAACCTCGTCGGCACCTTTCAGGCGGGCGCCGCGGCTGCGCTTCACGAGTTCGATGAAGATCGCGTGGATGTCGCGCTGCAGGGCCTTCACCCGCACCACATCCTCCGGGTTTTCCGGTAGGAACGGATCGAGCATCGCCTTGTGAGCGCCCGCCGTATAGAGCCGCCGCTCCACACCAATTTTCTTGATGAGTTCCTGAAATCCAAAGGAGCCGCCGACTACGCCGATCGACCCCAGAATCGAGGACGGATCGCAGTAAATCTCGTCCCCGGCGCAGGCGATCATGTATCCACCGGAGGCGGCGACATCCTCGACAAAGACCAGCACCGGAAGGCTTTTCTCCTGGGCGAGCTGCCGGATCCTCAAGTAAATCTGCCGTGATTGCACGGGTGAGCCGCCTGGCGAATTGATGACCAGTGCCACTGCCTTGGCATTGCGAGTGGAAAACGCCCGCTCAAGAGTCTTGGCGACGCTTGTCAGCGACAGCCCGGGCCGCAGCGGGGTGACAGAGCCGATCACGCCCGCAAGCCGCACAACGGGCACGACCGGAAAACCACGCCGGAACGGACGCGGCAGCCGATCGAGCCATCCTTGGGGCTGCCGCGCTTGAGGCATACGGGCCGGGTGCTCGCCTGGAGTGTCGATCATCTGTTCTGCCTTAACCAATTCTTATCACCAGACTGTCATTGCAAGACGCTGGAACGTGTTTTGCATTGCGGCAGTTATACGGCTGCAATGGGCGGCTGGTAAGCTGCAACGAGGCAGCGGAGAGTGCTATGAAAATCTATCTGCTGATGACGCTGTTCGGAACGCTGTTCACCGCCATTCATTTCACGACGGCGTCAGATCATCCGACCGAGCCGAAGCCCCAATAAGCCCGCCTGACGCGCCCAACATTCCGGCGGCGCGCTTCTTTGGATGCGGCTCCGTCAAATCGTCAGCCGCAGTCCTGCCCCGCCCGACAGAATAGTCTCCGCCTCTTCACTGGGCTTTCCTGCCGCGTCATTCAGCAACAATCCCGGCTGAATTCGGGTGGGTCCCCTCCCGCCCTTGACCGCGCAGACAATCAGCCGGATGGCAGGTTTCGCCGGATCACCGTGAACCGGCAGCATCACAAGGCTGCCGAAGCCACGGTCAAGCGCTGTGACCACCTCGCTCAGCCCGTCTGCCCGCCAGATCAACGTTAGCATGCCGCCAGACTTGAGAAGCCTTCGGGCGGTAGCTACCCAGTCTTCCAGCGTGCTGGCGTTCGCCATATGGGCGGCGCGACGACTCTCATCCTTCGCCGGCCGGTGTCGAGAGGGGTGATTGAAGGGAGGATTCATCAGCACGACATCCACGCTGTCAGGCGCAAGGCCCGCAGCCGTCAGCCGGGCGGCGGTCGCGGTGACGTCCTCCACCAGGATTGCGGCTTCTATCGCGTTGGCGGCGGCATTGGTCCGAGCCAATTGTGCGAGCTGCTTGTCGATCTCCACTAGCACCAGATCGATCTCCCCGATCCGCCTGGCCAGCGCGAGCCCCGCCGCTCCAACACCGGCGCCGAATTCGACGACGCGATTCCCTGCGCGAGCCGGGGTCGCGGCCGCCAGCAGAATGGCGTCGTGGCCTGCCCGATGGCCAGATAACGGCTGACGCAAAATCAGTTGGCCACCCAGAAAGCGGTCTTTGCTGGTAGGCGGCTGATCACTCATCGGGACGCAATTCATGGGCGAGACCCGCATCGGTCAAAAGCCGGCGGGCCTGGCGGTGATCCTCATCGTGAACCAGGATGCGGCGAGGCAAGATGCCAAGCGATCCTTCGATGACGCTCATATTTTGGTCGAGCACCAGATGATGGATATTGGCGCCGTCCAACAGCGCGCCAACCGCCGAAACCAGGACGATATCGTTGGTCCGTACCAATTCGCGCAAAAAGGGGCCTCCCGCAAAAGTGCACTTGACGCTGGCGACCTTCACCCTCATGGGCAGGACAGAGATGTCAGAACCGGGCCGCTGGTGATGACCAGAGGAGGCGCCAGCACCGGCACCGGGTCGCTTGCCGGCTCGGTCGTCCCTTTCTATGGTTATAGCCGAGGATAGTGCCTATCCGGCAAATTTGGAGACCCGCGTGGCGGTAATTGTTCCTTTCGAGAGTCCCTCGAACGCTTCGATAGATCTGCTGGTCGAACTGGTGGCCGGTGATATGGAGCGCGTCAACAGCACGATTTTGTCGCGCACGGGGTCTGAAGTCACCATGATCCCCGAAGTGGCCAACCACCTGATCTCCTCGGGCGGCAAGCGGCTTCGTCCGATGCTGACGCTCGCCATGGCGCATCTCGCCGGCTACAGCGGTGACGGGCATATCAAGCTCGCCGCATCGGTCGAATTCATGCATACCGCCACTTTGCTGCATGATGACGTGGTCGACGAAAGCGAGCTACGGCGCGGCAAGCTGTCAGCCCGCATGCTATGGGGCAATGAGGCAAGCGTTCTCGTCGGTGATTTTCTTCTTGGCCAGGCCTTCCGGATGATGGTCGAGGTCGGCTCGCTGCGGGCGCTCGACATTCTGTCTTCTGCCGCCGCCACCATCGCCGAGGGCGAGGTGATGCAGCTGGCTGCCGCCAAAAATACCGCGACCACTGAAGACGAATATCTGGCCGTCATTCGCGGCAAGACGGCCGAGCTGTTTGCCGCAGCTTGCGAAGTCGGCCCGGTGATCGCCAACCGGCCAAAGGCCGAGCAGACCGCCTGCCGTTCGGTGGGCATGAATCTGGGTATCGCCTTTCAGCTGGTCGATGACGTCCTGGATTATGGCGGCAAGTCCGCCAAGCTCGGCAAGAACATCGGCGACGATTTCCGCGAAGGAAAGATCACCCTTCCCGTCGTGCTCGCCTTTCGGCGCGGCAATGACAGCGAGCGCACGTTCTGGATCAGGGCACTGGAACAGGGTGAAATCGAGGATGGCGATCTCGACCAGGCGGTCGGTCTGATGACCAAGCATCGCGCGCTGGAAGATACCATCAGTCGCGCCCACCATTATGGAGCAATGGCCGTCGACGCGCTCGCGTTGTTTCCGGCCTCACCGATGAAGACGGCCCTTGAACAGGTCGTCGCATTTTGCCTGGCGCGATCACACTAGGGTTGCGCATAACAAAAGGCGACGGCCTTCCAGCCGCCGCCTTTCGCTACCGCCGATCTAAATCCTAGCTGGAATATTTGAATTCCGGCATCGCCTTCAGATCGTCCTTGGTGGCGTTGAACACCGCATGGTCCGGATACCAGGGATTGGGCTTGGAGCTTGCCGTCGAGCTTGCCGACCCCGTGGTGGTGGATGAACTCGCGGGTCCCGAGGTACTTGCCGTACCGCTATAAGTCATCGGCTCGTTCACAAATTTGACCTTGTCGAACGGAACGGCGACCAGATGCTCGCCCATTCCAAGGAAGCCGCCGACGCCGATCACCACAGCTTTGATATTGCCTGACTTATCCATCAGGATGTCATTGATGTCGCCGACCTTCTCATTGTTGTTGTTATACACATTGAGGCCGACAACCTTCGAGGCTCGCCAGTTGCCTTGCATCGACTGTTCCGAAATTGCTGCCGAGGTGGCGGCTGCGCGATCGGGGTTGGCCGCTGGCGACTGAGCAAAAGCAACTGACGCCAACAAGGTGGAGCCGAGAGCAGCGGCTGCCATATATTTCGTTAACATGTGAGGTCTCCCTAATTGATTGCCGGGAGAAAACACGCTGACCTTCCGACTGTTCCCATGTTCCTCAGAATTTCGGGGGTGGAAGGTGGCCAATTGTTCGGCATTCAGAAGCCGCCCCAATAAGGCGGAACGCCGTAATAGCGATGAAGCTCGGTTTCCAACGAGCGATCGCCCCAATCGAAATCCTTGTCGGCGCGAAATGAGGGCGCGCTGCGCAACTCTTCGTCCTCGATATCGAGTACATAAGCCTCAAGCTCGGTGTTGTAATTCAGCCTACCCCACGGCAAGGGCAGCAGATCGCTGCCGAGACCAAGAAATCCGCCAAAACTCAGGATGGCGTAAGACACCTTTCCCGTGAGCTTGTCGATCATCAAGCGCTCAATATGCCCCAGCCGCTCGCCGTTGAGTCGGCGAACGACGGTCCCCTCGACGCGGTCACTTGCGATCAGCGGATGCGGCCTTGTGAGAACATCAGCCATTCGGCCTCTCCCTGGCACTTACCAAGTTAGACCTAGGTCAACGTTCAAAAGGTGGCTCGAGTTCCGCGGTGTTTCCGCTTATGCGGCCCGTTCCGCCGGCTCTGATTGGGCATCCTCGAAGAATGCGACGGTCGCAAACCGATAGTTACAGGCCGAACAAACCCAGAGGTAGGACATCCTCCGGGAACCGGCTTCAATCCAGGCGGGAGCCATGATCGGCCTGCCGCACTGAGCACATGGATTTTGATGAGGTACAAATTCTCTGAAGGCGAGATCCTCCGCCATGACGCGCTCTCCCCGGGTACGCTTTTCATTTTGGGTGAATGAGACAGAAGGACTGACCAACATTCACCGCCTACAATTGTCGCTCAACTCCACGCGCGTTCAATGGCGATGTCAATCGATAAAGTAAAAGTGAAGCCGGCGGAGAACCTGGCTCAAATTAGACCCGAATTTTCCGCAGATGCTCTCAGGTCCTTACTTGCGTTGACAGTGAGGAGCCACGCGAAGCGGACGCCATTTGCTTTGGCTGACCGGCTTGCTATTGCCTTCCCGTTTGCCGGGCTCTTGCCTTGCCGGTGCCTACCGCGGTGCGAAGGGTGACATGGCCGTGCCCTCGCCTATTATGCGAGCGGTTACCATTATGCGCCTAAACGCGAGCGGCTGTAGCGCCCCTCCTTTCATGGCACCCCACTGGCGGTTACGCCGGCTCTCGATGCCCGGGTAACAGGCGCCTCCCTCACTTCGCTAGCGGCCGAGAAGGCGGCCTCCCTCGCCAACGTGTCGCGACTGCCCTATAAGCGCCATCGCTACATCTGTGCGCGCATTCACCCCTATCCGTTGACAGCCGACCTCATCGGCCTACATTAGCAGCCGTTCCGAGGGGAGCTCCGAGGAGGAGCTGAGATACCGCAAGCTTTCAGTCCGCTTTATCGGACGAAGGACCGCGGGGACCCTTTGAACCTGATCCGGGTCATGCCGGCGAAGGGACAGGGATGCTTCAGACGTCAGTTACACCGCGGGTGCGATGCCCGATTTCGGTTATCGGTGCTGGAATTGCCGGAGCCTGGCACGCATTGCTGCTGGCCAAGGCTGGGCATGCGGTGACGCTCTATGAGCGCAGCGGCGAGACGCTCGAACGCTCCACCAGCCACTGGGCAGGCGGCATGCTGGCGCCTTATTGCGAGGCGGAGACTTCGGAGCCCGTCGTCACGCGCCTCGGCGTCCGTTCGCTCAAGCTCTGGCGCGACTTCTTTCCGCAAGCAGCCTTTAACGGTTCGCTGGTCGTGGCCCACGCCCGTGACAGAGCGGATTTCGAGCGCTTCGCCCGGTTGACGCGCGGCTATCGCCGGCTCGATGCCGGCGCTCTCGCCAAACTCGAGCCGGCCCTCGATGGCCGTTTTCGTGAATCGCTGTTTTTTCCGGACGAAGGTCATGTCGAGCCGCGGCGAATCCTGCCGGAACTGCACCGTCAGCTTATGACAGCCGGCGGCGCAATTCAGTTTGGCCGCGAATTCCAACCCGCTGATCTCGATGGCCTGGTGGTGGACTGCCGCGGACTTGCCGGGCGCGACGCACAGCCGGAACTGCGTGGCGTCAAAGGCGAAATGATTCTGATCGAAACCAGCGAAATAGAGCTTTCGCGCCCGGTGCGGCTGATGCATCCGCGTTGGCCGCTTTACGTGATTCCCCGCGGCGATCACCGGTTCATGCTCGGCGCCACCTCGATCGAGGCGGAGGACACCGGCGTCACGTTGCGATCGGCGCTGGAATTAATGGGCGCGGCTTACGCCGTACATCCGGCCTTTGGCGAGGCCCGGATCCTGGAGTTCGGCGCGGGCCTCCGTCCGGCTTTTCCAGATAACTTGCCGCGGATCGCCATCGACAGACAGAAGATCGAGGTCAACGGATTGTACCGCCACGGCTTCCTGCTTGCGCCTGCGCTGGCCGAATTGACGACGAATTATCTCGAGCGCGGCGAAATCGACAATGAGGTGATGCGATGCGCGTGATCGTCAACGGCGAACCGCGCGAGATTGCCTCTGAAAGCGTGGCGGCTTTGCTCCGCGAACTCGACTACGAGGGCACGCATTTCGCGGTGGCGTTGAATTTCGATGTCGTACCCAAGAGCCGATGGCCGGAAACCCTGCTCCAGAGCGGGGACGAGATCGAGATCATCACGCCCCGGCAGGGAGGATGAATCGAAATGATCACGTTCTATGGAAAGGAATTCTCCTCCCGCCTTTTGATCGGAAGCGCGCTCTACCCATCGCCCGCGATCATGCAGGCAGCGATCCGTGCTTCGGGCGCCCAGATCGTCACGGTGTCGCTGCGCCGCGAATCCGCCGGCGGCAAGGCCGGCGACGCGTTCTGGTCGCTGATCCGCGAGCTGGATGTTACGGTTCTTCCAAACACCGCCGGATGCCGCAGCGTGCGCGAAGCGGTGACCACTGCCAAACTGGCGCGCGAATTGTTCGGCACGCCCTGGGTCAAGCTCGAGGTAATCGCCGACAATGACACGCTGCAGCCGGACGTCGTCGGCCTCGTCGAAGCGGCCTCGATCCTCATCAAGGACGGTTTCGAGGTCTTTCCCTATTGCACCGAGGATCTTGGGGTGGCGATGCGGCTGGTCGATGCCGGCTGCAAGGTGGTGATGCCATGGGCGGCACCGATTGGCTCGGCCCGCGGCATCATCCAGCGCGACGCGTTGAAGCTACTGCGCGACCGCCTGCCCGATATTACCCTGGTGGTCGATGCCGGCCTGGGCGCGCCTTCGCATGCCGCTGAGGCCCTCGAACTTGGCTATGACGCGGTGCTGCTCAACACGGCGATAGCCAAGGCGGGCGACCCCGTGGCGATGGCAGCCGCCTTCAAGGCCGGTGTCGAAGCCGGGCGCGCCGCTTTCGAAGCCGGGCTGATGGAAGCGCGTGATTTTGCCTCTCCCTCCACTCCTGTCGTTGGGACCCCGTTCTGGCATGCCGTATCCTGATCGCTTTTATCCTGTCGTCGACAGTCTCGACTGGGTGGCCCGGCTCGCGGCGCTTGGCGTCGGCACCGTGCAATTGCGCGCCAAGAACCTCGATGATACGCAGGCGCTGCAAATCGTCGCCAACGCCTTGGCTCTGGTAAAAAGCACTCGGACCAGGCTTGTGGTGAACGACTATTGGCGCGCGGCCATTGCGGCCGGCGCACAGCATCTGCATCTCGGCCAGGAAGACCTTGCGGACGCCGATCTCAGCGCCATTCGCCGGGCGGGGCTGACGCTTGGGGTTTCCACCCATGACGATCAGGAACTGGAGACGGCGCTACAAGCCCGGCCGCACTATATCGCGCTGGGACCGGTTTTTCCGACCACGCTGAAGTCGATGCGCTTTGCTCCGCAGGGCATTGCGAAAATCACCGAATGGAAGAAGCGCATCGGCAGCACTCCGCTGGTTGCCATCGGCGGCATCAAGCTTGAACAGGCGCGCGAGATTTTCGCTTCAGGCGCCGATTCCATCGCGGTCGTCAGCGACATCACGCAACATGCCGATCCCGACGCGCGGGTTCGCGCCTGGCTGGGGCATGCGGCGGCTGAATCAAACAAATCCGATCTCCGGAAGGGAGCACTCTCATGAACCGTCCCGTCAACAACGCCGAGCTCAAGCCCGCCGTCACCACCGGCCCGCTCCCGTCATCTCGCAAGATCTTTGCGACCCCAGATGAGGCGCCCGATCTTCGCGTGCCCTTACGCGAGATCATTCTCAGCGAGGCCGCGGGCGAGCCCAATCTACCGGTCTACGACACTTCGGGCCCCTACACCGATCCGACGGTTACCATCGACGTCAATGCCGGCCTGCCTCGGCATCGCATCTCCTGGGTCCGGGAGCGTGGCGGCGTGGAGGAATATCAGGGGCGCGAGATCAAGCCGGAGGATAACGGCAATGTCGGCGCGGCGCATGCGGCGAAAGCCTTTACCGCCTACCATAAGCCGCTGCGCGGGTTCGACGGCCACAAGATCACCCAGCTGGAGTTCGCCCGTGCCGGGATCATCACCAAGGAGATGATCTATGTGGCAAACCGCGAGAATCTCGGGCGTAAGCAACAGCTTGAACGCGCGGAAGCGGCGATTGCCGATGGTGAAAGCTTCGGTGCGGCGGTTCCGCCCTTCATCACCCCGGAATTCGTGCGCTCGGAGATCGCGCGCGGCCGCGCGATCATTCCCTGCAACATCAATCACGGCGAACTCGAGCCGATGATCATTGGCCGGAATTTCCTCACCAAGATCAACGCCAATATCGGCAACTCAGCGGTGACCTCCTCGGTGGAAGAGGAGGTCGACAAGATGGTGTGGGCGATCCGCTGGGGCGCCGATACCGTGATGGATCTTTCGACCGGACGCAATATTCACACCACGCGGGAGTGGATCTTGCGCAACTCGCCGGTGCCGATCGGAACCGTTCCGATCTACCAGGCGCTGGAGAAATGCAACGGCGACCCGGTCGAGCTGACCTGGGAGCTCTATAAGGACACCCTGATCGAGCAATGCGAACAGGGCGTCGATTACTTCACCATCCACGCCGGCGTGCGCCTGCCCTACATTCATCTCACCGCTGGCCGCGTCACCGGCATCGTCTCGCGCGGCGGCTCGATCATGGCCAAATGGTGCCTGGCGCATCACAAGGAGAGCTTCCTTTACACGCATTTCGACGAAATCTGCGACATCATGCGTCGTTATGACGTGTCATTCTCACTCGGCGACGGCCTACGGCCAGGATCGATCGCCGACGCCAACGACCGCGCGCAATTCGCCGAACTCGAGACGCTCGGCGAACTGACCAAGATCGCCTGGGACAAGGGCTGCCAGGTGATGATCGAGGGCCCCGGCCACGTTCCGCTGCACAAGATCAAGATCAACATGGACAAGCAGCTGAGGGAATGCGGCGAGGCGCCCTTCTACACGCTGGGGCCCCTGACCACGGACATCGCGCCGGGCTATGACCACATCACCTCCGGCATCGGCGCGGCGATGATCGGATGGTTCGGCTGCGCCATGCTCTGCTACGTGACGCCGAAGGAGCATCTCGGATTGCCGAACCGCGACGACGTCAAGACCGGCGTCATCACCTACAAGATCGCGGCGCATGCGGCCGATCTCGGCAAGGGCCATCCGGCCGCGCAGTTGCGCGACGACGCGCTGTCCCGCGCCCGCTTCGATTTCCGCTGGGAGGACCAGTTCAATCTCGGCCTCGATCCGGAAACCGCGCGGCTCTTCCACGACG
>Ga0207674_10005529_pt1 | contig 15003 bp, 11 predicted proteins | sample KBSCornC72_FD_184303 | JGI IMG/M metagenome (GOLD analysis project Ga0207674, IMG submission 184303) | Corn rhizosphere microbial communities from Kellogg Biological Station, Michigan, USA - KBS Corn C7-2 (SPAdes) (version 2) | ecosystem: Host-associated > Plants > Roots > Rhizosphere > Soil ... | reverse complement strand
CTCCTCTGTGTTTGCCACAGGCCTGCGTATTGCCGTACTTGTGTCTGACCTGCCTCCAGTCTCGCGGTCGGGGATCGGCGTCAGCGTCGCCTCGGAGTGCCAGGCTCTGGCACAGGGAGGTTGCGCCGTCCATCTCTTGACGGCCTCCCGCTCTGTTAAGAACCTGCCCGGGGTCACTGTCGAAGCCTTGCCAGTCGATAGGTTTCCCCTGCGGGCGACAGATTGGGACATTCTTCACCTGCACTCACTGGGAATGGCCGCCGTTGCACTGGAGGCGGCAGAACGTCTCGAACTGCCGCTTGTCTATACCGCGCACTCGGTGGTGGAGGATGAGCTTCCACAGGCATCCTCGTGGATCGCGCTCCAGCGTCGGGTATTCAGCGCAGCACATCATGTATTTTTTCTGAACGCGACAGAGCGCAAACGCGCCGTGATGCGCGATCCCTCCCTGCTGCTGCGAAGTTCGGTGAGGCACCACGGCATGGCTGCGATGGTCGGGAGAGAAGACGTGCCGGAGCGAGAGCGCGTGATCGTGGTGGCGGGACGGCTTTGCAGGAACAAGGGTACGGATGTTGCCGTCGTGGCGTTGCATGAGGTCATGCGAAATAAACCCGACGTGCGCGCGCTCTTTGCGGGGGATCGTGGAGACAAAGATTGCGAGGCTGCCGTTGCCGGACTGGTGGCTGAATTTCCAGGACGCGTAACGCGCAGTGGATGGCTGGAAAGGGGCGAATTGATGCGCGCCCTCCGCCGAGCGAGACTGGCGCTGTGCGCATCGCGTTATGAGCCGTTCGGCCTGTTGCCGCTTGAAGCCCTGCAATGTGGCACTCCCGTGCTTGCCGGCTGTTCGGATGGTGCCCGGGAGACGTTGCTTGGGGCCCCTGGCGTGGAGTTAATCGGAACCCATGATGGACACTTTTGGGCGAAGGCGATACAGCGCGAGCTACACGAGGGAAGGATGATGGCAACACTGGACACGTCCCAGATGAACTGGGTGCAGGCGCGGTTCGAGCCTGTTCATCAAGCGGATTTGCTGAAGCGCTCCCTGCTGGAGGTCCTGCGGAGGCACGGGCGGGGTGTCGATCGCAAAGCACGGGTGTTTCGCGATGTGGCTTGAAGGACGAGTGGCGTTTATTACGGGTGGGTCCCGAGGGATTGGCCGAGCTACCGCGCTACGTCTGGCCGCGCTACGGCCAGCGCATATTGCGGTGGGCTACGTGCTCGATCATAGTGCCGCGCAGGGAACTGTGGTGCAGTTACAACAACTCGGCGTCTCAGCTTCGGCGCACTGCGCGGATGTGAGCGACGAGGCTGCCTTCCGGGAGGTGTTTGCAAGGTTGCAGAGACAGCATGGCCGGCTGGACCTGTTGATCTCTGCCGCGGCCCGCGCGTCCTTCGGCCCTCTGATGGAGGTGACGCCCCGAAGCTGGCAGCGTGTGATGGATTTGAACGCACGAGCGTTCCTGTTGGGGTCGCAGTGTGCCGCACCTTTGATGATCGACGGCGGACGAATTCTGGGAGTCAGCAGCCTGGGAGGAAGAGGGCACCTGCCGCAGTATGGGTTGCTGGGCGCCGCCAAAGCTGCGATCGAGAGCCTGACGCGGTATCTCGCGGTCGAGCTGGCGGAACGAAATATCCGAGTGAACTCAGTGTGCGGCGGTTTTGTGGATACGGACAGCACGCGGATGCTGCCGGATTTTGACGAAGTGGCAAGTACGGTCGCCCGCAAGACGCCTGCTCTCAGGATAGGCACACCAGAAGACATCGCGGCGGTATTAACGTTGCTATGCAGCTCCGATTCGGATTGGATCACGGGCCAGACGATCGTGGCCGACGGAGGGCTGTCGCTACGACAGTAGACGAATGAGCTCACTTCTTGAGGGGCAGGTCGCGGTGATTACGGGCAGCTCGCGTGGCATCGGAGCCGCAATCGCGACGCTTTTCGCCGCCGAGGGCGCGACCGTGGTAGTGAACTATCGCAGCGACGGAGCGGCAGCAAGCAAGGTGGTGGAGACGATCGCAGCGGCGCGCGGAGTCGCGATCGCCCTGCAGGCGGACGTGGCGGAAGAAGAGGATGTTCACCGACTGATCGCCACGGTTCTGCAACGGTATGGAAGGCTCGACTCGCTGGTCTGTAACGCCGGTATTGTGCGCGACAACCTGGCGGCCGCGATGCCGGTGAAAGAGTTCGATGAGGTGTTGCGGGTGAACCTGCGCGGGCCGTTCCTTGCAATCCGTGAGGCTATTCCGTCCATGCTGAGGGCGCGCGCCGGCTCGATTGTGAATCTGAGCTCGGTGCATGGCGATTCCGGAGGGCGCGGGCAGTGCAACTATGCCGCCTCGAAGTCCGGTCTCCAGGCTTTGACCCGCTCGCTCGCGCTCGAGCTCGCGCCTCGAAATATCCGGGTGAACGCGATCGCACCGGGATTGATCGAGACAGACATGACGAGATCCATCCGCCAGCTTTCACCTGAGAACCTGAGCCATGGCATTCCGATGCGGCGCTATGGACAACCGATAGACGTAGCCAATGCGGCCGCGTTTCTTTGCTCTTCGAGAGCGTCATATATTACCGGTGCAATTTTGCATGTGGCCGGCGGGCTTGGGCTGTAAGCCACCGATGAGGAGACCTGACATGGAGGCAACACAACCGGAGCAGCAACCTGCATCCGATCCCTTTCGCGCAGCGCTGGCGATGGACCTGGCCGGGGTGCAGGAACGGACCATCACGGTCGTCGCCCGCTGCCTGGATCGAAAGCCGAGTGAGGTTCAGTTGACCTCTACCTTATGGGGCGATCTGGATGCCGAGTCGCTCGACATGCTTGACATCGTATACAGCCTGGAACGTTCGTTTGTGATTCGGCTACCACGGTTGAATCTTATACAGAGGGCCACTGACCTCTTTGGGGAGAGCACGATCGTCGAGGGTTCCACTGTTACAGCGAAAGGTCTGGCGGTACTGAAGGCGTCGATGCCCGAGGTGCCTGAGTCATTTTTCCAGCCGAACATGAAGCTTCATGAGTTTCGCAAAGCGGTCTCGGTAAAGTCGCTGGTGCGTGTGGTGGAACGCTGTCTCGGCGCAAACGCGGCTCTGCGATGCAAGGTGTGTCAAGGTGAACCGCGACAGGTGCCGGACTTCCCCATGGAGATCTGCTGCGCGCAGTGCGGGGCGGCGATGGAACTGCCCTCCGGTGAGGATATTGTTATCAGCGACCTGCTGCGCATCGGCACCGAGTTGGGAATTCCACGGGTCGCCGTGGCCTCCGAGGCCGTCGTTACAACAGGGACAAGCGGGACATGAGCGCAGGCAAGGGACATCGTCGCGTTGTCATCACAGGGATGGGAGCGGTTACTCCGCTGGGTCTCGACCTGGATTCGACGTGGGAGAACCTCTTGCAAGGCAAGAGCGGGATTCGCCTGATCCGCCAGTACGGCGAGCGGACGATGCCGAAGCATATTGCGGGTCAGGTAGCGATGGAGGAATTACCGCCATTGCAATCGCGATCGACCCAAACCGATGGTGCGACAACATCCCTGTCGGGGCTACCTCTCGGGCGAGCGGCGATTTTTGCGTTGCACGCTGCCGATCAGGCGTGGCGACAGGCACATCTGGATGAGTTGCCTGCGTCCCATCGTAATGCGGGAGTCTGCATTGGCGCCTCGACGTTCCCCATCGTAGAAGATCGGCTGCGCCACCTTTCGCAGTTGCTCGATGGGAACCGTTGGAACCCGATCCGCTATACCGAGCTGTGCCGGCAAGAGCCATGGTTGCTGAACCAAAGCGATGCGGCAGGGATTGCTTCAGAGCTTTCTGTACGTTATGGCCTGACCGGGCCTTCGATTACAGCGCAGGCGGCATGCACATCGGCGACCCAGGCGCTTGGCCACGCCTTCCAGAGCATCCGACGCGGGGAGACGCCGTTGATGCTGACGGGCGGGACCGACAGCATGTTGTCGATGATGTGTGTGACAGGCTTCTCCCTGCTGGGCAGCCTCTCGCAACGCTGGTCCGAACCAGAGCGCGCCTCGCGCCCGTTTGACCGGACTCGAGATGGCTTCGTGCTGGCCGAAGGGTCCGCCATGCTGGTACTGGAGGAACTGGACCATGCACTGACGCGCGGAGCGACCATCTACGCTGAGGTGGCCGGGTACGGCTCCTCCTGCGACGCATACCGATTTACCGATATGCACCCGGAAGGAGCCGGCGCGGTGATGGCGATGCGTTCAGCCCTTCAGGACGCAGGCATGGCGATGGAGCGCGTGGGCTACATCAATGCTCATGGAACGTCTACACCGCTCAATGACAGTACAGAGACCGCCGCCATTCGGCGTGCCTTCGGCGCCCATGCAGACAAGATCGCTGTCAGTTCGACTAAGTCGCAGATGGGACATCTGCTGTGCGCGGCTGGAGCGATTGAGCTTGCGGTGACTGCCCTGGCCCTGCACGATGGCATGTTGCCTCCAACGCTCAACCTCGACTTTCCCGATCCAGCCTGCGATCTCGACTACATTCCATGGAAGCCGCGCGCTTCGGATACTACGGTGGCAATCTCCAACTCGTTTGGCTTCGGAGGCCAGAACGGATGTCTTGTTCTTCGTCGGTGGGAGACAGGATCAGCGACCAATGCAGTCGCGGTTCGAGTGCCAGAGATGCGCCGCGGCGTTGTCATCACAGGCCTTGGAGTAGTCTCTCCCCTCGGTTTGAACGTTCCTGATCATAGAGTACGTAGAGAGGAATCGGCTTGTACGCGACCCGCTCCGGCGGGGATAGCCGCACTGGATATTCCACACGCATGCCGCGTAGAGGATTTTGATGTTGGCACCGCGATCCGCAACCGGATGCTGAGAAAGATTCTGACGAGGGCAGCGAGCTATGCCGTTTCGGCCGCCGGCGAGGCGATTGCCTCCGCGGCGCTGGAGCGGACCGAGGTTGAAACGGCCTCCTTGTTCGTTGGGTCGCTGGGACTCGATCAGGACCTGGATCTGTTTGGTGAAGCTCTGAAGGCCTCGCTCGATGCGGAGAACAAGTTCTCCTACGAGCGATACAGCCGTTATGGCGAAGGGTTGATCGACCCGCTGTTTCTTGTGAAGTCGCTGCCCAATGCAGGTTTGTGCGGCACAGCCATCGAGCACCAGATACTGGGGCCGAATCTGAACATCATGAGCGGGCCGGCATCGGGTCTTCTGGCATTAGTCTCCGCGTTCCAGCAAATCCAGGACGGTGCTGCTACCGTTGCACTCGCGGGCGGTTATGATTCGACGCTGCAACTGGAGTTGGTACTGACTCATCTGCTGGAAGGGCGCGCCGCCACGGGTGCAGAGCCCGATCGCGGTTACGTGCTGGGTGAGGGAGCGGCCTTCTTTGTACTGGAAGACAAAGCTCATGCGGAGGCACGGCAAGCGACCATCTATTCGGAAATCACGGGGGTGGCTCATGCTCACTCCTCTCCCAGGGCTGCCGCCGAGGCACTCTATCAAGTGGCCTGTGAGGCGTCGGCGGGCACTGACGTCGATGCGATCTTTGGAGACGGGCTGAACCTGCCTGAGGAAGGCGAGATGGAAGCGCAGACTGCGCTGCGATTCCAGCCAAAGCTCTCCGTTCGCTCACTGACGCGGAGTACCGGCTACTGTGGAGTCGCTTCACCGCTCTTTTCCATGCTGGAGGCTGTGCTGGCGATGAGGTCGGGTGAGGTGACGCGGCCGCTGGTTTGGACAAGCGACCACGGGCGGCATCATGTCGCTGTCGCATTGCAGAGCGCGGAGTGTGAGGATGTCCGGAGATGACGGAATCGCACACACTGCAAACGTTGTTGGAATCACTGCCAGGATTCGTGGGCCGTCGTGCCGTGGGAGCCCGTGCAACCTTCGGAACGAGATGGTGGAGCTTCGAACAGCTCTATCGAAACAGCCTTTACGCGGCGCATCTGCTTGCCCAGTGCAAGCTGCGCAAGGGTGATCGGGTTGTGCTGTATGCGCCTGTCTGCCCGGAGTGGACCGCGTTGTTGCTGGGATGCGCCTTGCGTGGCTTGATACCCGTCATCATCGATGCGAATGCTTCAACTGATACGCTACGAGCCACCGCGCTCGAGGTCTCTGCCCGGCTCGTCGTCTTTACGGCGGGACAGGACATCGAGGCGATGGCCTGTCCGATGTTGCGGGTGGACGACATGGAGACTCCCTCCGAATTGGCGCTGGATGTAGCAGCGTTGCGGGTACCGATCTCCGGTGTCGATCCGGCCATCGAGTACACGTGTTGCAATCCGATCGTCCGATCGTGGATCTCCACACACCGAGAAGTCATGGAGCAAATTGAACAACCGGGACAGCGTGCTTCAGAGCAAGGAGAACGAACATCGTCAACGGTTGTTGCGGCGTTCCCGCATCTGGGCTCGCAATGGATGTCCAACGTGCTCTCATCGTTGCAAATTGGAAAGCCGGTGCTCTTCTCCCGGTCCTCAAGCCCCCACCATCTGCTGCGAGTCCTGCGCTCGGGCGCCGCATCCAGGCTCGTTGCCTCCCGCGCAATCGTGGACTCCGTGGAAGCCTACATTCTCGCGAAGCAGCGATCAGCGCCAGGCAAAGGGTCGGGCAAGGCCCTGTTCAGGCGCACCGTGGGTCCGTCCCTGAGCTCTGTGCTTATAAGCGACGGTGGCCTGCGACCGAACTCCCGCGAGTTCTGGGAGCGTAACGGTGTGCGCGTGTTGGAAGGCACAGCGTCTTCATGTCTCAGCGCGGAAGAATTGCAGTGCGAGCCGACTAATCTTGATGAGATTGTTCAGGATAGTGATTCCCCCAGGAGAGCGGCGAGACTGGTCCGCTATATCGAGAGCAACCTCTCTGTCGGCCAGCTTTCGACAGTACGCGAGTTCCTGAAGACTCTGCCACTCGATTCCATCGAACAGGCAGAAGTGATGGCGATGCTGCTTGACTCGTCTGTGCCGGATGCTGAAGAAGCGTTGAATGAGGAAGACGGTATCGCGGTTCGTTCTCATTGGAGGCATAAAGCTCCGGCCTGGCAATTCTCTTTCGCAGGAACCGCTCTGCGTGGGATTGTGTCTCCGACTTTCAGGCGATTGGTGTTGAGGATTGTATTGCGAGAACGTGTGACAGGATGCGAGCGCCTTCAAGGTCTATCGGGCCCGCTCATCTTCGCATTGCGCCGCAGCGATCGTCGCCATCCAGTGGAGTTTCTTGCCGTGGTCAAGGCGCTTCCCCCCAGCCTTGGTCGACGAGTGATGCTGGGAGTAAGCGACCGTCCTTTTTTCGAGAGCCACTTTTATCGGCGCCCCGGCGATACGTGGCTCTACCGATTCTTTGTCGGATGGGTGGCGATGTTCGGACTACCCTGCGTCTTTCCATATGCCTTACTGGAGTCCGCCCTCTCCCATGGTTTTGAGGAGATATGCTGCTGGGCCGACAGGGGGTACTACCCTTTGGTGACCTGGTCGCCAGCTATGGCTAGACTCGCTACCGAGTTACAAGCGACGGTTATTCCGGTTCGTCTGCGCGGCCGGTCGAAAGGCTGGTGGAACGCCGAGGTGCAGGTTCACTTTGGTATTCCGCGCAGGAACCTGCCGTTTGCCGATGAGGGCTTTACGCATCTGGATGTAGAAGCTGGATTACGTGCGACATGGCCGGAGGTAGCGTGTTGACATCGGCACGATCATTTGGATCACAGGTTGTTCGAGGCCTCGGAATGTTGCAGCCGGATAGAAGATTCCGTAACTTCGCGCGCCGCCTGCAACAGCGACGTCGGCCCGATGGGAACTACAACGTCCTCGGAATGTGTTCAACCGGCCACGGGGCAAGCTTTGCTTTGATCTCGTCGCGTTATGGAGTTCGCGCGCTCAACTTTGAACGATTTGTTGCGCAAAAATACGCTCTGCTAATGGCGCGGGAAGAGTTGAGAGAGGTTGAAGAGCGCCGCGGGTGGATTCCCTCGAGCATCCGCTTTATGCTCAGCAACCGGGATGGCACCATGCCGCCGGTGTCTGTATTCGAGGATTCATGGGAGCCTTTTTTAGCTCACCTGCTGCGCGGGCTTCCGATGAGTACCAGCGATATCGATATGGTCGTCGGCAGTGAATCGCACTTTGCGATCAACCGTCGTTGGATGGGAAGATCGCTTGGCACTCTCTTTCCGAACGCGGAGGTGCATACCGATCTTGAACACCACCTGGTACACAGGGCTCAAGCGTATCTCGCAAGCGGCTTTGACGATGCGGCCATTCTGACGGCAGACGCCTCTGGTGAGCCGCTCTTCAGGTTGGGCGGCAGATGTCTCGCAATGACTTTGAGCCACGGTGCAAGCAATTCCGTGCAGGTCTTCGCGGAGCATACCGCACCAACATCCAGTCCCGGCGCGCTCTATGGGTTCATCAATGACTACCTCGGCTTCGAAAGTGGCGAGGAGGGCAAGACGATGGGGCTGTCTTCTTTCGGCAGAGATACCTGCTACCGCGCCTTGCGCTCCAGCCTGTCATTGCAGGATGACGGCGCGTTTCGTTTCCTTGATCGCGAGACACTGATCGAGGCGCTGGGTTCGCTCGGCATTCCGCGTCGTGAACCGGGAGAACCCATTACTCCGGCACATGAAGACCTGGCCTGCGGCATTCAACTTCTGCTCAACGACATTATGGTGAACGCTGTGCAAGCGCTGGAACGCCGCTCGGATTCCGCGAACCTCTGCATTGCCGGTGGCACGGCTCTCAATAGCGTAAGCAATGAGATGGCCTTCCGTGCTTCACGGTTCAAGCAGGTCTACATGATGCCGAACGCTGGCGATTGCGGCCACGCGCTGGGTTGCGCCTTGCATGGCGAACGGTTCCTATTGAAGCGGCGTAGCCTGAACTCATTCGCTCCGGGCGTGTTGCGCGCATCTGACCTGCATACCATCGATGCGCTTGGCCCACCGTATACGGATGAGGAGATTGAGTTGGCACTCACGCAGTCTGGGTTGCCCTTCCGTCGCGTCGATGCTGTCCATGAGTACACCGCGGAGAAGATCGCGGAAGGATTCATCGTGGGTTGGTTTCAGGGCGGGTCCGAGTTCGGACCACGATCCCTGGGCCAGCGCAGCATTCTCGCTGACCCGCGCTCACCGTCTATGAAAGATCACCTCAACCATCGCGTGAAACACCGCGAGGCGTTTCGCCCCTTCGCACCAGCCGTGCTCGAAGAACGGGCTGCTGAGTTTTTCGCGTTGACGGGACATAGCCCTTTTATGTTGCGTGTGGTGGCTGTCCTCCCTGAAAAGATATCGAGCATCCCGGCCGTCACGCATGTGGATGGGACCGCGCGCGTGCAGACCGTATCAGCAGGTGCGCATCCGAAGTTTCATGCGGTGATCGCAGCCTTTGGCAGGCTAACCGGAGTGCCGGTGCTCCTCAATACATCTTTCAACGTCGCCGGCAAGCCAATTGTGGAGACTCCACAAGATGCGGTTGATTGCTTCTGCTCAACCAACATCGATCTGCTGGTTCTGCACGACTTCGTTGTGGAGAAGGAGGGAGCACCTGGTGAGCGAACCCGTTAAACGTCGCCAGCATCAGAAGCACAAACGGAGACAGCGAGGTACTCCCTCCAATCGTGTGCGCGTCTCCATAGTTACGCTGCAGCCAGCAAAGGCCCTGGACACACGACTTTGTATGGCGATGCTCCCTTCCGACGAGCGCTGGGTAGTTGAACGCATGAACAACTCGGAGGCAAAGGCCAGGTTTCTGCAATGCCGGACGATCCTGCGAATGCTGCTTGGAGAAGCGACAGGAGAGGGATATTGTGCGGAGCCGTTTCAGTATGGGCCTGATGGCAAACCTGCTCTGTGTGCGGGATATTCGTTGCAGTTCAACCTCGCGCACTCTGGTGAATTAGCGGTGTTCGCCGTTGCAGAGTCAAAGGAACACTGCGCTCATGTAGGCGTGGATGTAGAGCGCTCGCGTCCGCGGTCCAGTGCGATGGCGATCGCACGGCGCTTCTTTCATCCCAAAGAGATCGCCTACCTCACGTCTATAGCAATCGAGGGACAAGAGTCTGAATTCCTGCGGATGTGGGTTCGCAAAGAGGCCTGCCTGAAGGCGATAGGTGCAGGTATCGAAGGAGCGCTGGCGGGATTCTCAGTCCACGATGCGACGGAGCCGGTTTCTCTTGAGGGAGACGCGGCCGTCTGGCTTTATGATCTTCCCACTGGGATGCATGCTACGGCAGCGCTTGCCTGTACGCAACCGTTGGAAGCCCTGTCCATCGGTCCCCTGTCACCGGCGACCACATGGCTGCATCGGCTTCATGCCCTGAGCTAGAGCCCTGCGGATGCTGCTCTAAAACTTAGGGAGATCGTCCTCGCTCAACTCTTCTTCAATCCACAGCGTTGGGCCTGGCAATTGGAACCAAATGCGGCGCGCAGGCTCTGAGAGGGCCGAAGCACGGGCCTGTTGAGCGAAGAGTCGGTTGGCAAATCGCCTTCCCCATAGGACAACAATCTGCTGACGCGAGCCACTGCGGTAAGCGGCGATCAACAGGTGAACTTTCTCATTGGTTGTGTCGCACATCGGAGCCGAGCGCACCCAGAGGACATGAATGGAGCGTGCAGGATGCCGCGCCTGCAATGCATGGGTAACACGGTCGATGCTATATCCATGGCGAGAGGAATCCTCCGTAACACCATGCCGCAGATTACCAACCATGTGCTCCAGAAAATCACATGCCACCGACTGGCCGCTAAAGTCGCTACGAGACACGTCGTCTATGAATCGCCGACCGGTATAGAGAAGTCGCAGAAACCGAAGGCAGACAGGCAAAGTAGCCCTGGTTGAAGACGTCTGGCCCACGACACGGAGCATTCGACGCGGAAGTCCCCAGGTGGAAAAACAGCCGCGATAGTAAAGCCCCAGAAAAGGCGTGCCCAGGCATATGGATTCGATCATCTGCATGAAGCCAAGCTTGCCGATGACAAGACTCGACCGGCGGATGGCCTCGAAGAGTAGCCCCTCGTCGGGAAGAGGCATCACATAAAATTTGTCTTGCACACGGGGCGGAAGAACCTCCAGGCGTGCCTTCGTTGCTGGAGTATCGGGCGCGATCAAGACGACCTTACAGGGCAGATATGGCATGGCGCGCATAAGTGCGATCGCAAGGTCCTCCGCTTTGCGTTCATAACCTAGCACGGTTATAACGGAGTTACTTCGCGGCCATGCTTCGTTCAGCGTCCGAGTAGCCGCTTCGTTGGGAAGTTTGATAAAGGGAGCGATGCCGCAGTAGTAGGCCGGAGGATTTTCCATCTGAAGCGAACTGGGTCCCATCAGGGCAATACCGTCAGCGATAGCCCCATGATCTTTTACAAACTTGGCGGCGAGAAGAGGCTGGCAAGCGTTATCGAGGATAACGGTCGGAATACGTAACTCGCAGGAAGCTACTGCAACATCCAGCAAAATGCCCCGCATGGGGACCTCGCCAATCGCAACGACATCTGGGGTAAAGTCTCGAATGGCTCGGCGCAGGCAACGGCGTTTGTATCTTGCGGAAGAGTGGAAATAAGCCCGCAGCGGAGGATCGATAAACTGAATACATCGCTCTGCTGCGATCACAGTATCGTCTCGAAGGCCGTGTCGTCCTGGACAGATGACGGCTACTTGATGTCCACGCGCGTGCAACTCCAGCCCAATTCGCAAGCAGCGCTTATAGACGCCAATCAGTGAATTGCCAGATCCATTGTTCATCATGCAGTAAGCAGCAAATAAGAACTTCATTGACAGGACTCACAAGGCTCAGCATTCCCTATGATAGTACCTCGGTTTTCTGAAGGACATGTACGTCTCGCCAACGTCTCTCTGTGCACGTCCGGCTGGATGTTTTCGGAGGTCCATGATGAGATCAAACAACCCAGAGAGAATAGCCCGAAAACATTTGCCACACGATTACATAAGCCCATCATGGAGGCTATATGCACAGCTTCGACAATTTGCTTCTCAGTCCAATCGAGATTCCTAGCTGTTCAGTCCCGGGCATTTGAGGTGCATACTTTTCTGAGCTTGAGAAGAAGGCACTCTAGGACAGGTTTTACCTCCGCCTGTGGGTTCTGCCTATTCGGGAGTTCTCACTGAGTGCACTAGTGATTTGTACTAAACCGCGCTCCGTAGGTAGGTAGAAGCGCGGCAGATTTTTGGGCAGGACAAATTGCATGTTGTTCACGGCAGTCACAACGCTTCCGCTCAAGTCCGCACAAAATAGCTGCGATGGGTTGAATCCCTTTAAAGGAATTGTCCTGCCAAAAGCTCACCAGGTTTAGTACAAATCGCCGTATCCACAATGCTCACTCCAAAATCTTCTGCAGGGCCAGACTCTGCCTGCCGAGCACTGTCGATACGGTGCTAGAGATTTGACAACAACTGCGGCAGTTCTACATCAATCCTGCCTCAATGCCGTGTCTTGCGATCCTCTGAATTCATTGGCTCCGCCAGACGGGTGCCCCGAAGGGATCTGCGAAATACCTGTATCTCATGCACGACCTTATCCTGCTGAGTTTGGCGCTGGATGCGCCGCCTGGAACAGTCCTCAGCCTGGAGGATTTTGAGGATGTCGGGGCCGTGGACGAGAGGGGGATACTTTGACGACGCCGGGATTTCTTCGAGCGGTTGCCCCTCGACGCGCTTCCTGTTGTGCCGGACGGGATTTCAGCACCGTCGAATCACGTGCAATCACGGAGGGTTCGAGGATAACACTGACGGGATGAGGTCGAACTTTCGACTCTATGATTCGCAAAAGGATCTGCCCGGTTCGCTCTCCAATTGTCTGGCTGTGCTGGTCGACGCTGGAGAGCGGCACACGTAGCAGATCGTCGTAATGCAGGTTCCCGCATCCAATCACCGCGATGTCATCTGGAATGCGCAGCCCTTTTGCAAGAATGGCTTTCATCGCGCCGATCGCCAACGGATCATTGTATGCAAATACGCCGTCCGGCCTTGGTGTGCGGCCCAGCAACGTTTGCATCGCCTCAGCGCCGTGCCAAATGCTATCGATGTCTACGGTCCGCCGGGCAACCACGAGCTTTTCATTATAGGGAAGCCCGTGGCGAAGCAGTGCCTGCCGGTAGCCTTCAAACCTGCGAGCGCCGGTGCTGTTATCACGCCCACGTATATGCGCGATGTTGCGACACCCTTGCTTGATCAGATGCTCCGTGGCCAGTCGGCCCGCCATCTCATCATTGGTGCCGACGAAGTTAGCGGCCAGTCCGGTGACCTCCCGGTCAATGAGCACATAGGGAAGACCATGCCGGTCCATCCGTTCAAAGGCCCCCATATCATTTCCCGAGGATGCGATGACCAGTGCATCGAGCCGCCTTGCCATCAGCTGCTGAATCTCTGTGTCTTCTGTTTTCTGATCCTCTTCTGAGGATGAGATGATGAGCGAGTATCCGCGGCCTGCCAGTACTGCTGAAAGGGCCTTGGCGACTTCCGCGAAGAAAGGGTGAAGTAGGTCCGGCACGATCAAGCCGACGAGAAAACTGCGCCCCGTGACCAGGCTCCTCGCCATCAGATTTGGCTGGTAATCCAGTTCTTTTACACGTTGAAGTACACGTTCTCTGGTTTCATCGGCAATGTCCGGGTGGTTTCGAAGTACCTTGGAGATGGTCACCACAGAGAGCCCTAAATCCTGCGCGATGTCTTTCATCCGAACCATGATGGTTGACACTATACAGTTGGAAGCGGGGGGATGGGAATAGCTCGGGCGGGAGAGAAGGCAAGCGAAACCCTCGGCCTCTATCTTCTTCTGGGACTGCTGGATATCTCCATCTCTGCTAATTTTGATAAGCCCAATTATGGTTTACTGTATCGCTGTCTGAAAGCGTATTCTGTTTTTTTATAGTCGGAACGGCTCGGCGGTACCGCTTCGACGAATCCAACAGGAGGAACAGTGAGTCCATCCATATCCGGGGGAAACGCAGAGAATACGATCGGTCCAATGCAGTATCGAACCCTGGGCATGACGCAACTCGTCGTCTCGATCGTGGGATTTGGCGCCTCGCCACTCGGAGATGTTTTCGGAGCGATCGATCCTGCGGAAGGAATGCGCGCCGTCCATCTTGCTGTTGACCAGGGCATCAACTTCTTCGATGTCTCTCCCTACTACGGTTTGACTTTGGCTGAGGAGCGTCTGGGCAGAGCCCTCGAGGGGAGGCGGAAAGGAGTCATCCTCTCAACTAAATGTGGCCGTTATGGTGACACGTTATTTGACTTTTCTGCAGAGCGCATTCGTCAAAGTGTGGATGAATCGCTGCGGCGCCTTCGCACGGACTACGTCGATCTTCTGCAGGCCCATGATGTGGAGTTTGGCGATGTGGAGCAGATCATTCACGAGACAATCCCCGAAATGCGGCGGCTTCAGCAGCAGGGGAAAGCGAGGTACATCGGGATCACCGGCTATCCTCTTGGAACGCTTATCCGGATCGCCGAGGCGGTTCCAGTGGACAGCATCATCAGCTATTGCCGGTATAACCTGCTGATTGACGATATGGACGCCAGCCTGATGCCCGTTGCCAAAAAACATGGCATCGGAGTCATCAATGCATCCGGGCTGCATATGGGGATTCTTACAGAAAGTGGCGCTCCTTCCTGGCATCCGGCTTCCGCGAAAGTTCGGGAAGCGGGAAGGCTCGCGGCAGAGTTCTGCCGCAGCCGAGGCGTTGATCTGGCGGAACTTGCACTGCGTTTCTGCTTCGATTACCCGTTGGTTGCCAGCACCCTGGTGGGCATGTCGACTTCGGATCAGGTCCGCCGTAATCTTCATACTCTGTCGGCGCCGGCGAATCTAGAAATGCTGCAACAGGTCCGAGCCATCCTGGCTCCGGTATTCAACTATGTTTGGTCCTCTGGCCGGCAGGAAAACAATGACCAGGTGCGGTCGGAGACAGGTGAACTATCAAGGCGCGGAGGATGAACCACGCCGTGAGGCACGGGTTTACCGAAGCGGCGAAGTTGAGAGGAAACCCGGAGAGGCGTCACTGCGTGTGCA
>Ga0207674_10005525_pt1 | contig 15010 bp, 19 predicted proteins | sample KBSCornC72_FD_184303 | JGI IMG/M metagenome (GOLD analysis project Ga0207674, IMG submission 184303) | Corn rhizosphere microbial communities from Kellogg Biological Station, Michigan, USA - KBS Corn C7-2 (SPAdes) (version 2) | ecosystem: Host-associated > Plants > Roots > Rhizosphere > Soil ... | reverse complement strand
ACGATCCGCCGCCGCCACCGCCGAATGGTGAACCAAACAAGCCGCCGAACCCTCCAGGCATGCCTCCTATCTGGCCGATAGCACCGCCTACGTCGCGCAGCAGCCCAGCATTCGCTCGTGCTCCACCGAGAATCCCGCCAGCCTGATACGCGCCGGCCGCATTGCTGAGATTGCCCAGGTTTTGGCCGGTCTGTAGTGCAGCCTGACCCACGCCTGCGGCAGCGTTCTGGCCAGTGTTCAGCAGGCCGCCCAATCTTGAATATTGTTGATCAACTAATTGGCTCAATAGCTGTGGCCGGAACTGCGCCAATGCAGCCTCGAAGTTCCCGCCGCGTAGTCCGCCTGTTGCCGCAGCGTTCTGACGAAGAGCATTCTCTCCCTGCTGCGTCATCGCTTGATACTGCGGCGAGCTCTGGATTGCATTGATCGCTTGCTGCTGGGCGTCCGCGCCATTCAGCCCGAGCAAGCCTTGCACCCCGGTGATGCCCTGCTGCCCGAGAGCGCGATAAGGAGAAAGGTTCTCCTGGACGGTATTGAATGCCTGTTGCTGTTGCGCAGATGCTTGCTGCGCGGCATCGCGCTGGGCATCGGCGGCTTTGTTAGCTGCCGAACGCTGCTTATCGGCTGAGATGAGCCCGAGCCCTACGGATGCGACGGCAGGAATGATCGCGGCTGCTGGCACTATCGTTCTCCTTGAATGTGGGGTCGATCCAGCCCGAGCAGATACTGCCCAAGCAAAACTCCGCCCTTCTGAATACTGCGCGGGCTGTATCCGTAGTCCTCGAATCCTACCCTCCTCGCATATCGAAGGGCCAGCGGGTTATTGTCTGGCACGGACGTGGTCAGCCGTTTTGACGGCAAATTATCCCACACCCATTTCAATGTCGCTTCAGCGCATCGATTCCCAGTAGCTCCCCATGCAGACGGGAGGAGCATTGTATGCACGTCATATAGGATGCGATTGATTGGCACGAAGAGGTAGCACCCAAGATATTCATCTACCGCCCAGCAGCCGACATAGATGTGATTCGCCACGTCGATGCAGCGCCCGATCTCATCTGGCGGCGGTGAGAAATCATCGGACGAATGCGGCCAGACGCGCGGATGCGTCACGGCCTGAATCACTAGGCCTGGGTCGCGGATGCGCTCAACTGAAATCATGTCGCCCTGAAAAGCACCACATCACCCGCGTTGAGGCCGCTGGTGAAAATGATCTGTGTTGCAGACGACTCGGTGTAATCCGAGCTGATGACCTGCATGGCTCCGTTGATGGTCACCTGTAGGCGGTTTGTCGCGGGGATGTAGGCATTCGAGAGGTTGAATACGGTTTGGCCCTGGGTGGCTGTAATGGTCTCCACCGACCCCATTGACGCGTCGCTGCCAAGCAGCTGGCTCGCCAAATAGTATTGCACGCGCCCAAATCTGTCCTTTACCGTCAGCGAGTAATCGGCGGTCGCGTAGACGTTGGAGATTCGGCCATTGTTGGTCGTATACCCGTTGAGAGTGCGGATTGGCTGGGCTGCAGGGATCGTCCCGGCCAAATCCCAATACACCGTGATGGGTGATGTTTCAGGATTTTGATTCGCCTGACCGAAATAGAGATATCCCGCATCTAGCGGCTGACCCTCGATATCAACATAGTTTGGGAACGGAGGCTGAGTTGCGCGCATGTTATCTCCGTGTCAAGTGAGTGAGTATGTCACCGTGAAATCTGCGATACCTTTGGTGCCGGATGATGCGAAGGCCGATCCGGCAGCATCAGAGAACAAGGTGATAACGCCAGATGTTGCAATCTGGATTAGTCCCAATCCATTGACGCCGCTGTTTGTGACCCTGGCGAACTGGTTTTGCGTTCTTGCTGGAAAGAATCCAGACGGCATACCCGTCAGCGTTGCTGCCGTCGTGTTGCTCGTGCCATTGATCGCAGGGATGTATAGGGTCACCTGATTGCCCTGCTTCACGGCGCGCACGGTGCCAGTCGGGGAGGTGGTGCAGCCAGTCAGCGTCGCCGTGAAGGTGTCAACCGCTTCCGCAGGAATATCCGATAGGGAGCGCCCGCCGCCTGTGGTCGGGGCGATGGGGGTGCCGCCACCAGTGAGCTGGGGGCCTACGAAAAAGATAGATGTGGCGGGGAGTCTCCATGGGTTAGTTGTGAATGCGCCCCAGCGGCTGGGACCGATCTCCATCACGCAGTTCGTGCAGGAATCCTCCACGAAGATGCCGTAATCCAGGGGTGTGGGGTCGGGCGTGCCATACATTGACGCTGTGCGAATATCCAGGCCCACGCAATACGCAGCGTCAATCCACACGTTTGCCTTTCTCGGCGTAACGGAGGACGCGGCGAGCGTTTTGGTGTTTTCCTCGAAGTAAGGGTTGATGAATGTCCAGCCCTGAATGCCACTTCCTGCGCCAGCAATGCGCACTCCGTTGAGGTTGTTCTTTTCGAACGTGCAGGTAATGAAGCTCCAACCAGAAAACAGGTCACCTGCCGCCTTGTCTACCTGCATGCCATAAGAGCCATTTGTCCCGAAGCGGCAGGTGATAAATGTTTGCTGGCTTATATTCTCGGTCGTCTCGACATGCAGTCCATCGTTGATCGAACTGTAGGCGTGAACGTCCTGGTACGTGTTCCACACCGTTCGATTCCCCAAGTGAAGGCCGTGGCGCATTCCTACAATCTCAAGTCGCTCGAACGTGTGAAAGTCATTCTCGTTCAGCGCATTACCAGTCAGATAAATGCCATCTGCTGTAGTGTAAACGGCCTTATCTCGATTCAGAATACGAAAATCAGCGAATCGATTAAATTTGCAATCACCCCCGGTGTTATCCAGTGTGATGACAGGGGCGTTTGTGTAATTCTTCAATGTGACCACATCACGGCCTGCACCAATCAGTGATTTGCCTCGAAGACCGTCGAAGTCGATGTTGGCGAGATACGTGCCTGGGGGCATGAATACGTTATCTACGGATGTGAGTGCCGCGGCGAAAGCTGCAGTGGAGTCCGTCGCCCCCGTTTTATCGGCGCCGAAATCCCGCACGACATTGGGTAGGTCTTGCAGCTTTTCATCGGCTGCTGGGTTCAATGCGCCAGTAACTGGAATTCTCGTTTTAACTCTGGTGATCATTTTGATTCCTATGTCACGCCTTGCCCATAGACAAGGGCCTCGCTAGAGGAAGTGAAATACACGGTCGCTAGCCCGCGCTGGGCGATTGTTCTGCTGCCTGTGGTCGCGGTTCCAGGGAGCCGCAAGGTAATCCCAGAACCTTGCGCAATCGTCATATTCGATGCGCTGTTATTGTAGATGGCCACCCAACCCCCGGCAGCAACCACGCTGCCGTCAACTGTCGCTGTCGCTGCGTCCGTTTGCATGATGCACAGCCCCCGATGCACACTCGCCAGCGTCCATGTTCCTGTATTCGACGAGATTGGGATATTGCGATAGCCAAGCTCCAATCCCCCCGATAGCGTCATTGACGCGCCGCAGGAGGTAAGGGATGAGGCTGTCACTCCCGCCGCCAAGGTGGCCCCGGTAAGCGTCCCTGCCGGCGCGACCACGGCATTGCCGCTAGCGGCAGTGATCAAGCCCTTTCCATTCACCGTGAACGTCGGAATCGATGTGCTAGAGCCGAAAGAGCCGACGCTGGAATTCACCGCGGCGAAGGTGATGACGTTGCCCGAGGTTGTGGCGTCACCGCTCAGCACTGTGAGATAGTCCGTGCCGGCGGTGGCCGCCGAGATGGCGGTCCCATTGCCTTTCAGGATGCCAGTGACCGTAGTGCTCAGGGTAATCGCCGGGGTGGTAGTCGGATTCGCCACTGACCCCGCGAGTCCATTGGCGCTTACCACGGATATCGTGGTCACGGTGCCGCCCGAGCCGGTAGCGCTGATGGTTATCGTGCCCGCGCCGTTGGTGATGCTGACGCCCGATCCGGCTGTTAGTGTGGCTCGGGTGAATCCGCTCCCATTGCCAATGTCTACTTGACCGTTGGCTGGCACACTGGATAGGCCGGTCCCGCCGTAGGCATATCCGATGACGGACCCCTGCCACGTGCCGGTGGCGATGGTGCCCAGCGTGGTGATGTTGGTTGTTCCAGGCCACGTACTCAGCGCCGTGTTCTCGACCCTCTGCAGGCCGATGTCGGCTTTCGATCGGGCGTATTCGAACGTATACGCAGCTGGCTGGCGGTAATTGATGGCAGGCGGCTGATGCTCGAGATCACCAATCAGACGCGCGAGCGATAGCGCGATGACCATTGCCTCCCGCCCAGTCGCCGCCCCGGAATCCGCGACCGCCGTGACATCCGAGATGTCAGTGGAAATAGCTGATGTCGTTGCATCCAGCGTCCGAAGCTGCGTGATGAGATCACGCAGCCATCGCTGGATTCTTGGGCTGGAAGTGATCGACGCAATCTCTGCATCAGTCAATGGTGTGATGCTGAGCGCCATTTAACCCCCAGCGCTCAGCGGCTCGAAAGAAGCCTCCAATGCAGCGACAGCAATGCGGGATTCACCGCGAAACCGTTGCATGCGTGTGTTGCGGATCATCCCTTGCCGACGCCATGCGATGCGCTTGCCGCGCTCTCCTTGCTTGCCTGCGGAGGCGATGAATTCCTGACTCCACGTCTCGCCATCGTGGGAATAGCTCGTGAAGACTGGCGGGTCAGCGCCCAGCGGCACACGGCCAGGGAGCGTCACAAGCTCAAGCGCATGGACAATGCCAGATGTCGAATCAGTGTAGGCGATGGGTGTCGAGAACTGCCAGCCTACTGCCGTTCCGTAGTGGCCCGTCAGGGACTCTGAGAACTCGCCAATAGTGACCGCCGTTGGATCGCCCGAGAGCCATTTTCCATAGCAGTAGACGAGTCCTCGGGCACGGTACTGCCCGGCCTCGGCCAAGCCGGACGTGCGCACAGTCCACTGTGGCTGGCCCAGGGCCTGAGAGGCCGCACCGTCGAAAACCAATGTCTTGTCCGGGAGATGGATGTAGAGGAATTGGTGCGCTGAATCATGCTGCGACTCGACGATGACCGCAGCCAGTTGCGCGTCGGTATATCCGGCCAGGATTTTCTCGACTTCGCGAGTCGCGATTGACGGTGCAGTGCCGCTGCCGAGCAGATAGACGCTAGGCGGCGCGTTGCGGGCTGACCCAACGAAGGCGTATGACCCCCCAAAGGGGGCAACCGCATGGGTGCCGACGATGCCGGTGGTTATCTGTGACCCCTGGTTTACTTGGAAGGGGAAGCCGCTGCCCCCGATCTGGGCATAGGTCTCAACGGTGTATCGCCCGAATGCGATCAGCTGGCCGGCGAGCTTGCGCACAGCAAGTAGGGCGTCTGGGTCGAATTCAGCGCTGCCGTACTTGAGCGGGTCCACAGACGTGGGGTCGTTGAGTTCGGTGACAACAATGTTCACCCCATCGGTCGAGATGAAATAGCCGCTCATCCAACAACCATCAATCACCACACCTAGGTCAGAGTCGGTAACTTGCAGGAAGACGCCTGCGTCTGTGTAGTAGTAGAGCCGGCCACCAGACCAAACGGCGAGCCTGTCGAAGCCATAGTCAAGCGTGCAATAACCACCTTCACCGACATCACCAAGCGTTGCCACAACTCCCGCTGAGTCGATGCGCACAAGGCTCGTGCCCATGACACGGTACATGCTGCCATCCCAATTGATGCCGCCTCGATCCAAGCCCACTCCGGTCGCGAATTGCGTGATGCCTGGCGCAGTACGCAAATAGGCCTTGCTGATGCCGGTGTCCGTTGGAACGACGACAAGATTCCGGGGAAGTGCCGTGCGCCAATCCGCCGTCTCATCGGCGCTGATTCCGCTAATGATGGGAATCTGCATCAGGTCTATCTCCCTGGTGGGGCCACACCGTTAATCCGTTCAATTGTTCTCATCCCCCCGATGCCGAGCATTCCGAATAGCAGCGGCATCATCGTGCCAACGTCAAGCTGAGGGAACTTGACCGGGTGCCCTGCCAGGGCCGCGACCCATTCGCCAAGAGGACCAATAACGAACTGAACTGCGAACCCGGCGCTGCATGTCCAGCCCACACCGGGACGCCATCCGCTCGTCCAGATACTGGGATTCGCAGCTTCAGCCTTGTTTACGTCCAGTTGCGCGCGAACGAGTTCCATCGCAGCAGCCAGTTGTGCGCGTTCCTGCTCGGTTTTATCCGGAAAGAGCTTGTTTACAACCGTTTCTGCGAGAGAGGCGACTTCGCCTAGTCCAGTGATGCTCATGTGATTTCGACTCCCGTTGCACAGCCGCTCACTGACGTGGCGGCACTAGCGTCCCAACTGAGAAAATCCCCAGGGGCCAAGCGTCTGCCGAGAAGCTCGAACATCACCCGACACTCTCCTGCGGCCAGCGACAGTGACTGGATCACTTGGTTAGCCGCGACTGCCGTGCCGCCGAATGGCACGACATAGATGTTCGCCGTCTTCGCGGCCGCTGAGTGATTGGTCAGGGCGAAGTAATCTATGCGCGAACCCTTCCCAGCAGTCGGGCTCGTGTACGCGAGCGTAGTTGCGTTCGGAAGGTCAGCTTGAGCGATGAGGGTGGCCGGAGTGGCGGTCATGATGTTTAGTCCAGGACGTATCCGAACACGTGGATATCAGCCGTCGCCGCGCCTCCCGCCGCCGTCGTCAGCGACAGAATCGGCGTTGCGGTCTGCGCATCGGTCAGGGCGGCGAGGGTGAGCGACAACACTTTGTCCAGCGCGCTCAATGCGCCCCAGGCCTGCCCTGCCGCGACGATGGCGGTGCCGCCCTTCGCTGCTGCCGTGTAGATGCCTCCAGCTGCGATCAGCGCATTGCCGGTGAGTCCACGGGCCAGGATCGACGTGACTGCGAAGCGGGTAAACGAACCGACTTTCGTGAACGCTTGATCCGTCGTGATGTTGAGGTTCGCGCCACGCAGTACGAACAGCTTCGTCAAGGCTGTCGTCTGCCCGACTGGCGCGCCGCCGCCTAATGGCGCAACGATGTTGATGTCCATGGTTACCTCAATACGCCGATAAGCCCGGCGCTACATGCTGTGTTATTCGCTGAGACATTCTCCGCTGTTACCCATACATCGGATGTTGCTGGGACGGTTGTGATTGGATCACCGTTCACATGGTGGTTGTAACAGCCGACGTTGCTCGTGAGGCCAAGAAAGAGCCCTTTGATTGCCCGGCCCGCTGAGTTTGCAATGGTCAGGGAGAAGGTCGCGGCCCGCTGACTCGTATCGGTTTGGTGGACGCTCAAGACAAGCCCAAGGAGATCCAGCGCGCGGCCAGTGGGCACTGTATACAGGGATGACTGCGCGATTCCTGAACCTGCCAGCATGTAGCTATACGTCGCGCCAGCGCCGCCCGTTGCTCGTATGCTGATGTTCCCGATGTTGACGCCACGCGGATTCGTCCCCGCGGTCGCGACCAACACGCTGTTGATGCGCAGGACATCTTCTGGCATCGCGACTGCCGTCGTGCCGTTGAGTGTGATGGTTGCCGTCTTGGCGATGTAGCCAGCGGCCAGATATCCAACCAGCAAGGTGCGAGCCCCCGCGCCAGCTGATGTATCGCTCGCGCTGTCAGAGCGCACCTCCATGCTGACGGCGGCAGTTGGCAGGGGGATTAGTTTGTGGTCAATGGCATTGAGAATGCCAAGCGATGCGCCCGCCCACACATCTTCCGGGACTGTGGCGGTATCAACGTCCTGGTTATAGCCCAGAGCAGATACGCGCGACGCCTGCCCGGCCGTGCCGACCAGCGCCCGATACGTGAAATCGAGAAAATTCCCGGCTGCAGCGTCCATCGCTCAGATTCCAACGCCGCCAGTCATCAGCTCGCAAGTCGTCCCGGCCGTCGAGAACAGCGATATTCGGTCCATTCCGAAGCCCTTCGTGACCGTCAGAATGGTATTCGGCGGCACGAAGCAATCCGTGGCACTGGCGACGCGCGCCGTGCCAAGGCTGTCGTAAACCGCGAAGTAGAGGGTGTTTGTGCCGCTGTTCCAGATTCGTAAGGAAACGTCGTCGCGAGTGAGATTCAGGATTTGCGGCGTCGCGGCCACAAGTGTGGCCTGCTGGCTGCTGCCATAGTGCGGCAAAAACGGTGGTGTCATTCTCTTACCCTTAGATTAATTCGAGATTATGCGCGATTCGGTTCGCCCAGCCAGCACCAAACGCGGCCCAACCAGTCAACCCGGCCATGAATTTGAGCCTGGCAGCGCTATATCGGGCGACGAGGCGATCAGCAGGCATACTCTGCACGGCTTGAAGGGTATGCGGCCCGAGCAGCCCATCGGGGGTCTCGCCGACGACCTTCTGAAGCGTGCGGATGGCCTGTTTGATGCCGCTGTTCACGGCGAAGTCGAAGACATGGAACTTGATGGCATCTGGAAGCGCGTCGCAACCGGCTGGTTGCCAGAAATCACGCTTGTAAATTGCTGCGGCCCTCTCTTTGGTGAGATTGGCAATGTCTTCGAGCGGATAGGAACGCTTGGAGATGCCGAATTTCGTCAGTCCACCACTGTCGCGAGCATCATCCGATAGAACACCCTCATTTTTCAGGAGAAGCTCGAAGGCTGGCTCGAAATCCATGAGTATTTCTCCGGGTAAGGGGCTTTTTGGCCGTCTAGGCTGAAGGAAAGGTTCCTCAGCATTATATGGATGCCATGTAATTGCGCTTCGTCTGGGTCGGTGCGGAGATAGATGAACACGATGCCTCTGAACCGTCCTGAAAAGCCTGGGGGTACACCTACGGCGCAAACCTGTTTGACATTCACGCCCTGCAGATACCGGCTGCTGATTGATTGAGCCCATGGCCTGCAGACGAGTTCACCATTGAGCAGCCGGAATAGCGTCGTATTGTCGGCAGCGCTGGAAGTGAATAACGGCACATCGATGGCCACACGGGATGCCAATGCCCTGTCATATTGCTCTTGAATCTGCCGGTCAGTAGAACGGAAATAGATTATGCGCCGCGTGTTAGCGGGCGCATTCACCGACGCTATGACCACAGTAGACATCTCGGGGGGTCCGGTTTTCAATGCCGCATCTGCCGCCGCAGCTCTGAGATCTGTTAGTTCCAGCGGGGTGGTGTCAACCGAGAATTTCGCCGGCTGGATGACGCCCCGAATGTAATCGCGCGAGTCGTATGCAAACCCGAGGACAAGCCCAATCAGCGCGAGCCACGACAACAGCGCGAGCCGGCGAATCGTGAGCGCCTTCAAGAGCGTGACGAATGCATCCGCAAGACCGTTGGCCGCGCTTTCGAGGGTCATTTAAACCACCCGGTTCCAAATGGAAAGGACGCCATCGAATCTCATTTTGAACGGAGAAGTCGCGCCCATGGTCGTCGGCGCTCCGACTGCGGTGTAACTGCCGCCGCTCACAGTGAGGGCGGTCACGGTTTGGGTCGATGCGATCAGCACCTCCTGGCCGTGCACTGGACTCGATGGCAGCGTGATAGTGCCAGTTGCCAGCGTTCCAGCAGGGGTGAGCAGCAGGTAAACGGGTTCGCCTGTTGTAGTGGGCGTAATCTGGTAAGAGAACCCGGTTAGCGGCGTGTTGTATTTCGACTCGAATCCACCGCTGCTGGCCGTCAGCAGGGACTGCAAATATTCAGCGAGCGTAGCTGGCGTAACGCCTGCGTCCGATCCAAGCAATGCGCTCGCCAGTGGGATCAGATCCGATGCTGTGACGGCTGAAACTGTGGGGAGGTTTCGTATGCTCATTGGTCAGCCTCCGAGAACGAGATCGCCATTACCGGGCCGCTGCTGAAGCGGTGTGGTGCTATCGGCAGGAATGAATACCGGCCCCGGCGTGCCAAGCCGCCGATTCCCGGCCCCGTATGGGATATGCCCCTGCATTGGCCGGGTCGCATCGACATTGATCATGGCTTGGGTAAGCAGCCCGGCATACGATTGCGCCGCATTCGCCGCCAAAGCGGCAGGAGGTTGCCTGCCGAATAGTGTGCAGATCGTCATCGCGAGGTTAGAGACCACAGCGGGTAGATTCGCGAGCGCAATGCCGGACTCATCGTCAAGCTCGTCGCCGACGACATACCCAAGGTTGACATCATTCGCCGCCCACATGGCCATCATCTGGTCGAGTTCAGTGACTGCATCTTGTAGCTCCTCGGGACGCAGATCGAAGACATAGGCCGCTAACGACGCATTCTTGAATGCCTGCAAAACGATCTGGCGCTTGGTTGTCATGGTTGCTCTTTACGGGGCCTGCCTGGGCCGCGCTTGACGATTTCAGCGGGCGGCTCGGTGGCCGGCTCTAGCAGCACGCCTTCGTAGGCCTCAATCGCCTCCGTCAGCGTCTCGCGCCAGCCGGCATCCTTCGCCATCTCGATCTCGTCTTCGCGGGCATCCTGATACCTGTAGGCATAGCCAGCCGGGCCATGATTCCACCCATGCTGGCTTGCCTTGCTCGATGGGCCAACGAAATACATCGGGATCATCAATATCCTCCTGGGCGGCGGGCCGCCGATGTGGGTTTCTTCGGAGCAGGCTTCTTGGTCGCTTCCCGCGCAACGTCTAGCGCGATGGCCACGGCTTGCGCCTGCTTCTTGCCAGCAGCCTTTTCGGCCTTGATGTTCTCGGAAACCGCCTTGCGGCTTCCGCTCTTGATCAGCGGCATGACTTACGCCAGCCGGTACGCCACCCAAGTCGCCGTGCCCGTCTTACGCAGCCGGAACCGGCCTGACGAGTTGAGCGACCCGGCTGCGCTGTAGGCTGGGATGTCCGCATTGCCGACAATCGTGACCCCGGTGTTGACCGTGATCGACGCATCTTCAGCATCGACCGTGCTGGTGTTGATGATGCTGAAATCGAAAGCGTCATCAGCCACGAATTCAGGCAGCGCGGTGTCAAGCGCCGATCCAGTCGGGAGTTGCAACGCTGAGGCCGCGCCCGCGGCTTGGTTGACCGTGATGATCCGCGTCAGCAGTTCCGCCGCGGTCAGCGTGGCCGAAACAGTCTTCGCGGTCGGCGTGGGCTGGTTGACAGCCGGCACGCCAGGTTCGGGAACCGTGACGATTGGCGCAGTGCCAACGTTCGCGAGTACCCGGCCTGGGCCGCTGTTCTCGATGCGCGCCGTGGTCGCCACGCTCACAGCAGCCGACAGGTATTCGGTCGAACCGGAGACGACTGCGACCGGCACGAAGACGGGCGGCTGATTCGGTGAAGCCACTGCATAGAGCAGCGTTGCCACAGCGCCATCGGCGCAGGCAATGGCGATCTTGGATGATGCCGGGATGGCGATATCGGTACTGGTCCCGAATGCGTATATAACGGTGGTGGTCATGTCTCAATCCTTGAAAGGAAGGGGCCGAAGCCCCTCGTAGTTTTAGGTCTGGCTGAACAGTTCGATGCCAGCCCGCTCGGGGTCCAGCAGAACCACGCCCCACCGGGTATCCCAGCGGTACTTGACCTTGTACGTGTTGATGTCAAGGAACTTCGTGCAGGTCACCTCGATACCTTGATCCGTCGATGCGCGCATCACCGCCACGCCGGCATTCGTCGGCACTGCGTAGCGGCCAGGCAGGATCTCAATCACGTCCTTCTGCCAGAAGGGGTTAGTCTGGGTGGTGACGGTGTTCAGGAACACAATCGCTTGCGTCGCGCCGCCCGAGCCGCTCACCGCGCAGTTTTGGTAGGCGATCTCCGCATCCGAGCCGCCTTGTGCGGTGATCATCGGCGGGGTGATCACTATCGTGGTCGCGCTCGCCACGCTCACCACGCGGAACGTCTTGAGCGTGCCGGTGCTTTGCTTGGTGATGTGGTGCACTTCCGTGACGCCGGCCACCGTGAACGCATCCCCCGCAGCGACGTTGGTCGTGCTGCTGATGGGGATCGTTTGGAACCGGTTGTCAACGTTGGACATCTCGCCGGTGGCAGCGATGCTAACGGCCTTCGGCACCCAGTAGTTCGAGGCGCTCGAACGTGTATCCATCGTCAAGCCAGCGCCGCCAGCCGCCGCCGTGAGGCGATAGCTGTAATCCAGCTTGAAGGTGTCCAGGCTCGAAATGCGACCGACGTAGGACTCTTCGTAGGCGTTGGTCGGCTTGCCGGTCATCGTGGAGCGGTTCGCCAAATCCTTCGCCATGTTGTTGTAATCGGCAGATGCGAGGCCCCAGATGCGATCACGCGGCGCAACACCGACACGATTGAGGGCAGAGTCGATCTGCGCGGCGTCATCGTAGCCGGCTGCAGCAGTTGTGCGCTTGATCACGACTGAGCCATACAAGCCAGCCAAGTTGACCACGGACACATTGATGTCGCTCGCGAGCTTCTGCGCCGCGGCTTCACCCAGGCGATTTTCCTGCAGCGCATCGTTCAGCTCCTGCGCCGTCAGCAACGCGGTGCTGTGCTTGGCGTAGGAGATCGATGCCGGGACCGCCAGCTGCGTAGCATCGTCGAAATTCGAGGTTGCATCCGTGCCATCGTGCGACTGGGCGATGTATGGCACTGGCCGCCAGATGATGTTGTTCGAACGCTCCATGGACTGAGGATCAGTCTTGTAGATCCGGACATTCTTCGACATCACTAGCTGATCTTGGAATCCCTCCAAGACTTGGTCAAAAGCTACTTTTTCCTCGCGGTTGAAGGCGTTCGACATTATGTATTCTCCAATTTAGATTTGGTGTAGCTGCCTCTTTCGATTAAATAGGCCGCTGCGGATTTGAGTATATCCGGGCTGTCTCTCAAATGCCCGATTCCATGATTGCATGGGCGACAGAGTAAACCTCTGACAGCACCAGGGTCTTCAAGCTCTTTTCGAGCCCGCCAAGCCTTGCACTTTTCGGCTGCTTCTGTCATTTTCCCGGGCTCTTGAGTTGCCGCTTATAGGCGATGATTTCCGAGCGATCCCCGGTTTTCTCTGCCTTGCGCTCAAGCTCATCTAGCCGGGCATTGGCTCCACCAGCCATGCGGGTTGTTCCGCCTTGTGGCGTGGTTTCGCCTGATATCTTTGGTTTGCGGTTTGTCTGCACTTGTGACTCCAATCGCGCGAGCGCGAATGCTGTTTCAACGGGATCAAGGCCTTTGAGCGCCGCTAGTTTCGCCGGGGATTTCCCCAGGGCGTATACGAGCGCCGCCGAATCCTTTGTTCCTGCGATGAGCACACCGACTTGCGTTTCCGACAGCACATCCCGTACTGCGGCCTCAGCCTCGTCGTAGTCTTCCCGCTTCAGCAGTGTCTTTGCGGCTTGGTAGGACTGCAGCTTTGCATTCCAAGCGGCTTGTTGTTTCTGCTGTTGTGCCTCAGATGCTGCAATCTCTGCTGCGATCTTGGCCTTTTTATCATGCCATGATTCTAGCTTCTTTGCAAACTCATCCTCGTCATATTCTGATTCGGCTAATGTCGGGCGCGGGCCGGGGTCAGTTTGTTTGGGGGTTTCGGCTTGTTTCGCCGCCTGAAGCTCGCGCAGCTGCCGGCGTAATTCGCGGTTTTCCTCGCGGGTTTGCCGAACCCATTCGGGCGCTGGTTGCCCTTTGTATGGGTCAGTATCCGGTTTGTCAGGCTGAGGTGCCTCATCTGCGAATCCGACAAAATCAATCTCGTCCTCCGCCGGCGGTTTCTGCTCTTCGATCGATTGCGCCTCAGCATCTGCGCCCTGATCCTCGTCCGCTGGCGTTTCGTGATCGATGATTTCTTCGGTTTCGTCCATGGTATTACTGCCCCGCGCTCGCGGAGGTTGGTTTGGTATTCGTGGCCGGCTGCTGACTACCATCCAGCGCCGCCAGCAGCTTCAACAGCTGATCCAGCTTCGCGGCATCGATGCCTTGAATGACGGCTAGCGCATCAGCCTTAGTCTTCTCGACTTGGGCAGTTTTCAGCTCGGTATTGGATTGGGTCTCAGCCGTCTTCGCCTGGGCCATCGCCAGCTGATTCTGAGCCGCTGCTTGGAGATATTGGGCTTGTGGGTCAGGCGGCTGATTCTTCGCCGCCTCAGCCATCTGCTGCGCCTCTTCCTCGGTCGGCTCGATCACGCCCTTCTGCACCAGGCGGTCACGCATCCAATGGCGTGCATCCTGGACGCCTTCGCCTTCAATATTCATTAGCGCGAGTCCTTCAAGCGCAAATTTCGTATCTGGGTCCGACGAAATCTGCGCCATGCTGCTGAATGCGCGCGCTGCAGCAGCCCGCCTGCTGGAGGATGCCGGGCCGGCCTGGGCAACCACCTTGAACTTCGCCTTGCTGATGTCGTTCTTCAGCCCGGCGAGTCCGGTTTTCTGGTCAACGATAGGTTGATTCAACACCGTTGTTGACGCCTCGCCGCCGTTGTTGATGACCGCCTCTTCACGGCTTTCCTCGACGTACACATCGCGTGCCATGCCAAGGAAGATTTCGCCGCTCCTGGCCATTGCGATCTCGAGATTGCTGATGTAGACGAACGTCCTTGCATCCTGCGCGTGCTGCATCAGGTCCAGCGCGTGCCCGCTGATCTGCGAGGGTGTCACGTCCGCTGGGTCGGCTTGCGTGCCTAAGATGTCCTTGAGCCCGATGTCGCACATCTGCAACAGATCGGCCAGCACTGGCGAGGTCGTCGTCGGTGGTGTCCACTCTGTCACCGCGAACTGCGTCGCGTCAGGCGACGGGCTGATCTTGTTTTTGAGCAGGAACGATGGCCGATCCACCTCTCGATTGATCCATGACTGCTGCACGCCAGCGATCTCGCGCGGGTCCATCACGGGTGTCTGCGGCAGCCATGTCGCAGCATTCTCGGCTACCCATGAATAAGACACGTTGAGCATTACCTGGGCGTCGCGCGTCGGTGAGACATGGCCCATGCAGCGCTGGATACCATCCACCACCTCATAGGTCCCGCACACCGGGACGATTGGGATATCGCGGCCTGCGATGTACCCGTAATCGATGAGTATCTCTGCGCCGGACATCAGGTACTTGTGGACGCGCCGACGTTTGGTTTTCTTCGTGCGCGCCAAGAAGAAGCCGCGCGCTTTGAGCGTCGCCTCAAGCTCAGGATCGTCATCGAAATCCTCT
>Ga0207674_10005523_pt1 | contig 15018 bp, 7 predicted proteins | sample KBSCornC72_FD_184303 | JGI IMG/M metagenome (GOLD analysis project Ga0207674, IMG submission 184303) | Corn rhizosphere microbial communities from Kellogg Biological Station, Michigan, USA - KBS Corn C7-2 (SPAdes) (version 2) | ecosystem: Host-associated > Plants > Roots > Rhizosphere > Soil ... | reverse complement strand
CATCCCGAACACGGTCGTTAAGCCCTCCAGCCCCCACGATACTGCAGGGGCAGCCCTGTGGGACAATAGGACGTTGCCACTCCCCCCGCGCACCACAACTCTTATGCCCGAAGCAGATAGCTTCGGGCTTTTTGCTATCATGTAAGTGGTTATTTCGTTCGTATGTATTTAGATAGAGATAGCATCGCAAACATCTAATGTCTGCTGGTCGTATGTGAGGGGCGAACGATGCAAGGCAAACGTATCGTACTGGGTGTCTGTGGTGGCATCGCCGCCTACAAAGCAGCCGATCTCACCAGCAAGCTGCAACAGGCTGGCGCGCTCGTCGATGTTGTGCTCACCGAGCATGCTATCGAATTTATCCAGCCTCTGACGTTCTCCTCGCTCAGCCACCGTTCTGTCCACACCAACCTGTGGGAACCGACGGGCGAGGCCGCCGCACAGCATATCGCGCTTGGTCAGCAGGCCGATCTGTTGGTGATCGCACCTGCCACGGCCAATACTATTGCCCGCCTCGCGCATGGCTTGGCCGATGATATGCTGACCACCGTGGCGCTGGCAACCACGGCTCGAATGCTCATCGTGCCCGCGATGGAGCACCATATGTATTACCATCCGGCGACACAGGCCAACCTTCACCTGCTGGAGCAGCGCGGCGCAACCATCCTGCCGCCGGAAGAAGGCCACCTCGCCTCGGGCGCGGTGGGCATGGGGCGTTTTCCCGACGCGCCAACGATTCTCGCCGCCATTCATCGTTTGTTGGGGCGAGCGGGCGATCTCGCGGGTCGGCATGTCGTTGTCACGGCGGGCGGGACGCGCGAGCCAATCGATCCGGTGCGGTTCGTCGGCAATCGTTCCAGCGGACTAATGGGCTTCTCGCTGGCTGAGGCGGCGCGCGACCGTGGCGCCACGGTGACACTCATTACAGGCGCTTACAGCGCTACTCCGCCCGCCGGAATTCCCCTGACGCACGTCGAGTCTACGCGAGAGATGCTGGATGCTGTAGTGGATGCGTGCGCCGACGCCGACGCGCTCATTATGGCCGCCGCAGTGGCGGATTATACAGTAGCTAAACCAGCCGCGCAGAAGATCAAGAAAGGGTCGGCGGCAGAAAACGCCGATGGCTCGTTGACACTGCATCTCGTTCCCAATCCCGATATTCTCAAAGAGCTGGCGAAGTTGCCCGCGATGCATTCGCTGGTGCGGGTCGGCTTTGCCGCCGAAACCGAGCACGTCGCCGCGAACGCCGCCAGGAAGCTTGCCACGAAGGATCTGGATCTCCTCGTCGCCAACGATGTTGCCCGAAGTGATATCGGGTTCCAGGCGCCAGACAACGAGGTGACGCTTTACCATCGTGATGGCACGATCGAGCAGCTTCCTCTTCAGGCAAAACGCGCCGTTGCCGACGCAATCTGGGATCGCGTGGCTCCGTTGGTACGTGCGCGCGCCACGAACACCAGCGATTCACACAATTGATGGCGCGCGTCATAATTGGAGATGATATCGGTGCGCGCCGGTCCCATAGCCGTTGCCGCGTCGCAGGGCCGGTGCTACACTGCCAGTGCTTTTCAGTCTAACGTGGCCCACCAGTGCGACTCTACAGTGGGCTTTCCACCAGTGGAGGAGAACGATGCAGGAGGCGTCACTGCTGAACCGCGCTCGGCGCCGCCTACGTCCCGTTTTTGTCGCGATCCGGCCGTCATCGTCCAGTGAAGTCGCGGCGCCCACGGTTGCCGCAACCGGTCAGGCAAGGACTACCATCTCGGACCGCGTCTGGGACTGGCTTGCACGCCGCGATCCGGTGTTCTGGGCAATGATCGTTATTGCGCTCGTTGCGCTAGGGCTACGGCTCTATGGCATCAACTGGGACGCCAATAACCACCTCCACCCCGATGAGCGTGAAATCGTCTTCAAGGCGATGTGCCTTTCATTCCCCGGCACGCCGCGCATTGGCAATTGCGATCCAGTCTATACCGGACCTGGCTGGCTGCTTTCGCCAAATTCGCCGCTTAATCCGCACTTCTTCGCCTACGGTTCGTTCCCGCTCTATCTTCTGGCTGCGGTCGCGCATGGGCTGGCCTGGATTACCCACCTCACTGGTGGGCGCTTTCTGCCGCCCGATGGAGGAACCTGGGACGATTTCAATCACTTTACCCTTGTAGGGCGGGCCATCTCGGCGATCTTCGATGCTGGCACCGTCTTGCTTGTGGGCCTGATTACCCGTCGGCTGGCGGGCCGCTGGGCGGCGCTGCTGGCCGCGGCGTTTGTCGCGACAATCCCCTTCGAGGTGCAGGTCGCGCATTTCTACGCCGTCGATACCCTGATGCTGTTCTTCGTCATGCTGACGCTCTACGGCTGCATCCTGCTCGTACAGGGAGCGGGTACGCCAGCCCCTCAGGATCGCCTCGCGGCAGGCCAGTGGTGGGCATGGCGACTGGGCGTGCTGATCGGCGTCGCGTATGCGCTGGCGATTGCCACCAAAGTGAGCGCATTACCGTTGGCGGCGCCAATCCTTGTGGCGCTGGCGCTCTGCTGGTGGCGGCGAGGATTTGATTCGGCGCTGCTCGCGCTCATGGGCGTCGCCTCGACCGGTCTCATCGTGTTTGTACTGGTTAGCCCCTATACTTTCCTCGACTGGAAGGAATTTCAGCAGCAGGTCACCGAGCAGACGATGCTCTCGCAGGGCCAGCTGGACTATCCCTACGTGCGCCAGTTCGCGGATGCGACCAATTATATCTATCCGCTGCGCCAGTTGTTGCTGTATGACATGGGGCTGCCGCTTGGGTTACTTGGCCTAGCGGGCTTTGTCTGGGCCGCAAGTAAGCTCTGGCGTACGCTCAATACCGACTGGCTGATTCTGGTTTTATGGCTGGCTGTCTACTTTGGCATCGTCGGTGGCGCGTACATGAAGTTCACCCGCTATATGCTCCCCGTCTTCGCCGGGCTGGCGATTTGTGGCGCGGCGGCGCTTGCGGCCTTGAGCGCGTGGGGGCTGCGTCGGCTACGAGCCATCGGCGAAAGTGGCGAACAACGACGCTGGTGGCGCCGTGATCCGTTCGCGCTGCCGCTGGCACGCTGGGCAACAACGCTCTGGGGCGTCCGCTGGTGGCGTGGGGTTTGTCTGGCCATCGCACTGGGTGTGTTGCTGGCCTCCAGTTTTGCCACGCTTGCCCTGCTCAATATCTACAGCGAGCCAAATACTCGCGTGCAGGCATCCGTCTGGATTTATGATCACGTGCCAACTGGTTCAACATTAACCAACGAGGTCTGGGACGATCCACTGCCGATTGGTGCGCCGCCCGCGCGCGTCGATGCGCAGGGCGTTGAATATACCGCCAGTGGTGCGGTCATCAACCCATCGGAGTATCAGCAGGTTGGCCTGAATTTGTACGACGACGATACACAGCAGAAGGCCGACCAACTGGCGCAGAGCCTCGCCAGCGCCAATGTTGTTGTCATCAGCAGTCAGCGGCTGGTCAAGTCCATCCCCAAACTGCCCGACCGCTACCCCATGACAACGCGGTATTATGACCTGCTGTTCGCGGGCAAGCTGGGGTTTAAGCTGGCAGCGCATTTCGACAACCATCCAAATCTCCTGGGCATCACACTGGACGACAGCGGCGCGGACGAGAGCTTCTCGGTCTACGATCATCCGCCCGTCTGGATCTTCACACGTGAGGGTGCGGGCCTGACGCAGACGCAACTGACCCAGGAACTGACAAACGGTCTCGTCTTAGCAGCGGCCTCGCATCGCTCTGGTAGCCAGAAATCGCTGTTGCTCTCGCCACAGGATGCGGCGGCGGATAATCAATCACAGCCGCTCGGGGTGCAATTCCCGGCCAACAGCCTCGCCAATTCGATTCCATTGCTCTGGTGGCTGCTGATCGTCGAGCTCCTGGGTATCGTGAGTTTCCCGCTGGCATTCAGCGCGTTTCCAGGATTGCGCGATCGTGGCTGGGGTTTAAGCAAGCTGCTTGGGTTACTCATCCTCGCGTGGGTGGTCTGGTTGCCATCTAGCCTGCATTTGTTGCCGTTTGATCGCTGGGCGGTTGTGCTGATGTTCGGCGTGCTGGCGGCATTCGGCGCGCTCGTCGCCTGGCTGAGACGCGATGCCATCTGGGCATTCGTCCGGGCGCGCTGGCGACTGCTCGTCATCGGGGAGGCGTTCTTTCTAGCAGCGTTCCTCTTCTTCGTCTGGATTCGCGCGCTCGACCCTGATCTCTGGCATATCTATCGTGGCGGCGAAAAGCCGATGGAGCTTGCCTTTCTGAATGGCATCCTGCGCAGTCGCTATATGCCGCCGCTCGATCCGTGGTTCAGTGGTGGCTACATCAACTACTACTACTACGGCCAGTATCTGATCGCCGTTCTTATCAAGCTGACGGGTATCGTGCCGACGACTGCCTTCAATCTGGCGATTCCGCTGCTGTTTGGCCTGACGTGCTCCGCCGCCTATTCCGTGGTCGCTGGGATGACTGGCCGCTGGTGGGCAGGTATCATGGGCGGGCTTGGCGTAACTGTCGTGGGCAACCTCGATGGCCTGCTGCAATTGGTCGGCCAGGTTCAGGCATCGCTTGCCGGGCAGATTCCGCCCGCCTTCGATTACTGGCGCAGCAGTCGTGTCATCCCGTTCACGATCAACGAGTTCCCGTTCTGGAGCTTCCTCTATGCCGATCTCCATGCCCATCTGATTGATCTGCCCATCGTCGTGTTGATTGTTGCTGCCTGCGGCTCGCTATTGCGCGGCGCGAGCATCTTCGGGCAGCACTGGCGGTCGGTGGTTCCGACGCTGGCGGTCGTGGCGCTGGCGCTTGGCGCGGCCTGGTGCACGAATACGTGGGACTTGCCGACGTATGGCTTGCTGGTCGCGCTTGTCCTGATATTGCGGCTGTTCCCAAGTGGTGGAATAGGTTTCTGGCAGACGCTGAAGAATCTCTCATGGTCCGCCGTCCGCACCGTGGCGCTGGCTGTGGCGCTGACGTTCGCGGGCGCCTATGCGCTCTATCTGCCGTTCCACGCAAATTTCCAGAACTTTGTCAGCGGGACGGGGCCGGTCACCACGCCGACGAATCCCGCCCAGTTTGTGACACTGTTCGGCATCTGGCTATTCCTGGTGGCGAGCTTCCTATTCCTCGAACTGCGGGATCGCGTCGAGCGTACTTTTGGTGGCGAGGATCGCTCCGGCCAGGCGCAGCGGCTCATCTTGCTCACGCTTGCGAGTGCCGCTGTTCTGTTGCTGGCATTCGCCATCAGCCTCAAAGTACTGCTGCTCGTGCTGCTCGGCGCTGGCGCGTATCTCGCACTGAGTAGCCGCCACTCAGCGGTCAAGCAGTTGACCTATCTGGTGATTTTGCTGGGCCTGGCGGTCGCCTTTGGCGTTGAAGTCATCTACGTACGCGACTTTCTGGACAACTCCGACTGGGAGCGGATGAACACGGTCTTCAAGTTCTACTATCAAGTGTGGGCCTTGCTCTCGCTCGGGGGAATACTCGCTCTGACCCAGATGCTCGGATGCATCTTCCCGGTGCTCTCCGCTGATTCGACGCCGCAAGAGAGTGACCGCGAGTCGTATCAGGATTTGATGGATGAGCCGTTGGGCGAGGTTGCGCCCTCGCAATCGCGCGGCGTGGTGTGGGCAGGCGTTTTGCGAGGCGGCATGCGGATCGTGTGGGTAGTGGCGTTCGCGGGGCTGCTCTTTGGGTCGTCGGTCTTTCTGATCGAAGGCACACAAGCGCGGGTGAGCGATCCAGCCGTCTGGGCGGCTGTGCAGCCGCCGCCGGGTGGGGTCCAGCCACAGGGACTCTCGCTCGATGGTATGGCCTATATGCGTGGCTGGTATCCCGGTGACTACGCGGCCATCAACTGGCTCAATGACCATATCGCGGGTGCGCCGACCATCGTGGAGGCGAGCGATGGTCCCTATGCGTGGTATAGCCGGGTCTCGATCTATACCGGTCTGCCCGATGTGCTGGGCTGGAGCAGCCACGAGTCGCAGCAGCGCTATGGTGATCAGGTCTATGCGCGTCAGTCGGATGTGCAGTCGTTCTATGGCACCGAGGATCCCGCCGCCGCGGAGAACTTCCTGCGACAATATGGCGTCAAGTATGTTTATATCGGTGGCCTCGAGCGCACCTGTTACATGTCCAATGACCAGGGAAGTTGCGTGCCAATGTCTGGCACGGCGCTCGATAAATTCACAACACTGGCGCATGCGGGCGTGTTGCGGGCGGTGTATCAGAATAGTGATGTGGTGATCTACCAGGTGGTTGGCTAATGGGCGAGACGTTTCTCTGGTGGCTGGCAATCGAAGTGATCGGTCTTGCTGGGCTGCCCTTGACCGCGCTGGTCTTCGCCAATCTGCCTGATCGCGGCTGGACGTTGGCCAAACCGTTCAGTCTCCTGGTGCTTGGCTGGCTGATCTGGTTTCCCCTCACTCTTATCTCAGCGCTGCCCTTCAATCGCGTCTGGATCGTGCTGACGTTGCTTCTTTACCTCGCGGGGAACATTGCGCTCGTGTGGCGGGTGGCGCGTGTGAGAAAGGCGCTCACGGCGCTTTTGGCGCGGCAGCGTGGCTTTCTCATTGTCTCCGAGCTACTCTTTCTCGTGGCGTTTGCGGGGATGGTCTGGGAGCGGTCCTTCACTCCCGCCGTGGTAGACACCGAAAAGTTCATGGATGTCGCGTTTCTCTCGTCGATTTGGCGCGCGCCTCATCTGCCGCCACCCGACCCATGGCTCAGTGGCCAGCCCATCAACTACTACTACTTTGGCCACTATCTGATAGCGCTGCTGGCGAAGCTGCTGGGCACAGTTCCTGGCACAGCCTTCAACCTCGGCGTTGGGCTCGTCTTCGCTCTCACAGCCCTGGCGGTTTTCGGCGTAGCCGCCAATCTCTTCGCGGTGGTGTCCCCCACCCGGCACGGATTCTGGCGCGGGCTGGTTGGGCTGACCTCGGCAATCTTTGTGCTGATTCTTGGCAACCTGAATGCTGCGCAGGTCTGGCGGCAGAATGCGCAGGATCTGGCGCGACAACTGCCAGCGCTATACAGCAGCCCGTGGGCATGGCTACTCCATCGCGACGTCTGGACGCGCTACGACTGGTGGTCGCCATCGCGAGTCATCCCCAACACGATCAACGAGTTTCCTGCATTCAGCTTTGTGCTTGCCGATCTGCATGCGCATGTGCTGGCGCTTCCCTTCGCGACGGTGGCCGTTGGCCTGGCTTTTAACCTGTTGCTCGCGCGCAGGCCCGGTATTCATGCCCTAGGCGATGGGCGTCTGAGCCTGCTCGTGCTACTGGCAAGTGGCGTGGCGATAGGTGGGCTCTATGCCATCAATGGCTGGGATCTGCCTACCTATCTGGGCCTGGCATTGCTGGCGCTCGCGATACAACAGTGGCTGGCGCACGAGCGGCGATTCAGCAAGCCGCTCTTCATCGATTTTCTGACGGTCGCATTGTTGCTCGCTGTGCTGTGTTTTCTCGCGTATTTGCCATTCTATCGCGATTATTCCTCGCCGGGAGAAGGCGTTGGGCTGGTTCCGTCCAGTGCGCGCACTTCGGTAGGCTACGAAGTGGCAATCTTCGGCCTGCCTCTATTCGTTCTGCTCTCGCTGGCGGCAGTGCGGTTGGTGAAACGCTGGCCCGCACCGGGCGCGCAGATAGCTCTGGCCGCGGCGGTAGTGCTGGCGTTAGGATCCCTGCTCGTGCCTAATGCGACGTTCTGGACGTTACTCTGGGCCGCGCTGGTGGTGGCAGTCTGTACCTACCTGGCGGCTGGTATGCTGGGGCTGCGGTTGGGCCGAGTTCTGCCTGTGGATGTGCTCTATCCCCATGAGGATGCACACCAGAATGAGAGGTTGCGCGCCGGAGCATGGGTCTGGTGCCTGGTTGGGACGGCTGTCGCGCTGGTGGCCGCCTGCGAGCTGATCTTTCTCCGCGATGTGTTTGCCGGTGCGGAACAAGGCGCGCTTGGCGCGGGATTTCGCATGAATACGGTATTCAAGCTGTATTATCAGGTATGGTTGCTGCTGGGCATTGTCGCGGGGCCTGCGCTCTGGTGGCTGCTCGCTGGTGCGGTGCGCTGGTTACGCGCGTCGCTGGTAGTGCATGATCAGGCGGAGCCACAACCGGTTCTGGTCGGCATGGCGGTGGGTGCGCGGGTGCTCCGCAATGAGGCTGGCTTACCGGCGACACTGGCCGCGAGCGGTCCAGATGCGCGGCTCGCAGCCGTTGTCCCTCCGGGAGATTCGACATCGGCGGGAACCGATGCGGTTGAGCAGCCGTCCATACAGCATGTGCGTAGACGCACTGGGCTAGATGCGTTGCGCGCGCTCGGCATGGGTGGTATCGTACTCTGGATACTCGTATGTGCGGCGTTGATTGGCGCGGCTGCGATCTATCCCGTCATGGCGACCGCGGCCCGGACAGCCAATTTCACCCTGCCACGTTCTCTTGATGGCACAGCCTATATGAGCACCGACCCGGTAAATCAGGGCGATGCGCAGGCAATCGCGTGGCTTAATACGCATGTGTCGGGTGATGCTGTTATCGTCGAGGGCGCGCAGTATGACGAGTACACGCACAATGCACGTGTCTCGGCTTTCACAGGGCTGCCAACGCTGATAGGCTGGGGCGGCCACGAGTTACAGTGGCGATACAACTGGCTGGAGCAGCCGGGACGCGGCGATATCATCGGGCAGCGCTTAAATGCTGTGGTGAAAATCTATACAGATACCAGCAAGCAGCAGGTACTGGATCTGCTGCATCAATACTCGGTGCGCTATGTCTACGTTGGCGCGGCAGAACGCCAGTTATATCCATCGGCTGACCTGGGACGATTCGCGACGTTTCTCCGTATGGTCTATCGTTCCGCCGATGTGACCATCTATGCGGTTCCATAAAGTCAGGAGCGAGTCTATGGCTCGAAAGAATTACGGGGCTGAGGATGATGCGCCTCGCCGCGCGCGTGCCGCCAATTTCTACCGGTCAGCGCAGCCAACATCCGAGGTGGGTTCAGCTGATGCGGCGCTCTCGCTCACAAACGCCGAGATAGGCGCTCCTGAAGGCGATGTAGCACAAGGCGACGTTATGCCGGTCGTGACGACCATTTATGATCGTACGCCAGTTCGCGAACGACTCGAATACCGGACACGCCAGACGTGGGACTACATCCGATCAATGCGGCTTGAGCAGTGGCTCTGGATCGGCGTGATTCTGCTGGCAACGATCTTACGCTTCTGGGATCTGGGCGGAAAACCGCTTCATCACGACGAGAGCATGCATGCGTTCTTCTCGCTGACATTTGCTCGTAACCCGGCCAGCTATGAGTATGATCCGCTGCTACATGGGCCGTTCCAGTTCCATGCTGAAGGTTTCATCTTCATGGTGATCCTGGCGGCTGAGCGCGTATTCGGCGTCGGCGGCGCGGCAGGGAGCCCATGGATCAACGATGCGACTGCCCGCATATTGCCAGCGCTCTTTGGCGTCGGAATCGTCGTGCTGCCGCTTGGTCTCCGGCGCCAGCTTGGTCGCTTTGGCGCGTTGGTGGCGGCGCTACTGCTGGCCGTCTCGCCTACCTTCGTGTACTTCTCTCGCTTCCTGCGCGAAGATATCTACTTTAACTTCTTCATGTTCGCAATGGTAGTCTGTGCGGTGCAGTACGCCCACAAGCGTACCATTCGCTGGATAGTCGGTCTCTTTCTCTCTGCAGTTTTAGCGTATGCCACGTTTGAAGGTTTCTATCTGACCATGGTCATCTTCGCCTCATTCCTGGCGCTGCTCGTGCTCTGGGAGCTCGCCTACGGCCTGGCGCGTCGCCTGCCCAGGGAGCTGACGCGGCGCGAGCGGCTCTTCTTCAGTCGAGCGGGGCTGTTGCTGGTAGCAGGCGGCCTTGGCGGCATTGTGGCCTTCTTCGGCCTGCACATTATGAATAATCTGAACGCTTATATCACGAAGAATACCGCCCAGGCAGATGTCCAGGTCGTTCAACTGGAAAACACGACGGTGCTGATTCTACTGTATCTGAGCATCATCGTCGCCATCACGGTTATTGGTGTCTTGCTCTGGCAGATTTCACGTGATGATAGCCGCGTCAGCTTTGACGGCGAGCCGTACGATGAAGCTGACGAAGCCGACGATGAAGACGTGCGCGGCAAGTCGTTTGCCAACCGGCTGGAGGCGATCTTCACTGCGCCTGGACGGCGGATTGCAGCCGTTCGCGAGCGTACCGATCCCGCCGAGAAGCCCTTCCTGCATATGTTGCTTGGGATTAGCTGGGTGCACTGGTTCGTTGGGATTGTCGCGGCATGGATCGTTTTTGCCGCACTCTACTGGGTGCTGCCCCCTGGACCTCAGGGCAATTTGACGTGGGGACAGGGCTTCCAGATTGGTATCGGCAGAGGCGTCTGGCAGGGTCTCTACTACTGGCTGCAACAGCAACAGGTCGCCCGAGGCGGCCAGCCGTTTTATTACTATATCTTGCTGCTGCCGCTCTACGAGCAGCTTGCCATCGTCTTTGGCATTGGCGGCGCGGTCTATTCGCTCTTCCGCCCGACTCGTTTCCGTCTCTTCCTGGTCTGGTGGTTTGTCCTCTCGATGGGCCTCTATTCCTGGGCAGGGGAGAAGATGCCGTGGCTCTCGATTCATATCCTGCTGCCGTTGATGTTGCTGGCGGCGATCATGATCGAACGGCTTATCGAGGCCTGCATTGATCTCTCGTGGGATGTGCGTCTTCAGGGTGCGCGCGCGTTACTATTGCGCCCGGCTCAGCAGATCCAACTCGCCACCGAAGCTAGCTTCAAAGTTAGCGGTCCAGATGACACAGTCACCGCGCAGCGCCGAGTGGCCGAATCCGCTGCGGACATTGAAGACGATTTCGTCACGGAACCGGTGCGACGTAACCCCTGGAATCCACCTGCCTTCGTCCTTTCGGTTCAGCGATTCCTGGCCCCTTTCGGACGAATGATTCAGCGTGCATACCAGGCGGTTGCCTGGCGCTCCGTCGGCATAATCGCGGCGGCGGCGCTGGCACTGGCCCTCTTCATTCCAATGATTCACAGCATGGTCGAGCTCGCCTATGTAGAACCAGCAAACGGGCCGCAAGAGATGATGGTCTATGTGCAGACGACGCCAGATGTCACCGCGGCGATGGCGAAGATCAACGCGGCGGACCAGAAGCTCCATGCTGGCAATCATCAGCTTCAGGTATGGGTTGGACAAGGCGAAGAGTGGCCGATGTACTGGTATCTGCGCGATTACTATCTGGATCCCCATCCGAGTACGTATGTCACGTTTGATCCAGCCAGCCTGACCGATAAGTTTGCTCAAGGCGTGCCTGCTCCCGACGTGCTCATCCTGTTGCCGTCCGATGCGGCCACGTTCATGGCGGCGCATCCTGGCTACCATGCGAAACAGTACAAGCTGCGCTCATGGTGGGATGAGTCGTATAAGCTGCCTCTTTGCAGCGCGACGGTCAAGTCAATGTGCACGACGTCCGCGGATTGGGGAACAGGTGTCGGGCCGGGTAACTACCTGAGCTACGGCAGCCAGCCGCCCGCCAACGCGAAGTTCGATCTGGGGCGGACCGTGAATCGGCTCTGGAGCTGGCTCTGGTATCGCCAGCCACTCGGTGATGTCAATGGCTCGTACGATTTTACGCTGGTCGTTCGTGATGGACTTCCCATTCAACCATAGCAGCTACCAGGGGTTTGACGAAGAGGTGGCGTGCCGATGAACCAGCAGACGCAGTCTGGGCAGGCGCCGCTGGATACGCTGGAGGAGCGCATCGGCACATCCTTCCGCGACCGCGCACTGCTCGTCCGCGCGCTGACCCACCACTCGATCTGCCCGCAGACGGCACAGCGCGACGCCTATGACACGCTGGAGTTTCTTGGCGATGCGCTCATCAGCGCCTATGTCGTGGAGCACCTCTTTCATACCTATCCCGACGCGACCGAAGGCGAATTGACCGCGCTGAAGTCGGAGGTGGTCAGTCGGCGCGTGTTCGCGCAGATTGGGCTAGGCCTTGGCCTCATGGAGTTTATCCGCGCCGATCCAGCCAGCCTGCGCACCTTTAATGATCGCTCGCGCGAGTCGCTGTGCGCCGATGTGCTGGAGGCGCTGGTGGGCGCAATCCATCTTGATGCCGGACGGGCGGCGGGTGAAGCGTTTGTCAGCCGGTTTATTCTGCCGGTGATTCCTGAGGTGCGAGCAACTCTCGGCGAACGCAACCCCAAGGGCGCGCTCCAGCAGCACGTCTTACGCCAGACCGGACAGCTCCCACACTATGAAGTGCTTGAGGAGCGTGGCGAGAGCAATGACCGCAGCTATCTCGTCGGCGTCTACGCAGGTGACCGGCTGCTGGGGCGCGGCGAGGGCAGCAGCATCAAAGCGGCTGGCCGGGAAGCGGCTCGTGCGGCGCTTGCAGGCGAATTTCCCGATGGCGCTGGGCCAGTCATAGAATGAGCATAGCATCGCCAAAGCTGTAGAACCGATAGCGTTGGGCAACCGCCTCCTCATAGGCGCGCAATACCAACTCGCGGCCCGCGAACGCGCTTACCAGCACCAGCAGCGTCGAGCGCGGCAGGTGGAAGTTGGTGATCATCACATCCACCGCTCGGAATTCCGAGCCGGGCCGAAGATACAGCGACGTGCGCCCGCGATAGGGCGTCACCAGCGCGTCGGGATCAGCCAATCCACCCTGCGCTCGTTGCTCGGCAGTGAGCGCGGCCACGCTCTCCAGCACGCGCACTGATGTCGTGCCGACGGCGATGATTCGTCCTCCGGCAGCCCGTGTCGCGTTGATTTTCTCCGCCGCCTCGGCATCCAGCTCGATCTCTTCGGAGTGCATCACATGTTCTTCGAGATTGGCTTCCTCAATGGGACGAAATGTGTCGAGGCCGATATGCAGCGTGACCGTTGCCAGGCCAATGCCGCGCGTGGTAAGCGACGCGAGCAGCTCTGGGGTGAAGTGCAGTCCAGCGGTCGGCGCGGCGGCGGAGCCCGGCAGGCGGGCATAGACAGTTTGATAGCGTTCGCTATCAGCGAGCGGCGCATGGATGTAGGGTGGCAATGGCACCGTGCCAACCCGCGCGATTGCGTCGGCGACTGAGCCCTCGCGAGCGGTCAGATGGACGATGCGCCCACCCGATGGCGTGCGGTCGAGAACCTCGGCGGTGAGAAGCCCATCACCAAACAGCACGTGCTGGCCCGCGCGCAACCGTCGCCCCGGACGCACCAGTGCCTCCCAATAATCCGTCCCCACATCGTTGCGGATGGCCAGTAGCAGGATTTCTGCCCGGCCACCACTATCCTGCTTCACGCCCAGCAGCCGCGCGGGCAGCACACGGCTCTGATTGGCGACGAGCAAATCGCCCGCATGCAAGTAATCCCCGATTTCGCGGAAATGCCGGTGCTCGATCCGCTCATCGTCGCGATGCAGCACGAGCAGACGCGAGCTGTCACGTGGTTCAATGGGTGTCTGTGCGATTAATTCCGCGGGCAGGTCGTAGGTGAAGTCGGCGATATTCATGGCTCATATTATATCGTGGCGCGGTAGATTTGGCGCTACCGAACGGACCTTGGCGCATGCTTCGCGGGCGGTGAAAGTCGCCTCTTATCCGCTGCTGGTCCAACTGAGCGGTGGGCAAGTCTTCCGATGAATGGATAGGTATATTTCTTGCCGAACAGGGAGGCAATCGCCCCAATTATTGACGACGAAAAGAAGAATACCGTCGCGCCAGCTGGAATAAGAAACAACCCAATGACCGAGCCAATCATGCTCCCGCCCGCAATTTGTCCCGGCAATCCTTTCGATTCCGATGCGCCAACGGAGAGAATAGTCGTCAGCAAAAGCAGGCCGATAGCCAGAAAGACAATGATGTGCCCTAATGTCTGCCAGAGGACAGCCTGCCGCGCCTGCATCGCCACATAGCGGGAACGTCGCCGCTGAGTGAACCAGATCACTGACGCGAGCAGCATTCCTGGTAAACTGAAGAGAGTCAGTAGATGGGCGGTGGCGGCGAGGATACGTTCTACGGCAGTTGGACGAATGGGATAGCGCACCTCAGACCAGTGTGTTGGCCCGTCATTCGTAAATATTGGCGCCGATCCTTTCACGTAATTTTGCGCGATAATCCGGACGCGGAAAGCGCGATGCCTAGCTTACGCCAGAAGAGGACAGGCGGTCAAGCGATGATGTGCCATTCGCAGAGCGGGGATGATCGCCATTGTTCTCGAATCGCTTGCGCATGTGTGCTATATTCAAGTATCGTGCGGTATAAAGTACCGTTCGGGCACGGGCAACAGGCCAGAATATGGTATGGTGTGGCGATGTGTCGGCGAGCAAACGGGCTAATGGGCAGTGCTGGCGCGGTTGTGACGCCTACCTGTCCCGGAATAATCACCACTCATGAATGAGAGGGCCGCAAGTGGACGACCTTCACCCAGATAGCGATGACGCCAACGTCGTGAAGATCCCCAGTGACAACGGTGACAATAGCGACAATAGCGACAATAGCGACAATAGCGACAAAAGCGACAACAGCGACAATAGCGACAACAGCGATGACACAGTGGATGCGTCGGATTCCGAGGTAACAGACGGCGCTGCCGCAGCTTCTGAGGCCGCAGGCAAGGACGACGTCGCGCCTGACAATGGAGCCGCCGAGCAGGTCGATCAGTTGGAGGCCGACAAGATCGCGGAACAGGGCGGAGAAACCGCATCGTCGCCCGAGGCGCATGAAGACGCATCCCCGGCGCAGCAACCCCCGACGGATGAGGTGCGCTCCGCCGATGGCGCAGACGCGGCAGATGCGGCGGATGTGGCGGGCGAGGAAGCAACGGATGCTGAATCAGATGATACAGTGCCACTGCCCGCGATCAGTATCGCAACGAAACGGAACACGCCGGAATTTTCGACGATTCGCGAACTCGGCCGGGATGCCTGGGGCCGCATACTGCTGGCGTGGCGCGGCGATGCACAGGCATCATCTGGCCAGGAGCCACCGGTCGTGCTGCTGGAG
>Ga0207674_10005522_pt1 | contig 15018 bp, 15 predicted proteins | sample KBSCornC72_FD_184303 | JGI IMG/M metagenome (GOLD analysis project Ga0207674, IMG submission 184303) | Corn rhizosphere microbial communities from Kellogg Biological Station, Michigan, USA - KBS Corn C7-2 (SPAdes) (version 2) | ecosystem: Host-associated > Plants > Roots > Rhizosphere > Soil ... | reverse complement strand
GCCATCCGCCGCGCGAATGGTCGCGTGCCTCGATCAGGACCGGAGCTGTGGGATCGGCAGCGTCATAAAGCCGCTCTTTCAGGCGAAGGTTGGTGTAGCCGCCGAGCACGTAGGCAACGAGGTTGGAGCCAATGCCCGCGCTGGCGCGCGCACCGACGTACCAATCCAGACCTGCCTTGTAGTTGAAGCGACGGCGATACTGGATGAACGTGGTGGCGTTCGGATTGGTGGCGGTCGGAGTGCTGATGGTATAACCCGTGAGCAGGTCGATTGTCTTAGTGTCGCTGGCGGCGGTATTGGTCACCTCGCCGTCAACGCCCAAGGCAAAACCGCCGAAGCCGAAGTCGTAACCGACACGGCCGCCATAGACGAGCGATGTGTCGAACAGACGCCCGAAGTTGTAGTTGCCGACGGGATCGACCGTAATTCCGGTGCCAACGCGGCTATCGGTGAAAGTGTTGTCCTTCTTGATCAGCTTGTCGAAGCCGACCAGCCCTTCAACCCGAAGGCCCGTCGGCACTTCGGCCAGGGCCGGCGTCGCTGCGAACGCCGTGGTGCACAGCGCACCCAGAATAAAAAGCTTTCTCACCAGACATCCTCCTTTTGCGGTCGTAACCGACCTGAAAGCGAGCGTCCTATGTGACAATTTTGCGCCAATCGCCACAAAGCACGCCGCAGAAACGCGCTACTAACGAACGATTCTCGGCCGACCGTGGCAACAAAACCACTGTCGTCCGGTGCTCCACAAAGCAGATTTCAAGCCGGTTCCGGCGGCGGCGCACAGGTTTGCCGATCGCCAACGCTCGCCCGTTCCAGATAGGCGCGCTGGAGCTTGCGGTGCGCTTCGGCGACATTCGGGTCGGAAGCTGCAATGGCGCGCTCCTGCTCCTCGGCGGCCCGCTGGGCGAAATAGATGCGATCGTTGGCCGTCATCGCTCGCCTCCCTGGCTCAACAAGGATCTAGCAAACACGCGCTCAAAAGTCGCGCACTCACGCCGTCGCCGCCACTTTGCTGGCGGACCGTTCGATCGCCTCGGCGACGATCCGCCGCGCGTCCGCCGCATCGCCCCAATGGCCGACGCGCACCCATTTTTCCTTTTCGAGATCCTTATAGTGAGTGAAGAAATGCTCGATCTGCTGCAGCACGATCGACGGCAGGTCCTGCCGCTCGCCGACGTCCGCGTAGTAAGGAAAGGTCGAATCTACCGGCACACAGATCAATTTCTCGTCGCCGCCATGCTCGTCCTCGAGATGGAGGACTCCGATCGGCCGCGCCCGAACGACGCATCCAGGCACGAACGGGGACCGGGCGATCACCAGCGCATCGAGCGGATCGCCGTCGGGCGACAGCGTGTGCGGGACAAAGCCATAGTTGGCCGGGTAGCGCATCGGCGTGTGCAGGATCCGGTCGACGAACAAGGCGCCAGACTTCTTGTCAAACTCATACTTCACCGGCTCACCGCCCACGGGGACTTCGATGATGACGTTGAGATTGCTCGGCGGGTCATCGCCGACGGGGATGAGATCGATGTTCATGGCAGATGCCCGGCGCTCCTAAACACGGCAAGGCCGAAGAACAATGCTGCGAGCCCCGCCGCCACGGACCCGACCAGGTAACCGGCGGCAGCGCCGTAGGAATGCCGCTCGATCAGCAGCGCAGCGTCGAGCGAAAAAGTCGAAAAGGTGGTGAAGCCGCCAAGAATCCCCGTCGTCAGGAACAGGCGCACATGCTGCGGAATGCCGGCGCGATAGGCGAAGAAGCCGGCGAGCAGGCCCATGGCAAAGGAGCCGAGGACGTTGACGATGAAGGTGCCGAACGGGAAGCCGTAGCCGAGCAGTTTCGTCGCACCGACATTCACTCCGTGGCGCAACGCGCCGCCGATGCCGGCACCAATGAATACAATCAGATAGAGCATGTTCCTCCTACTGCAGCACGAGTGCGCCCGTAGGAGCCATCAGCCAATCGGCGGTTATAAGGGAGACCCCATTCCCGTTGCGCCACTTAGCAGCCGAATGGTTTCGAACAAGCTACTTGCGGCCGAACAGCCTCTCGATTTCCGAATGGCCGAGCTTCACCCACGTCGGGCGGCCATGGTTGCACTGGCCGGAGCGCGGCGTCACCTCCATTTCACGCAGCAGCGCGTTCATCTCCGCAACCGAGAGGATTCTCCCCGCCCGTACCGAGCCGTGACAGGCAATGGTCGCGGCAACATGGTCGAGCTTGTCGCGCAGGCTCAGCGGCCCGCCGAGCTCGGCGATCTCTCCGGCAAGGTCGTTCAGCAGCGCGCCAACGTCGGTCTTGCCAATCGCCGCGGGTACTGCGCGGACCAGCATCGTCGTCGGGCCGAAGCGCTCGATCTCAAGGCCCATCGAGGCGAGCTCTGCAGCCGCGCCCTCGAGCCGGTCGCAATCGGGTTCGTCCAGTTCGACCACTTCGGGGATGAGCAGAGCCTGGCGGGCGACCGCGCCGCCTTCGCGCGCCGCCCGCATGCGTTCGAGAACGAGCCGCTCGTGCGCCGCATGCTGGTCGACGATCACGAGCCCGTCCTCCGCTTCGGCGACGATGTAGGTCGCGGCCACCTGGCCGCGGGCGACGCCCAGCGGATAGCTCGGCACCGGCTCTACCGCGGGTTCGGCGCGCGCCTGCGGGACGAAACTCACCGGCGCGAACGCTCGCTGCCCCTCCCCGACCTGAGCATTGCCGAATCCGATATCGGGTTCGCGCGCATAGCTCTCGCTCGTCGTCCACATGACCGGAGCGGCCGCCTGCTCGCGCGCGGCGCTGCGCTGGCTTTCCTCGTCGAGCGCACGGCGGAGCCCGCCCACGATCAGGCCGCGGACCGCAGCGGGATCGCGAAAGCGCACCTCCGTCTTGGCGGGATGGACGTTGACGTCGACCTCGTCGAGCGGGACGTCGAGAAACAAAGCGGCAATGGGATGCCGATCGCGCGCGATCAGGTCGCGGTAGGCGGCACGCAGCGCGCCGACGAGCAAACGGTCTTTCACCGGCCGCGAGTTGACGAACAGATATTGCTGGTCGGCGACGCCGCGGTTGAACGTCGGCAGGCTGATCACGCCGGTGAGGCTGAGGCCGTCGCGGCTGCAGTCGATGCCGATTCCATGGCGGTCGAGCTCATGGCTGAGCAGCTCGGCAACCCGCGCAGGCGGTTCGGACGGCTGCAGCGTGAGGACTCGCCGCCCGTCATGCTCGACGCTGAACGCGACGTCGCTCCGCGCCATCGCCAGCCGCTTCACCGAATCGAGGCAGGCGGCATATTCGGCACGCGGGCTGCGCAGAAACTTGCGGCGGGCGGGAACCTTGTCGAATAAACCTTCGACCCGGATGCGCGTGCCCGGCGGGAGCGCCGCCGGCCCCTCCCCGGCAGCTTCGCCGTGATCGATCTCGATTCGCCAGCCGTCCGCGCCACGCACGCGGCTCTCGAGCGTCAGCCGCGATACGCTGGCGATCGAGGGCAGCGCCTCCCCGCGGAAGCCGAAGCTCGTGATTTGGTCGATCTCATCGCCCGGCAGCTTCGAGGTCGCGTGCCGCTCGAGCGCAAGGCGCATCTCGTCGGGGCTCATGCCGCAGCCGTCGTCGGCGACCTCGATCAGCTCGAGTCCGCCGCCATGAAGCCGCACCGCAACCTGCGCCGCGCCCGCGTCGAGTGAATTTTCAACCAGCTCCTTGAGCGCGCTTGCCGGCCGCTCGACGACCTCGCCCGCGGCGATGCGATTGATGAGCTCCGGCGGCAGCCTTCTTATTGACATGTTAAGGGTCTTATCCCAATTCCCAAGCATCGGCGATGCGGTGATTTTTCTCAATAAATTCACTCTGCATTCAACGGGTTGGGAACAATCGCAATTTAAGCGGCGCGAACCTTCGTGCCGCAGGGGCGAGCACTAAGCGAGGGCGGGGTCTAAATGTTCTGGAATCGATGGTTCAAGTGGATGTCGCACGACATGGCGATCGACCTCGGAACCGCCAACACGCTCGTCTATGTCCGCGGCCGCGGAATCGTCCTCAACGAGCCGTCGGTCGTCGCCATCGAGACGATCAATGGCGTCAAGAAGGTCAAGGCCGTCGGTGACGACGCCAAGCTGATGATGGGCAAGACGCCCGACCAGATCGAGGCCATCCGCCCGCTGCGCGACGGCGTCATCGCCGACATCGATGTCGCCGAGCAGATGATCAAGCACTTCATCCACAAGGTGCACGGCGGCAAGATGCGCGCCTGGCGCTTCCCCGAGATCGTCATCTGTGTTCCTTCCGGCTCGACCTCGGTCGAGCGCCGCGCGATCCGCGATGCCGCATCGAACGCCGGCGCGAGCGCGGTCTTCCTCATCGAGGAGCCGATGGCGGCCGCGATCGGCGCCGATATGCCGGTGACGCAGCCGATCGGATCGATGGTGGTCGACATCGGCGGCGGCACCACCGAGGTCGCCGTCCTCAGCCTTCGCGGCCTTGCCTACACCACCTCGGTCCGCGTCGGCGGCGACAAGATGGACGAGGCGATCAGCTCCTACGTCCGCCGCAACCACAATTTGCTGATCGGCGAAGCGACGGCCGAGCGGATCAAGAAGGAGGTCGGGATCGCCAAACCGCCGGTCGACGGGATCGGCAAGACGGTCCACATCAAGGGCCGCGACCTCGTCAACGGCGTGCCCAAGGAAATCTCGATCAACCAGGGCCAGATCGCCGAAGCCTTGTCCGAGCCCGTCGGGACGATCGTCGAGGGCGTGCGAATCGCGCTCGAAAATACCGCGCCCGAGCTCGCGGCCGACATTTGCGACCAGGGCATCGTCCTCACCGGGGGCGGAGCGCTCCTCCAGGGGCTCGACGAAGTCCTGCGCGACGAAACCGGTCTTCCCGTCACCGTTGCCGACGACCCGCTCACCTGCGTCGCGCTCGGCACCGGCCGTGCGCTCGAGGAAGAGCAGTTCCGCGGCGTCCTGCAGACCGCCTGAGGAAAGCTTGAGCGGTGGCGACCGCGCGTCCCGGCTGGTCGCGTAGGGCCCAATACGGGCTGTTCTTCAGCTTCCTTGCGGTCATTGCGGGGATCATCATCGGGCTGATCCTGCTCGCGATGTCGCTGGTCGCCCCGCAAACGTTCCAGACCGTGCGCGGAGCCGCGCTCGACATCACCGCCCCCGTCTCCGGCGCGCTGCATGCGGTCACCGAAACCACGGAAGGCGTCTTCACCGGCGCCGGCAATTACTGGGACGCGGCGCGCCAGAATGCCGAGCTCAAGCGCCAGAACAAGGCAATGCTCCAGCGGATGGTCGAGGCGCGGGCGATTTTTCAGGAGAACCAGCAGCTCAAGGCGACGCTGCAGCTGCGCGAGCATGAGCGCAGCACAATCGCCGTGGGCCGGGTGGTCGGATCCTCGTTCAACAGCCCGCGCCGCTTCGCGATTCTCTCCGCGGGCTCGAACGATGGAGTGGCCGTCGGCATGCCGGTGCGCTCGCCCGAGGGCCTCGTCGGCCGGATCATCGATGTCGGAAGGCTCGCCTCGCGCGTGCTGCTGGTGTCCGACCGGGCGAACATCGTGCCGGCGCGACTGCTGCGCAACGGGATTCCGGTGATCGCGCAGGGCCGCGGCGACGGCACCATCGACGTGCGCCCGCTCGAGGTCGGACGCAACCCGTTCAGGCGCGGCGACATCATCGTCAGCTCCGGCACCGGCGGCCTGTATCCGCCTGGAGTACCGGTCGCCCGGGTGCTCAAGCTCCAGGGCGACGATGCGATCGCGCTTCCGCTCGCCGATCCGGCGCAGATCAGCTTCGCCATCGTCGAGCCGCCGTTCGAACCCGCGGCAATGGCCGCACTGCCGGCCGCGACGGAAGGCCCCTGATGGTCCGCGCTGCGCTGACTCCGCCGCGGCGCATCGGCCAGGGCCCGTGGCCGCTCGCGATCTACGTGCCCGCGGTCACGGTGGTCGCAGCTTCGTTCCTCGCCGCCCTGCCGATCATATCGACCAGCGGCTGGTACCCCGATTTCGGCTATCTCGTGTTCATCAGCTGGCGGCTGCTCCGGGCCGACCCGTGGCCCGCCTGGTGGGCTGCCCCGCTCGGTTTCGTCAACGACCTGTTCACCGGTTATCCCGTAGGCTTTTCAATAGCTTTGTGGAGTGCGACCATGCTGGTGCTCGACCTGATCGACCGGCGTACGTTGTGGCGCGATTACTGGATCGAGTGGGTGGTTGCAGCGGTGCTGATCGCGATCGACGAATGGCTGCAATGGAGAGTGGCGGAAACTGCCGCCGGTCCTTTGCCGTTCACCGCGGTTGTGCCGCCGCTGGTCATCTCCATTTGCGTCTTTCCCGCCTTCGCCTGGGTGGTCTCGCGTATTGATGCGTGGAGGCTCGGCCGATGAAGCACATGCGCATCACGACCGCGCATCAGTCGATCACCTTTTCGCGGCGAATGATGCTGCTCGGCGGCGCCCAGGCCGCGGTCGGCGGGCTGCTGATCGGCCGGATGGGATGGCTGGCGATCGCGCAGAACGAGAAATATCAGCTGCTCTCGGAGAGTAACCGCGTCCAGCTGATCCCGGTACCGCCGCGGCGCGGCTGGATCATCGACCGCAACGGCAAGCCCATCGCGATCAACAAGGCGAGCTTCCGCGTCGACCTCATCCCGCAGCAGCTCGTCAATGGCCCGCAGATCATCGCCAGGCTGCAACAGCTGATGAACCTTCCGCCCGATGAGGTGGAGCGCATCACCCGCGAGCTGGCGCAGTCGCGCGGCTTCCAGCCGGTCTCGGTCGCGGACAATGTCCCGTACGAGCAATATGCGGCAATCACCGTGCGGCTGCCGGAGCTGCCCGGCGTCTCGGCATCGCAGGGCTTCACGCGCTATTACCCGGGCGGTTCGACGGTCGGGCAGCTGGTCGGCTACGTCGGGCCCGCCTCGGTGGCCGAGTATGAAAAGGAAAACAAGAATCCCCTGCTTCTGATTCCCGGCGTGAAGATCGGTAAGGAGGGTCTTGAAAAGACCCTTGAACCGGTGCTTCGCGGTGAACCGGGCGGCCAGCGCGTCGAGGTCACGGCACGGGGCAAGCTGGTCAAGGAGCTCGATCCCAAGCCCGACCGCAGCGGCGGCACGGTACAGCTGACGATCGATTCGGACCTTCACCAATATGCAGCGCGGCGGATCGGCGACCAGTCGGCGGCCGTGGTGGTCCTCGACGTGACCAACGGCGACATTCTCGCCATGCCGTCCATGCCCTCGTTCGACCCCAACGATTTCTCCGACGGCATCAGCCAGAACGAGTGGAAGATGCTGTCGCAGGACGACCACCTCCCGCTCGTCGACAAGGCGCTGGAGAGCCTTTACCCGTCCGGATCGACGATCAAGCCGTCAATGGCGCTGGCCCTGCTTAATGCGGGCATCGACCGCAGCCAGAAGGTGAACTGCACCGGCGCCTTTCAGCTCGGCAATCATACGTTCCACTGCGACAAGCGGCACGGCCCGCTCGATATGGACGGGGCCGTGGTCCACAGCTGCGACGTCTACTTCTACACGATGTGCCTGCGCGTCGGGGCGGACAAGCTCTCGCCGATGGTCCGCTCGATGGGCTTCGGCGAGAAATTCGACCTGCCGTTCGACAACCAGCGCTATGGCACCATCCCCGACCCCGAGTGGATGATGCGTAAATATCATCGCAAGTGGCAGGGCTACGACACGGTCAACATGTCGATCGGCCAGGGCATGGTGCTCATCAATCCGCTGCAGCTGGCGACGATGGCAAGCCGCCTCGCCACCGGGCGCCGGGTCGTTCCTAGATTATTGAAGAGCAAGCCCGTGGCGCCGCAGACGCAGCTTGCGGTCGACCAGGACCATCTGGACTTCATTCGCAAGGCGATGTGGGGCGTGGTGGATCACGGGACGGCGGCGGCCGCCAAGCTGCCCCTCGACGGCATCCAGATGGCGGGGAAGACGGGCACGGCCCAGACGCACAACCTCAGCGCAAGCGAACGCGGCGACTACACCAGCGCGACGTGGAAGCTGCGCGACCATTCCTTGTTCATGGGCTTCGTGCCGTTCGACAATCCGCGTTACGCGTGCGCGACAATCGTCGAACATGGCGGTTTCGGCGCTGCAGTCGCCGCACCGCTGGTGCGCGACACGCTGCTTTACCTGTACGACAAGCAGAAGGCGCTCGCCTCGCTCGAGGCGTTCGAGCAGAGCCTCGGCGGGACGCTCGATGAGCGGCTTGCGCGGAAGAACGCCGCCTGGCGCGCGGCGAACGGCCTCCCGCCCTTGCCCAAGAACGAGGCATGATCAGTTCGGCAATCATCCCGCGACCGCTGGCCAAGCTGCCGTGGCGGCTGATCTTTCTCGTCACCGGCATCGCGATGTTCGGGCTCGTGGTGCTCTATTCGGCCGCGGGCGGATCGATGCAGCCTTGGGCGCTCAAGCAGGGAATTGTCTTCTTCGGCTTTCTTGCGTTGGCCGTGGCGATGTCGTGGATGAGCGAATCGACAATGAAGGCGATCGCCTTCCCGCTCTACGGCGTGACCTTGGTCATGCTGATCGGAGTCGAGGTGCTCGGTTTCGTCAGCAAGGGCGCGCAGCGCTGGCTCGACCTCGGGCCAATCAAGCTCCAGCCGTCGGAGTTCATGAAGCCGGCGATCGTGCTCACGCTGGCCCGCTTCTACGAGCTCGTGCCGGTCGGCGAGATCCGCAAGTGGCGCGCGATCTGGCCGGCGCTCCTGCTGCTCGGCGTCCCTGCGCTGCTGATCCTCGTCCAGCCGGACCTCGGCACCTGCATCGTGGTGATGCTGTGCGGCGTCACGGTGATGTTCCTCGCGGGACTGCCGTGGTGGTTCTTCGCCGCACCGGCCGCGGGCTTCGCCGTGCTTGCGCCCATCGCCTACGGGTTCATGCACGGCTATCAGAAGAAGCGCATCCAGACCTTCATCGATCCCGACAGCGACCCGCTCGGCGCGGGCTACCACATTGCGCAGTCGAAGATCGCGATCGGCTCGGGGGGCATCTGGGGCAAGGGCTTCCTCCACGGCAGCCAGAGTCACCTTCAATATCTGCCCGAAGGCCATACCGACTTCGTCTTTGCGACCATGGCCGAGGAATGGGGCCTGGTCGGGGGCGTGATCCTGATCCTCGCCTTCGCCGCCGTGATCCGCTGGGGCATGCAGGTCAGCAACAGCGGCCGCACGCGCTTCGCCCAGCTGGCCGCGGCCGGGCTGTCCGCGACCATCTTCTTCTACGTCGCCATCAACCTGATGATGGTCATGGGCCTGGCGCCGGTCGTCGGCGTTCCCCTGCCCCTCGTCAGCTACGGCGGATCCGCCGTCATGACGGTGATGCTGTGCCTCGGCCTGCTGATGGCGCTCGAGCGCCAGCAGCGATCGGTGTCGCGGGTCTTCTGACGCTCAGCTGCCGGCCGGCAGCTGCCTCCCCGCCGTCGATTCGAACGCTGCCCAGCGCGGCGCGATGGCGTTGAGGGCCGCGGTCACGGTTGCGAGCCCCTGGAGATCGTCGGGCGTCGGCGCTCCGTCCGCGCCCTCGACGGCGCCGGCGAGCTTGTCGAGCCACTCGGAGATGCCCGTGAGGTTGGTCGGCGCAGCCGATCCGCTGATCGGAGCGCCCTCGCCGACCAGCGCCGTCAGCTCATTCGACAGTGCATCGGCACCGGCCTGGCCCTTCAACTTCGCGAGCCGCGCTTTGATATCCTTCGCCTGCGCGAGCATCGTGCGCACCCGCACGCGCTGCTGCTCGATCTGCTTGGCCACGCGGAACTCGGCGTTGAAGTCCGCCTGCGTGACCGGCACGCGCGGGTCCGCGACCACCTCCAGCGGCTGGCGCAGGTGCTGGCCGCCGACCGTCAGCTCGACCGTGTAGCGGCCCGGCGGCGCCCACACGCCCGAACGGACATTATCCTCGTCCTTGAGGCCCGTCGGCTTGGCATAGTGCAGGTCCCAGACGAAGCGGTGGTGCCCGGGGGTGCCGGCGGGCGGCCGGGGCGTGACGACCCACTCGGGCGCGACCGGCAGCGTCGCGAGGTCGATCGGCTTTACCGGGTCCGAGCTGCTGAAGCGGTTCACGAGGTTGCCCGACGCATCGGTGATGGTGATCTCGACCGGTGCGGCGGAGGGGAGATTGTAATCAATCATCGCCCCGATCGGCGGGTTGGGCGCGAGCGGCTCGTCCTTCGGCATCGGCGTGCCGATGAACGCGGGGGGATGGAGGCGCACCGCCGGAGCGAGCGGATAGAGCCGTGTGCCAGCTACCGGACTGGCGGCGAGCGCACGCAGCGGAAGGATGTCGTCGAGCACATAGAAGCTGCGGCCGTGGGTCGCGATCACCAGGTCATTCGCGTGGATGGTGATGTCGCGGACCGACGTTGCCGGAAGCCCATGCTCCAGCGGCTGCCAGCTGTCGCCCGCGTCGAACGAGACGAACGCGCCCCGCTCGGTGCCCGCGAACAGCAGGCGCCGCTCGGCCGGGTCCTCGCGAACGACGTTGACGGAGTTGGGGCCGCCGCCGCTCGGCAGGCCGTTGACGATCATCTGCCAGGTGCGGCCGCCGTCACGGGTGCGGAGGATGTACGGACTCTGGTCATCGAGCCGGTGCCGATCGATCGCAGCGTAGGCGGTGTTCGCGTCGAAATGCGAGGGCTCGATGATCCCGACCTTCGACCAGGGCTGCAGGAACGGCGGCGTGACGTTCTGCCAGTGGGCGCCGTCGTCGTTCGTCCGCCAGATGAGCCCGTCATCGGTACCCGCCCAGATGAGCCCGCTGACGAGCGGCGACGTGCCGATGTCGTAGACGACGCCGCGGCGCGGGCCCTTGCTCGCCGTGTCCTTGACCGTCGGCTCGTCGAGCGTCGGCGGAACGGTCAGCATGTCGCGCGTGAGGTCCGGGCTGATCGGCTGCCAAGTGCGGCCGCCGTCGCGAGTCCGCCAGATGCGCTGGTTGCCGAAATAAAGCGCGTGATCGCGCTTGCCCCAGGTCAGCGGCAGCGTCCATGTCGCGCGATAATCTCCCGGAAAGGCGAGCGTCGGATCGACGTCGCGCGTCTGCCCGGACTTGAGGTCGAGCTTTTCGACCGTGCCGCCATAGACGATGTCGGGGTCGGCCGGATCGGGCGCGATCTCGCCGCTTTCACCGCCTGCAGTGACCTCGTGGAATTGCATCATCGTGATGCCGTCGGCGACATCGTCGCTGCGGCTGTCGACCGCGGCAGCGCCCGAATCCTGCTGCGCGCCGTAGATCCGGTAGGGGAAGCGGTTGTCGGTCGTGACATGATAGAATTGGCCGGTGGGCTGGTTGTACCAGCTGCTCCAGCTTTTGCCGCCGTTCACCGTCACGAGCGTGCCCTGGTCGACGCCGAGAATCCGCCGGTCCGGGTTCTTGGGGTCAATCCATAAAGCGTGGAAATCGTCACCGGTCGGGTCACCCTTGACCGGGACGAAATGCGCTCCGCCGTCATCCGAGCGCAGGATGATCGTGTCCATCGCCCACAGGCGGTTCGCGTTTTTGGGATCGGCGGTGATCTCGCCGAAATACCAGCCGCGGTTCCAGATGCGCTTGTCGCCGGTGACCTTCTTCCAGGTGACGCCGCGGTCGTCCGAGCGGTAGAGGCCGCCCTGATCAGGTACGCTGCTGTCGGCCAGCAGATAGACGCGGCGCGGATTGGCCGGACTCGTCGCCAGACCCATCCGCCCCGGTGAGCTCGGCAAGCCTTGCCCGGTCAGCTGGCGCCACGTCCTTCCGCCGTCGATGGACTTGTAGAGACCGCTGCCCGGCCCGCTCGACGGCGGATAGGTGTTCCACGGCGGCCGCCGCGTCTGCCAAAGGGCGGCATAGACAATGTTCGGGTTGCCGGGCTCGAACGCCAGGCCGATCGCGCCCGTATTCTCGTCCTTGAACAGGGTCCTGGTCCAATGGCGCCCGCCGTCGGTCGAGCGGAACACGCCGCGCTCGGCATTGGGGCCATAGGGGTGACCGAGGGCGGCGACGAGCACCACGTTGGCATTGCGGGGGTCGACCAGGATCTTGCCGATCTGCTGCGTGCCGGAAAGGCCGATCGCGTGCCAGCTCGCCCCGCCGTCGTCCGAGCGGAACATGCCGATGCCCTGCGCGATGTCGGAGCGCATGTCGGCTTCGCCGGTGCCGACGTAGATCGTCCTTGGCGACGACGGTGCGACAGCGATCGCCCCGATCGAGCCGACGTTGACGCTGTCGAAGATCGGGACCCAGGTGCGCCCGGCATCGTCGGTGCGCCAGACGCCGCCGTTCACGGCGCCGAAGTAGAAGCGTCTCGCATCCACCGGATCGCCCGCGACCGCGAGGACCCGCCCGCCGCGGAAGGGACCGACCGAGCGCCACTGGAGGTCCTGGAACAGCTGCGGGTTTACCGGCGCCGCTTGCGCTGGCGCGGCCAGCGCGACCGACGAGCATGAAAGCAAAGCGAACGCGGTCTTGCCGATCGGCACTGGCACCCTCCGAATTTCAAGAATCGCGCGCGACCCTAAGAAGAGCATCGCCTCAGCGCAAACACGTCTTCAGCGCGCCTTGAACCTTGGGCGGTTGCGCACCAGATGAGCGCATGCTACCGGCCCCGCCGCTCCAGGCGAAACGCTACGCCGGAGCTTCGCCGCATGGCAGTGGACGCATAGCTCAGTTGGTAGAGCAGCTGACTCTTAATCAGCGGGTCCTAGGTTCGAGCCCTAGTGCGTCCACCACTTCCAAACCGCTCTGTCTAACATTTTGGCTAACAAGATTCGGGACGAGCGGCTTGACGCGGCCGCTGAGCCAGCGGCTAAAGGGACCCAAATTCACGAAACACTTAACCGGAGCGTGTTAGCTAGTCGCATGGTGCGATCATCTATCCTTGGTGCCTTCAGCGAAGAGCAGGTCAGCAAACTGACCAGCCTCTCCCGCGGTCAGCTTCGCAGTTGGAACAAGCGCGGCTTCATCCGGCCGGAATTCAAAGTCGGCGACAATCCTCGCCGTCCGTACACGTACATCTACTCGTTCAAGGATTTGCTGAAGCTGCGAGTCCTGAACCAGCTTCGGAATGTGCACAGCGTTCAAATGAAAGAGCTCGAGCGCGTGGAGCGCGCGCTGGAGGGCCTGGGCGACGACAAGTGGACCAGTCAGCGCCTTTGGGTTGCGAACAGGAAAGTCGTTTTCCAGGAGCCCGAATCGCTGCGAAAGCGCGAAATCGCCAGTAAGCAGTTCGTCGCCGAGATCGCTCTGGAAGTGGTTGTCTCTGATGCGCGGAACGACATCGCAAGGATGAACGAGCGTACCGACGCCGAGGCCGGCGACACCGTCAAAAAGAGGTACCTGCATTCATCGGAGCGCGTCTTTACGGGCACTCGTATCCCCGTGTCGGCTGTGATCGGCTATCTCGATGCAGGCTTTTCCGACAAGCAGATCATGAAGCGACTGCCCGAGATAAAGCGCGGTGACATCGAGGCCGCGCGGCAATTCAGAGAGGCGGCTTGACGGCGAAGCAGCCGTCAATTCCCTTTTTCACCGACGAAGATGTGGAAGATGCGGTCGGTGACTTCCTGAGGGATTCCGGACACACCGTTCAGCGCTTGCGCGAGGTCATGCTGCGCGGTTCCGCGGATCCGATCGTAGATGCGAACTGCCGGGAGCACGGCTTGGTTCTCATCACGCACAACTACAAGCACTTTAAGCGAATAGCGCATGAGCTTCGGCGAGGAGGGTCGCCGCTGAAGCCACTCTCCAGGATCGACATGGAATGTCACCAATCCGAAGCAGTCGCACGACTCAAGGACCTGTTGCCGCACATCGAGTTGGAATGGCAACGCAAGCGCGGCGCCGGGGTGCGCATATCGATAAGCAAAGCGACGTTCCGCATTCACGATGATCACGCCGACGAGTCCGGTGGCTAACGGGGCTGGACACGGATAGCCTCGCACAAGTCACAGGCCTGGCCCCAATCTATCGAGCAAGACATCAACCAACTGCGTGACTTCGTCCCCTCGAGCCTGCAGATCTGATGCTGCAATTCCGCCACCATCCTCGATCGTTCGCTGGAACGAGATCAGCTTCCGTTTCGTGGTCGAGTACTCGAGCCGTTGGGCGACATAAGCGATCCTTGGACCACTGGCGCGGATGTGCTGAGCCACGCTTTCTGTGGTCATGTAAGACAGGATGGCGGTGTTCACGCAGGCCGTAGGATCGAGCACGCCATTCGACCCGGCCATGATTTCGCCCGCCGTCCTCAAATGGTTCAGCAGCTCCCTGATCGTTTCGAGCTGGCGCTGATCGGTCGCTTGATTCTGGAGATGAAAGACGACGTAGGCACCAATGATCGTGATACCGGCGCCGAGAACAGAACCGAGAAAGCCAATCCAGTCACTGACATTGAGCCGACCGGTGCTGCCGATGACGACGCCCGCGGCGCAGCCGACAATTGCGAGTAGCAGCCCTAAATAGAAAGGCATGCGCCTCTTCATGACTTCGACGTCGGCACGGTCGGTCCGAATTTGAACAGTTCAACCGGCTCGTCTTCACTGCCCCACGCGATCCGCCAGCGTGTGAAAACCAGCGTGTCATCCGGAATATTGAACTCCGGCGCCGAGTCCACATCTAAAAGCATCCAGTACCAAGTTCCCGGCCTGTCGCGCGGCACCATGATCGCCGGATGACCGTCCAGGATCGCGAGAGAACCGATCGGCTTGTCATCGTTGATGACGACCTCCGAGCCGATCTCAACTTCGAAGCGGAAATCTTCGAATACGAGGCCAGGCTGTCGCATCCAGTCGACCGCTCTCGCCGGCTGCATGTCGCTCAGTTCGATCACCATACGGTGTTCGCGTTCGACTGGCCCCGCGATGAACCGTCTCTGCTCACCCCGCCGAGACACAAGGAGGAAGTCGCCGGGCTTGATTGATTGGACGTCCCCGAACTTCAATGATTTCAGATCGACCATTTCCCCTGCCATGCGCGTTCTCCGTAATTGACGGCGAGGCCAGTTGGGCTCACATCTCAAGCGGCTCGACCCGGCGCGCC
>Ga0207674_10005517_pt1 | contig 15022 bp, 8 predicted proteins | sample KBSCornC72_FD_184303 | JGI IMG/M metagenome (GOLD analysis project Ga0207674, IMG submission 184303) | Corn rhizosphere microbial communities from Kellogg Biological Station, Michigan, USA - KBS Corn C7-2 (SPAdes) (version 2) | ecosystem: Host-associated > Plants > Roots > Rhizosphere > Soil ... | reverse complement strand
TTCGTATCGGTAGCGGCGCTGGTTGGCGACGCCGACGATGGCGGAGGCGAGCAGTCCGACTTCCAGCAGCATGAAGCTGCACATTAGGAGAACGCGTGCGGCCATGGGATACCTCTGGTTGTTCCGCCGACGTCATCTTGAGCGCGGCGAAAGATCTGGCTGCGAAATTCCAGGCCTCGTCCGCCAAGCCAGACTTCGGTCGTTGAAACTCTCTCAGGATGACCGCAGGGCGGGGGTTTACGGCGGTATCGTATCACGCCGACGCCGGGTGCTGCCACGGGGCGGTGTATTCGCGGCGGAGCAGGCGGTTGGCTTCGTCGTCGTTATTCACCTGGTTTTTCTCGGGGTCCCACGTGAGTTCGCGTCCGAGCTTCATGGACAAGTTCGCGAGGATGCAACTGGCGGTGGACATGTAGCCTTGTTCGATGTCGGCGACGGGGCGACCGCGGGTGGCGATGTTGGCGAGGAGATCCTTCATGTGCCAGCGGACGGCGGAGGCGACGTGGCGCTCGAGGTCCTTCTCGGTCTTGTCCTCGGGATACTTGTCGTATTCGTAGAGGGCCTTGCCGCTGATGGTCGGCTCGGCGTTGGTCTTGCCGCCGGGGTAGAAGCCGTACTCCTGGACGTTGGCGACGAGGGTGCCCTTGTCGCCGTAGAAGGTGGCGCCCCACGGGTGGAACTTGCTGGGCCAGTCGCCCCAGGTGCGGTGCTGCCAGACGACCTGGAGGTCGCCGAAGTCGAAGGTGGCGGTCTGGGTGTCGGTGATGTTGGCCTTGCTTTTCTTGTCCACCAGGATGCCGCCGGACGAGCTGACGCGGAGTGGCCAGCCGAGGCCGAGCATCCAGCGGGTCATGTCGAGCATGTGGACGCACATGTCGCCGACGATGCCGTTGCCGTATTCCATGAACGCGCGCCAGCCGCGCGGGTGGTCGAGTTTATTATAAGGACGGCGCGGGGCGGGGCCGCTCCACATGTCGTAGTCGAGATTGGCGGGCGGGGCTTCGTCGGGGGGGTTGGCGCCGGCGCGCATGTGGTAGTAGCAGTAGATCTCGACCAGGCCGACCTTGCCGAGCTTCCCTTCCTTGACGACGCGGTCGCGGGCTTCGATCAGGTGCGGGGTGCTGCGGCGCTGTGTGCCGATCTGGACGACGCGGTTGTGCTTGCGGGCGGCGTCGAGCATGGCCTTGCCTTCGGCGACGTCCACGCTGATGGGTTTCTGGCAGTAGATGTCGGCGCCGGCTTCGGCGGCGGCGATCATGGTCAGGGCGTGCCAGTGATCGGGTGTGCCGATCAAGACCATGTCGAGGTCTTTCTCCTTAAGCATCTCGCGGTAGTCAGCGTAGAGGCGCGGGGTTTTCTTGGAGGCTTGGCGCCCGGCGACGATTTCACCGGCCTCGGCGAGCATCTTCTTATCGACGTCGCACAAGGAGACGACTTCGACGGGCGAGATCTGGATCAGGCGGAGGAGGTCGATCTTGCCGTACCAACCTGCGCCGATCAGGCCGACGCGCTTGGGCTTCTCGTCCGCCGCGCCGGCGAGGTGGGGGGCCAGCGCGCTGGCGGCGAGGGCAGTAGCGGCGGCGGTGGTGAGGAACTGGCGACGGTTGGTCATGGCGGGATCTCCGGCAGACGGGGCCACGGGGACGTGTCGTGTCCAGAGAAATGTACCGACCCGTGGCGGGCGTCGCCAGCGGGAACGGGTTTCAATACAATTCCGTCTTCAATCAGGCTCAGGACGGAGGAACCACGCATGCGCATCGCCCCCCTGCTTGTCGGTCTTATGGCCTTTGTCGTCGCGACAGCCGCTGCGGCGGCGGACAAACGGCCGAACATCATCGTCATCCTCGGCGACGACATGGGGTTTTCCGACATCGGCTGCTACGGCAGCGAGATCCGGACACCCAACTTAGATCGGCTGGCGGCGGGTGGGGCGCGGTTCACGCAGTTTTACAACACGGCGCGGTGCTGTCCGACTCGGGCGAGTCTGCTCACGGGCCTTTACCCGCACCAGGCCGGTGTCGGGCACATGACCAACGCCAAGGCCGAATTGGACGGTTACGTGGGCGACCTGAATAAGAATTGCGTGACGATCGCGCAGGTGCTCAAGCCCGCGGGGTACGCGACGTACATGGTCGGCAAGTGGCACATCACCAGTCACGATTCGCCGGCGGGGCCGAAGGACAATTGGCCGACGCATCGTGGGTTTGACCGGTACTACGGCACGATCCGCGGGGCGGGGAGTTACTTTGATCCGGGAATGTTGACGCGCGACGACACCCCGATCAGTCCGTTCGACGACCCGCAGTACCACCCCCCGGCCGGCGAACCATTTTATTACACCAACGCGCTGGCGGACCAGGCGGCGCGGTTCATCACCGAGCACCACAACGGGCCCAATGCGGAGAAGCCGTTCTTCTTCTACGTCGCGTTTACCGCGGCGCACTGGCCGATGCAGGCGATGGAGAAGGACGTCGCCAAGTACAAGGGGACGTACGACGCCGGCTACGAGCCGATCCGCCGGGCGCGCTTCGAAAAGCAAAAGCGGCTCGGCCTGATCGACCCGAAGTGGGAACTGAGCCCGCAGGCGGGCGAGTGGGACCGGGTGAAGAACAAGGCGTGGGAGGCGCGGTGCATGGAGGTTTACGCCGCCATGATCGACCGCATGGACGCCGGCGTCGGGCGGATCGTGGACGCGCTGCAACAGACCGGGCAGCTCGATAACACGCTGATCCTCTTCCTTCAGGACAACGGCGGGAACGCCGAGACGGTGGGTCGCGGCGGGAACACGATCCACCGCGCGGCGGCGCCGTCGCTGCCTAAGCTCGGCGACGATTTCATCGAGACGCTGGTGATCCCCAAGCGCACGCGCGACGGGTGGCCCGTCCTGCAAGGCCAGGGCGTGATGCCCGGGCCGGCGGACACGTACATCGCGTACGGGCGGAACTGGGGGAACGTGAGCAACACGCCCTTCCGCGAGTACAAGCACTGGGTACACGAGGGCGGTATTTCCACGCCGCTGATCGTGCACTGGCCGGGGCACGTCGCGCAGACGGGCGGGTTCGTGAAGCAGCCGGCGCACCTGATCGACGTGATGGCGACGTGCGTGGACGTCGCGAAGGCGGATTATCCGAAGCAGGTGGACGGCAACGACATTCACCCGATGGAGGGCAAGAGCCTGGTCGGCGCGTTTGACGGCAGGCCCATCGAGCGCGACGCGATCTTCTGGGAGCACGAGGGCAACCGCGCGATGCGCCAGGGCGATTGGAAGCTGGTCGCGAAAGGCCCGGCGGGCGCGTGGGAGTTGTACGACATGGCGGCCGACCGGACTGAAATGCACAACCTCGCCAGCGCCGAGCCGGAGCGTGTGAAGTCGATGGTGGCGGGTTGGGAAGCGTGGGCCAAGCGCGCGCACGTGATCCCGTGGATCTGGAAGCCGCAGTACGGCCAGCCGGCGGAGGCGGCGACGCCGGCGAAGCAAGTCTTCGAGCTCAAGCCGGGCCAAAAGCTGGCGAAACGCAACGCGCCGGAAATCAATGGCCATGGCGTTACGATCGACGCGGAGATCACGCGCTTCGCGGCGGACGGTGTGATCGTCGCGCAGGGCGGCGCCGTCGAAGGGTACACGCTTTACATGGACAAGGGCCGGCCGGCCTTTGCGATCCGGCGGGACAGTGAATTGACGGTGGCGATGGCGAAGGAAGCGTTGCCGAACGCGGCGGTAAAACTGCACGCCGAGCTGGCGAAGGACGGCGAGATGAAGTTACTGGTCAATGGCGCGGAGGTCGCGAGCGCGAATGCGGAAGGCGTGTTCACGCGGATGCCGCAGGACGGCCTGCAGGTCGGCCGGGACGACGCCGGGGCGGTGGGCGATTACACGGGCCCGTTCCCATTCGGCGGCGAGATCGGCGGCGTCAAAGTCCAACTGCCGGACTGACGGCGATTGGGATTGCTTCCCGGCTGGCATGGGCAAGCGTACTCGCTTGCCCGTGAACTTTTTTCGCCAATACGCCACGGGCAACGGAGTACCGTTGCCCATGCCAACCCAGCCACCCATACATCAACAAAAAACTGAAATATTCTTCCAACCCGCAGGTACTCCATTTACGATTCAGGCCGGGCCATCTCGTATACCCAGCTCGCAATTAAACGGAGAGGAAGCACATGTCTGGTCGTCACCCCATCGGTCTTGCTGCCACCACGCGCCGCTCTGCCAGTCGCAAATCCCCCCGCCAGCGCCTCCGCCGCGCCGTCCAGGTCGCGCTCGAAACCATTGAACCGCGCGTCATGCTTTCGGCGACGCTTAGCTATCGTCCTCAGAAGGCGGACGGGACGCTGGGTTCGCCGGTGGTCTTCCAGAGCACGAGCGCGGCGCAGAATTTTACGCCGCAGCAGGTGTCGCTGCTGCAATCGGGGTTCGCGGCGCCGAAGTTTGACATGTTCCTGGATCTCGACGGCATCCCGGGTGAATCGACGGACGCGCGACACCCGAACGAGATCCAAGTGCTCTCGTTCAACTGGGGCGCGGATTCGACCGGCTCGATCGCGAGTGGCGGGGGCGGCGGTGCGGGCAAGGCGCAGGTGAACGAAATCCACCTCACGTCGCGCGTCTCCAAGGCGTCCCCCCTGCTGCTGGCGAAGGTGGCGAGCGGCGTGCACGTCGCGGACGCGGAACTCTCGGTCCGCCGGCCCAACCAGGGGGGTGGGCAGGATTTCCTCACCCTCGACCTCGCCGACGTGACGGTCGGCTCGTACCAGATCACGACGGCGCTGGACGGCACGTTCGTCGAGGAATATACGCTGAGCTTCGACCGGGCCGACCTCAGTTACCGCGCGCAGAAGCCCGACGGCACGCTCGACGCGCCCGTTCAGTTCCACGAGAAGGGTGCCGAAGCGCTCGACTTTACGCCGACCGAGCCGTCGATCCTTCAGACCGGGTTCGTCAATCCCGCTGGCCAGAAGCTCTTCCTGAGCCTGGACGGTATCTCGGGCGAGTCCACCGACGATCGTCACGCGAACGCGATCGACGTGCTGGCGTACGGGTGGGGCGCGGATGAGGTGACCGGCGACACGAGCGGCGGCGGGGCGGGCGTTGGCAAGACCCACTTCGAAGAGATGCACTTCGTCGCGAACGTGTCGAGCGCCTCGCCGGCGATCATCGCGGCGATGACGTCGGGCCGGCACATCAGTTCCGCCCATTTCGCCGCGGCGCGCGGCGCGGCGCCCGCCGATTATCTCACGATCGACCTCGACGACGCCTTCGTCAGCTCTTACCAGCTCAGCACCGACGCCGCCGGCAAGCTCGTCGAAGAGTTCACCCTCACCTACGCCGACGTCAGCCTGAACTACAAGCCGCAGGCCAATGACGGCACGCTGGGCGCACCAGTCCACTTCGCCGTCAACCAGCCCGAGGTCGGCGACTTCAAGCCGGCGCCGGTGTCACTGCTCGACGCCCACAACCTCGGCAGCCCGGCGGCGCACAACACGTTCCTCAGCCTCCCCGGCGTCGCGGGGGAATCGGCCGACGACGCCCACCGCGGGCAGATCGACGTCCTCTCCTTCAACTGGGGTGGCGACGCGTCCGGTGGCGGCGCCACCGGCGGCGGGGCGGGCGCCGGCAAAGCGACGCTCCAGGAAGTCCACGTCCTCTCACGCGTCTCCAAGGCGTCGCCGCTGCTGCTGGCGCGCCTGGCGAGCGGTCAGCACCTGCAGAACGCCACGCTCGTCCAGCGCCGCGCCGCCGGGCAAGCGGATTACTTCACCATGAATCTGGGCGACGTCACCGTCGGCTCTTACCGCGTGACCACGGCGGCCGACGGCACGTTTGTCGAAGAGTACACGCTCCACTTCAACCAGGCCGCCATTTCTTACACGCCGCTGCCGTCCGGCGGAGGGCCGGGCACGCCGGTCACGTTTCAGGAGCATGACATCGAGGTCGAAGATTTCGCGCCGCGGCAGGCGTCGCTGCTGGAGACGGACCCCGTCGCGCCGTTATCGCAAAACCTCTTCCTCCACATCGACGGCATCAACGGCGAATCCAAGGCCGACGGTCACGTCGACGACCTCGACATCCTCGCCTTCGGCTGGGGCGGCGACGCACTGGGCGGCTCGGCGTCGGGCGGGGGCGGTGGCGCCGGCAAGACCGTCTTCCAGGAACTGCACTTCGTCGCGCCGATCTCGGCCGCGTCGCCCAAGTTGCTGGCGGCGATGACCGCCGGCCAGCACATCAGCGACGCCCACTTCGCCGCCGTCCGCACCGCCACCGGCGCGCCGCAGGAATACCTCACTGCCGACCTGGACGACCTGATCGTCAGCTCGTACCAGGTGATCGTCGGCACGAACGGGAAGCTGTACGAAGAGTTCACCCTCGCCCCCGATGACGTCGCCGTCGATTACCGCGCGCAAAAGCCCGACGGTTCGCTCGACGCCCCCGTCCACTTCGCCAGTCAGCAGATCGAAACCGCGGACTTCAAGGCCAACCAGCGGTCGCTGCTGCAATCCGGTAACGTGCACGCGTCGCCGTTCAATGCCTTTCTCAAGATCGACGGGATCCCCGGCGAATCGACGAACGATCAACACCCCAACCAGATCGACGTCCTCTCCTATAGCTGGGGCGGCGACGCCACGCACGCGGTCTCGTCCGGCGGCGGCGCGGGCGTCGGCAAGGCGACCGTGCAGGACCTCCACATCGTCGCGCACGTCTCCAAGGCCTCGCCCGCCCTCGTCGCCGCTATGAGCACCGGCGACCACCTCTCCGAAGCCGACCTCGCCCTCGTCCACCCCGGCGGCGCGAACCAGGACGATTTCTATACGCTGTCACTCCGCGACGTCTTCGTCAGCTCTTACCAGGTCACCACCGCCGCCGACGGCACGCTGCTCGAAGAGTTCACGCTCAGCTACGGCAGCAGCACGCTCACCTACAAGCCGCAGGACGACAACGGTGTGCCGGGGGCGCCGGTCGTCTTCCAGGAGCAGGGGCTGGGCATCGACGTCTTCGCACCCACCGAGCGGTCGATCATCCAAAGCCCGTTCGCCACGCCGCCGGCCCTGAACCTCTTTCTGGACGTGGACGGCGTCGCCGGTGAATCGACATCGAACACCCACGCCGGCGCCGTCGACCTGCTGTCGTTCTCGTGGGGCGGGAGCAACCCGCTCGCCATCGGCAGCGGCAGCGGCGGGGCGGGGGTCGGCAAGGCCACCGTCCAGGAACTCCACTTCGTCTCCCGCGTCTCCAAAGCGTCCCCCACGCTCCTCTCCCGCGTCCTATCCGGTCAGCACATCCCCGGCGCGACCTTCGCCATCCAGCGGAAGAACTCGCCACAGGACTTCTTCAAGATCCAACTGAAGGACGTCATCGTCACCTCCTACCAGGTCACCACCGCCGTAGACGGCTCGCTCGTCGAAGAGTTCACGATCGCCTACGGCCCGGGCGGCGGCGGCGGCGGCGCCACCACCGGCCCCATCGCCGACGCCGGCGGGCCCTACAGCGTCAACGACAACGGCACGGTGGCGCTCGACGGGACCGGCACGTTCGACCCGAATCCGGATTCGCTGACGTACGCGTGGGACCTGGACGGGGACGGCGTCTTTGGCGAGACCGGCGCGGCGGGGACGCGCGGCGACGAGGTCGGCCCGCACCCGACCTTCAACGCGGACGGGGCGTTCGGGCCGGCGACGTTTACGATTTCGCTCCGGGTGACCGATGGTGCGGGGCTTTCGGACACGGCCACGACGAGCGTGCGGGTGATCGATGTGACGCCACCGGATACGCAGATTCTTACGCACCCCGATGCGCTGACCAACCAGACCACCGCCACGTTCACGTTCACCGGCAGCGACCAGGGCACGCCGGCGGATCAGCTTAAGTTCACCTGGCAGCTCGACGGCGGCGCGGTAAACGACGCGACGAGCCCGCTGACGCTTAGCACCCTGGCGGACGGCACGCACACGATCGTAATCACCGCGATCGATCAGGCCGGGAACGCCGACCCGACGCCGGCGACCTTCACCTGGAAAATCGACAGCCGCGGCCCGGCCGTCCTCAACCCGCGCGTCACCCCCAACCCCGACCGCTTCGACTTCCTCCCCCTGCTCCTCACCGCCACCGTCAGCGACGCCGCCACCGGCAATTCCAACATCACCGGCGCACAGTTCAGCCTCGACGGCGGCACGACGTGGTTCCCACTCCTCCCCGCCGATCTGAAGTTTGACGAGCCGACCGAAACCGTCTTCGGCCTCCTCCCCCCGCTGCCGCCCGGCGTCTACACCGTCTCCGTCCGCGGCACCGACGCCGCCGGCAACACCGGCCCCGTCTCCACCGTCACCCTCCCCGTCTTCGACCGCCACGGCAAGATCAACGGCGACGGCGCCTTCACCTCGCCCGCCGGCGCGGACCCGGCCAACCCCACCTCCACCGGCGTCGCCAGGTTCTCCGTCAACGCCAAATACAAGGGCAACGACAACACCCCCAGCGGCGACGTCTCCCTCCAATTCGGCAGCCTCAAGTTCCAAAGCACCAGCCTCGACTACCTCGTCATCGACAACACCGGCCTCGCCAGGCTCGCCGGCTCCGGCAAGATCAACGGCCAGGGCGATTACGGCTTCGAACTCACCGCACTGGAAGGCCAAAACGGCAAGCACGGCACGCCCGACCTCTTCCGCATCCGAATTGTCAACAAGGCGAACGGCCAAGTCGTCTACGATAACGGCCTGGGCGCCCCGATCGCGGCCCCGCCGACGACGCCGCTGAAAACCGGCAAACTCAAGATCGACGACTGATGCATCTCCCCTACCCCACCGCCTCCAAATACGTCGCCGATGGGAAATGCCCCGCCCCGTCCGTGTGCACCCCGTCCTCGTGCCGCGCCGGGCGATACCGCGGGAACAACTCCGCCAACACCTCCGGCCGCGCATAATGCAGCATGCTCATCGACACGCGCAGGCGGTACTTGTCGTTGTTGGCCAGGTACGCGTGCAGCAGCGTGCTCTCGCTGCTGAAAAACGGCTCGGTGAAGACCGACGGCTGGTAGTCGTACGGGAAGAAGATGTCGTGGAAGTGCACGAACGCCCCGGCCGGCAGTCGCGGCAGCGCCTCCAGCACGATGCGGTTCACCTCGCTGCCCACCTTCACCGTGTGCGTCGAATCGACGAAGAGCATGCCGTCCGAGCCCACGTCCGTCAGCACGGCCAGGTCCACGTCCTGCGCCCGCTCGGCGATCAGCTTGATCCGACCCGCCTGCGCACCGCGCCGCAGGTAGTCGGTCGGGTACGGATCGACGCAGGTGACGTCCACGGCGTACCCCGCGTCCGCCGCCGACCGCAGGATGATGGCGGTGGAGACGCCCGCGCCGACCTGCACGACGCGGCGCGGCCGGCGGGTCGCGACGAAACCGTACAGGAACTCCGCCTCGATCGGCCCGTAACCGACCTCGCCGTTCTCGCCGATCGCGAATTGGTGGATGTTGAGCGTGGTCAGCCGCTCGCGCGCGGCCGCCGCCGCGCACAACTCCCGCGCCGACGCCACCTGCTGTTCGACGTCGGCGCCGTTCACGCCCACCATGCTCATCGGCTTGCGCCACGACGGCCACCGCCGCAGTTCCCGCAGGTCGGGAACCGACGAATAAAAGTGCCGCGGCAGCACGTCCACCTTGAACCGCTGGCCGTGGCGAAACAACCAGTGGGCGAACCCCTTGCGGAACTGACGCAGTCTGCGATTGAGGGAGGGCATGATGAGGTCGGGCGACTATAGGAGCGGGCGAACCGGGGTCAAGTTGCCCGAGACCTGGACGCCGGCCATGACGTCGGCCCGTATCCCGTGCCACGACCGTCCGTAAGACTTTAATATGGAAGACCTTATCCGCCTAAAACATGCGGGAGAGGTAACCGGCGCGATCGAGCTGTTCCGGCCCGTTTCCACCGGCCGCCTTTGCCGCCGATCCGCGATCAACTACAATGTGGGACTTCCCCTCGCGCGCGGCGCGTGCGACCGACAACCGGCGGCGGGCAACGGACTACTGACAACGGACCACTGACCCCTTCAATGCAGATTCGTAACTTCTCAATCATCGCCCACATCGACCACGGCAAGTCCACCCTCTCCGACCGCCTCCTGATGCGGGCCGGCGCCATCACCGAGCGCGAGTTTCAGAACCAGATGCTCGACGACATGGACCTCGAGCGCGAGCGCGGCATCACCATCAAGGCCAGCGCCGTCACCGTCTTCCACGAGCACCAGAGCGACAAGTTCCCCGAAAAGGAACTGTTCATGCTCAACTTCATCGACACGCCGGGCCACGTCGATTTCCACTACGAAGTGCAAAAGGCCCTCCAGGCGTGCGAAGGGGCGATCCTCGTCGTCGATTCCACGCAGGGCGTGCAGGCCCAGACCGTCGCCAACGCCTACGCCGCCATCGAGGCCGGCCTCGAGATCATCCCCGTCATCAACAAGATCGACCTCCCGTCCGCCGATCCCACGCGGGTCGCCGAGGAAATCGAGCAGGTGCTCGGATTCCCGGCCGAAGAGGCGATCCTGGTCTCCGCCAAGACCGGCCAGGGCATCGACGAGCTGATCAGCCGCCTGTGCGACCAGCTCCCCCCGCCGCGCGGCAAGCCCGACCTCCCCTTGCGCGCCTTGATCTTCGACAGCATCTACGACGATTACCGCGGCGTCATCGTCTACGTCCGCGTCATCGACGGCGAGCTCACCAAGGGCCAGAAGATCCGCCTGATGGGCACCGACAAGCTTTACCAGATTTCCGACCTCTGCAAGCTCGTCCCCCGCCCCAAGCGCGTCGAGAAAATCGGCACCGGAGAGGTCGGTTTCATCGTCGCCGCCATCAAGGACCTGCACGACGTCCGCATCGGCGACACCGTCACCGACGACGCCAACCGCGCCCCCGAACCGCTGCCCGGTTACAAGCCGATCCAGCAGATGGTCTACTGCGACTTCTACCCCGGCGGTAAAACCCAGTACGACGAGCTCCGCGACGCCATGGACCGCCTGCAGCTCAACGACAGCTCCTTCACCTTCACGCCCGAATCCTCCGACGCGCTGGGCTTCGGCTTCCGCTGCGGCTTCCTCGGGCTCCTGCACATGGAGATTATCCAGGAGCGACTGGAGCGCGAGTTCAACATCGAGGTGATCCAGACCGCCCCGACGGTCACCTACGAAATCCTGATGACCGACAAGAGCACGATCCGCATCGACGCGCCGTCGGAATTGCCCAACCTCACGCAGATCGAGGAGATCCGCGAGCCGTACATCCTGATGAACCTGATCCTGCCGGCCGACAGCGTCGGCGCGATCATGAACCTCTGCGAGGATCGCCGCGGCGTTTACCAGAAGACCGAGTACATCGGCGCCAGCCGCGTCATCCTGGTCTACGAGCTGCCGCTGGCCGAAGTCATCTACGACTTCTACGACCGCCTGAAATCGGCCACCAAGGGGTACGGCACGATGGACTACGACCTGATCGGCTTCCGCCCGGGCAACCTCGTCAAGCTCGACATCCTGGTGAACGCGGACCGCGTGGACGCGCTCTCCGTCATCGTCCACCGCGACAAGGCCGAATCCCGCGGCCGCAAGCTGCTGATCCGCCTGAAGGACGAGATCGACAAACACCTCTTCGAAATCCCCCTGCAGGCCGCCATCGGCGGCAAGATCATCGCCCGCGAGACGATCAAGTCCGTCGGCAAGAACGTCACGGCCAAGTGCTACGGCGGCGACGTCAGCCGAAAGCGCAAGCTCCTCGAGAAACAGAAGGAAGGCAAAAAGCGCATGAAGCGCGTCGGCAGCGTGGACATCCCGCAGGAGGCGTTCATGGCGATCTTGGAGCAGGAGGATTAATGGCGGGCGCTGGCTCGCAGGGTCTCAACGGACTGCGCCCCGGGACGCGCGGGGCGGTTTGGGGCGGGAGGGGGGAAAGAGGGTGTGGGTTACCTCGGGCGCCAGAATAAAAGTCGATCATCCGCCCAAAATCCTTAAGATGATCGTCCAGCATGACCACACCAGACCGCCGCATTACCAACGTACTGATCGTCGCGATGTTCGCGCTCGCCGGGCAATGGGCCGCGGCCGAGCAAGACGCCAAGGCCGCCGGCGCCGCCACCAAGCCCGAACCGATCGCGCTCTGGCCGGGCGTCGCGCCCGGTGAAAAGGGGGACATCGGCGAAGAGCACGACACGACCAAGCCGGACCCGAAGGTGACGCCGGACAAGTACGTCACGCGATTGGGGAACGTGACCAAGCCTGCGATCACGATCTTCCACCCGCCGGCCGACAAGGACACCGGCGCCGCCGTCGTCGTCTGCCCGGGCGGGGGCTACTCCATCCTCGCGTATGACCTGGAGGGGACGGAGATCTGCAACTGGCTTAACTCCGTGGGCGTGACGGGCGTGTTGCTGAAGTATCGCGTGCCGAGTCGCAAGGGCCTGGAGAAGCACACCGCCGCCCTGCAGGACGCGCAGCGCGCCATCGGAATGGTGCGGCACAACGCGAAGGAATGGAACATCGACCCCAAACGCATCGGCGTGCTCGGCTTCTCCGCCGGTGGCCACCTCTCCGCCGCCGTGAGCACCAACTACGAGACCCGCACCTACCCCGCCATCGACGACGCCGACAAGGAATCCTGCCGGCCCGACTTCGCCGTGCTGATCTACCCCGCCTACCTGACCGCCAAGGGCGACCTCACCAAAATCGCGCCGGAACTGACGGTGACGAAGGATACGCCGCCGACGATCCTGGTGCAGACGGAAGACGATCCGATCAAGGTGGAAAACGTCTACACGTACGCGCTGGCGCTGAAGGCGGCGAAGGTGCCGGTTGAAGTGCACACGTACCCGAAGGGCGGCCACGGCTACGGCCTGCGGCCGTCGCCGAATCTGGTGAGCACGTGGCCGGCGCGGGTGGCGGATTGGATGGGGGCGATGGGGTGGTTGAAGAAGGGGTGAGTGCGTTGAGGGAAGACCCAGCCACTGAAGTGGCTAGGCCTTGTATGGTTCCCGACCGTGGATCGATCTGTCTAACGCCAGGTGTTGGGGTCGTTGGAGCGGGCGCAGAGACTCCAGACTAACCCTGTCAAGACGATGGCGATGACGATCCAAAGGGCGATGCCGATCCAGAGTTGACGGTTGGTCCGTTTGGGCTCGGGATTTCGATAATCGATTTTCACGATGTGCGGAGGTGCACTCACCAACGGACCTGAAACGTCACCACGTCGTCGTCGTCCAACCGCCCGTCGACCGTCCCCGCCCGCCCGTTACGAATGAAGGCCATCGTGAAGCGGGTCGGATCGGATGGATCGGGCTGACCGGCGAAGAGTTGAACGTTATCCCCGGCGGGATATCCGCCCGGCACGTGACCCCCGCGAAACGCCGGGCGGCTGGTTAAGGACCACCCCTTCGCGGGGTCGATTGACACCGGCCCCAGTGATTGGACGACCGATGCCGAGGGAAGGTAGATCGGGTTGCAGTACACGACCACGATCCGCGGCCGGCCGTCGGGCGTTCGCATCTCGTGCATGAAGACCACCGTGGTCGGCATGTTGCCCGGGATGCTGACGAACGGGACGCCCGCGACGGCCGTGTAGTTCGTCCAGCACGCGGGGATGGGTGCGATGAACCGGCGGCCCGGGCTCGAACTCGCGGCGACGAGCGTACCGGGCGCCACGGTGTAGGTGGCGCAGGCGTGCTGCCAGTGGCGAAGTCGCGCCGCGCCGAGTAACGGTTTACCCCAACCGACGAGGCCGCCGACGGCGAGCAAGGCGATCGTCGTGACGATCACCCGTCGCAGCAACCGGCCGCGCGTGCGCCGCGCCGGGGCGTATGACAGTTCCACCGGTTCCGATGATGACGAGGTTGATGCCGGTACCGCCGCGGTTTCCATGTCCTTGGAACGCGCGTCGTCCGCGGAGGTTGGTAACGGGTTGGTCACGAGCGGTCACGCGGCCGTCAGGCGGTTCAGGGCGAGCGCGAGTTGCTGGAAGATGATCGCGATGCTGACGTTGGCGTCCAAGTAATCGTCCGCCCGCGCGATCGATTCGATCGCCGTGCACGCGAGGTCGAGCTCGTTGGCGTTGGCGGATTCTCGTAGCACGCGCCGAAACCGCTGGGCGGCCAGGCGCAGGTAGAGCGAGTAGCCCTCGCGCTTAGCCTGGTCCAGGCTGGTGTTCTCGTCGCGATCCACCTGCCTTTTGGCGTAGGCTTCGGCGGCGGTCTTGAAAAAGTCGGCGAGGTTGTCCGGCGACCGGCCCGCCAGCAGATCATCAAGGTGCTGGTGTAACTGCTGGGCGAAGGGGATGACGCCATCCTCGATCCACTTGAGCGCGACGCCGAGCGAACCTTCGGCCAGGACGGCGGCGGACTTGGCGATCGCCGGATCAATGTCGCGCTTGGCGAGTTCTTTGGCGACGATCGCGGGCTCCAATGTGTGAAAGCGGACCGTCTGCGTGCGGCTGCGGATGGTGGGCAGGAGCGACTCGGGCTGATCGGACAGGAGGATGATCAGCGTCCGCCCGAACGGCTCTTCGAGGGTCTTGAGCAGGCTGTTCTGGGCGGCGGCGTTCATCAGCTCGGCCTCTTCGACGACGAACACCTTGCCGTGCCCCAGCGCCGGCTTAAGCCCCGCGGGCGCGAGGAGGTACTGCCGGATGACGTTAATCGACAGGTCCTTGGCGGCCGAATCCTTCTTCTCGATGCGCACGAGTTGCCGGTAGATCGTGGCGAAATCGGGGTGCGTATCCGCCGCCATCAGCCGGCAGGATTCGCAGGCGCCGCACGGCGACGTCCCGCTCGGCCGGTGGCAGAGAAACAGCGCCCCCAGCGCGCGGGCGGTCGTCCCCTTCCCCACGCCCGGCGGCCCCGCGAAGACCAGGCCGTGCGGCAAACGATCAGCCGTGTAAGCCCGCTCGATCCACGCGATCGCGTCCGATTGGCCGAGGATGGATTGGAAGGTGAGCAAAGCGAGGGTTCAGGGTTCAGGGTTCAGGAGGGAGGTGACGGCGGACCAGATCTGTTCTTGAACATCCGT
>Ga0207674_10005516_pt1 | contig 15022 bp, 12 predicted proteins | sample KBSCornC72_FD_184303 | JGI IMG/M metagenome (GOLD analysis project Ga0207674, IMG submission 184303) | Corn rhizosphere microbial communities from Kellogg Biological Station, Michigan, USA - KBS Corn C7-2 (SPAdes) (version 2) | ecosystem: Host-associated > Plants > Roots > Rhizosphere > Soil ... | reverse complement strand
CAAAAAATTTGCCGGCCCTGGTTTGAATTGGAGCAAGTGGGCCCATGCCGGATAGAATCATTGAGGCGTTTGTGAACGCGTCGAGCCAGGGAAGTTTTTCAAAATAATGATAGCCGGCCATTCCGATGGTGAGCGAGGCGAGGATTATGGCGGCGCCTAGAAGAGCGCTGCGCGTCAGGCGCGTGTAGAAAACGCGGCGTGATGATAATGGCTGAGTGCGACGCTCGTACATGCGTTTATGATAATTCGAATATTGGCCCGAGCGTGAGAAATTTAACCAGCATTTGGTCGATTCCACGGACCAAAAATGCCAAAGCAAAGCTTGCATTCGCGCTCGGCTTCGGTATCTTCTGCGGTTCCCGTCCCGGAAGTTGGGGGGAGTTACTCTGACAGTTTGAATTAGTAAAATATGCCAACAGCAAACGATCTTCGCCGTGGAATGGCGATTAATTATAATGGCGATATCGCCGTGGTTTTGGATAGTCAGCACCGGACGCCGGGCAATTTGCGCGCGTTCGTGCAGGCAACCTTGCGTAGTATCCGAACGGGAAAATCTTCTGACGTGCGATTCAGTTCGACCGAGAAAATCGAGGTTGTACCGATGCTGACGAAGAAAATGGATTTCAGCTATAAGGATGGTGAGGATTTCGTCTTTTCCGACCCAGATACTTACGAGACGGTGACGCTGTCGCCGGAAATCGTGGGCGACGCGAAAAACTTTCTTGTTGAGAATGGGCCCGTCACGGTGACTTTCGTTGAAGACAAGGCAGTTTCGATTGAGTTGCCTTCAAGTGTGGTTTTGACGGTAACCGACGCGCCGGAAGGCATCCGCGGTGATTCAGCGAACAACGTTCAGAAAACAGTCACGATGGAAACGGGAATCACGGTTCAAGCGCCGCTGTTCATTAAGACCGGTGAAAAGATCAAGATCGACACGCGGACTGGGAAGTACATGGAACGGGCGTGAGGGGCAATATTTGAACCGCTAATAAGCGCTGATGAGGCGCTAATTCCGCTATCAGCGCAGACTAGCGGTTTTCTGTTTAGACTACCCACCATCGAGTTTCGTGCGGAAGCCGAACTTTTTGGCGAGCCCGAGGGAAGCACCAAATGATTTTACACCTGCGGTGCAGGTCGCGTCGGACAAGGAAGCGGCGGCAATACATACTCCTGTGAGAAGGCATTTTTTCAGATCCCAACCCTCGTGCAGCCCAAGCAAAACACCGGCGCAAAAGGCATCGCCTGCGCCAGCGGTTCCTGCGATATAGTTTGCGGGCAGTTTCAGTGACGATTGCCACGCGTTTTCCCCCATTCGCGTGCGAGCGAAAGCGCCCTCCGGAAAATGAATCACGATTAGTTCGCGGACGCCATGTTGCAGCAGAGCGCCGGCAGCGTGGCGGAGTCCGACGGTATCAAGTTTGCCATTCGCCTGCCGGACTTTGAAGCCGGTGGTTTTTCCCGCTTCAATTTCGTTGAGGATACAGTAATCGACATGTTTGAGGGCTGGACACACAATTTTAGCGAACCGGTCACTGTCTTCGCTGACGACATCGACACTGGTTTTGAGGCCTGCGGCTTGAGCCCGGGCGAGCAAGCGGGCGGCTTTCGTGCCGAATTTGGAATCGGGTTGATCCAGGGCATCGAGCAAGAGCAGGTAGCCTAAGTGAAAGATGCGGGCCTTGGATTTTTCGAAGGTTAAGTCGTCGCCGTTCCAGAGTGCGTTCGCTCCGCGAGCGTGGAAAAACGTTCGCCGGCCATGACCTTGTTCGGTCATCACATCAGTGTAGGAGGTCGGCGCTTTTGGGGTAATTGCGATATGGCGCGTATCGATTTTGTGCGTTCGGCAGGAATCGAGGATTTGCTCTCCAAGGGAATCTTTGCCCACAAGACCTGCGCCAAATAGGGGAAAAGGGGAGTCGGATTTGGCGAGGTCAATCAATACATTGTAGGGAGCGCCGCCGGTGCCCTGGGATTGGCCGCGGATATTGCCAAGCTGCTCGGGTTGGGGATACACATCGATCAGTTTGACCTGGTCGATGATCCAGTTGCCGCCCGCGAGGAGGCCGCAACGGCCATTTGCGCTGATTTTTTTCATGTCGGTAGCACCGCAGTGGGTGCTTTCAGTGAATGAAAACAGATGAGGCTGTGGCAAGCGATTTTTCTCTAAGTATTGTAGCCGCCGACGTGAGGAGGCGGATTTTCCAATCGCCGTCGAATTTAGCCTCCTCACGTCGGCGGTTACGGCCTTTCAGCGAGGATTTGCTTTTCAAACCGGGATACGATAGCTAAGAGTCGTCGATGCCAGCGCCAAAGCTTAAGGGAGAAAAGACCTTCCGCGGCATTCCCGTATCTGCAGGAGTGTGCCGGGGAAAGATTCTGGTGATCGGGAAAGGAAAGCCCAATATTACCAAGCGCGGGCTGACTGATGTCGAGTTGGCCGAAGAAATCAATCGGCTCGAAAAGGCGTTGATTCAAACCCGCCAGGAAATTTTGGAGGTGCAAAGAAAAGTAAGCGAAGGCATGGGCGCACATGAAGGAAGCATTTTCGACGCGCATCTGCTGGTGCTCGAAGACCGCACTCTGCTCGATGAAGTAATGAGAGTTATTCAGCAGGACAAGGTAAATGCTGAATATGCATTTCATCTCGTGGCGGAGCGTTATGCCACGACGCTGGCGGCGATTGAAGACGATTATTTGCGCGAACGCGCGACCGATATGCGGGATGTCACCGTGCGCGTTTTGAACAATTTGCTCGGGATCGAATCTGAAGTGGATCTGCGAAACCTAAAGGAGCCCTGCATCGTCATCAGCCACGATTTGACGCCTTCAAATACCGCACAGCTCGATCGGCGCAATGTGCTTGGGTTCGCGACAGATGTTGGCAGCAAGACGTCGCATACGGCGATCATGGCGCGTTCGTTGCGCATTCCTGCTGTGGTGGGGCTTAAGGATCTCAGCGGACAACTTGAATCGGGCCAATATGCTTTGCTGGATGGGTTCAATGGCAACGTTGTCGTCAATCCAACCGATCAGACATTGTTCGAGTATGGCCAACTCGGCAAACACCAGGAAAGCCTTCAACAGAAACTGCAGGACATTCTGCTGAAGCCCGCGGTCACCCTGGACGGACATCGCGTTTTTCTGTCCGCAAACATTGAGCAAGCGAGCGCAGCCGCAGAAGTAAAGGGAAGCGGCGCAGAAGGGGTCGGCCTGTTTCGAACGGAGTACCTCTTTATCAATCGAGAGCGAGCGCCGAATGAGGAAACTCAATATCAGGCATTTCGACAGACCGCAGCTGCGCTCAAACCGATGCCTCTGGTCATTCGCACGCTGGACATTGGCGGCGACAAGTACATGGCCCATTTGCAAATGCCTTCGGAGCTTAATCCGTTTCTCGGCTGGCGGGCCATCCGGTTTTGCTTGCAGGAGCGTGAACTTTTCCGCGAGCACTTGCGGGCCATCCTTCGGGCAAGCGCCGAGGGCAATGTCAAAATGATGTATCCGATGATTTCGGGTCTCGACGAATTGAAACAGGCAAATGAGTTGGTTCAGCAATATAAAGCTGAATTGCGGTCGGAGAATGTTCCATTCGATGAAAATCTCGAGATCGGGGCCATGATTGAAACGCCATCGGCGGTCATTGTCGCCGAATCGCTCGCGAAACGACTCAAATTCTTCAGCATCGGGACAAATGACCTGATTCAGTATTCGCTCGCGGTGGATCGGATGAACGAAAAGATTGCACATCTTTATGAACCGACACATCCAGCGATTGTGCGGTTGATCAAGGCAACGGTCGATGCCGCGCATAAGCATAAAGTCTGGGTGAGCGTCTGTGGTGAGATGGCGAGTGATCCGGTATTGGCCCCATTGCTACTGGGTTTAGGTGTGGATGAATTGAGCGCAGCGCTTCCGCTGGTAGCGCCGGTAAAATTTCTTGTGCGCAGGCTGAAGCTTAGCGAAGCAAAAGAGTTGGCGGAGTTCGCGTTGGAATGCGAGTCTGCCGCGGAGATTTTGGGCCGTTGCCAGGATCTGGCGCGGCAGATTGCTCCGAGCCTGTTTGAGGACAAATAGGGCGCGGGGTGAAAATCTTTGTAGCAGCCGACGTAAGGAGGCTCTAACTGAATATGGAACGACATGGGCACAAGATTTTGAGCCTCCTTACGTCGGCTGCTACAAAGCCGAAAAAGCCAAAGTTGAAATTTACGCGCTAGTACATACATGTTGCCAATTACGAATCAACGATTACCAATTACTGAGACATGAAAGTCGTTATCTTAGCTGCGGGATATGCCACACGGCTGTATCCGCTCACTCTTACTCAACCCAAACCACTGCTGCCGGTCGCCGGCCAGCCGATGATCGAGTATGTGCTCGATAATTTGGCGCCCATTGGCGGCCTCGATCGAATTTATGTTGTCACGAACGCTAAATTTGCGAGTCACTTCCAAAAATGGTCGGATGAGTATCGTGCGAAAAAGTCGAAGCTCGATTTTACGGTCGTTAACGACGGCTCGACGGACGACAGCAATAAGCTTGGCGCGATTGGCGATTTGCATCTCGTTCTGACACGGGAGAAGGTCGATGATGATGTGATCGTTGTGGCCGGGGATAATCTCTTCAGCGAAAAGCTCTCTGACTTCGGCCGATATTGCCGCGAAAAGAAAGCTCCCGTGCTGGCCGTCTATGATGTCGGTGATTTGGAGCAGATAAAAAAATACAATTCCATCAGTCTTGATGAAGACGGGCGTATTACATTTTTTGAGGAGAAACCGAAAAATCCGGCCAGCACCTTGACAGGTATTGCGCTTTATTTTTATCCGAAAGCAACAATTCCCAAAATCAAGCAATACGTCGCGGAGGGCAATAATCCCGATCAGCCAGGCCGATTGATTCAATGGCTCTACACGCGGGAACCGGTTTATACGTGGAAAGTCCCGGGTCTGTGGTACGATATCGGCTCAAAAGAAACGCTCGAAGAAGCGAACAAGATTTTTGCCGGGCGCTGAAGCTGGTATTGCAATCCGGCTCTCACTTAGCAAAAAAAGGCTTGTTAATCCCATTAATCCTGCCAAAAAACAGTCAACGAAAGGAACTGAACTATGGCTGAAAGAATTGGATTTGTCGGTATAGGTCGCATGGGCGCGAACATGGCGCGGCGGTTGAAGGAGACTGGTTATGAAATCGGCGCGGTGTATGATGTGAATGCGGCAGGCGCTCAGGCGCTGGCCCAGGAACTCGGCTGCACCGCTGCTCAAAAACTTCAGGAGGTTACGAAAAATTCGGATGTCATTATCACTGTCGTGACCGACGACAAAGCGATGAAAAAGATTTTCAACGGCGGACTTTTGAGCCGTTCGAAAGGAAAGTTGTTCATCAATTGCGCGACTGTTTCGCCGAGCGTTCACGTTTGGGTCGAAGAAAAAGCTGAAGCAGCGGGGGCGCATTCGCTGGAAGGGTGCATGGCGTCGAGCATCACGCAAGCACGCCAGGGAACGCTGTACCTGATGTGCGGCGGCAAACCCGAAGTTTTTGAACGGGCGAAGCCCATTCTTGAGAAACTCAGTGCTTCAACGCGCTATATTGGACCTGCCGGCAAAGCGGCCGAAGTCAAGGCCCTCGTCAACATGGTGATGAACATCAACACTGCCGGTCTCGCAGAAGGTCTCGGCCTTGGAGCCGCGCTTGGGCTCGATTTGACGATTCTGCGCGAAGTTTTTTCTCAGACGGGCGCCAATTCTCGCGTCCTCCAAACTGACGGCGAAGATATGCAAAACCGCGAACATTCGTGTTTCTTCTCCGCGGCCCACGCCGCGAAAGATTCCGGAATCGCGCTCAAGCTTGCAAAAGAGCAGGGGCTTAACCTGCCACTCGCTGTCGCAACGAAGAAACAATACGACCGAATGGTGGCGGAAAACCTGGGCGAACTTGATAAGTCAGGAATTGCTGAACTGACCTTTAAGGGACGACATCAGCCCGCGCCCACACCAAGCAGCTAAGCGGAATTTTGAAATTGCGTCTCGCGAGAGCAGCAACGTTCGCAATTACCCAATCGTGCTCATTTGACTCGGCGACAAATTCGTGGCTAAGCTCCTTTGTGAGCGCCAAGCTTTACCCCTCCGGGCCCTGGGTTGGTTTTTACAATTACCGACCAGGTGATCGCCATCGGATGCAACTTCACCTCACCTTCGCGAATGGCGTTATGAGCGGAGATGGCAATGACGACATTGGCTGCTTCTTCATCAAAGGCCATTACGATTCCCGGAATGTCGAATGTCATTGGGAGAAGAGTTACGTCGGTGCGCACGATGTCTTCTATCGCGGTTTTCGCGAGGGCAGGGGGATTTGGGGAACCTGGGAAATTGGAATTCTCAATCACGGCGGCTTTCACATTTGGCCCAGGCAAATGGAGGACTCCGAAACAGTCGTTGCGTCCGAGATCGTTGCTGAACCTGTCGATGCCATCGTGATAGAAACTTCTGCGGTTCCATCGACGGCCGCGCTATAGACTAGTTGAATGCCCACCCACGAGATCAGGAGAGATTGGAAGTCCAGGCTGAAATCTGCGGTCCCGTTTGGCCTGGGCCAAAAGAAACCCAAGCACTTTCGCGATATGGCGAAAGTTATTTGGAAAAATCGCGATAATCTCCCCTACGCGTGGAAAGTCTTAAGCCAGGGAGTTTGCGACGGTTGCGCGTTAGGCGTTGCCGGATTCCATGATTGGACGATTAGTGGGGTGCATCTCTGCATGACGCGGCTAAATCTGCTGCGTCTGAACACAATGCCGGCATTGGATGTTGGCCTTTTATCAGACATCTCAAAACTTGAGAACCTGGATAATGCGCAATTGCGCGAACTCGGCCGGTTGCCTTATCCGATGCTTCGCGAGAAGGACGCACCTGGATTTCGACGCATCAGCTGGGATGAGGCTTACCAGCGTATCAGCGCAAAGATTCGCGCCAGCAATCCAAAACGATTCGCTTTTTTTCTCACTTCGCGCGGTATCACCAATGAAGTGTATTACATGGGGCAAAAGGTCGCGCGATTTTTAGGCACGAACAACGTTGATAATGCCGCGCGTCTCTGCCACGCCCCAAGCACCGCTGCGATGAAACATGCGCTCGGTGTTGCTGCCACTACGTGCAGTTACAAAGATTGGTATGGGACGGATCTCATCGTTTTCTTCGGTGCGAATCCCGCCAACGATCAGCCGGTCACCACAAAATATTTGCACGAAGCCAAAAAACTCGGAACCAAGGTTGTCATGGTCAATCCCTATCGCGAGCCGGGCATGGAACGGTATTGGGTGCCATCGACTTTGAGCAGCGCCGTTTTTGGGACTGACATCGCTGATTATTGGTTTCCCGTCGCGACCGGCGGCGACATCGCTTTCCTGTGCGGTGTTTTGAAAATTCTGATCGAGCGCGGTTGGATTGACCGGGACTTTGTCAGCAACCATACGCTTGGTTTCGAAGAATTGAAATCGGGAATATCAAATCTCGAATTTGAGGTGTTGGAAGCTCAAGCGGGCCTTTCTCGTTCGAGCATGGAGGAATTTGCGGGGCTGATTGCCAAAGCTAAATCCGGCGTGTTGGTTTGGAGCATGGGCATCACCCAACATGTTTTCGGCGGCGACGCTGTCCAGATGATCCTGAATCTCGGCCTTGCGAAGGGCTTTGTCGGTCGCGACAAATGCGGTTTGATGCCGATTCGCGGCCACTCCTCGGTTCAGGGCGGCGCGGAGATGGGCGCTTATTCGACTGCATTTCCCGGCGGCAAACCTATCAACATTGACAATGCGGCAGCTCTGTCGAAGCATTATGGCTTTCCAATTCCGGATTGGTCCGGATTAACGGCTCCGCAAATGGTCGAAGCCTGTCAACGCAGCGCGCTGGATCTGTTGTACTGCCTGGGTGGTAACTTTCTCCGCACGCTGCCGGAGCCGGAATATGTTCGCAAGGCGCTGGCAAATGTTCCGTTGCGTGTCCACCAGGACATCATCCTGACCGATCAAATGTTTATTCCGGCGAAAGAGGAAGTCATTCTTTTGCCCGCCAAAACGCGTTACGAACAAGATGATGGTGGCACTGAGACCAGCACCGAGCGCCGTATCATGTTCACACCCGAAATCCCGCGCCCGGTCGGCGAAGCACGTGCCGAATGGAAGATCCTGCGTGACCTCGCTGCCGCAACTTATCCGGAACGCGCCGAGTCGCTCGGCTGCGAAACCGGTTGGAAAATGCGGGAAGAAATCGCACGTGTCGTGCCTTTTTACGACGGCGTCCAAAATCTTCGCAAAAGCGGCGAGGCTATCCAATACGGCGGACCACACTTGTGCGCCAATTTCAAATTCGCTACGCCTGATGGCAAAGCCCATTTCCGTGCGGTGCCCCTTCCGCAAAACGGAATGCACACGCCATCGACAAATGGTTCCTCAGAATCCTTTAAAGTCTCGACGCGCCGAGGCAAGCAATTCAACTCGCTCATCTACGCCGAAATCGATCCGATCAACGGCGCGCCGCGAGACGCCGTCCTCATGAATCCCGACGACGCCGCTCATTTGCATCTTGTCGAAAATGATCGCATCGCTTTAACGAACGAACTCGGTCGATACGAGGGTCGAGTCTTCCTTGCTCCAATTGCTCGCGGCAACCTGCAAGTGCACTGGCCTGAAGGCAACGTGATCATCCGCCGCGGCGTGGTCGACCCTGCTGGCGGAGTGCCGGATTATAATGCGAAGGCAAAGGTCGAGAAGATTTAGGCAGTGGGAATTGGTATCAGTAATTGGTGATTGGTTTTGAAAAAAGTCACTCCATCGCGCGCTGAAGACATGATCTCGGAATCTGTTTCCGTTGATATCATGCGTTGTGAGGTTGGCAAAGAGCCGCTGCAACAAGGCGACATAGTCGTCAGAGAAGAGCCACTCGAAATTCGCGTGCGCGGCAAAAGCATCGCGGTCACGATGCGCACCCCGGGACATGATCATGAACTGGTGGCTGGATTTCTCGTGAGCGAGGGCATTATTCGGGAGCGCGACCAAATTATCGAGATGGCGCCGTGCCTGGAATCCGATTCCCCCGAGAACACATTGAACGTTTTTCTCTCGCCTTCGGTTGATATCGATTTCACCCGCCTGACGCGCCATGTCTTTGCGAGTTCAAGCTGCGGTGTCTGCGGCAAGGCTTCGATTGAATCTGTTCAACAGCATTTTCCACCCATCGAATCAAGCTCAGGCATTGCGGCCGAAACACTGACCGGCCTGCCCGGGCGCATGCGTTCCGCTCAGCAAACCTTCTCCCAAACTGGCGGCCTGCACGCTGCCGCAATCTTCGATCTGCATGGGAATCTCCTTGTCCTCCGGGAAGATGCTGGACGCCACAACGCAGTGGATAAGGTTCTCGGGTGGGGCTTTCTGGAAAACAAGCTTCCTTTCGATTCGCACATTTTAATGGTCAGCGGACGCGCATCCTTCGAAATTGTTCAAAAGGCGCTCGCTGTCCGCATTCCAATCATCGCGGCCGTTTCGGCTCCATCCAGCCTGGCTGTAGATTTTGCAAGAGAAAGCAATCAAACGCTTATCGGCTTCCTGAGAGGCGAGACATTTAATGTGTACTCTCATCCGAATCGAATGGTCGAGAAATCGCGAACTTGTTGATACCGTGATCAAAGCTTTCATTTTCGATTTGGATAGCTGCCTTTCCGCTGCGAATGAGGTTGGGGATCAACTTTTCGAGCCCGCCTTCGATGCAATCCGAAAAACCAATCGCGGAGCGGTCTCGGAAGAGACTTTGAAAAAAGCCTTCTCAGATTGTTGGCGATTTCCCTTTAATGATGTCGCACACAAATACGGATTCACTGATGAAATGACCAAAGCGGGATTCGCAGCTTTTGCTGAAATCGAGGTGACGCAACCGATGCATGGATATGGTGATTTGAACGTGCTGCGTGAACTCCCACAACAATTTTTCCTGGTTACATCCGGATTTCGGCGGCTTCAGGAAAGTAAAATCAACGCACTCGGAATTCGACCGCGTTTCAAAGAGATCAGAATCGATGCCATCGACGAACCGGCCCAAAAGGGTAAGGCACGGCACTTCGAAGAGATTCTTCAGACACATTCTTTCAATTCGAATGAAGTCATGGTAGTTGGCGACAATCCGGATTCTGAAATCGCGGCAGGCAATCACCTTGGAATGAAAACAGTTCAAGTTTTGCGCCCTGGAGTTTCTCGTGAGGACAATGCGAGCCATTGCATCAATTCACTAAACGAATTGAAGGAACTCATGTCTTCCACGGGGTAATCTAAAGTTCTATTCGCGCCGAGAGAATTCCGTTGACCCTTCAGACAATTTTTTTCTAGTTTTTCTTCGCAAATCCAATTAATACGACAAATACTATGAATACGATTGTTCCACTTATCAGTTCCGGCGTTGCCGGTCCTCTTGGCGTTCTGCACCTTCCGCGCCTCTGGCTCAAACTCTCGCTCGAAAGCGTCGGCAAACTGGCCCCCGGCTACCCGGGTGCTGGCAAAGGTTACGACCAAATGGTTATCGATGGCCTTGGCCTCAACCGGGATGCCGTAATTGACTACGTCAAGAAGAGCAAACCCACTTATTGCGAATTCGAAGCCTGGGTGAAGAAAAACGCCACCAAGCTCGACAAAGGTTCCATCGACAAGCTCAATTCCGCAATCAAGGGCTACATCCATGACGATGGGACCCGCAAATCGATCCTCGGCGCCAACGGCCTCGCTGACGATGCCAGCGCCTGCAAAGACGCCGTCAATCTCAACAACCTCGACGACTGGAAAGAATTCCACGAAGCGGTTTTGAAGTAATCTCATCTGATCATCGACCTCGTGCACACTTGAGTCGAACACTCGCGTAGGGAGGTCGAATTTTGAAAGTGGTCCCGATATCGAAGCGGGGCCACTTTTTCTTTCTCGACATTAGGCACGCTCCGAGAGTAAAAACGGAAAAGGTTCCTCGAACCAGATATTATGCATACAAACGATTACCTCTTTCCGAATCGCCTCACTCGTCGTGACTTTGTTAAGCTCACCGCTACTGCTGCAGCCGGCTTGACTCTGCCAACTCTCTCTCAAGCGGACGAATCCAAAACGTCCGCGCGCATCGGCAGCGGCGATCATACCTACGAGGCCGTGCCGGGTTGGGGCCAGCTTCCAGCGGGGATGAAATATGGTTTCGGTTGCGGCATCATCGTCGATTCCCAGGACCGCGTCTATGTCACCTCGCGTTCAACGAGCCCCTGCGTCGCAGTTTTCGACCGGGATGGAAAACTCCTTGAAACCTGGAGCAACGATTTCGCCGATAAAGTCGGTTACAGCGTGGACCAGGTTAAGGATACGGCCCATTGCGTTTATTGGAGCAAAGAAGGCAATGACGAATTCATCTATTTCACCGAGAATGTCAGCGCAGACAAAAAGCTTGGCAAACGCGTTTATAAAACCGATTTGCACGGCAAAATCTTTTACGTCATTGGCAACGTGGAAAAAGAAGGTTCCACTTCCCAAAAATTTAGCTGGGACAACCCCACCGACGTCGCCGTTTCTGGCAACGGCGACATCTACATCGTCGATGGCTACGGCTCACAACGCGTCAGCCGGTTCGACAAGAACTTCAAACACATCAAAACCATCGGCACAAAGACCGACAAAAAAGATGTGGGCCCGAATGCGCCACACGGAACCTTCAACACCTGTCACGGCGTTTGGATTAACACACTGAAAGGCGAGCCCGAAGTTTATATTGCCGATCGCCACAACGATCGTATCGAAGTCTATTCTTTGGAACTTGAATACAAACGGACCATCTCCGGCGATGTCCGTACTCCTTGTTGTTTTTACCAGCACAAAGACAAACTCTTTGTCCCCGAGCTCAACAGCCGCGTCAGCATCTTCGATAAGGACGACAAACTCGTCGCACATCTCGGTGACGGCCGCGAATCCGATCCTAACAAGCAGAAACCAGACAATCAGACCAATCCGGCTCTTTTCGCTGCTCCCCATGCGCTCTGCCTCGATTCTAGAGGTGACCTTTATGTAGTCGAATGGGTGTCGTTTGGCAGGCCACGGAAGTTCAAACGCGTCTCGGCCTAATAAGTCGGATCGCGGCTGTGTCGAAGACCAGCCGCAGAAAGCTACTCAATCTTACTCACGCTGCGGAATTTTCCACATCTTGATCTCGGTCGAACATTCCTGCGGCTGGTCTTCGACACAGCCGCGATCCGTTACTCTCTCCCCGCCGCTAAAATCAGCGGCCGCAATTCCTGCATCAATTCGGCAAATATTTCGATCGAAACCTGCTGTGTGCCATCGCTCAACGCTTCCGCGGGATTTGGATGGACTTCGATTAGTAAAGCATCCGCGCCCATCGCTACTGCGCCCTTGCACATCGCCTTCACCAAATCCGCCCTCCCCGCTCCCTGGCTTGGGTCGATCACAATTGGACAATGCGATTCTTTCTTAATAATTGGTATCGCTGAAAGATCGAGCGTATTGCGCGTGTAAGTCTCGAAGGTCCGAATCCCTCGCTCGCAGAACATCAAGCTCGGGTTTTCATTTGAAAGCACGTACTCACCAGCCAACAGCCATTCTTCGATCTTCATCGATAGCCCGCGCTTGAGCAGCACCGGCTTTCCGGTCTTCGCTGCTGCAATCAATAGTTGGAAATTCTGTGAATTGCGTGCGCCGATTTGAATAATGTCGGTGTATTCAGCAACCATTTCCGCATGTTGCTCTGAAAGCAGTTCAGTAATCACAGATAAGCCCGTCTCCTTTCGTGCCTTGGCCAACAATTTCAATCCTTTCTCTCCCAACCCTTGGAATTCATATGGCGAAGTCCTTGGTTTGAATGCGCCGCCGCGCAAAATCGTCGCGCCTGCCGCTTTGACGGCTTCGGCGGTCGTCATCAACTGCTTTTCGCTTTCGACTGAACACGGCCCCGCCATCACGTGGAATTTTTTTCCGCCGATCTGATGTTCGCCAACCGTAACCGTCGAATTCTGCGAATGCGCCTCGCGGCTCACCAGCCTGTAGCGCTTTTGAATCGGCGTGACGCTTTCGATAATCTGTGGAAACGCCATCGCGAGGCTTTCCAGCGATTGATGTGTCAATTCGTCACCGATTGCGCCGATGACTGTCCGCGCGACACCTCGCAAAACGTGTGGCCGGTAGCCACGCTTGCGAATTTCTTTCAAAACGGAACTTTCCTGTTTTTTCGAAATCCCGGGTTTAAGGATGATAATCATGAATCAATTTGTTGTGCCGAAGCGCCTTCCGCGGCACAAAAAAACCGCAGGCGGCGACCTGCGGCGGATTTGGTGATTGTTGGCTGTTACTGCAGCCGCAAACGCCAGTCCGCCGCGTTGGTAAACCAATACCAACCGGTAAAGTTCCTGGCGAATTGCTGACCGCTCGAATTCACTGGCAAAAAGCTTAATAAGGCACGAATGAAGGTCAAGCTCGCAGTTTTATGCGAACGATTCTCTTGAAATCCGGCCTTCCTCGCTGCAACATCCGCGTTCGCTTTGGATTTCTGCTCAGAATCCACACTGAATGAAACGAACGCATCATTGCAACGAATTACGCCCGGCACATGTCGGCCAGGTGGTTACGCTGGCCGGTTGGGTCCATTCCCGCCGTGACCTGGGCGGGCTCATTTTCATCGATATCCGCGATCGCGAAGGCCGCACGCAAACCGTTTTCGACCCGTCGGATTTGTCCAAAGACCTTTTTGAACAGGCCGCTGCGCTGCGCAGCGAATGTGTTATCCGCATCACGGGCAAAATCCGTCCTCGTCCCGAAGGCACCAACAATCCGAAAATTGCGACCGGCGAAATTGAAATCGCCGTCTCCACGCTTGAGGTGTTGAACGTCGCTGAGGTCCTTCCATTCCCTGTTGATGACCCTGAAGTCGCGAGCAAAGTAAATGAGGAGTTGCGATTGAAATATCGCTACCTCGATTTACGTCGGCCCGAGATGGCCCGCAATCTTCGGCTGCGCAGCAAGGTAGCCACGGCGACACGCATCTTCATGGACGAGCAAGGTTTCCTTGAAGTCGAAACGCCGATTTTGTTCAAAAGCACGCCCGAAGGCGCGCGTGAATTTCTTGTTCCGAATCGCCGCGATCCGGGCACGTTCTACGCGCTGCCGCAATCACCACAGCAGTTCAAACAAATTCTGATGGTGGGAGGCGTCGAACGTTATTATCAGATCGCACGGTGTTTCCGTGATGAAGATCAGCGCGCGGATCGGCAGCTCGAATTCACTCAAATCGATATCGAGATGTCCTTCGTCGAGCGCGAAGATATCTACAACCTGATCGAAGGCTTGCTCAAACGCGTCTGGAAAACGGCCTTAAACATCGACATCCCAACTCCGTTTAAACGTCTTTCATTTCAGGAAGCGATTAATCGTTTCGGCGTGGACAAGCCGGACACTCGATTCGGCATCGAGATTGCTGATTTCACCGAAGAATTTCGCGGCAGCAGTTTCAAAGTTTTCAGTGGCGCCGTGGCCAACCAGGGCGTGGTCAAAGCCCTCAATGCCAAAGGCATGGCGGGCGCGACGCAAGGGCAAATGGATACAATGACAGAACTGGCCAAGAGCTTCGGCGCGAAAGGATTGGCATTTATCAAAGTGGAAGGCGGCGAATGGAAGTCGCCAATTGTGAAATTTTTCAACGACGCCGAAAAGGCGGCTTTGATGAAGAAACTCGCAATCGAGGAAGGCGATTTGATTTTGTTCGCCGCTGACCAGTGGCTCACGGCTTGCGAAATCCTGGGACGAATCCGCACTTACTGCGCTGAAATTTTGAAGTTCCAGGGCAAACTTTCGATTCCAGCGGACCGCTTCGATTTTCTTTGGGTTGTCGATTTTCCTCTTCTCAGCTTCGACAAAGAACAGAATCGTTGGTATTCGAGCCATCATCCCTTCACTGCCCCCGTTGCCGAAGACATTCCGATGCTCAAGAACGATCCGAAAAAGGTCCGTGGACAGCAC
>Ga0207674_10005512_pt1 | contig 15025 bp, 15 predicted proteins | sample KBSCornC72_FD_184303 | JGI IMG/M metagenome (GOLD analysis project Ga0207674, IMG submission 184303) | Corn rhizosphere microbial communities from Kellogg Biological Station, Michigan, USA - KBS Corn C7-2 (SPAdes) (version 2) | ecosystem: Host-associated > Plants > Roots > Rhizosphere > Soil ... | reverse complement strand
GTGTACTCGCCTGAGCCTGCGGAGGCAGGCAATTTCGCGCAGCCTCGTCTGTCCGTCTCGTGGGAACAGTGTCCGTTCCCTATTCGACACTGGAGGTGTGTTGTGACAGGTCGCCTTTTTGGCCAGCGCGGTCCCCGAATTGGGACATTCCTGCTTGCGTTCCTGGTAGCGTCTTCCTTGCTGCTCTCTGCCTGTAACAGCGGCGCGAAGAACGTGGCGCATCGTAACTACATTACTGTGGTAGCGAATGCGTCCGGCGATTACACCCAGAACTTCAACCCCTACAACACGGCGAATTTGACGACATCGCAGGGCGTTATCTACGAAACGCTGCTATTCTTCAATCGCGGCGACGAGACCATTACGCCGTGGCTGGCCTCGGGCTACCAGTATTCGAGCGACCTGACCCAGATCACATTTACGATCCGCCCGAACGTGAAGTGGTCAGATGGCCAGCCGTTTACCAGCGATGATGTGGCCTTCACACTCAACGAGCTGAAACAGTATCCGGCGATGGATCTCAACGGCCTCTGGAACCAGATCACCAGCGTCAGCGCGCCCGATCCCTCGACCGTCGTGGTCAAGTTGAACGCGCCCTTCACGCCACTGCTGTGGTATCTAGGCGGCCAGACCTACATTCTGCCCAAGCATATCTGGGCAAATGTCGGCGACGGCAGCAAATACGCGGATGCGAATCCTGTCGGCACGGGGCCGTATGTGCTGAAGTCATTCACGCCACAGCTTGTCACGCTGGCGAAAAATGCGAACTTCTGGCAGGCCGATAAGGTGCAGGTGCAGGAGGTGCGCTATCCCGCCTTTGACTCGAATACCAGCGCGGAGCTGGCGATGGATCAGGGTACCGTTGACTGGGCAGGCATCTACACCGCCGATATCCAGAAGACCTACATCAATCGCGATCCAGCGCACAACCATTACTGGTTCCCGCCGAGCGATATTCTGATGCTCTTCGTCAACACCGCGAAGTATCCGTTCAACCAGCTTGCCATACGCAAGGCGCTCAGCCTCGCTATCGACCGCGACAAGCTCTCGAAGATCGCCGAGAGTGGCTATGAGCCACTGGCCAGCCCGACGGGCCTCGTCTTGCCCAACGACCAGAAGTTCCTGGCATCTCAATATGCGAACCTGAACTTCACGATGGATGTGAATGGGGCGCAGCAACAGCTCGAAAGCGCTGGGTTCACAAAGGGTTCTGACGGCATCTATGCCGACAAGAACGGCAAGAAGCTCTCGATGCGGCTCGATGTGGTGACGGGCTTCACGGACTGGATTTCCGGCGCGCAGATTATCGCGGCCAACCTCAAGGCGCTCGGCATCGAGGTGAACGTCAACACCATCTCTCAGGATGATTGGCAGAACAATCTCAACATGGGAAGCTTCGACATCTCGCTCTGCTGGACCAACCCTGGGCCATCACCGTATTTCCTCTACGACGCGCTGTTGCGTACCACCAATTCCGCGCCAATTGGCCAAACGGCGAACTCGAACTACGAGCGGTGGAACGATCCGGCAATTGATGCGCTCCTCGACAAATTCGCGCAGACCAACGACATGGCAACGCAGCAGCAGGCGATGGCTGGCATCCAGCAGGTGATGGTCGAGCAGCTGCCAAGCATCCCCTTGCTCAATGAGCCATACTGGTACGAGTACAATACCAGCAGCTTCGTTGGCTGGCCGGATGAGCAGCATCTCTACGCCGAGCCGTCTCCCTACAGCTATCCTGACAATGAGATGGTGCTGCTTCATCTTCAGCCCGCCAGCTAGCTGGCTCGCGGCATACAGGCCCATCGGGATAGCCGTCCAGTCTGACCTGGATAGCTCCCGATGAGCGCCTCTCAGGCTTCGCCACGACGAGGAGAAGCATCATGCGTCATCTGTTACGACGCGCGGCATTTTATGCGGTCGCGCTCTGGGTCGCCGTCACGATCAATTTCCTGATTCCACGGCTCTCGCCCGGCAATCCCGCACAGGCGATGTTGGCGCGCCTGCACGGGAGGGCGTCACCTCAGGCGCTCCATGCCCTCGAGATTCTCCTCGGCGTCAATACGCACGAGTCCCTCTGGTCGCAATACGTGCAGTATATTGGCAATCTGCTGCATGGCGACCTGGGCACCTCGGTCACCTATCTGCCGGAGCCGGTCTCGAGTGTGATTGCGCGTGATCTGCTCTGGACCCTGATCCTCGTCGGCGTCACCCTGGTCATCAGTTTCGTCGTCGGCACACTGCTCGGCGCGCTGGTTGCCTGGCGTCACGGCTCAGCGCTGGACTCCATTTTGCCGCCGATGTTCACCTTTCTTTCAGCGATTCCCTACTTCTGGCTGGCGCTGATCTTTCTCTACGTTTTCGGATTCACGCTCGGCTGGTTTCCGATCTATGGTGGCTATGACGCAACCTCCACTACACCGGGTTTCAACCTGGACTTTCTCTTTAGCGCGTTCGAACATGCCGTGCTGCCAGCGATCACCATCATCATTGGCTCGATTGCCGGCTGGATCCTTGGCATGCGCAATACGATGATAACCACCCTCTCGGAAGATTACGTCCTGATGGCAGAGGCGAAGGGGCTATCAGACCGGCGCATCATGCTCACCTACGCGGCGCGGAATGCCATCCTACCCAATATCACCAGTTTTGCGCTCTCGCTCGGTTTTGTCGTCAGCGGCGCTCTACTCACCGAGATCGTCTTCTCCTACCCCGGCATTGGCTACGCGCTTTTGCAGGCCGTCGAGAACCACGATTACTCCCTGATCGAGGGAATATTCCTGCTGGTAGTCGTCGCCGTGCTGGCCGCGAACTTCCTTGCCGATATAGCGTACGTCGCGCTGGATCCACGGGTGCGCCACGAGAGGGGGCGATCATGAACCCATCAGTGACGGCCTCTCCAGGCCGCTTGTCGGCGCTCTGGCGCTTCGTCACCCTCAATCGCAAAGTAACTATCGGCATGGTGATCGTCGCGTTCTTCGTGCTGGTCGCCCTCTTTGGGCCACTGCTGGTGCAATTAGATCCCACGGCCTTTACCGAAGACCTGCTCCAGCCGCCCTCGTCGGCGCACTGGCTCGGCACCACCCAGAACGGGCAGGATGTCTTCGCCCAGTTGATCGTTGGGACGCGTGTGTCCGTCGCGCTCGGCTTCATCGTGGGTATCTTGACCACGGCAGTTTCAGTCGTCGTCGGCGTCGCATCAGGCTACTTCGGCGGCGTCATCGATGAGGCATTTTCGCTCGTGACCAACGTCTTTCTCGTGCTGCCAACCCTCCCTCTAGCCATATTGCTGGCGGCGTTCCTGCCGTACAAAGGCCCGCTGACTCTCGGGATCGTCATCGGCGTCACTGGCTGGTCATGGGGCGCGCGCGTCATGCGATCGCAGACGCTCTCGATGCGCGGACGCGACTTCGTCGAGGCGGCGCAGGCGCGTGGTGAGACGTCATTTCGCATCATCTTCTTCGAGATACTGCCTAATGAGACGGCGCTCGTAGCCGCGGAACTACTGGGCACGGTCATCTACTGCATCCTCGCCGAGGCGGGGTTGGAGTTCCTGGGCCTGGGCAACTTCAGCAGCGTCAGTTGGGGAACGATGTTCTTCTTCGCGCAGAATAACGATGCGTTGCTGCTGGGCGCATGGTGGTGGTTCTTGCCGCCAGGAATCTGTATCGCCTTGCTTGGCGCGGCGCTGGCGCTCGTCAACTTCGGTATCGACGAAATTGCTAATCCCCGTCTGCGCACTGAGCGCGGACGCAAGCCATCCCTGCTCAAGCGCGCGCTCGGCGTTCCAGCGCCTTCCCAGCAGCTACAGGAGGAGACGGTATGAACGCGCCAAACGCGCCACAGGTGGCTCCCGTCTTCTCGACAACGAACATTCTGGAGATCAGGAATCTGAGCGTCGAATATGCCTCGTCCAGCGGGACCGTGCGCGCGCTCAATAATGTTAGCCTCGCCCTCGGGCGCGGCCAGATTCTGGGGCTCGCGGGCGAGAGCGGCAGTGGCAAGACAACCCTCGGACATGCGATTGCGCGGCTGCTCCGCCCACCCGCCGCCATCACAGGGGGGCAGGTGCTCTACTATCCACCGGACGATTCTCATCGTGTCAAGCCACCCAATGCGCCCGGTGACGGACAGCCAATCGATATCCTACAGATGAGTGGCAAGCAACTGCGCGCCGTGCGCTGGAGCACGCTCGCCATCGTCTTTCAAAGCGCCATGAACGCGCTCAATCCGGTCTTGCGGCTCAGCAGCCAGATCGGCGACGTGTTGAAGGCGCACCGGCCAGAGATGGCCGCGCAGGAGCGGCGCGAGCGCGCACAGGAACTGCTCAAGTTCGTCGGCATCTCGCCCGACCGCATCAAGAGCTATCCGCACGAGTTGAGCGGCGGTATGCGCCAGCGCGCCATCATCGCCATCGCCCTGGCGCTCTCGCCAGAAATCATCATCATGGATGAGCCGACCACCGCGCTCGATGTCGTCGTGCAGCGCGAGATTCTGCTGGAAATCGCCCGGCTGCGGAAGCGCTTCAACTTCTCGGTAATCTTCATTACCCACGACCTCTCGCTGCTGCTGGAGCTTGCCGACAAAATCGCGATCATGTACGCGGGACGTCTCGTCGAGACGGCTACCCGCGCGGAACTGAAGCGGCAGCCGCGCCATCCCTACAGCTATGGCATGCTGCACTCATTCCCGACGCTGCATGGTCCGCGCCGCCGCATGACCGGGATTCCTGGCTCGCCGCCGGATCTACGCGAGACGCCTGCGGGCTGTGCATTTCATCCGCGCTGCCCGATGGCGTTCGCCCCCTGCGCCACGATCCTGCCGCAGATACGGAGTTCCAGCGCTGAGACGCCCCAGCAACTGGTCGCGTGCCACCTCTACGATTCCACGCATGCGAGCGGTCCGCTGCCAACGAATGCCGACTTCGGCGCACGCTACGAGGAGGTATACGCACGGTCCAGTCTGGGGACGAGGCGCGCCGTGGTGGAGGACGCTCGATGAGTGCGGAGGATACCAGCGTGAACAACGCATCTGACACCACCAGCGCTAACCAGCAGCTCGCCGCGCTCTCGCTGGCAGCAGACTTTGCCAGCGGCCCACCGAAGACGCCGCCCGTGCTGGAGGGCCTTCATCTGCGTAAGCACTTTCCGCTACGGCAGTTCGGGATAGGTGTGACGAGCAACGTCGTTCATGCCGTCGAAGATGCTACACTCGCGCTCTATCCTGGGCGCGCGCTGGCGCTCGTAGGCGAGAGCGGCAGCGGCAAGAGCACGATTGCGCGCATGCTGGCGCGGCTCTACACGCTCACCTCGGGTGTCCTGCGCTTCGAGGGGAAGCCCGTCACCAACGACGGGCGCGCTGCTCTGCGCGAGTATCGCCGTCATGTGCAGATGATCTTCCAGGATCCGTTCTCTTCGCTCAATCCTATCCATAGTGTGCGCTACCACCTGAGCCGCCCGCTGCGCCTCTATAACCACGCGCAGTCGAAGCGGCAGGAGACGGACAAGATACTCACTCTGCTTGATCGCGTCAGCCTGAGTCCGGCGGAACAATTCATCCAGAAGTATCCGCATCAGTTAAGTGGCGGGCAGCGGCAGCGTGTCGCGATTGCCCAGGCGCTGGCCGTCCGGCCCAAGGTCATCCTCGCCGATGAGCCAGTCTCGATGCTGGACGTTTCGATCCGGCTTGATATTCTCAACCTGATGTCGGCCCTCAAAGATGAAGAGCGACTAGCCTTCCTCTTCATCACGCATGACATTGCTAGCGCCCGCTACTTCGCCGAGGAGACGATGATTATGTATGCGGGCCAGGTGATGGAGGGCGGGCCAAGTGACGTGGTTATTCAGCAGCCGAAGCATCCCTACACGCAACTGCTGATTTCCGCCGCGCCCGACCCTGATCGTCCAGAGGAGGCGCCTTTCCAGGCGCATGGCGAGATTCCCAGCCTGATTACGCCACCAACTGGCTGCCGTTTTCATCCGCGCTGCCCGCATGCCATGCCTGTCTGTCGCGAGCGGTTTCCCGGCCGCACGAACCTGGGCAACGGCCATTGGACACACTGTTTTCTCTATGGCGAGGGCAACGACGACACCGCGCCAGCGCCTCCGTCGGCATCCACATCCACAACTGCATCAGCAGGTCATTCCTGAGACTGGAGTTGCATTCCATGGCACGGATCAAACTGGCGTACATCGGCGGCGGCAGCACGCGTGCGGCGGGCACAATGGCAAGCTTCATCTGGCAGGGCGAGCAGTTCAACGGCTCGGAGGTCGTGCTGATTGACCTCGACGCCGAGCGGCTGAACGTTGTCGCGACCATTGCGCGCAAGATGGCGCGTGCCCGCAGCCTCGACCTGACGATTACCACCACGACCAATCGGCGCGAAGGACTGCGCGACTGCGATGCGGTGTTGACCAGCTATCGGCCTGGTGGATTCGAGGCGCGCTATCTCGACGAGAGCATCCCGCTGAAATATGGCGTCATTGGTCAGGAGACGCAGGGACCGGGTGGCTTCTTTATGGCGCTACGTTCGATTCACGTCATGAAGGGCATCATCGAAGATATGGAGGCGGTCTGCCCGCGTGCGCGCCTGTTCAATTATACGAATCCGATCAATATTGTCTCCGAGGCGGTGACGCATCACACGTCTATCCCGACGGTCTCGCTCTGTGAGGGGCCGATTGTCTCCAACCGCGAGTACGTCTCGCTTGTGGGGCTGGATCCCGACAAGCTGGACGCAGTATCCGTTGGGCTGAATCATGGCTCGTGGACGGTGCGCCACCAGTATGACGGGCAGGATGTGATGCCGTTGCTGCGCGACGGCTACGAACGGCTACGCGCCGATGAGCAGACCGACATCGCCAGCGAGGATTTACGGCTGCTAGAGCTTGCCTGCCGCATGGATTCGCTGCCCAGTTCTTACTTCCAGTACTACTACTTCAAAGATGAGATACTGGCCGAGCTACTTCAAAAGCCGACGACCCGCGCGCAGGACATCATGGCGAGCGTCCCCGACTACTGGGCGCATTACCGCGAACAGGCCGAGCGCGACGAGCCGGACCTTGACCCTGGACGGTCGCGCGGTGGCATCCACGAGCTGGAGCTGGGCATCGACGTGATGGACGCCATCTACAACGACCGGAAAGAGGTCTGGTATGTCAACGTGCCAAATCACGGCTCGCTGCCAGACTTCCCCGACGATCTCGTCGTCGAGACGGTGGGTTTCGTGGACCGCAACGGCGTCACTCCGCTGGCGATGGGCCATCTGCCGCGCCATGTCGTCGGGCTGGTGAAGATGCTGGGCGAATACCAGGCATTGACCGCCGAAGCTGCCTGGAGTGGCACGCGCACCGACGCTATTCGCGCGCTGGCCAGCCACCCACTGGTTTATTCATTGCACACAGCCGAGGCGATCTACGACGAGCTCGCCGCCGCCCATCGCCATCTGCTGCCCGAGCGTCTCCTCGCCTGAGCGCAGGAACGGCGGTCTATGATCGATAGTCACGATGCAGAATGTTGAGAGAAATAGCATATGCGCTGTGTACTGGCCGTTGACGGCGGTAACTCCAAAACGCTGGCCCTGATTGCCGCGCTCGACGGCACGATTCTGAGCGTGGAGCGCGGCGCGTGCGGCGATATCTATAACGCGACACCCAGCGAGACGGCGCCCGACCCAACGACAGCCGCGCTGGAAAATGTCGAACTGGCCATGACGACCGCATTGCGCACGGCCCATGTCACGCGCGAAGACATTGTTGCCAGCGTCTTCAACATGGCAGGCGCCGATTGGCCGGAGGATGTCGCCTTCTGGCATGACACCATGACCGAACGCGGCATGGGCGAGCAGGTTATCGCCCAGAATGACGCGCTCGGTGTCCTCTATCTCGGTGCACCCGACGCGGTTGGCGTCTCCATCGTCTGTGGCACTGGGGCGGCGACTGGCGCGCGCTCAGCCGATGGACGTATCTGGCACAGCAGCTACTGGCAGGATGAATGGCATGGGAGCACGCATCTGGGCCAGAAGGCATTGCTGGCGATCTATCGCTCAGAGCTAGGGCTGGAGCCACCCACCACGTTGACGCGGCGCGTGCTGGCTCATTTTGGCGCGGCGTCGGTTGAGGATGTGCTGCATCGCTTCCACAACCGGCAGCATGAGCCATCCGATGATATTGGGAGCCTTGCTCCTGTTCTGCTCGATGAGGCTGATGCTGGTGACGACGTTGCGCTTCGAGTTGTGCGCGAGCACGGCGCCGGCCTGGGGAACATCGCACGTGTCGCCATACGCAAGGTAGGTCTTGAGAGCGCCGCGGTTCCACTGGTGCTGGCGGGCGGCGTCTTTCGTCATCCGACGACCGTCCTCGAAGACGCCATTGTTGCCACGCTTCACCAGGCCGCGCCTGCTATCCGCCCCATGCGCAGTCCAGCCGAGCCGATTATTGGCGTCATGCTTCAGGCGCTCAGTACGGCGAGCGTCGAGATCGATCCACCGTTTCTCGACCGGCTGCTGTCCAATGTTCCATCTATACTTCGGGCGCAGCAAGGCGCTGCAATACCGCGCACGGGGTGATGTGGGATGAGTACGGGCGAAAATAGAGCCAGCTTGTCGTTATTGGCCGTCTGGTCATCACGGGAAGACGCGGGCGCGTTCGCCGTGATCGCCCAGAAACAAGCTCTCGCTCATTATGTACTGCATTCTTTCGTCAGCGCAGCTGGTTACTATCAAGACGCATGGGTCGCAGCGCAGGCCTATCGCATCGGCGATTCTGCCGCTGAGCTAGAGATATCCTTCCGCAAGCAGGCGTTTTTGCTGGAGCTGTTGTGGGGGTTAACAACTCAACACTTCCTTACCGCAAACTACGAGGCTTCTCAAGCCTATGTAGAGGACGCCCGCCGACTTGGCGGAACGATTGGCCGACCACTCCATCGCATGGCAACGGTAGAATGGACGGCGGCTTTGCTCCATCGCTGGCAGCAGGTGCCATTGGAAGCGTTCAATGTTATCCAGAAGGCGCGGAGCATGTACAACGTCTATTCCTTCGGCACCCCCGTTGAAAATGCGCGGCTCGAAATTGCCGCCGCAGACATTGCGCTGGATGTCGTCGCTTCACTCGGATCAGGAAGTTTCACAAGCACTGCTCTTGCTATCAGCAAGGAATGTATCGGCAATGCCCTCTCGGTGACAGAGGCGTATCAGGACATGGCTGGACAAGGAATGGCGCTCCTTGCTCTGGTCCGTCTCAATCGGTTTCAATCTCAACCCATTGATCGCACAGCCATCCTTCAGCATGTGCTGGCACAAGCGCGCCAGATGGGCGATCGGGAGTTGCAATGTCAGGCATTCACTGCGCTCGGCGATGAATTGCTAGGTCGAGATCAACAAGATCCGGGATTGAACGCCTATCGACAAGCGCTTAAGATCGTAGCATCCAGTGATGGTACAGCAATGGGCAAGCGGGCGTTGCAACGATTGTTGGACGCGATGAACGGCAAGGCGACTGCATAGATTAGACCAGTAGAAAGGCGAGCGCTCGGCGGTGGTGCGGGCGGTGCGCGTCGCAGTGGCGGTTCCAGATGACCGGAAACCTGAATCGATGTCCAGCAAATCTAAGACAGTCCCAGAAAAGCCTAATGCTTTGAGGCCTAACAACAGCTTGGCCTAATTCTCCCTTCACGATAGTTAAATCAATCTTACACCGCCTATGCCTGAATTACATTCCCTTGTGCTCGATATATGCGCGACAACATACAACCGCCGCCGTATTTGTAATTGTTATTCGCACGGGTGCCCTCAGGGCTATGCCACTGACCCAACACGCGAATGCACCTACTCCCCGCCAATCATCGCCACCTACCAGAAGCGCATCTTCGGGTCACTGCTGGAGTGCATTAATATTCCTAGAGAGGCGCCGCATGTCGAGTACGAAACACTAACCGGCAGTCAGAAAAGCCAGCATTTGTTGGCGGGGCGCTCCGGGATGGATGCGGCGCAAGCGGCGCAGGCGCGCCGCTCCATTGGATACACAGCGCCCTCACGTCACCTGTGACACCGAGACGGGACCAGAGGAGGTGTAGGTGCGCGCCCAGTGCGACACCCAGCCACTGCTGTGGCCAACCATCCAGCAGGCAGCCGCCGAACAGTAGTGTACTGCTCTGATTGGAGCTTCTAACCAGAGCACTTGCCATCGACGCCACTACGCCAACATGTATGATTTCGTCTCAACTGCCGTTGACAATGCAGCACAAAACAAGTTGTTCTTCCTGGCTTGGTGGACAACCGCGACCGATGATGAACGCAGGGCACCGATTTTGTTCCCCTGGTTAACGTGAGTGCTATAGCGCAAGATGAGCAAACCTCGGTAGCCCAGCGTCCGTCGCTTCGGCGAGCGTGAGCAATCCTATCGAGCGCCGCACGCGATACAAAAAAGCGCCTGGAGGTTGCACGACCGGGCCCGTTCATCAGCGACACCCTGTCTGTTATCGGCTTGTTGCCCGTGCCTCGTTTGCTAGCTGATATGCGCTCTTGCCCAGCGTCATGACGATGCCCTTGTGACACTTGCAATCGTCAAATGTGACACTCGGCCAATCAAGTTCCTTCCTTCCACCGACGATCTGCACAAAGACGTCGCCGTTGCGTTGCATCTCCTGCAACTCATTGCCCATCTTTTCTTCACTGCCTTCGTGGGCATTGACGACGTAGGCGCGGTTAATGTGCTCGTTGCCCAGAGAACATTGGGGGCTCAGGTCGACACTCGCTACGCGATAGCCTGCCATACTTCCTCCTGACTTGGTCACTGCGTCCATGTGGCCAGAGCATGCCACATACAGGCAAGCACTGCATGGTGCATGCCACTACCCGCATGCAACAAGTCTCTAAAGTCACTGTTATTGAAGAGCCCTGCGCCGTCTGGCTGGCACACTTGTTGCCGTGTGGTGCCATCGGGCAAGGGATATTGCCCGAAAGGAGGGCTCCATGAGCCGGACAATCATCCTAACCGAGGACCAGTATGCGGTCCTCGCTACAGCCGGCGCAGCACGCGGCCAGACGCCTGAGGGCATCCTCGCTGAGTGGATCGAAGCCGTACGTCTGTGCAATCGCGTCCTCTCGCCAGATGTCTCCCGTATGTACCGCATGGAGAGGATGGAGCGAATAGATCGCGTGCGACGTGTAGAACGCGCTGAGGACGACCCCAATGCCACGCAGCCGTCAACCGATCATCGAGTAGTCGCCTCTACACGAGGTTGAAACGTGATTGAGGGAGTGAATGCTATAGCGCGCGTCGACGACCAGCTATAGATCACGCTCACGCAGCTACAGCAGTAGCCCCGGTCGGTGACGGTCGGGGCCCGCTCTTGTCCGTTCCGTCCTGGCCTTTCATGCCCGCCAGTGTGGACTCGCCGAGGATGCGTACGGCGGCGCAGTGGCATGCCTACAGCTCCGTGAGCAAATTGTTACAAGTGATCTCAGAGAAGGGCGACAAAGCAGGCACAGACTATGCAGTAGGCTCTGCATCAACCGATGCAAAGAAGTTGGTCATGGCAAAAGGAGTTGGTCATGGCAACCAGAACCAACGTAACCCACAAAAGCACTCGCCCGGACCTGGTGCACGAGGATGCTCACGACCTGATGCCGCCGTGGCTGGCGGCAACTGTCCCGGCGCTCTTCGCCACTGAGCACGAATTTGATCCTGTGGTCTACGCCAAGTTGTTTATGCCTGACGCAGGCTGGATGTGGTACATCACGGAATACGATCCTGCAGGGCGGCGGGGCTTTGGCTTCGTGCGAGGCCAGGAGGATCTGGTATACATTCCATTGGACGATCTGGCAACGGTACGTGGACCGATGGGCTTGGCCATCGAGCGTGATGTGTTGTGGCAGCCGACACCACTCAGCCGCGTTCGGCGCGGAGAGGTGCGGTAGGCCATCTGCAAACCGTCATAAGAAACGCCCAAACACCTGCTGCGCTAGCGGGGCGTTTCGCTGCCCAGAGAGTCGACCTCTGCGGACACTTCCATCAAGAAGAACCGTCAGCAGGCATTCCGTCTGTGATACCACTTTCGCCGCAGTACGTGGAGTTTGGTGGCAACCTGAATCCCACGAATTTAGAATGTAATCTCGTCTGTCAGCCCGTACCCAGTCGGCTTTGGTATGACTTCAACTCAGCACGTCCTTAGAGGCGGTACCAAAACACTGCTGAGATGACAGAGCATGCCTGCATGCACAGGATTTAGCTCACCGACCGGCGGACCAGCGACGCCATCCTCTCTGTCCTCATCACGGGTTGACGCTGGTAGGACCTCCCGCGTGAAGACTCCGCACCGAGCGACCGCCCTCGTGTGCCCGATCCCGTTGGGATAGGTCGCGCGAGAACGGTGTACGCGACGGTATACAAGGCGGTGTACGAGGCACGATCGGTTCCACCAAGCTGGAGCACGAACGGCTCATGGCCGCACCAGCGGATTAGGGGGCAAACAGCTTCCAGTGCCCCTCGGAGACGACTTCGACGACGCCGTCGACGACTTTGATGGCGGTCTGATCGTCAATCGCGTACGCCGGCACCGGCACCTGTGCCTGTACCCCGGCGGCCCATCGTTCGGTGTTTGCCAGGGAAAACTCCGGCATATGCTCGTGATCCAGGTGCGCGCTCACCGCAAAATCGACCAGTCCCAGCGCTATGTCGCTGCCGGTGAACGGAGTCGGGCCGTCGTAGGTCTCTCCGAAGTTGGGGGCGACCACCATACTCCCGCCGCTCACGCCCACATAGACCATCTCGCGCCGCAGCGAGGGCAAAAGGTCTGCCAGTCCGGATTGCCGCATCCAGTAGCACAGATACAGGGGCTCGCCGCCTCCCACCAGCAGGGCGTCCGTCTCCTGCACCAGAGGAAGCCAAAGGTCTTCTTTGATACTGGGGAGAGCGGTGAGCTCCAGCACTCCGAGCGTCTTCCACCCCAATTCGCACAAGGGGCTGGCGGCTACTCCGCGGATCAGCCGGTAGGCCCCAAACGCTCCGCCGGGCAAGGAGTACGACCCGGTGGGAATAAAGAGGGCGCTGGATTGGGCAATCGGTTTGCCCAGGAGCTCTTCCAGCGCGTTGTGGATGCTGGTGTTTTTGATGCCAGCGGACGTGAGAAGAAACCTCATGACGCCTCTCCTGGTCACTGCAATTGGGGCCGACGGTCTCCACTGCCCGCTTGAGTATAGGACAGACGCCGGCCGCATCGACGTTCGAAATTGCCTGTAGCGAAGGCACAGACTCCTTGCCTGCATGCTACCAGGCACCACCTCATGAGCCAAGCATGTAGCAAATAGGTACTTTGTTCCAGAGTCGGTCTCAGGACATCGGCAGGATGACGTAACATGGCTGCATGGCCAGGATTCACCTCAGCGACCGGCAATGGGCTTTCATCCAACCGCTACTCCCGCCTCCCGCTCGCACGGGGCGACCGCGCGCCGACGACCGCAGGACCATCGAGGGAATCGTCTATGTCCTCACCACCGGCTGCCGCTGGCAGGACCTCCCAGCCGAGTATGGCGCCCCGGCGACGGCGTGGCGCCGCCTCAAACGCTGGGGCGAGGAGGGGGTTTGGGAACGCATCTGGCGGGCGGCACTCGCCGCTCTGGACCTGCGGGGTAAGCTCGACTGGTCCATGGCGTTTCTCGACGGCTCGTTCGCGCCCGCCAAGAAGGGCGGCGAGAAGGTCGGCCTCACCAAGAAAGGGAAGGGCACCAAGTGGATGCTCGCCATCGACGGCAATGGGCTCCCGTTGGGCTTCCATCTGGACAGCGCGAACGCCGCCGAGGTCCGGCTCGCAGGAGCGACCCTGGACACCATCGCAGTCCCGCGGCCCACAGGTCGCCCCAGGCAGCGCCCCGAGAAGCTGGTGGCGGATCGCGCGTATGAGAGTGGTGCGTTCCGCGCTCTGCTGCGTCGGCGCGGGATCGGGATGTGCATCCCGCCCAGACGCCCCCCGGCAACGTGGAGACCCAAGCGAGGCCGTCCTGTCGTCGCGCGCACTGAGGAGTATCGGTGCCGGTATAAGGTAGAACGGAGCTTCGCTTGGTTGGGCAACTATCGGCGGCTCCTGATCCGCTGGGAACACCTCTTTGGCGTGTATCGCAGCTTCTTCGCCGTCGCCGTGATGCTGCTGTGCGTGAAGCGCCTGGCCCGCTTGCCTCTCGCCTGAGTGGGCGTACGGCCCGCGCTTCGACGTCAGTTCCCGCTCGGACGCGCTCGGCGATCTCACTCGCACCATGATTGCGCTGCTGCGCAGCGCGGAAGGCGGCCGGTTCATCTGGCATGGCGATCCGGGATGGGCCATTCCTTGCGGCTGCGGCGCCATGGGGAGCGGCTGCGCATCGAGGTCGTCTGTCTCCTTCTACCCGCCGTCCCGCCACAAGGCGACGGACCCCCCGAGCATCCGCCCACGACCTTCGAAAAGACGCTGCCCCATTTCGCCACGCGGGTGCGCCACCTGCTCGCGGCCGTCCTCAAGCGATGGGGGATGGAAGGCTATCGTGAGATCTGGCCACCCCATGAGTTCCCGCTGCAGGAATATCGTGCCCTTGGCGACCTATTCGACGAACGCTCAGGCCAGACAGCAGAACCGATCGCGGAGTCATGAGCGCATCCTGTCCTGATGGCGACTCACAGGTCACTCGCTCGCACACTCGGCTTTCGAAATCGCCTCTATAACACTTATGGCGTGACTGCAGGGGGAGCACATTCCGTACAGGCGCCAGCGCGGATAAATCCCCGATGATAGGCGTCGAAGACACGCACGCCCGCACGCGGCGTCAAGCCCCAGATCAGCACGGCGAGATCCACATACAAGTGCGCATCCCGCATGGCTTGCGCCATGCTAAAGCAGTTCGCCCGTGCGGCGTCACAGCCATCCTGCCAACCAATGCGATACGTGGTGAGCAGCGAGTGTTTCATCGGAAGCCTCCCCGTCCATGGTGAGGCGCAAAACGCGAGGGCGTGACAAGGAGGCACGTGCGATGCGACGGAGCGTGCGACGTGATGACGCT
>Ga0207674_10005510_pt1 | contig 15028 bp, 11 predicted proteins | sample KBSCornC72_FD_184303 | JGI IMG/M metagenome (GOLD analysis project Ga0207674, IMG submission 184303) | Corn rhizosphere microbial communities from Kellogg Biological Station, Michigan, USA - KBS Corn C7-2 (SPAdes) (version 2) | ecosystem: Host-associated > Plants > Roots > Rhizosphere > Soil ... | reverse complement strand
TCACGCACGATGGTCACCCACTCCTTCGTGGTGCGGGGATCCATCGCGACCTCCCACACACGTTCAGGTGGGGCGGCGATGTCGATCTGTGCGATGACGACGGACATGCGGTTACCTCGCGCCGAGCTCCTCGACGGACTCCCAGTCGCGCAGTGCGAGGGCGATTTAGACCACGCCCGCCGTTTTCTCGCGCAGGTACAATTAAAGCCGGACAACTTTGTCGGAGTACAGACGCAGGTCCGGCAGAATATTCTGGAGCGGAACCCTGCGGCCATTGATGGATTGCGTGAGCTCCTGGCGATCCCCGTCCTTGGCCGTGTAGAGCGCTGCTTCGACGCGATTGCCGTTGAGGTCCGGCACGATCAGACCGGTGGTGGAACTGCCGCCGGATTGCGCCATGGCCACGCTCGCGGCCAGGAACGAATAGAAACAGTACTTCACGGTTTCAGGCTAGGCTGATTCCCGTGTGGTTTCAATACGCGAAATACCTTAGATGCGCCGGCTAAACACGCCCACGCCGGATGGGCCACGTGATGGATGGGCCAAGCTACAATGACTTCAGGTGAAGACATTCTACATCGAGACCTTCGGCTGCCAGATGAACGCCCATGACTCGGAAAAAGTCATCGGGACGCTGGTGGAGCAAGGCTACAGCCAGGTCCCCACGCCGGAAGCGGCGGAGCTGGTGTTCTATAACACCTGCAGTATTCGCGACAAGGCCGAGCAGAAGGTGTTTCATCGCCTGGATCAGTTTAAGCGGGACGCGAAGGGCAAGACTTTCGCAGTCCTGGGGTGCGTGGCCCAGCAGGAAGGCGAGAAGATTTTCGAAAAGGCTCCGCATGTGAGCATGGTGTGCGGGTCGGCCAGCTACAATCAACTGCCGCAGATGCTGGTGCAACTGGAGGCGGGCAACCGGCGGGTGACTGGATTGAGTCTCGACACCGAGGAAACCTTCGACACTCCCATGACGCGGCGCGACAATCCGCACCGGGCGTACATCACGATCATTGAGGGCTGCGATAAGAAGTGTTCCTATTGCGTAGTGCCGTTCACGCGGGGGCCGGAGCGCAGCCGCAGCAGCGCTTCGGTGATCGCCGAGGCGGCGCAGCTGGCGGCCATGGGCTATAGCGAAATCCAATTGCTGGGGCAGAACGTAAATAGTTATCGGGACCCGTCGCCCGCGGGCTGGGATTTCGCGAAGTTGCTGGACGGAGTCGGGCATGTCGACGGCATCCGGCGCGTGCGGTTCACGACCTCGCATCCGCGGGATTTCGTGAAGCCGATCATCGATGCCATCGATTCGAACCCGTCTCTTTGTAACCACGTTCACCTGCCAGTGCAGTCGGGTTCGACACGCATGCTGGACGCCATGCAGCGCCTTTACACGCGCGAAGAGTACATGCAGAGGATTGCGTGGATAAAAGCCGCGCGGCGGCCAATCGCGATCACCAGCGATATCATTGTCGGATTTCCGGGCGAGACCGAAGCGGACTTTGAGGCCACGCTCGGTCTGCTGACGGAAGTAGAATACGATTCAGTGTTCGCCTTCAAGTATTCGCGCCGGCCCAATACGCCGGCGCTGGCGCTGGGAGACCAGATTCCGGAGGAAGAGAAAGTCCGGCGCCTGGCGGTGGTGCAGGAGCACCAGCGGCAGATTCAGATCCGCCGCAACGCGGCTTATGTAGGCGCGGTGGAAGAGTGTCTGGTGGAAGGATTCAACAAAGCGACCGGACAGTGGATCGGGCGGACTTCGCAGTATAAGACCTTGAATTTCCTGCATCCGGCGGCGGGTGATAATTCTGTCGGACAGGATAGCCTGGCGGGGCCGTCTGGTTTGTTGGGGCAATATGTTGACGTGCGGGTAACGCGTTCGGGGGCTAACTCGCTGGCGGGCGAGTATGCCGGTTAGGAGATCGCTATGGAAGTGGAAATGAAAATCCGTGGATTGATGGTGGACCCGGTCACCAATATGCCCATTGTCGTCCTGAAGGACGTCAACGGCATGGCCATCCTGCCGATCTGGGTGGGCGTGTATGAAGCCAACGCCATCGCGCTCGAGATCGAGAAGGTGGCGACGCCCCGGCCCATGACACACGACCTGATTCGTAATCTCCTGTTTGGCCTGGAAACCGGCGTCAAAAAAGTAGTGGTCAGCGAACTGAAGGAAGACACGTTCTATGCGGTCATCTGGCTGGAACGCAACGGAGAGCTGATCTCGATCGACTCGCGCCCCAGCGATGCGCTGGCAATTGCGCTGCGGCTGGATTGTCCCATCTATGTGGAAGAGAGGGTGCTGAGCACGTCGAAGACGGTGGCAGCGGTGGCGGAAGTCGGCAGCAATGAAGAATTGCGGCGCTGGCTGGAGAATCTGAACGACGAGGATATGGGCCGTTATAAGATGTAGCCGGCGGATGCTCGAAAAACGGCGGCCCGCAAAGCTGCGGTCGCGCGGCCCCCGAAGTACTACGGCAAAAGATCACGCGCTCCGGGAGGTCCCCTCCGGGAGCGCGTTGTGTTTTTGGAGATGAAGCGGCTGCTATTCTTTCTTCTTGGGGGCGGCTTTCTTGGCCCCGGTTCGCGGAGGCGTGGGACCCTTGCCGGTCCAACCTTCGATATCGTCACGGGACACTTCAAACGTCAGCATGTAAGGATCTTTGGTATACGCCTTGGCGGCTCCCGAGAAGGAGATCTCGCCACCGGCTTCCATCATGCCTGGCAGAGGTTCGTCCAGCTTGAGCGTGACATCGGCTGCAGCACCCTCGATTGCAAGGGTCAACTCCTTGGGACGTACCGCCGGAGTGGTCGATACCAACTTTCCCTTAAACTTCGTGACGCCATTTGCACCGCCCGGCAAACCAGCATCCTTTACGCTGCTTTCGAAGTAGGCGGGACCATTGTCGCCGGTCAACTCGGTCTTGATAGTCCGCCATAGTGCAAGCATTGGGTTCGCGGCGGCTTCGGCGGCCGCTGCTGCCGCCTTTTCAACGTCAATATCCACCGTGCTCTTGATTTTGAAACCCTCGGGTGGCAGGGCACTCGCCTTCGCTAGGGTCTTCAACTGGTCTAATCCCTCGGTCGAACCGTGGTAAGTGTTGTAGGCTTTGGTGGCCAGGAAATTGTCGACCGTCTTACGGGTATTGGCATCCAGAGCCCCCGGACCGTCGTAGTTGGCGGCGCGTGCATATTCAAACAGCGCGAGCGACATCTTTTCCGGGTGTTCCTTCTGCTGTCCGAGTAGAAGGGTAGCCAGCATGTAAGAAGCCTGGGCGTTGGTGGGGTCGGTTTGAAGGGTTTTGGTCAATTCCGCTTCGGCCTTGGCGTTGTCCTTTTGCTCAACGGCAATGTAGCCCAGAGTGAACTGAGCGAACTTCACCATGGTGGGTTTGGCCTGGGCCCACTGGGCATCGGTGGCGCCCTGAGGTTTCTTGTCGGGGGCAAAGATTGCGTCCGCGTTAGACAAGAGAGTGTGAGCCACTTTCTCCGCCGTATCTAAGTCAGCCTTGTTCTGGGCGGAGAGAGGGTCGGTTGGCTTCGCCGGCATCAAAGCGCGAACATATCCCAGGATTTCCTGAATGGAGGCCAAGTCGTTGGGTTCGGTCTTCAGAATTTCGGTGGCCATGTCGAAGGCCGCGCGATGATTATTCAACTGCTGATACGTGATCAAGTAAATCTTCTGCCGCGTATCGGCATATTCGCTCTGCGGATAGGCGCTCTTCCATTTATCCAGGTTCTGGAGGCGCGCTGCGGGAGTCGCATCGGGCTTGATGATCGCCGAATATAGCTCATACTCGGCGTTGTCCTTCCAATTCTTCTTTTTTTCAGCCGACGCTGCCGCTGGCGCCGCCGCCGGCGCCTGTGCCTTAAGACCCGCCGCTAACGCGGCAATTGCGACCAGGGAAATAATTGTTGTTTTCATTTTTACTGCGCTCCGCCCGCGATCCATTGCGAACTCACCCTTTCTTTACTTGGATTCGCACTCTGCGAAGTATACCCGAACCTGCGACGCAGCCGCAAGCGCCTGTCCGACGCCCGGATTCGGGGAAACCCGTTTGAATCCCTGCACACCAGCCTACACCCAAAGCAGGCATGATTCCTCTCATTGTTTAGACGCCGAATAGCGGGAATCGTTCCACGCCCCCGTTCGCGACTCTGCGGCCCTGGGCGATCGGCATTGGGGCGCGGCTGAGCGAGCTATCATTCCACGGCCTCGGACCGCTATCCTGTCCCTTACATGAACCTGGGTGCGAGATGGATCGATGTAGCCGTGATCGTGGCCTATCTAGCGGCGATCACCTGGTTCGGCGCGCAATTTCGCTCATCGCAGCACACCTTGCGGGACTATTTCCTGGGCGGCAAGACGGCGCCGTGGTGGGCCATCGCGTTATCGATCGTCTCGGCGGAGACCAGCACGCTGACCGTGATCGGGACGCCTCCCCTGGCTTTCCGGGGAAACTATGCGTTCCTGCAACTGGTGTTCGGATACTTGCTGGGCCGGCTGATAATCGTCACATTCTTCCTCCCGGCCTACTTCCGCGGCGAAATGTACACGGCCTATGAGCTGATGCGAGTGCGCTTTGGAGAGCGTATCCGGCGTCTGACCGCCGCTGCCTTCCTGGTGCTGCGCGCCCTGGCCGAAGGCGTGCGCGTATTCGCGGTTTCGATCGTGATTTCCATCGTTCTCGGTGCGGGGGAAACGGCTTCGATTGCGGTCATTTTGTGCCTGACGCTGTTCTATACATATGAAGGCGGCTTGACAGCGGTCATCTGGACGGATGTCATTCAAATGGCGCTCTATGTGGCGGGAGCGATCGTGAGCCTAGTTCTGCTGCTGCACCAGATTCCCGGCGGCTGGGGGCACGTGGCGGCAGTGGCGGGGCCGCTGGGCAAACTGCAGGTTTTCGATTTTCGGCTGGCTGCTCCGGCGGAGTTTTTTGCGCGGACATATAGTTTCTGGGCCGGAATTCTGGGCGGATGTTTTCTGACGACGGCCAGCCACGGTACGGACCAGCTAATCGTGCAGCGCTTGCTCGCCGCGCGCAATTGCGGCCAGAGCCAGGCGGCCCTGCTGGGAAGCTGGGTAGTGATCTTCGTGCAGTTCGGGCTGTTCCTCGCGATCGGTACCTGCCTGTTTGTGTTGTACCGAGAGCAGGGACAGACGCCACCGGTGGTACTGGACCGTCTATACCCGCTCTACATCTGGCAGAGCCTACCGGCTGGAGTGGCCGGACTGGTGATGGCGGCGATTCTGGCCGCAGCCATGTCGAACCTCAGCGCTGCACTGAATTCGCTGGCTTCCACTACGGTGCTGGACCTTTGGAAGCCCCTTCTGAGCGTAAGCAAGCTGGGCGGTGGCGCCAGCGATGCCACTTGGCTCGCCCGCTCGCGCTATGCCACGGTGGCCTGGGGGATCTTGTTGATGGCGGTGGCGCTGCTCGCGCGACAGTGGGGAAGCGTCTTGCAGGCGGGATTGTCGATCGCGTCCATCGTCTACGGATCGCTGCTGGGAGTGTTTCTGCTGGGCTTGTTCACGCGGCGGGTAGGCGAAATCGCCGCGATGTGCGGGATGTCGGTGGGACTAGTTCTTCTGTTGTATGTGCGCTTCGCAACGCCGATCGCGTTCACCTGGTACGTAATGATCGGCGCGAGCGCCACCTTCGCGACGGCGGTGCTGGTCTCGCTGATTATAAAGGAGCCAGCCCGTGGCGCTTGATCCGCATACTCACGAGGCGGGGGGCACTCCCGGGGGCGCTCCCGAACCGGAGCGTACGCTGGGGCTGCCGGCTGCTGTGTCGATGGTAATCGGCACCGTCATCGGCAGCGGCATCTTCCTGGTGACTTCGCAGATGATGCTTTCCGTGGGCTCGACGCCCATGGTTCTCGCGGTGTGGGTTTTCGGCGGAATTCTGACGATGTTTGGCGCGCTGAGCTACGCCGAGCTATCGGCCGCCATGCCCCAGTCGGGCGCCGAATACGTGTATTTGAAAGCCGCTTACGGACCCGTCTGGGGATTTATTTACGGGTGGACCATCACATGGGTTGCGAAACCGGGATCGGCGGCCGCGCTCGCGAGCGGTGGATACCGCTATTTATCCGAATTCTTCCCGGGATTGAATGACGTTGTATTTTCCGTGGCCCTTCCGATCGGGCCGGGCGGTGGTCCTCTGGATATTCATAAGGGGCAATTTCTGGGCGCCGGACTCATTATCCTGTTCAGCGCCGTAAACATGCTGGGAACTCGCCTGGGCGGTGGGTTGCAGGTGGCGGGCACCGGGTTGAAGGTGGCGCTCATTACAGGAATCATTCTGGGTGGTCTGGCAACCGGTCACGGGAGTATTGCGAACTTCCACTCGTCGTTGCCGGTTCACAGCGGGCCGGTTCACAGCGGCGTAGACGCCGCCAGGCCGGTTCACGGCGGCGCGGACCCCAGCGGCGGAATCGCCGGATTCTTTGTGGCATTGGTGGCTGCCTTGTGGGCCTACGACGGATGGAACACTGCCAGCATGATCGGTTCGGACATCCAGAATCCGCAGAAAAACCTGCCGCGCGCGCTGATCTGGGGAACCGTAGCCGTCATCGCCATCTATGTGACCGCGAATCTTGCTTATCTTTATGTTCTGAGTGCGCCCGAGGTGGCTGCCAGCCAGCGCGTGGCGGCAGATATGATGCGGCGGGTGGCGGGGCCTGCGGGCGCGGCCATGGTTAGCGTCGCGGCGATCGTTTCCATCCTGGCGGCACTAAACGGCGTCCTTATTTCGGGCTCGCGGGTGCCTTTCGCCATGGCGCGGGACGGATACTTCTTCGCCTGGGTGGGGCGGATTTCCCGTTTTCAAACGCCCGCGGCGAGTCTGGCGCTGCAAGGCGTATGGGCGGTGCTGCTGCTGGCCAGCGGGCGCTTTGAGGACATCATTAAAATGGTGATTTTCACGGAATGGATCTTGTACGGAATGGCGACGGCGGGAGTCTTGGTGCTGCGCAAGACCCGGCCGGAGATGCCACGGCCCTATCGAGTCTGGGGGTACCCCATAGTACCGCTGGCGTTTGTACTAGTCGCCGGGGCGCTCCTGTATGTGACTTTGCGCGAATCGCCGCGTGAGTCCGGTATGGGTTTGGGCCTGATTGCTCTAGGATTACCCTTTTATTATTATTGGAAACGTCGAGAAAACGAGCGGGACGGGCGCCGCCTCCGCGGTTAAGAATCCGCTCAGCAGGCGTCCTCGAAAAAGGGGACTTCTCCTCCAGGTTTGTTCGGTAAACAGAACAAATCGCTTGAAACCCCGTTAATTACGGGGTAGACTCGAAGCTGAGCCAGGCAAAGATCCGGATGTTCTGTTCCGATTTCAGAACACCGCGATGGGTCGAAGCGCCTGTCCGACAGGGAGAAAAAGAATGGATGTCATCAAAATGCTGGCTGATTTGCGCCAGGAGAGAGAGCAAATAGAGGAAGCTATTATTACCCTCGAACGGTTGGCTCGCGGGCGCAGCAAGCGCCGCGGACGTCCTCCAGCATGGATGGCGGCGATCAAGCGGCGAGGCCGTCCTCCAGGCAGCAAGAACAAAATCAGAGAATCCGCGGCAGCCTAGGCTACCTGCTCGATAAATTCAAGTAACGAACCCCGGCCTGCCAAGGCGGTATGCTTGGATTTACGCTTCCTGCATGAAAACATCTCCGGTAATTGTGGCGCTCGACCTTGAGTCGGACGCCGACGCACGTGCACTGATCACGGCGCTGGGAGACTCGGCTTCGTTTTATAAAGTTGGTCTGGAACTCTACACTTCGAGCGGAGTGGACTTCGTCCGTGAATTGAAGGCGCAAGGGCACCGGGTATTTCTTGATCTCAAGCTGTATGACATTGGGGAAACTGTGAAGCGGGCGGTGGCGCAAGTCGCGCGCCTGGGTGTCGATTTCCTTACAATTCACGGCAGCCGCGCGGTTATGGAGGCAGCAGTGGCCGGAAAAGGCGCCGCCCCACTTCGATTACTGGCAGTGACGGTTCTTACCAGCTTCGATGAGAGCGATCTGCGGCAGATGGGTTATTCCTGTTCGGTTTCCGACTTGGTAGAATTGCGCGTGCGCAACGCGATGGAAGCGCGCGTAGATGGCATCGTCTGCTCGCCGGTGGAAGTCGGCCGGGTGAGATCGGTGGCGGGTCCGAGCGCGATTCTGGTCACGCCGGGCGTCCGCTCAATGGGCGCGGCTGTGGGCGATCAAAAGCGGGTGGCGACACCCGCCCAGGCGATCGCCAATGGCGCCGATTATCTAGTGATCGGCCGGCAGGTAACGCGCGCGACCGATCCGCGCGGAGAAATGCTGCATATTTTAGAAGAGATTCGATCCGCTGCTTAGGAGGCTGCTGAAAAACTCGCTGACCGGTCATGGGCCGGCCCCCACCACGCTTCGCAACCGACTGATCCTTGGTGGGACAGGTCCATGACCTGTCGTTTTCGGAGCATGAGCGGCGAGTTTTTCAGCAACCTCTTAGAACTCACCGGCCCGATTAGGGCTTAAAGCCCCGAATCGGGGCTTACAGCAGCAGATTAAGGCTTAAAGCCGTAAATAAAGACTTCGGCTACGCCCGGTGCCGCGGTATAGGTCTGATAGCCCGCCGGGAAAATATCACTGGTTGAAAAACCAGTAGAGTAAACCGTGCCGGAGGCATCGAAATCCACGCTGTAGACGATCTGCGATCCCGGCCCGGTAACGTAGCTGGAATAAACCAGTGAGTTGAGCGGGGGCGCCGCGGGATTGATCAGCGCGATGAATCCGTCAAAACCGGCTCTGGCGGACGAAGGATTGATCGCGTTTTGCGATACCGGCATATCGGGCGAGAGAGTAAAGCCGCCGAGATAATACGTTCCGTTAGCATCCAGGCGCAAACTGTAAGGCACTTCATCCACGCTTCCGCCGAAGAACGTGGAGTACACCAGGGATTGCGCGGGCGGGAGCGTCAAATCCAGAATCGAAAGAAAGGCGTTGGTGGCGTTCGTGCCGCCTCGGTTCGTGCCGCCTAAGAAAGGTTGATAGGCGTTTTGGGTAACCGGAAAGTTGGCCGATGAAGTGTAACCCGCGATGGCGACCCTTCCGGCGGGATCGATAAGAACTTTCTTGGCGCCGTCGGTACCAGACCCTCCGAGGTAAGTGGAATAAATGATGAGCGGCGCCTCCAGAGCTAACTTGACCAAAAAGGCTTCGCCACCCGCGATGGCGGTGGCCTGATAAGGAGCGGCGGTAATGGGAAGATTGAACGAGTAGGTAACCCCGCTCACGTAGACAAAACCCGCCGCATCCACCGCGACTGAGGTCCCGTAATCCAGACCCGCTCCTCCGAAATATCCGCTGGCAATCATACTGGCGGCGCCGCTTTGGCGCGGATCCAGCTCCGTGATGAACATGTCGGTGCCCCCCTGGGTGGCTGGAAGCGTGGCGTTGGCCACAGGGAAGTCGAGGGACGTAGTAGAGCCCGTAATATAAACCTTGCCGTTATGGGTCGCAATTCCGTAGGGCACATCGATTCCGGTGCCGCCCAGATACGTCGCATATATAAGGCTCGCGGAGCCGAACTGCGTGGGATCGAAGACCGCCGCGAATCCGTTGGTGACGCCGTTGCGCGTGGTTTGGAAAGCTCCTGAGCTGACCATCAAATCGTTTGACGTGGTGGACCCCGTGAGGTACACCAAACCGGTGGCGCTGTCGACCGCCATATCTTTGAGGCTATCGACCAATGAGCCGCCAAAGAAGGTCGAATACACAATCACCTGGTCGCCGCTGGTTGCGAAGGGATTGAGCTTCATGAGCCAAACATTCTGCGTGCCGCGATTGACTCCGAAAAAAGCGCTGGGCGTGCCGACGAAATCCGTGGCAGCCGTATTGCCGGCGACGTAGATGAAGCCTCGGGCATCGTGCGCGAAGGCCACCCCAACGCTGTTCTTCGAGCCTGGCAGGTAGGCCGCAAAAGTGATCACTGGATCGATTACTAGCGGCGCGGACCGGTCATAGCGGTCCAGATGAAGAGTCACGTCGCGATTGGCTTCTATTTGATACTCGGCATGGACCGCTGTCCGCTCGCCGCCCCGAGTGACCTGATAAACCACCGGAACGTGCTGCGTAAGGGTCTGGCCGCCTATGTCGACCAACAGATCCCCGTGGGGAGACATCCGCAAACGGTCCGGGCCGTCAAAGCGCAGGCGGATGCGCGAAGGGTCCGCACCGGCCGCGATCTCAAAATCGTATTCCAGATTCTCACCGGTTCCGTAGAACGACACATCAACGCCCGGATATACCTGGTGGCGTCGCAATCGGCGATAACTCTGCACCGGTCCGCGGTAGGCCGCCGTGAAATACTGTGTAGGCACAGAGTAGGGAGACGTTGCTTCAAAAGCCGCGTGAGGATCGGCGCCCAGCATGCGCAATGCGAGCGTGCGTTCGCCGAGCCGGAACATGGTCGTGTCCCCGCTAAAGGCCAGCGAATACCCCAGACCGCGCGCCGACCATTCCGTCGATTCGGGCGCGTGAACGGCGCCGCCTGGGACGCGGCGGCCAACGCGCTCCTCAAAGCGTATTGGCTGCTGCGGCAAAACCCGGGTGGGCGTGGCGGCGAAGGCACAGGCACCCACAAACAAAAGACTCGCGAAGCGCATAATCGGTTTAGACGTCCTACGGACGGACATTGGTTTCATGGCCGCCCCTGTTAGTTTAGATGATGTCAGTTTAGACAATGTCAGTTTAGATAATACGTGCGATACAGCGTGTCGCGCTGCTTGGGAATGAAGCCGGCATCGCGGATCAGGCGGCGCAGCTCTTCTTCGGAGGCGCGATGATGGGCGCCCGCCGCGCTGACGACATTCTCCTCAATCATGATGCTGCCGACGTCGTTGCCGCCGAAGCGCAGCCCGATCTGGCAGGTTTTCAATCCCGGAGTGACCCAAGACGACTGAATGTTGAGGATGTTTTCCAGGTACAGCCGCGAGAGCGCCAGCATCTTCAGATATTCCACCGCCGTGGCTTCCTGCTTGACGAAATTGCCCAGCGAGGTGTTCTCGCGCTGGTACGCCCAGGGGATGAACGCCGTGAAGCCGCCGGTGTCTTCCTGAATCTGTCGAACCAGATCGAAGTGGTTCATGCGCTGCTCGATGGTCTCGCCGGTGCCGAACATCATGGTCGCCGTCGTGCGGATTCCCAGCGCGTGGCAGGTGCGGTGGACGTCCACCCACTCCTGCGTCGTACACTTCAGGCGGCTGATGCGGCGACGCACGTCGTCATCCAGAATTTCCGCGCCGCCGCCGGGCACTGAGTCGAGACCCGCGTCGCGCAAGCGGGCCAGCGTATCGCGCAGCGACAAGCCGCTCACTTCCGCGATATTCACGATCTCCGGCGCCGAGAAGCAGTGGCACCAGATATCGAAACGCTGCTTGATGCCGCGCAGCAGGTCTTCGTACCAGTCGATCTTCAGATCCGGATGCAGGCCGCCTTGCATCAGGATGCCGGTGCCGCCCAGGCCGATGGTCTCGCGGATCTTGTCGAAGATCACTTCCTGCGGATGCACGTAGCCTTCTTCATGCCCCGGCGGGCGGTAAAAAGCGCAGAAGCTACAATATTCGGTGCAGAAATTGGTGTAGTTGATGTTGCGATCGATGATGTAGCTGACCACGCCTTCCGGGTGCAGCTTGCGGCGCACCTGATCGGCGGCCATGCCGAGGCCCACCAGGTCGTCGCTGTTGAAGAGATCGATCGCTTCGGCGCGAGTCATCATGCGGAGACGCCTCCAGAGACGGCCGCGTGCTCCAGCGCCGCGGCGTATTTGAGATAGGTTTCGATGGCGGTCGCGTGCGCCTCCGAGAATTCGAAACGGATGTGGCGCGTCAGGTACTCGCGGACCAAGGGCTCCGGGAAACCGCGCTGGGTGGTTTCCTGGCGAATGATGTCCTCGATGTGCGCTAATCCGTAGCGGCAGGACGCCTGGAGCGCGGCTCCGTGCGGCTCGGCGATGGCTTCCGCGCGGCCTGCCCAGACGGCAAACACCATGGGCAGACCAGTGAGGTTGGTCCACTGTTCACCGAGGTCCAGCGTTTCAAACGGCAGCGTGGCAGGATCGACCCGCAGCGCGGCGTCACCAATTAGGAGCGCCGCGTCAGCCGCGCCCAGCATGGCTGCCAGATCGGGCGGATGCGAGATCACTTGCGGCTCGACGCCATATTTTTCGGCTAGGATAATCCGCGAGAGCATCACTGAGGTGCGCGATCCGGAATCCGTCGCCAGCTTGCGGATTTTGCCGAACGGGACCTTGGAGACCAGCAAAATGCTGCGCACCGGGCCATAGGAGGCGATGCCGGTTTCGCGGAAATAGGGGAGCTTCTGGCGCGCCATCTCGATCACAGGAACGATGCCGATGTCAGCCTCGCCCGAGGCGAGCTGGTCGGCGCATACGGAGGGCAGGGCAAAGCTCAGGTCAAAGGCGCCTGTTTGAGCCGGATCTTTGAGCAGCCCCCAGACCAGCGGTACAGTGTTGAGATAGCTCACCGCGCACACACGGGGACGGCTGGATTGGAAAGGCACGGGAGTCAAACTGCTATTTTACCGCAAGACACTACTGAAGCACGATGCTATCGCCGAGTGGGTAGTGGGCTACTTTGAATTTCTAGGACCCACGCAACAACGTCACCGTCAAAAGAATCGCAAACAAAAAACCCACGATGGCACCTAACATACCTATGACGATGGCGATTCCCAGCCCGTCATTCTTGCGTAAGCCGAGAAGGAATCCGATACCGAAACCGAATGGCGTGAGCAGAATCACTGCGGGGATCACCGAACTATGGTACCGCCACCTTACGCCGCTCTTTCTAACCCCCGTTCGTCGGCTTCCACCAGGGCGAAATTTCAAAGTAGCCCACTACCGCCGAGTGAAAGCTTGTGCCTGTCCCTACCTGTGATGATCCATGTAATAGCCTGCAGTCGAGAGCACCAGATGCACTCTCGCGGGGCCTTGGCCCGCGGGAACCGTGACGGGCTCGGCGTGAGCGACTTTTTTTAGGTCATCTCCCCCCATGAACTGCGTCTGGAAAACGTACTCGGTGTTCTCTACACCTTCGAACGTAGCTAGGCCCACCTGATCTGTTGGAAGTTTCGCGCCCGTCGGACTACCGCCGGTATTTGAGGACCGAATCCACTGGTTCGGTACAGGCGAGCCATCCGGCCAAGTAACCATGATCGTGATTGACCTTCTCCTAAGCGGCCCCTCGACCAGGATATTGAGGTCTTGCGGGGGCGCCTCGTTTGGCACCTCAACCAAAGTGGCCCATTCATGATCGGGCACGCCCGGATAGAAGGTGGGCGGGAAGGGGTACTCCGGCGTGGGCGACTGGGTCAGATTCACCCCCACTCTGTAGAACTTGCCATTAGCTGGCACCCGAATTCTGAAGTTGCCGTCCATGTCGGTGACGCCGGACCGCCACAGGCACTCGGGCCTCCCCGATCTGTCGGTCAACTCCGCTATCACCTTGACGCCGTTTAAGGGTTGTCCACCGATGCGGTATCGGACAGTGCCGCCGATGTCGCGTTCTGCCGGAGGGCGTGTGAACCACACACCGCAGTCTCCAGGGAGAACGCGCGTCGCCATCAGGAGCAAGAACACCCACGCTCTAGGCATGCTGTTCATATCGCGCCAAACTATGTTCGCAATTGCGCTGCTTGATCCTACCAATAAACTACTGCAGAACGACGCTATCGCCGCGCGATGCTTGCACGGTTTCAATTCCGTAGGTTTTCTGGATCAACTGCGCCAAAGCAGCGCCTTGGGACAGCTCGCCGTGGACCAGGAAGACCTTCTTCAGGCCTTTGGCGATGGGGCGCATCCATTCAATCAGCTCTTTCTGATCGGCGTGGCCGCTGAGTTCGTTAAGCGAGCACACCTCGGCGCGCAAACGCATGGGCTCGCCGAAGATGGGCACTTCGGATTGCTTTTCCACAATCTTCCGGCCCAGCGTGTATTCAGCCTGAAAGCCGGTTATGAGGACGGTGTTGCGCGGGTCTTCGATGTTATTGCGCAGGTGGTGCAGAATGCGGCCTCCTTCGCACATGCCGGAGGCGGAGATGATGACGCAGGGGCCGCGCAGATCGTTGAGCTTCTTGGATTCGGCGACGTCGCGAATGTAGGTCAGGCGGTGGAAACCGAACGGATCGTCACCTTCGTCGATGTGCAGGCGGATATCCTTGTCGTAGCACTCGGGGTGGTTGCGAAAGACCTCGGTTACATTCACGGCGAGCGGGCTGTCGACAAACATAGGGATCGAGGGCAACCGCTTGGCGTGGATGAGTTGATGCAGCAGCAAGACCAACTGCTGGGTGCGGCCCACCGCGAACGCGGGTACGATGATTTTGCCGCCGCGCGCCGCTGTGCGGCTCACCACGTCCGCGAGCGTATCGGCTGCATGGCCTAACGGCTTGTGAAGGCGGTCGCCGTAGGTGCTTTCGAGGATCAGATAGTCGACCGGGTCGAGACTTTGCGGATCGCGTATGATCGGCAGCCCGGGCCGGCCCACGTCGCCCGAGAAGCCTAGCCGCACGCCATCGGCCTCCACAATCATGGATGTGGAGCCCAGGATGTGTCCCGCATCGTAGGTGGTGTAGAAAAGGCCCTCGGCAATCTGTTTCTTTTCGCCCAGAGGAACGGCGCGGAACTGCTGAAAACTTCGCTCGGCGTCTTCGCGGGTGTACAGCGGCGCCACCGGCCGGTCGTCGCGGCCGATCGCTTTGCGATGCTCGCGGCGGCGGTTTACGAACTCCGCGTCCTTCTCCTGCAAGTAGGCCGAGTCGGCTAGCATTGCCAGGCACAGGTCAACAGTGGCGGGAGTGCTGTAAATTGGCCCTTTGAAGCCCTGCTTGATCAAGCCGGGTAAATTGCCGCTGTGGTCGATGTGCGCATGCGAGAGGATGACGGCGTCGATCGCGGATGCCGGAAACGGAAACTGGCTGTTGCGCGCGAACGCCTCCCGGCGATGTCCTTGATACAGACCACAGTCGAGCAAATACTGC
>Ga0207674_10005509_pt1 | contig 15030 bp, 10 predicted proteins | sample KBSCornC72_FD_184303 | JGI IMG/M metagenome (GOLD analysis project Ga0207674, IMG submission 184303) | Corn rhizosphere microbial communities from Kellogg Biological Station, Michigan, USA - KBS Corn C7-2 (SPAdes) (version 2) | ecosystem: Host-associated > Plants > Roots > Rhizosphere > Soil ... | reverse complement strand
CTCTCACGTGCTCGCAGCGCTCGTCGATTCCGGCGCAGAGTTGATCCTCGCCGGGCACATCCACCAGGGCGCGGTCAGCGAGCGGCACGAGTTCGAGGTCATCACCGGCGACGTGCGCGGTGTCGTCGTCTCTGTCGCACCGGGCCTGGGGCAGCCACGGCCCGATCGCCGGGGCGAGGCCCGCGGCCTGCACGTCTACGAATGCGACCAGCGGACGATCCGGGTCGAGACCTATGTCTGGCGAGAAGACGAATGGGGGCTCACGGCCGTGCGAACGTTCGCTCGCGGCCGCGAGCCCCTCGCTGTCGAGAACTAACCGAAGGCGCTGCTGCTGCGGCGGCTGACCACGAGCCGGTAGATCAAGAGCAGGATGATCGCCCCGATGATCGCCGTCAGCCAGGTGCTGATGTCGAAGAACTCATCGAGCGGGTGCGCGCCGAAGAGCGCGGCGGCGAGAAAGCCGCCGATGAGCGCTCCGGCAATGCCGATGAGCGTCGTGATGATGATTCCACCGGGATCTTCGCCGGGAAGGATCGCCTTCGCGATCAAGCCCGCGAGGAGCCCGAGGATGATGAACGCGATGATTCCCACGTCGTTCCTCCTGTTTTTCGGTGAGGGTGGGAATGCCCGTTCTCTCGGCGGGCAAAACCGCCCGGACGAGAAGAGCCCTGGGCTGCTCAGGCGGCCTCGGCTGGAACCGGAGCCTCCCGACGGCTCCCACGCAAGGCCACGAACGCGAAGGGCAGCGACGCGAGGAACTGCCCGAACGCAACGAACAGCAGCACGTGCCGAGGCCCCCACGCCACGAGCAGCGGCCCCACGACGAGCAGCCCGATCGGGCCGGCGAGCATCGCCATCGTGATCACCCCGGTCATCACCTTCGGCCGCAGCGCTTCGGGGGTCCGGGTCGTCAGCACACCGATCAGCGGCGCGTTCACGAGCGGCCCGAAGATCGCCCCGGTGAAGAGCACGGCGATCACCGCCGCAGCCGGGAGCGGCAGGCCGAGGAGCGGGATCGGGACCGTGAGCGCGACGAGCGAAACCGCGCCGAGCCGGATCGGGTCGAACTTCGGAACGAGCTTGATCGCGAGGATCGCCCCGACGAGCGAGCCCGCTCCGAAGGCCGCGAAGAAGAGACCGGCAATCGCGGAGCTCTCGTCGTACTCGTCGAAGGCCAGCACCGGAAGCGACGCTGCCAGCATCTGCCCGAACATGTTCAGGAAGAGCGCCGTGATCGCCAGGATCCGCAGCAGCGGATCGCGGAGCAGGTAGCGGATCCCGGCCAGGAGCCCGTGCGAGTCTTCGCTCTCGCCGACCGGCGGCTTGCGCGGCACGAACCCGACGAGGATCAGAAATGAGATGAAGTAGGACGCCGCGTCGACGTAGAGCACGTTCGACGCGCCGATGACCGCGATCAGGACGCCCGCCATGGACGGGCCCAGGAGCGATGTCGCGCGCTGCGTGCCCTCGACGATCGCGTTCGCCTGCCCGACGGTGCGCTCGTCGTCGCCGACGAGCTCCGGCAGGATCAGCCGCTGCGCCGAGAAGTACGGCGCGATGAAGCAGCCGACCGCGAACACGCAGGCGAGGAGCAGTGGGAATGAGAGCAGCCCGGCCTGGTGCAGGAGCGGGATCGCGAGCATCAGCGGCGCACGGCCCGCGTCGCCGAGCACCATCGTCGTACGCGCCCCGAGCCTCGCGACGAGCGCGCCACTGGGGATCCCGAACAGCGCGATCGGCAGGATCTCGACCGCGAGGACGATGCTCATCTTCGCCGCCGACCCGGTCGTGACGAGCACGAACCAGGGCAGCGCGAGGAACGTCATCTGCGAGCCGAGCGAGGAGATCGCCTCCGCGCTCAGCAGCGCGACGAGCGGGCGACTCCGCAGAACCGACCGCTCCTTGGACATCTACGCGGGCGCCTCCGTGGCCGCCTGGAGCTCGCGGCGCAGGTCCTTGATCTCGTCCCGGAGCTTGGCCGCGTACTCGAAGCGCAGTTCCTCGGCCGCGGCGAACATCTCCTCCTCGAGCGTGACTGCGAGCTTTTCGATCTCCTCCATGCTCATGCCCTCGACCTGACGCGAGCCGCGGCGGCGCCTGCTCGGGACGTGCGGCGCCTCGAGTGAGAGGAACTCGGCGATGTCGGACACGCCCTTCTGGATCGAGGCCGGCGTGATCCCGTGCTCCTCGTTGTACGCGAGCTGCACGGCGCGGCGGCGGTCGGTTTCCTCGAGCGCGCCCTTGATCGCCTCGGTCATCTTGTCCGCGTACATCAGGACCTTGCCGTTCGTGTTCCGCGCGGCACGGCCGATCGTCTGGATGAGCGCGGTCTTCCCGCGCAGGAAGCCCTCCTTGTCCGCGTCGAGGATCGCGACGAGCGACACCTCGGGCAGGTCGAGCCCCTCGCGGAGCAGGTTGACGCCGACGAGGACGTCGTACTCGCCCAGCCTGAGCTCGCGGATGATCTGGATCCGGTCGAGCGTGTCGACCTCGGAGTGCAGGTAGCGCGCCTTGACGCCCGACTCGAGCAGGTAGTCGGTCAGGTCCTCGGCCATCTTCTTCGTCAGCGTCGTGACGAGCGTGCGCTCGCCGACCTCTTCACGGCGCCGGATCTCGTTCAGCAGGTCGTCGATCTGGTTCTTCGTGGCGCGCAGCTCGACCTCGGGGTCGACGATCCCGGTCGGGCGCACGAGCTGCTCGGCGATGCGGGTCGAATGGCGCAGCTCGAACGGCCCCGGCGTCGCGGACACGAACACCATCTGGTCGACCTTGTCGAGGAACTCGTCGAAGCGCAGCGGCCGGTTGTCGAGGGCCGACGGAAGCCGGAACCCGAAGTCGACGAGCGTCTGCTTGCGCGAGCGGTCGCCCTCGTACATGCCACCGAGCTGCGGCACCGTCTGGTGCGACTCGTCGATGAAGACGACCATGTCCTCCGGGAAGTAGTCGAGCAGCGTGAACGGGTGCGACCCCGGGGGACGGCCTTCCAGGATGCGTGAGTAGTTCTCGATCCCGTTGCAGAACCCGAGCTCCTTCAGCATCTCGAGGTCGTACTCGGTGCGCTGCCGGAGCCGGTGCGCCTCGAGCATCTTGCCCTCCGACTCGAGCTCCTTGACGCGCTCGCTCAGCTCGTGACGGATCTCGTCGACGGCGCGCTCGATCGTCGGCCTCGAGGTCACGTACTCGGTCGCCGGCCAGATCGCGACGTTGTCCAGCTTCGCGAGCACCTCGCCCGTGAGCGGGTCGAAGTGCGTGATCTGCTCGACCTCGTCGCCGAAGAACGAGACGCGGTAGGCACTCTCCTGGTTGGCGGGCTGCACCTCGACGACGTCGCCGCGCACGCGGAAGCGCCCCCGGCCGAGCACCGCGTCGTTGCGGACGTACTGACTGTCGATCAGCTTGCGCAGGACGAGGTCGCGGTCGTGCTCCTCCCCCACATCGAGGATCAGGACGCGCTCGCGCCACTCCTCAGGCGAGCCGAGGCCGTAGATGCAGGAGACCGAGGCCACGACGACGACGTCACGCCGCGTGAAGAGCGAGGACGTGGCCGCGAGCCTGAGGCGCGCGATGTCGTCGTTCTGGGACGAGTCCTTCTCGATGTAGAGGTCGGCCTGCGGGACGTACGCCTCGGGCTGGTAGTAGTCGTAGTAGGAGACGAAGTACTCGACCGCGTTCGTCGGGAAGAACTCGCGGAACTCGTTGCAGAGCTGCGCGGCGAGCGTCTTGTTGTGGGCGATGACGAGCGCGGGCCGCTGGGTCTGCTCGATGATCCAGGCCATCGTCGCGGTCTTGCCCGTACCGGTGGCGCCGAGCATGGTCTGGAACCGCTCGCCCGCATTGATGCCTTCGGAGAGCTCTGCGATCGCCTGCGGCTGGTCCCCGGTGGGGCGATACGCGTCGGATGTCTGGAGAGCCGTGGCCACGAAGGAAGGCTAGCGACGGCCTCCGTTCACGCTCGCACGGCGCCGATCGGCGAGCGCCAGGAGCCCGGGCAGCGAGGCACAGACGTCGCACGTGTACGTCCGGACCGTCCCGTCCTCGCCGGCCGTCAAGACGGTGAAGCCGCCTCGGACGAACCCGGCTGCGGTCAAGGGGCCGGCATGGCCCCGCAGCCGCGAGAGCAGTCGACCCGTTCGCACCTCCCAGAGGCCAGCCGTTCCCGGCCCGGCCGTGACGATCCACCGCCCGTCGGAGCTGAACGCTGCGTCCTGGACGATCTCTCCGTGCCCTCGCAAGAGCACGCGCATGTGGCCCGTGCGAGCGTCCCAGACGCGCGCGTCGTGGTCGGCGCTCGCCGTCACGACGAGCGTGCCGTCAGGGCTGAACCGCGCCGAAGTCAGCCGGTTGCGATGCCCGACGAGGCCGTGCTCGAGTCGACCGGTCGCGACGCTCCAGATGCGCCCCTTGCCGTCGGCGCCGGCCGTCACCAAGTGGTCGCCGTCGGGGCTGAACGACAGATCGACGGTCCCCCGGCTCGAGCCAAGCGTGCGCACTCGAGTGCCGTCGGCGACCCGCCAGAGCACAACGCCCTCGGCGCCGGCCGTCGCGAGGGTCCGGCCGTCCGGGCTGAACGCGACCGCCTCGGCCGGTTTCCGCGTCCGAACGACCATCCTCGGCACGCCGTCCGCAGTCCAGACACGAACGGCGCCGTTCGCCGACGCCGTCGCGACGAGGCTTCCGTCCGCGCTGACGCTCGCATCACGGACACCGCGTGCCGGAAGCGCACGTAGAGACCTGCTCCCTTGCCAGATGCGCGCGATCCCGTGGGCATCGGTCGTCACGAACCGCCGGCCGTCCGGGAAGACGGCGAGACCGGTGAACGGCGCCTGCTGTCGAGCGACGACGCGCAGTTCGGCCGCGGTGCCCGAATCCCAGATGCGAGCCGTTCCGTCTTCGCCGTAGGTGAGAACCCGGCGCCCCGTGCGGCTGAACGACGCGCCAAGGACGTCGTCGTCGTGGCCGGCGAGAACGGCAACCGGGGTTCCTCGATCGGTCTTCCAGACGCGCGCCGTGCCGTCGCGGCTCGACGTGACGAAGAAGAGGCCGCTCGGGCTGAAGGCAATGCTGTGCAGCTGGTCCGTGTGACCCGTGGCGATGGCGGTCAGCGCCCCCCGTCGGGTGGCGACGTTCCAGATGCGCGCCGTACCGTCCGCGCTCGCGGTCCCGACGAACTGACCCTGCGGGCTGACCGCCACGTCCACGACTCGCCCGTAGTGCCCGCTCAGCTTGTACGCGGGCCTGCCTCGGCGAAGGTCCCACGTCTGGGCGGTCCAGTCCGCGCTGCCGGTGACGAGCATCTCCTTCCGCGGGCCGAAAGCGGCGCTCAGTACCTGGCTCGCGTGTGGTAGCTGGAAGATGAGAATCCCACTCGGCAGGCTGTACACGCGCGCGTAACGGTCGGCCCCGACGACAGCGAGATACTGGCCGTCGTTGCTGATCACGGCGTGCGCAGGGGCAGGCGTGGCGATCGCGCGGTGCGCTCGGTCGGGGCCGAGGCTCCAGATGTGGGTCGTCCCGGCTGCGGTCGTCGTGACGAGGAGTCGCCGGTCACGCGAAAACACGAGGTCGACGACAGGAGAGTCGTGCCGGAGCGTGCGGATGAGCTTTCCTTGGCGGCTCCAGAGCTTGACAGTCCGGTCTCGGCTCGCCGTCGCGACGATCCTTCCGTCCGGACTGAAGGCGGCGTCCGTCACGGCGCCACGGTGCCGCAGCACGGCCACCTGGCGCTCGCCCAGAGTGGAGAAGATACGCGCCGTGCCGTCGCCGTCGGCCGTGACGACGAGCGTCGAGCTCGGATCGAAGGCCGCCGCGTTCACCCGCCCGTTGCCGGCTTCGAAGATCGCGCGCGCCCGGGAGGCCGCGAGTGCGTCGCGAAGCGTCCTCTCCGCCTCGGTGGTCGGCTCGAGTCGGGCCGCCTGGGCGGCGAGCGCGATGCTCTGCAGTGGATCCCGACCGAGCAGGGCCGCTGAACGGGCCACCAGCCCCGACGAGCGGGCCACGCGTTCGCGAGCCTGCGCCCTCTGTGCCGAGCGCCGGGCGTCACGTCGCTGGGACAGTGCGTAGATCGCGACTGCGGTCATCGCCGCCAGCGCGAGCAGCGCCGCGACGGCCACGATCGCCAGGCGGCGATGGCGACGTTCGGCAATCCTGCGCTCGCGATCGAGCTCCTGCTCGCGACGCCAGGCGAGCACGGCCTCTCCGAGGACGTCGTGGAAGATCTCATACCGGGCGCCGTTATCTCCGGCGCCGTCGACCGTTCGAACGATCCGTTCTCGGCCGAGCGTCGAGAGCACGGGCAAGACCTGCAGCTCGTCGACCGACGCGTAGTCGGCGAGATCTCCGGCGCTGTGGGCGATCTTGGCCCCGGACGGTGTCACGAGGTGGCGAAAGATGTTCGCCGCGAGGTCCTTTTCCTGAGTCGTGAGCTCCGCGACCGCGCGGCGGAGGTTGGCCTGCACGATCGCCTCGGCGCCGCCGAGCCGTACGAGCGTCTCGGCCCGGAGGGTGCCCGAGCCGGCCGTCCGCTCTTCGGTCCAGATCCGTTCGAGAACGAGCTGGAGATAGGCCGCCTCGATGCGATCGCCGCCCGGCTCAGTCGCGGCCCCGACTCCTGCGCCGGCCAGGTCGACTCTGCCTGCTGCCGTCTGCTCGAGGACGGCGTCGATCAGGGCCGGCTCGATCTCGACGGACTCGCCGGTGAGCTCGTTGTAGCGCTCGACGGGCTTCGTGATCGCGTCGCGAGCCGAGCGCCGGTCAAGGTGATCGAGTCGGAGGTAGTTGCCGAACAGGCTGGGGATCTGCCCCTTGAAGCGATCGAGCTTCGCCAGCGCATCGTCTCGCAGGGAAAGCAGGACCCTCACCCGAAGCCGCGAGCGCGTCACGAGCTCGGGCAGATCGGTGGCGAAGCCAGGTCCGGACCGGTGGTAGAGGAAGTACTCCTCCGCCTGGTCGAGCACCAGCAGGAGATCACAGGCCAGCGCGTCGGTCCAGCGTCCCAGCGTGTCCACCAGCGACTCGCCGTCGCGCTCGTCGAGCAGAGCCGACCCGAACTGCGACGCGAGCTCCTCGCGAACCGCCGTGAGCAGGCTCTGCATCGGGTCGTCGTCGCGCCACGCGGCGAACACGACGACGACGAACTCCGGGTGACCCCTCTGCTCGACGTTGCGACGCGCGCGCTCCCGCAGCTGGTGCGCGACCCCGGCCCGCAGCACCGAGGTCTTGCCCACTCCGCTCGGCCCGTACAGCACCGTCAGTCGCGCGGCGAGGACGTTCTCTTCGATGATCGCGCTCTCGCGCCCGCGCCCGAAGAAGAGCAGCGCGTCCAGATCCGAGTCCTCGAACGGGACGAGGCCCTTGTACGGGCTGTCGAGCTTCACACCGGTGCCGCTTCCGAGAGCCGCCGCTCGAGGTCGACGACGAAGTCCTCGAGCGGCACGTCGTAGAGGTCGACCCCGCGCCGCCGCCAGAACTCGTGGTGGATCGGCTGCGCACCCGGCAGCACTGCCCAGGAGCGGTAGCTGATCGGCTCCTCGCCGAAGACCCGCTGCAGGAACACGCGCAGGCTCCATTCGACGACCGGGTATGCGACGAAGAGCAAGTGGCTGCGACGGAGCTTCGCGGCCAGCGTCACGGGCACGACGCTCGCGAGGTCGCTCTGGGCGAGATAGCCGATGTAGTCGTCCTCGCTGACGACGAAGCTCTCGTGGCCCCGATCTGGTCGCGGGTCGACTCCGCCGTGGATCTTGAGGATCACGGGTCGCTCGCCGAGGGAGAGCTCGGCGTAGCTGTTTGGCACCGCGACGACAGTCTCCGACCCGTCGGGAGCCCGGTGCAGGAACTTGCCGCGGTCGGCGCCGGTCGCGATGAAGCAGACGACGTCGGCTTCCTCACCCTGCTCTGCAAATGCTCGTTCGAGAGCGTCTCCGTAGCTAGTCGTCACGAGCAGCGGGTACTCGACGCCGCGAGCACGACCGACTTCGGGCACGCCGGCGAGGAACCGCTCGATGGGCCCAGGCCCGTCCTGCTCGGCCGAGAGCTCGTGGAGCTGGTCGTACAGAGGGCCGACGCCTTGCGTCACGGCGACGTACTGCGAGACGCGCGTCAGGTCACCGCGATACTCCTCCGGGCAGTCGAACGCCTCGGCGAGCCGCTGCGCGAGCGCGTGTCCGTTCTCGTGCGCGGGCCCGGGACCGAGGACGACCACGAGCCGCCCGGAGAGCAGCGCGCGGGCGACCTCGCCCAACCGGTCCACGCCCAGTTCGGGCACGGCCTGTGGCTGAAGGGCCGACTCCTGGCGCAGGATCGACGCGTGGAGCTCTTGGAGGGCCCGCGTCGGCTCGATCCCGAGCTCGTCCACGAGCGTCCGGCGAGCGTCCTGGTAGGCCTGGAGCGCCTCCGCCTGGCGGCCCGAGCGGTAGAGAGCGAGCATCAGCTGGCCGCGCGGGCGTTCCCGGACCGGGTTGTCGCGGACGAGCGCCTCGAGCTCGGCTACGAGCTCCGACGACAGGCCGGAGTCGAGATCGGTCTGGATCCGGTCCTCGACCGCCGTCAGCCGCAGTTCTTCGAGACGGGCGATCTCGGTCTCTGCGAAGGGCTCGAACGCGAACTCCGCGAGCGGGGAGCCCCGCCACAGCTCCAGCGCCTGCTCGAGCTTCTTCGCAGCGTCGGCGGGCTCGAGCGAGCGAGCCTCGCGGACGAGACGCTCGAACTCGTTGATGTCGACCCGGGCCGGGTCGACCTGAAGCACGTAACCCGGTGACTTCGTGACCACGGCGTTCACGCCGAGCGCCTTCCGAAGCTGGGAGATGAAGTTCTGGAGAGACGTGACTGCCGTCTTCGGCGGCTCCTCGCCCCAGAGCAGGTCGACGAGGCTGTCGATCGAGACGACGTGGCCGGCGTTCATGCACAGGATCGCGAGCACCGCGCGCTGTTTCTGGCCCCCGAGCTCGACCTGTTGGCCGTCGCGCTCGACCTCGAACGTCCCGAGCAGTCGAAAGCTCAGATCCTCCACTGACATCGGCGCCTCAGCTCCTTCTCGACGCGAACTAGCGTGACACCGAAGCGCCCGTAAATCCAGGCTGTGACCGCTCTCCCAGGCGCCTCAGACGCAGGTTCGACCGGCTCGACGGTCACCTGAGCTCCACGTATTGGCCCGGCCTCCTCGCCGTGAACAGCCGCCGTTAGGCAGCCGTTTGCGCGCCGTGATCGGCCGGTTTGGGCCCCGCTCGACGGTGGGGCCATGGAGACCAAGACAGCACATATCAGCAGGCGTTGCAGGCCTTTCATCGCCTCCGCCGTCATCGCTTCAGCCCTGCTCTGCTCGATCAGCGCCCGCACTCAGGCCGCTTCCGGCACGAGCTCGGCAGGAGCGAGCTTCTCTCAGAACCGCACGGTCGCTCACCGCCATTCGCTGCGCCCCTCGTATGGCTGGCCCGTCAAGCCCTTCGATCGGCAGCACCCGGTCCGGGCGTACCTGAACGACCCGCGCAACGGGCACGGTGACGCGAAGAGCTTCCATTTCGGGATCGACGTCTCGGCGCCCACGGGCACCGCCGTCTACGCGGTCGAGGAAGGCCAGGCCTTCATCACCAAGGGCCGCATGGCGGTCGCAGTCCGTGGGGCGAGCCGCACCTTCGGCTACTGGCACGTCAAGCCCGTCGTTCGCAACCACCAGTTCGTCCGTCTCCACCAGCTGCTCGGATACATCGTCGACGAGGGCAGCGGAAAGCACGTCCACTTCGCGGAGCGCGACCAGCACGGCCGCTACCTGAATCCCCTCCGCCAGGGCGGCATCGGCCCGTACGTCGACCGGACGCCGCCGCGTGTGGCCTCGATCGAGTTCCTCCGCAACGGACACGAGCTCGATGCCCATGCGCTCACGGGACGAGTCGACGTCGTCGCCGAGATCTACGACACGACGCCGATGCTCGTGCCCGCTCCCTGGACGAACATGCCCGTCACGCCGGCGATGGTCGGCTGGAGCCTCTCGCACGGCGGGCGGCACATCCGCAGCGAGCGCACGATCATCGACTCGGATCACATGCTGCCGGCGAAGCTCTACGACGCGATCTACGCGCGGGGCACGGCGCAGAACTGGGTCGGAGCCCCCGGTCACTATCGCTTCTACATCGCCCGCGGGCTGGAGGCGTCGCGGCTTCCCGCCGGCATCAGCCGGCTCCGGATCGACGCAGCCGACACGCGGGGCAACAGGACCCTCGCGCAGGTCGAGATCGCACCGGCGGCGTAACCAAACCGGATCTGTGCGGGTGGGGGCCGCCTTCGCGGGCGGCCTCACCGCCGTCGGAGCGACACGAGGCCGTAGACGCCCTCGCTGCCCACGAGATAGACGCGCTCTTGGTCGGCGACGACCGGCGAATACTGGCCGTCAGGAAACTGCCAAACCGGCTTCCCGGTACGCGCATTGAGGGCGTACGTGCGATACGGCCCGTTTTCCACGTGGCGCTGATGGCTGTTCGTGAACTTCCCGAACGTCGAGTAGTAGACGAGCCCGGCCATGACCGTCGGTGCTCCCGAGATGCCGCCGGTCGCGTCGTGCCGCCAGCGCAGGTCCCCGGTCCCCGCGTCGAAGGCCGAGAAGTACCCGTCCCACGTCCCGACGTAGATCTTCTCGTCCCACGCCGCCGCGGCGGTATAGATGTAGGTGCCGGCGCGCTGCGCCCACAGAAGCCGCCCGGACCTCGCCCCGAACGCGTAGAGCGTTCCGTCGGCATTGCCGACGTAGACGCGCCCGTAGGCAACGGTCGGCGTTGCGTAGAAGTACTCGCGCCGCCCGAACCTCGAGAACGATGCCGCCGCCCAGTGCAGCCTTCCGCTGAGCGCGTCCAGCGCGAGGACGTGGCCGTCGTCGGTCCCGGCGAACACGGTCCCGGAGTCGTAGGCCGGCGAGCTGGTGATCGAAGCGCTCGCGTCGTACGTCCAGCGAACCTTGCCGGTACGGGCGTTCAGCGCGTAGAACGTCCCGTCCCAGGAACCGAAGTAGAGGAGCTTCCCGACGAGGAGCGGCGAGGTCTCGACCGCGGCGGCGTCGTGTCGCCAGAGCTCCCGCCCGGTGGCGGCGTCCCACGCGACGACGAACCCGCGCGCACCGGGCGTGTGACGCGCGCACGGAAGGGCCAGAGAGAAGGATTGGTAGACGACACGGTGCCCGAGCATCGGAGAGGCGGGCGAGCAGTGGTCGATGTGCTTTCTCCAGACGACTCGGCCCGTTGCCGCATCGAGGGCATAGAAGTCCCCCTTGAACGAACTGACGTAGATGCGGCCATAGGCGACCGACGGCGGGAACTCGACCACGCTCCGGGTGTCGAACCGCCACACCTGTCGGAAGGGAGGCCGGTGCCGAAACGGCGAGAAGTGCGTCCGTTGCGGGTCGCGGCCGTAGGTCGGCCAGGGCTCGTCGCGACGGGTGGCTTGCACGTGCAACCGTGGCGAGAACTCGACGGTCGGCGAGCCGCGGAGATCACGAGGGCGCGTCTCGTGCCACGCCCAAGCCCCCACTCCCGCGCCGGCCGCGAGCGCAAGGAGCCCGAGGGCGAGGACGACTCCACGTAGACGTCGCGCGCGCCCTCGAAGAAGCGCCCAGAGCGCGAGCAAAGCCGCACCGACCGCGAGCAGCAACACGGCTGCGCTCTCGACGGCTCGTTCGAGTGTGACCGCGATTCGCCAGCGTAGCGGCCGCGGTTAGCCACCCGTTGGTCGCCCGTGATCGCCTCGTTTGAGCGCCGGCGGACGGTGGGGCCATGTTCACACACACCCCACACTCAGGCTCAAGCGGCGCGCTGCGCCGCACACTTCAAATCGCTCTTCTGGCCATCGCTCTGCCCGTGGCCATCGGAACGAGCACGACTCACACGGTCGCCGGTTTCAGCATCGACGGCGCCGATGCTCAGCTCGAGCCCTCGAAGAGGCCCGTGATCGAGGCGGCGTTCCCGCGCGAGAGCTACCGGCCGGGGACGGGCGCGCGGCTGGTCATCTTTTCGAAGCAGGCACGGCACGTGTCGATGCAGATCTTCCGCGCGGGCACGGAACATCAAGACATGAAGCCGCGTGACGAGATGTACGGGACTGCAGTCACGAACGCCAGGTATCTCGGCACGGTGCGAAAGGGCCGTGCGATCGCCGTTTCGATCCCGGACTCTCCGAGTGGACTGTACTTCGCCAAGCTCACGGGCTCTGGAAATCGGGTTGGCTACGCGCCCTTCGTTCTTCGACCACGCCGCCTCGGTGAGAGCCCCGTCGCGGTCGTCCTGCCGACGCTCGCGTGGCAGGCGTACAACTTCCACGACGACAACGGCGACGGGCAACCGGACACCTGGTACGCGAGCGCAAAGGTGAAATCCGTCCTCCTGGGCCGGCCTTTCGACCAGCGAGGAGTGCCGCCGAACTACAAGTACTACGAGCAGCCGTTCCTGCGCTGGCTGATCGCGAAGAACAAGGATGTCGACTACCTAGCCCAGTCGGACGTGGCCGCTGCGAACGGCCGCAAGCTCGCCGCTTCCTACAACCTGCTCATCTTCTCCGGGCATCACGAGTACGTGACCGACCGAGAGTACGACGCGGTCGTCGGCTTCCGCAATCGCGGTGGAAACCTGATGTTCCTGTCCGCGAACAACTTCTTCTGGCGGACGGTCATCAGCCACAACCGCATGACCCGGGTCGCCAAGTGGCGCGATGTCGGGCATCCCGAAGCCGCTCTGATCGGAGTCCAGTACATCGGCAACGACGACGGCACTCATCGGGGCGCATACCGCGTTCGGAACACGCGCAGCACACCCTGGCTGTTCGCGGGAACGAATCTGGCGAAGGGCTCCTCCTTCTCGAACTTCGGTATCGAGATCGACAAGACGGCTCCGAGCTCGCCACGAGGCACACGCGTCCTCGCCGAGCTTCCGAACCTGCTCGGGCCGGGGAGAACGGGCCAGATGACCTACTACGAGAAGGGAGGGGCGAAGGTCTTCGCCGTCGGTGCCTTCACCCTCGCCGAGGACGTCTGGCAGACCCCCGTCGATGTGATGATCGAGAACCTCTGGACTCGCCTCTCGAAGCCTTGATTCGACATTTCGCTCACAGTCCGGCGCGGCTCCGAACCGCGCCGGACGTGTCGAGACGCCTGTCACGGGGTAGGACGTCGGCGTGGCGACCTCGGCACCGCCCTACGCCAGCTATGCGGCGATCATGGCCACCTTCGCCGGTGGCCTCGCCGCTGCGGGTTCCCTCGCCCGCCTGCTCCGCCGTGACCCTCAGTGCCATACCGCACTCGACTTCTTCGTGCTCGGCGCCGCCTCGTTCAAGGCCGCCCGAACGCTCTCGCACGACGAGGTGACGAGCTTCATCCGCGAGCCGTTCGTCCGCGGACAGGCGCACAGCGGAGAGGACGAGGAGCCGATCGAGGGCGGCATGGAGCAGGCGATCGGCGAGCTCGTGACGTGCTCGCGCTGCGCGGGCACGTGGGTGGCAGCGGGGCTGGCCGCAACTCAGATCATCGCCCCGCGCTTCGGCCGCCTGCTGACCTGGTCACTCGGCTCGGCCGCGATCAACGACTTCTTGCAAGCCGGTTTCACAGCGCTCAGCGGGAAGGCGAACCAGCTGCAAGAGCAGTGACGGCTTCTCGGGGCCGCACCCAGATGCACGCGAGCGCGGCCAGCCCCATCATCAGCGTCTGAATCACAGCGAACGCGACCATCACCGGCTCGGTGCCGAACGCGTCGAGCACCGGCCCGGCGACGAAGATCCCGATCGGCTGCAGGATCGTCCAGGTCAGCATCATCGTCGGGAGGACGACCGGCCGGAGAGCCGCCGGAACGCGGAGCGTCATCGTCGCGTGGAGCGGCGGGTTGACGATCCCGTTCGCGATCCCCGAGACGGCCAGCGCTGCGCAGTACGCGGCGGCCGGGAGCTGGATCGTCAGCAGCCAGAGCGGCAGCGCCTGACCGAGGATGAACGTCGCAATCAGCTGCGTCCCCTCGATCCGGCGTGCGACCCGGAACGAGATCAGGTTGCCGAGCAGTGCTCCGATCCCAAACGACGCGAACAGCCAGCCGACGACGCGAGGATTCGACTCGAAGCGCGCAACCACGAGCACCGGCACGGCGATGAAGAACGCCGTCCACGCCGCATCGCCGATCGCCAGCGCCGGGCCCCAGATGCGAAGGAGCGGCTCGCGGATCAGGAACCGCACCGCGACCTTCACCGAGCGCCCCTCTTCCGGTGCCTCGACCGGCGGCCGGCTCGGGACGAGCAAGGCGACGAGCAGGAACGAAACGACGTAGCTCGCGGCGTCGACCAGGAGCACGGCGGGAGCGCCGATGAACCCGATGAGCACGCCCGCGACGACCGGGCCGATCAGCAGGGAGGCGCGGGTCGCCATCTGGGTCAGGGCGTTCGCCTCGGTCACGAGCTCCTCGCTCTCGCCGAACAGCTCGGGCAGGATCATCTTGTGCGCCGCGAACGACGGCGCCGTCAGCGCGCCGATCGCGAAGGCGATCGCGAGCAGCATCCCGAGCGAGAGCCCGCCGCTCCAGTGCAGGATCGGCACCAGCGCGATCAGAGGCGCCCGGGTTGCGTCGCAGATCATCATCGTCCTGCGCGCGCCGACCCGGCCGAGCAGCCGCGAGCCCGGAATCGTCAGCAGCCCCATGCCGATCACCTCGGCGGCCACGACGAAGCTCATCCGGGTAGCGGACCCCGTGGTCGTCAAGACGAACCAGGGCAGCGCCACCCACGTCATCTGCGATCCGGTCGTGGAGATGACCTCCGCGGCCACCACAGCCCGCAGCGGACCACTCCTGAGCACGCTCGAGACGTTCATGCCAGATCCTCCTCTCGCATCTGGGGCATCGGCGAGGCCAGCAGGAACAGGACTCCGATCAGGCATCCGGCCACAGCGACCCACAGGGTCGGCCGCAGCCCGATCGCAGTCCCGAGCACGCCGCCGAGCAGCGCGCCGAACGGCCTCGTTCCGTAGTTGAAGAACCGCGAGACGCCGACGACCCGACTCCGCACCTCGTGCGGGATCAG
>Ga0207674_10005508_pt1 | contig 15031 bp, 9 predicted proteins | sample KBSCornC72_FD_184303 | JGI IMG/M metagenome (GOLD analysis project Ga0207674, IMG submission 184303) | Corn rhizosphere microbial communities from Kellogg Biological Station, Michigan, USA - KBS Corn C7-2 (SPAdes) (version 2) | ecosystem: Host-associated > Plants > Roots > Rhizosphere > Soil ... | reverse complement strand
CGGCTCGGCCCGTACTCGAGCGCCAGTGGGAGCAGGGCGCGCAGGTTGCGGGCAGCCGACGCCTCGCGCACGAGCAGCCACATGCCGGCACGCAAGCGCTCACGACCTTCCTCGAGGGTCGACGCCTCGTGGTCCGAGCCGATCCGGGCCGCCGCATAGGCGTTCAGCTGCTTTCCCCCAACCGCGGGCGCGTGCCCGTCGACGTGCGTGGCGAGCGCGAGCTTCGCCAGCTCGGAGGGCGCGCCGGCAATGACTCCTGGGAAGTTCATCATCTCGGCCAGCCCGAGGACCCGGCTGCGGTGCAGAAGCCCCTCGAGATCCCCGATGGTCAGCTCGCGCCACGGCGACTCGAACTGCGACGCAGGCACGCACGAGGACGCCATGAAGAAGACGTCGAGCGGGAGGTTCTCGCATGAGTCGACGAGCCAGTGGACGCCGTCGGTCCCGAGCACGTTGGCGATTTCGTGCGGATCGGCCACGACGGCAGTCGTTCCGAGCGGCAGCACGAGCCTGGCGAACTCGTCGACCAGCAGCTTCGTCGACTCCAGATGGAGATGCGCGTCCACGAACCCGGGGACGACGTACGTGCCGTCGGCCTCCACGACCTCGACCCCCTCGTAGTCGCCGAGGCCCGCTACCACTCCGTCCACGATCGCGACGTCGGTGTCGAGCCACTCGCGCGTAAACGACGAGAACACGCGACCACCTCGCACGACGAGGTCGGCGCGCACGTCACCGCGGGCGACGGCGAGCCGCCTCCCCAGCTGCTCAGGCGACTCGGAGAGTCGCATCGCGCTCGACGATCGTGCCGGCTGCGCCGGAGACGATCCGGGCAGCGTCCTCGAGTGCGCCGATCGCCGCCGTGCCGCCGGTGGCCTCGACGAAGCGACAGGCGGCCGCGACCTTCGGCCCCATGGAGCCGTTCGCGAACTGCATTCCCCGCAGCTCGGCCGGCGACGTCCGACCCATCGGGCGGGCCTCCGGCGTTCCCCAGTCGCGAATGACGGCGTCGACGTCCGTCAGCATGAGCAGAAGGTCGGCCTCGAGGCTCCTCGCGAGCAGCTCGGCGGCGAGGTCCTTGTCGATGACGGCCTCGACGCCACGGAGCGTCCCGGCGCCGTTCATGGTCACCGGGATTCCGCCGCCTCCCGTGCAGACCACGATCGCACCGGCGTCGACCAGCATCCTGATCGCCGAGATCTCGACGATCCTGAGGGGCTCGGGTGAGGCCACGACCCGCCGGAAGTGGTCTCCGTCCGCCGCGACCGCCCACCCGCGCTCGCGCTCGAGTCGGCGCGCCTGTTCCTCCGCATAGATAGGCCCAATCGGCTTCGTGGGCGTCCGGAAGGCCGGGTCGTCTGCGTCGACCACGACCTGTGTGAGCACGGTCACTGCGGCCCGCCCGGGTAGGCGGTTCTGGAGCTCCTGCTCGAGCACGTATCCGATCATCCCCTCGCTCTCCGCGCCGAGAACGTCGAGCGGATACGGAGGCACCTCCGGGTACGCCAGCGCCTGGAGCGCGAGCAGGCCGACCTGCGGGCCGTTCCCGTGCGTCAGGACCACGTCGTACGTCTCGGCCAGCTCTGCGACCGCGGACATCGCCTCGCCCGCACGCGCTCGCTGGATGTCCGCGGTCATCGGCTCGCCGCGCCGGAGCAGTGCGTTTCCTCCGAGCGCGACGACGAGCCGCTCACGCGTCTTGCCGTTGCCTTGCGCGGTCGGGGTCATTTCGCGTAGCCGCCCATCGTGAGCGCCATGAGCGCCTTGCCCGTGTGCATCCGGTTCTCCGCCTCGTCGTAGACGACCGACTGCGGTCCGTCGATGACCTCGTCGGTCACCTCGTTGCCGCGATCCGCGGGCAGGCAATGCATATAGAGGGCGTCGGCGTTCGCCAGAGACAGGCGGCGGGCATCGCAGATCCAGTCCTTGAACGCTCCGGACTCCGCGAGGGCTGCCGTCTCGTCGCGGAAGGCGTCGATCCGGCCCCAGGACTTCGGGTAGACGACGTCCGCGCCGGCGAAGGCCTCGTCCATGTCGTGGACGACGCTGATCGTCGCGCCTCCCTCAGCGGCGGCTGCCTCCGCGCGCTCCATGACCTCGGGCATGAGCTCGAAGCCGTGCGGATGCGCGAGGACCACGTCGATGCCGAAGCGAGGCAGGAGAGTCGCGAGCCCCTGGGGCACCGACAGCGGCTTGGCGTACGACGGCGCGTAGGCCCAGGACACTGCGACCTTCATCCCGCGCAGGTTCTCGCCGCGGTGCTCGCGGAGCGTCATCAGGTCGGCGATCGTCTGCGTCGGGTGGTCGACGTCGCACTGCAGGTTGATGATCGGAATGTCGGCCCAGCGCGCGATCTCGCGCATCCAGACGTTCCCCTCGTACGGAGCGAGATCGTGTCGGATGGCGAGGCCGTGGCCGTAGCGGGACAGGATCACCCCCATGTCCTTCGGGCTCTCGCCGTGGGCAACCTGCGTCTTCTCGGCGTCGAGGTAGATGGCATGGCCGCCGAGCTGGGTCATCCCCGACTCGAACGCGTTCCGCGTCCGGGTGGACTTGTCGAGGAACAGCATGAAGAGCGTCCTGTCCGGGAGCAGTCGATGCGGCTTTCCGTTCTTGAACGCGGTCTTGAGCTCGCCAGCGACCATTAGCGTCTCGTCGATCTCCTCGACCGTCCAGTCGAGCGTCTCGATGAAGTCGCGTCCGAGAAGTGTCTTGCGGTCGATCGCTAGCTGGTGCATCGCTACCTCGCTTTCATCAGCTCTTGTTGGCCGAGCCCCAGGCCGTGGTACTCGGGAACGGCCTGCTGACCCGGAACGTCCGGTATCGGCGGTCGGCCAGCCGTGGCGGCCGGTGCCCTGAGGCCGAGAAGGTCGTCGGGGGCGACGGGAACCCTGTTGAGCGTGCGGCCAGTTGCGGCGCGCAGCGCGGCGACGATCGCCGGCGTCGCCGCGACCGTCGCGAGCTCGCCGATCCCCTTCACGCCGTACGGGGCGCGCGGCTCGGGCACCTCCACGAAATCCGAGACGATCGGCGGCACGTCGAGCGCCGTCGGGATCAAGTAGTCCGTGAACGAGCCGTTGCGGATGCGGCCGTCGTCGAGCCGGAGATCCTCCATCAGCGCGAGGCCGAGCCCGATCGCGGCTCCGCCCTCGACTTGCCCCTCGGCGCCTTGCGGGTTGATGACCCGACCTGCGTCCTGTACGGCGGCGATCTGAACGACGCGAGCGCTGCCGAGCTCCTCGTCGACCTCCACGACGGCCCGCTCGGCGACGAACGCGAAGGCGACGTGGATGTCGCCGTGACCCTCGTCGTCGAACCCCGCCGTCTCGCGATGGTGGTAGGTCACCGTGCGCGCGATCGACTCGGCCGTGCCGTTCGCCTCGAGCTCGGCACGGATCTCGTGGCAGGCCGTCTGAACGGCCGCCCCGGCCATCGTCGTCTGGCGCGAGGCCGACGTCGATCCGGCCGACTCGATCTCCGCGGTGTCCGCCGGCAGGACGCGGACGCGCTCGACGCCGAGCTCAGTCCGCGCAATCTGCGCCAGCACCGTGTAGAGCCCCTGGCCATAGTCGACGGCCGCCGTGCGCACTTCTGCTTCGAGCCCGGCCGTGCCCTTCCGCAGCACAACGGTCGCCTCCGCGGAGTCGTCGAAGCCCTCGCTGTAGGCGACGTTCTTGAAGCCGACCGCGAATCCGACGTCCCGCTTCGTGTTCTCCGCAGGCGCGTCGTCGGGCATCGGCAGTGCGACGCACTGCTCGATTACCTCGCGAAGAGGCGCGCTCCCGGCCAGCACCTGCCCGGTGGGAAGGACGGAGCCCGTGTGGACCGCGTTCTTCAGCCGGAGCTCGATCGGGTCGATGGCGAGCTTCGCGGCTAGCGCGTCCATCGCGGCCTCGTACGCGAAGCACACCTGCGGCGCGCCGAATCCACGCATCGCTCCGCAGGGCGGGTTGTTCGTGTACACGACCGTTGCCTCGATCCGGACGTTCGGCACGTCGTAGGGACCGGCGGCGAAGGTCGCGGCGTTGGCGAGAACGGCGGGCGACGCCGACGCGTAGGCACCGCCGTCGAGCAGCAGGCGAACGTCTGCGGCGACCAGACGTCCGTCACGGTTCGCCCCGTAGCGGATCCAGGTTCGCGAGGGGTGCCGGTGCACGTGCCCGTGGAACGACTCCTCGCGCCCGTAGGACATCTTCACGGGACGCCCCGTGCGAAGGGCCAGCAAGGAGGCGTGGATCTGCACGTGGATGTCCTCGCGCGACCCGAACGCACCACCGACGCCTGCGAGCGAGACGCGCACCTTCTCCTCGGGGAGATCGAGGCAGGGCGCGATCTGCAGGCGGTCCACGTGTAGCCACTGCGTGGTCACGCGGAGATCGACGCCTCCGTCGTCCGTCGGGACGGCCAGGCCGCCCTCGAGTCCGAGTGCGGCCTGATCCTGCATCGGCGTCTCGTAGTAGCCCTCGACCCACACGTCCGCCCCGGCCGTATCGGCGTCGCCGTGGAGGATGTGGACGTGCCTGAGCACGTTTCCGAGCTCGTGCACCTGCGGCGCATCCGCCGCGAGCGCCTCCTCCATGTCGGCGACGACGGGCAGCGGCTCGTAGTCGACCTCGATGAGATCCGCCGCGCTGTGCGCCTGTTCGAGCGTGTCGGCCGCCACGATGGCGACGGGCTCGCCCTCATACCGCACGACGTCCGCGGCGAGAACCGGCTGGTCCGAGTACTCGAGGCCGAACGTCGGCTTGCCCGGAACGTCATCGGCGGTCAACACGGCATGCACGCCCGGGGACGACTCGGCCTTCGCCACGTCGATCGAGCGGATCCGAGCGGACGCGTGCGGGCTGCGCAGCGTGACGCCCCGGAGCATCGCGTCCGTGCGCAGATCGCCGCCGAAGGTGAACGTGCCGGTCACCTTCGGCACACCGTCGACGCGGCGCGCGCTCTCGCCGACCGTGCCGTGCTCAACGGCGGTCGGGTGACCCGTGCGGCCGGACGCGAGGCGCACCGCGTCGACGATCTTCTGGTACCCGGTGCAGCGGCAGAAATTGCCCGCGAGCGCTTCCCGGATCTCGTTGTCGCTCGGCGAGGGATTGCGCTCGAGCAGGTCTCGCGCCACGACGAGGAGCCCTGGTGTGCAGAAGCCGCACTGGACGGCGCCCGCAGCGAGGAACGCGTCCTGAAGGGGGTCGAGCTCGGCGTCGGTCGCGAGCGCCTCGACAGTTCGCACATCGCGCCCGTTGGTCTGGACGGCCGGGACGAGGCAGGAGCAGACGAGCTCGCCTTCGAGCCAAACTGAGCAGGAGCCGCACTCGCCCTCCTCGCACGCGTTCTTCGTGCCCGTCAGTCCGAGTCCGTCTCGCAGTAGCGTCAGCAGGCTCGTCCCAGCGTCGACCTCGACCTCGCGCTCGGCGCCGTTGACCGTGGTGTGGATCAGCATCGCTCTTCCTCCGCCCATGAGAGGGCGCGGCGGGCGAGGGCGTCCACGACGTGTCGCCGGTAAGCGGCCGTGCCTCGGAGGTCGTCGATCGGCCTCGCCTCGGCCGCGGCGAGCCGCCCGAACTCGGCGAGGACGGCTGGATCGTTCCAGTCGAGGCCCTCGGCGAAGTCCTCGGCGCGACGCGCGCGCAGCACGGTCGGCCCAACCGACCCGAGCGCGAGCCGGACGGCGCCGTGCTCCTCCTCGTCGACCTGGAGGCAGACGCTCGCGACCGCGATGACCATGGCGTTGCGGCGACCGACCTTGGCGAACGACCCGGGACCTGCCACGGTGCGCCACTCGACGCCGACGATCAGCTCGTCCGGCGCGAGGCTCGTTTGCTTGGGCCCGACGAGGAACCCGTCGAGCGGAAGCCGCCGTCGCCCTGCGCGCGCCGAGGCCGCGACGACGTGGGCGCCGTACGCGGCGAGCACGGGAATCGAGTCACCCGCGGGCGACGCGGTCGCGAGGTTGCCGCCGATGGTGGCCCGGTTGCGGATCTGCAGCGATGCGACGGAGCGCGCCGCCTGGACGAGCGGGCCGAAGGCGTCGAGCTCGCGGACGATCCGGGAGAAAGTCACTCCCGCGCCGACGAAGACCGTTCCGTTCCGCAGATCCCACGTCGCGAGCTCCTCGACACGGGAGAGGTCGAGGAGCGCCTTCGGGCGAAGCCGTCGCGCGTTCACCTCGACCCACAAGTCCGTGCCTCCCGCGACCGGAATCGCCTCGGGATGGGCTGCCCTGATCTCGAGTGCGTCGTCGAGCGTGCAGGGGGCGAACGCGTCCATCACACCCGTACCGCCGCGAAGGCCTCGATCATGGCCGGCACGTCGTCTCCGAGCGGATAGAGAACGGGACAGGTGCAGCCCGCCGCGACGTACTCCTGGATCTTCGTCCGGCAGTCCTCGGCCGTCCCGGACGCGGTGATCAGCTGCACGACGTCGTCGGGGACGAGCTCCATCGCCTGCTCGATCTGCGCCGGGGTGGCCGGCCAGGTGAGGATCCGTCCGATCTCCTCGAGCAGCGACGCGTCCACGCCGCTCGCCTTCCCGATGTGGGGCTGCTGCCCGAGGTACTGCGTGACGAGCTCGCGCGCCCGGTCGAGGGCGAGCGAGCGGTCGTCATCCAGCGAGCAGACGACGAGTTGCGGGCGGTCGACGTCGTCCAGCGTCCGCCCGGCGCGCTCGGCCCCCGCGGCCAGGTGCTCCAGGGCCTCGCGGTTGTAGGTCGGCCCGACGAGGTAGTTGAGGAGCACCCCGTCGCCGATCTCGCCGGCGAGCTCCATCATGTTCATCCCGGTGGTCGCGGCGATGTAGATCGGGAGGTCCTTGGGCGAACGGTCGCCGTGCACGATGTCGATCTCGATGTCGTCGACGTTCACGAAGTCGCCGTGGAACGTGACGCGCTCCATCGCGAGCAGGCGGCGCGTGACGTCGACCGTCTCCCGCATCGCCTGCACCGGGTGGCGCCGCTCGATGCCGACCTTCGACGCGAGCGGGTCCCACCACGCGCCGATCCCGAGCTTGATCCGGCCCGGAGCGAGGTCGTCGAGAGTCGAGAACGTCGCCGCGAGCAGCCCGATGTTGCGCGTCCAGGAGTTCACGACTCCAGACCCGATGCCGATCCGCTCGGTCACCGCAGCGAAGGCGGCCATCGGGACGGTCGCCTCGCGTACGAGCCGGCTCTCGGCCTGCCAGACGGCCTCGAAGCCGCACTCCTCCGCGAGTTGCGCGTAGCGCATGCCGTCTCGGATCGGGTGCTTGTCCTGGAGGTACAGAGCTACACGGTGGTCAGTGGCGACGGCCATCGCCGGCCTCCTCTCGGTTCGAACTCATGCGGGCCGATCTCCTCGAGGCGCCGCCAGAGCCGCTCGGCCTCGGCGCGTGCGGACACGGCCAGCTCCTGCTGGTCGACGCGTGTGAGCTTCCTGTCGAGCACGACCCACTCGCCGGCGACCAGCACGTCGCGGACGTGGCGCGCGGAAAGGCCGAAGGTCCAGTGCCCGGGGAAGTTGCCGGCATGCATCGGCGCGGGCGCGGCGTAGTCGAGAACGGCGAGATCGGCGGGCGCGCCCGGCGCGATCGTCCCGAGCCCCGGCTCGCCGAACGCCCCTGCGGCGAAGCGTGCGCCTTCGGCGAGGCGCTGGAGCGGCCAGTCGGGACCGGCGCTGCGGTCGTCCTCGCGAAGGCGGAAGTACGCGGTGCGCGACTCCTCGAACATGTCGGAGCCGATCCCGTCGGTCCCGAGGGCGACGCGCTGGCCGAGTGCGTCGAGGCGGGCGCGGCCGATCGCGTTGTTCATGTTCGAGCGCGCGTTGTGGGCGAGCGAGGCACCGGCGGCCTGGACGAGGGAGATCTCGTCGTCGTCGAGATGTACACCGTGGGCGAGGAGGGTCCGTGCGTCCAATGCTCCCGCGTCGGCGAGGCGGGCTGCGACGCGCGACCCGTAGCGCGCCACCGCGTCGCGCTCGTCTGCCTCGTCCTCGGCCGCATGGATGTGCAGGCCGACCGCCTGGGCGAGCGCCGCGTCGGCACAGGCGGCGAGCGTCTCGTCCGAGAGCGTGAAGGACGCGTGCGCCCCGATCAGCCCTCGCGCGAGCGGAAGGCGTTCGCGCTCGACGCGCTCGACGAACCGCCGGTTCTCCGCGAGGCCGGCGCGTGCACGGTCCGGCCCGTCGCGGTCGCTCGTCTCGTAGCAGAGAACAGAGCGGACACCGAGCGTCGACAGCGCTCCCTCGATGACGTCCAGTGAACCGTCGATCGCGTTCGGCGAGGCGTGATGGTCGACGAGCGTCGTCGTCCCGCAGAGGAGCGCGTCCATGCCACCGACGAGCGCCGAGGCATTCACGCTGTCCTCGTCCAGCGCGCGGTCGAGCCGCCACCAGACGCGCTGCAGGGTCTGGAGGAAGTTCTCGGGTGGCTCGAGGTCGTACGGCATCCCGCGCGCGAGCGCCGAGTAGAGGTGCGTGTGCGCACAGACGTTGCCGGGGACGACGAGGCAGCCCGAGCAGTCGCGGCGTTCACCCCCGCCCCCGGGCGCGATCCGCCCGTCCACGACATGCACGTCGTCGTCGGTCAGGCGCACTGGATCGAGAGAGGTGACGACGACTCCGCCCGTGAGGATCATGACCGCGCTCCTGCTCGAACGAGACGTGGCACCGCCGCGCGAGCCGCAGGCGAGTCCTTCATCGGAAGCCGAGTGCGGCGAATGCCGTCGAACGAATACAACGCTCCCGCAGCCGCCGCGGCCGTCGGCACCATCGAGGCCTCGCCGACGCCCTTGGCGCCGTACGGGCCTTCCGGCTGTGGCTCCTCGACGAGGATGCACTCGACCTCCGGCATTCCGGTCGGCGGGATGATGTGGAGCGACTTCAGCGTCTCCGTGATGGGCACGCCGTTCTCGACGACGAACTCCTCGGAGAGCGCTTGGCCGAGCCCCATGTGGATTCCGCCCTCGATCTGGCCCTCGACCAACATCGGGTTGATCGCACGGCCGACGTCGTGGGCTGCGATCACCTTCGCGATCCGACCGTCGTCGTCCAGGATCACGACCTGCGTGGCCCATGCGTAGGCGAGATGCGTGACGGGCTCGTCCGCGTCGTTCGGAGTCGTCCAGTCAACCACGTACTCGCCCCGGAACTCCCGCCCCGCGAGCGCCGCCAGCGGTCGGCCGTCGAGTGTGGCCTTCAGCTGACGGGCCGCGTCGAGCACGGCGTTCCCACCGAGAACGGTCGAGCGTGAGGCCGTCGTCAGGCCGGTGTCGAGCTCCCGCTCCGTGTCCACGGCGATGCGAACTCGCTCGGGCGGGACGCCGAGCTCCTCGCAGACGATCTGGCGCAGGATCGTGTGTACGCCCTGGCCCATCTCCGTCCACGAGTGGAGCAACGTGATCACGCCGTCGCGCTCGGGACGCAGGATCGCCCGGCCGTACTCTGTGACGCCGTTTCCGATCCCCGTGTTCTTGAAGCCGCAGGCAATGCCGGCGTACTTCGCTTCCCGGTACGCGTCGCGGACGGCCATGAGCGTCGGCTTGAGGCCGACTCCCTGGCCGAGCCTCTGCCCGGTGCCCGTGCGGTTCCCGACGTCGAGCGCATTCCGCCACCGGATCTCCCAGCCGTCGATACCGACCTGCTCGGCGAGCAGGTCGAGGATGCCCTCGACAGCGAAGTTGGACTGGCTCACGCCGAATCCGCGCATCGCCCCGCACGGCGGGTTGTTCGTATACACCGCCTTCGCTTCGACGTCCACGGTCGGCACCTTGTATGCGCCGCAGGCATGGCCGGCGGCCCGCTCGAGCACCTTGTCCCCGACGCTCGCGTACGCCCCGGTGTCTCCGACGATCCGAGCCCGCAGCGCGACGAGACGGCCGTCCTCGTCGCAGCCGGCGGTGTACTCGAGCCACATGGGGTGGCGCTTGGGGTGGAACCTCAGGCTCTCTCTCCGGCTCAACGTGACGAGCACAGGGCGACCGGTGACGGACGCGAGCAGCGCTGCGTGACATTGCACGCTCAGGTCCTCCTTTCCTCCGAACGCGCCTCCGGTGGCCGTCTGGGTCACGCGCACGTGGTCTTCCGGAATGCCCAGGAACGAGGCGATCTGGCGCCGGTCCTCCCAGACGCCCTGGCCCTGGGAGTACACGCGGAACGAGCCGTCGTCGCCGGGCACGACGAGTGCGGACTCGGGCTCAAGGAAGGCATGCTCGACGAACTGCGTGCGGAAGGTCTCCGTGACGGCGTGCGCGGCGCCGTCGAGTGCAGCGTCGACGTCTCCGCGGCGCACCCGCGAGACGGAAAGCACGTTCCCGTCGGGGTGCAGCGTCGGAGCGCCGTCCTTCATCGCCTCGAACGGATCGACGATGGGGTCGAGGACGTCGTACTCGACCTCGATGAGCGCCGCGGCCTCGCGGGCCACGGAGCGGCTGTCGGCAGCGATCGCTGCAAGGACGTCCCCGACGTACGACGTCGTCTCGTCTTCGGCGACGAACTGCCGCCAGTCCTTGGTGAGCGAGCCCTGAGTCCTAGCGCCCGGTACGTCCGCAGCCGTCACGACGGCGACGACACCGGGGTGCGCCTGCGCCCGGGACACATCGATGCGCAACACGTGCGCACGTGGGTGATCCGCGAAGCGGAGAGCGCCGTACAGCATCCCTGGCTCGACCAGGTCCGCGACGAAGGAGGTGTCGCCTAGCGCCAGCTCGGTCGCCTGGTAGCGGCGCGCGCGCGCTCCCACCCCCGCCGCGCCGTTCGCGTGAGGACACGGCTCGCCGCGATGCGCCGCGGCGGCGAGCTCGATCGCGTCGACGATCTTCGCGTAGCCGGTGCAGCGGCAGAGGTTCCCGAGGAGCGCGTGTGCGATCTCCTCCCTCGACGGCGCCGGGTTCTTGGCCAGGAGCGCCTCGGCCTTCATGACGACTCCCGGCGAGCAGAACCCACACTGCGAGGCGCCTGCCGTCGCGAACGCCTCGGCCCAGAGCCGGCGCGTCTCGGCAGGCAAACCCTCCTGGGTGACGACGCTCTTCCCGGAAACGCGAGTCGCCTTCTGCGCGCACGAGACGACGGCGTGCCCGTCGACGATCACGGTGCAGGCACCGCACGAGCCCTCGGGAGCGCAGCCGTCCTTCATCGAGCGCAGGCCGAGGTCGTCGCGGAGCAGCTCGAGCAGGCTCTGCCCTTCGCGTGGCCCCGCGACGACCTGTTTCCCGTTGAGCGTGAGCTCCATCCGCTACTCCGCGGCTCCCAGCACGAGCGCCAGCAGGGCCATCCGCATCACGACGCCGTTGAACGCCTCCTGCCAGTAGCGGGCGTGGCGCGTCGCGTCGACGTCGGCGGGAAGCTCGTCCATCCGCGGCAGGCTGTGCAGGACGATCGCCCTGTGCGGGGCCTTCTCCTTCAGGAGCTGCCGCGTGACGCGGTAGGCATCGGGCGTCTGCGCGAACTCGCCGCCACCCTCTTCGTCACGGGACTTCGTGTAGTCGGGCTGGACGACCGGCTCCATGTAGACGACATCACACTCGGAGATGCAGTCCTCGACCGACTCGGCGACCTCGTAGTCCACGTTTCGGTCGTCGAGCTCGAGCGTGAACTCCGGCAGGAGCGACATCTCGGGCGGCCCGACGACAAAGGCCTTCGCGTCGAACTGCGAGAGCGCGTACAGGATCGAGTGCATCGTCCGCATGCGCATGTCGCCGACGAGCAGGAAGGTGCGGCCGTCGATCGAGCCCATCTCCTTCTGCGTCGTGTACAGATCGGTGAGGACCTGGGTCGGGTGCTCGCCCCAGCCGTCCCCACAGTTGATGATGGGAATCGAGGCCCACTTGGCGGCCTCCGCAGGCGCCCCTTGCTGGAAGTGGCGCATCGCGATGACGTCGCCGTAGTACTCGAGCATGTGGACCGTGTCCTTGATCGACTCCTGGTAGAAGTCGCCGGCCCGGGTCATCTTCGCGTCGGAGAACCCGAGGACATGGCCGCCGAGCCTGTGCATCGCGGCCTCGGTGGCGAGCCGTGTCCTCGTGCTCGGCTGGTAGAAGGCCGTCAGGAGCGTCTTGCCCGCGAGCAGATCCGCGTTCCGGCGCGACTTCGCGATCGGGGCCAGCTCGTCGCAGATCTCGAAGATCCGCTGGAAGTCAGCCCGCTCGAAGTCCCTGAGCGACAGGATGTCGCGTCCCAGGAAGCTCCTCATCTTCTTTCCTCCTTCTTGCAGGAGCCGTTCGCACGACTCCGGTGAACAGCACTGCAATCCGTTCGTCGTCCGCGATCTCGCCGGCGTCGCGGAGCGCGAGTGCGCCGGCAAGGCCCGCGGAGCCGGTGTGGTCCACGTCGATGCCCGTCGTCTCGCGGCCCAGCGCGTTGGCGTGCTCGAGCGTCGTCTCGTCGACGACGAGTGGCCGCCCCGCTGTCCGGCGCATGCCTTCGACGACCGCGAGCCAGTCGTAGGTCTCGTCGTCGAGGATCCCGTGGGCGACAGAGCGTGGCTTCTCCTCCCACGGCCACATGAACGCCGAGCGATGGTGCGAGGCAAAGCGGAGCGCGAGCGTCGCGTCGCACGCCCCCATAGCGTCGAACGCGCGCTTCAGCGGCCATGCACCTTCGGTCTGCACCGTGTCGATGCGAGGCATGGCCGCGAGCGCGCCGAGCTCGACGCCCTCTGCGAATGCGTGCACGCAGGAGCTCGCGAGCGCTCCGCCACCGACCTGGACGACGAGCCGGTCGACGGCCGCGCCGGAGCTGACGATCTCCCATCCGAGCGTCTCGCCGCTCTCGATCGCGAGCCCGTTCAGGTTGCCCTGGCACGTGAACGGGACGGCGCCGTCGGCGAGCGCTTCCAGGAGCCTTCTGTAGGAGGGGTCTCCCGCCTGCCCGCCGCGTCGGCAAACCACTACGTGAGCTCCCAGCTCGTCGAGGCGATCGAGCACGACCGGGTCGGCATTCGTCGGCACGAACACCCTCAGCTCGCGTTCGCCAGCTGCGGCGACGACCGCCGCAGCGAGGGCAGCATTTCCGCAGCTCGCGATCGCGAGCTGCGGACGCCGGTCGCACGGAGCGAGTCCCAAAAGCTCTGCGACTTCGAGGTACACGAGCACCCCGAAGAAGTGCCGCGCCTTGTGCGAGCCCGAGACGTTCCCCGTCTCGTCCTTGACCCAGACGCCTCCGCCCGGCGAGAGCCCCAGAGCATCGCTGAGCCCAGCGCTGCGCCGGAAAGGCGTCACCGAGAACCCGTGCCCGTCGACGGCGGCGACGCTCTCGTCGAGCTTCCGCACGAGAGAGCAGAACGCCTCGTCGGAGAGCCCGCCGCTCATCGCGAGGTGGTAGACATGGAGCAGCGTGCGATAGCGGACGTACGGGTTCGGCTCGTCGCCCTCCGGAAATCGGATCGACGAGAAGTCGAGCTCCCTCCGGAGGACGTGGTCGACGTCGTCCCCCCGCGTCGCGTTCGGGCAGCGGAACGGATACGGATCCGCCAGGTCCGCGACGGTGCCGCACCCGGCGCACACGAGTCGTGACGAGGGCGCTCTCATAACGCCTCCAGAACCCCGGTCCGGGCGTTGAAGTCGTCGATCCGCTCGTCCCACGTCGGGACGACCTCGCGGATTCCGGCCCAGAAGCCGGGATCGCGCCGCGCCTCGAAGTCCTCGGGCGAGACGCCCTGCTGCTCAACCCAGGTGTAGTAGCCGAGGTTGAAGATCCGCTCCCGCTCGACGCGTCCCAGCTCGAGGACGTGATCCGTCGCCGCACCGAGCAAGTGCTCGCCGAAGACCTCGGCCGCCTCGATTTCGCCGAACCCCTGGGCGAAGTACCGTGCGAGCGCGATGTCGCGCTCGCTCGCGTACATCGCGGCCCCGTCGGTGGCGACTGTGACGATGACGTCCGCGGGCCCGAGGCCGTAGTACTTGGCCGTCTTGATGGCGCCGAGCACGTTGCAGATGCTCGAGAGCCCGAGCGAAGGGAGGCCTTCGAGGATGCTGTCGGCGACGCCGCGTCTGCTCAGGTGGCTGCGCCCGACATCGGCCGCGAACAGGACTCCGAGCCGATCGGTCGCCCGGTCGGAGACCGCGAGGGCGACGTCCGTGTTCATGACGTTGTGGATCAGCGGGACGTGCCTGTCCCCGATGCCCTGGATGTTGTGTTCGCCGAAGCCGTTGTAGAGCATCGTCGGACACTCGAGCGCCTCGCAGGCGACGATAAGCGATCCGTACCGCTCCTTCAGGTAGTCGCCGGCCGCGATCGTGCCGGCCGACCCGGTCGCCGATACGAAGGCGCGGAGCTGGAGCCGGGGCTCTTGCTCGCGGAGCGACTCGAACACCCGCTCGAGTGCCGAGCCCGTCGCGAGGTAGTGGACGAGGTAGTTCCCGAACTCCGCGAACTGGTTCAGGATGACGTTGTCGGGGTCGGCCGAGAGCTCCCTGCAGCGGTCGTAGATCTCCTTGACGTTGCTCTCCGTGCCGGGGGTTCGCACGATGTCGGCGGGATCGGAGACCCAGCGCGCAAGCCAGTCGAAGCGCTCGCGGCTCATACCCTCCGGAAGCACGGCGACCCCGCGACACCCGAGCAACCGGGAGATCGCGACGCCCCCACGACAGTAGTTGCCGGTGGACGGCCACACGGCACGCTGCCTCGACGGGTCGAACCGCCCACCGACCAGTCGCGGAACCAGGCAGCCGTACGCGGCGAGGACCTTGTGCGCCCGAATAAGCGGGAACCTGTCCCCGAGCGCAACCACGATCATGGCGTCGACACCGGTCAGCTCGCGCGGAAGGACGATGTGGTCCGGCACGTGAACTGGGTCGACGCGGTTCGCGCCGTTGTACCAGTGCACGCGGAAGAGGTTCAGCGGGTGCGGCTCGTCCGGCCCGACCGCGGAGAGCGCTTCCTGGACATCCGGCGGTATCAGCTCGGGGCTCGCGAGCTGGCCGAAGGTCGGAAGCGCAACCCGGGCACTGCGAAGCCAATCAAGCGTTCGCTCGAGGCCACGCGCGTCGTCCACCTGACCGTCGCTGTCGAGCAGCTTCGTGAGCACGGCGTCCCCTTCAGTAGGACTCTCTTGGAAGCTAGGCCCC
>Ga0207674_10005506_pt1 | contig 15034 bp, 15 predicted proteins | sample KBSCornC72_FD_184303 | JGI IMG/M metagenome (GOLD analysis project Ga0207674, IMG submission 184303) | Corn rhizosphere microbial communities from Kellogg Biological Station, Michigan, USA - KBS Corn C7-2 (SPAdes) (version 2) | ecosystem: Host-associated > Plants > Roots > Rhizosphere > Soil ... | reverse complement strand
CGAGACCGCCCATTCCGCCTAGCGCGCCTTCCAGTCCGCCCTTGCTGAACATCGCCGCGAGCTTGCCGAGTCCGCCCATCTTCTTGAGCCGCTTCATCGCGGTCGACATTTCCTGGTGCATCTTCAGGAGCTTGTTGATCTCCTGGACCGTCGTGCCCGAGCCCTTGGCGACACGGATCTTGCGCTTCGCATTGATGAGCTCGGGCCTGGCCCGCTCCTTCGCCGTCATCGAGGAGAGCATCGCTTCCATGTGGACCAGCGCCTTGCTGTTCTCGGCCTGGTCCATCGCGCCCTTCATGCCCTTGAGGCCCGGCATCATGCCCGCGAGCGCGCCGAGGCCGCCCATGCGCTGCATCTGCTGGAGCTGGGCGCGGAGGTCGTCGAGGTCGAACTTGCCCTTGGCCATCTTGGCCGCGAGCTTCTCTGCGTCCTCGACTTTGATCGTCTCGGCGGCACGCTCGACGAGGCTGACGACGTCGCCCATGCCGAGGATGCGGCCTGCGACGCGGTCCGGGTGAAAGGCTTCGAGCTTGTCGAGCGCCTCGCCGACGCCGGCGAACTTGATTGGCTTGCCGGTGACCGCGCGCATCGAGAGCGCCGCGCCGCCGCGCGCATCGCCGTCCATCCGCGTCAGGATCACACCGGAAAGGTCGACTTCGCCGGCGAATCCCTTGGCGACGTTGACGGCGTCCTGGCCGGTGAGGCTGTCGACGACGAGCAAGGTCTCGACGGGGTTCGACGCCTCGGCGACGGCCTTCATCTCGGCCATTAGCTGATCGTCGACGTGGAGGCGGCCCGCGGTGTCGAGCAGGACTATGTCGTAGCCTTGCAGCTTCGCCGACTGGAGCGCGCGCTTGGCGATATCGACCGGCTGCTGGCCGACGACGATCGGGAGCGTATCCACGTTCGTCTGCCGCCCGAGCACCGCCAGCTGCTCCTGCGCCGCCGGGCGGGCGACGTCGAGCGACGCCATCAGCACCTTCTTGCGGTCGCGTTCGGCCAGGCGCTTGGCGAGCTTGGCGGTGGTGGTCGTCTTGCCCGAGCCCTGGAGGCCGACCATCATGATGACGGCGGGCGGCGAGACGTTGAGGTTCAGCTCGGCAGTCTCGGAGCCGAGCGTCTCGACCAGGGCGTCGTGGACATATTTGACGACCATCTGCCCGGGAGTGACCGAGCGAAGCACTTCCTGGCCGACCGCCTTTTCGGTGACCTGTTCGACGAAATCACGAGCGACCGGCAGCGCGACGTCGGCCTCGAGCAGCGCCACGCGCACCTCGCGCATCGCCGAGCGGACGTCTGCTTCGGTGAGCGCGCCGCGCCCGCGAAGCCGGTCAAATACGCTGCCGAGCCGATCGCTCAACGTGTCGAACATTCAAATCTCCTCAGCGATGCGAAAGCGCCCATATGGGGTGCGAAACGCAAAATACGCCGGCGGACGAAACCTCGTCGGCCGGCGCGCACCCGCGGGCGCTCACATCGATGTCTGTCCTAGGGACGGCGGCCGCTTACCCGCTCACGCCGCGAACTTCAACCCAGACGCGGCTTGCCCTTGGGCGGCTTGCGCGGGCGCGAAGGGCCGCCGCCAGGCTTGTCGGGTCCGTCGCCTTTGGGCGGACGCCCTCCGCGGCGATGCCCCTGCGACGGACCCCGAGGCGGTCCGCGCCGGTCGCGCTCGGGGACCCGGTCGATCGGGCGAGATTGCTGCATCTGCTGGCGCGGTCCGACGGCATAGCCTTCCTTCAGGAGTGCTGTGAACGCGGAGCGCGTGCTTTCGACGAGCGCATCCTGCAGTTCCTTCGGAAGGTCCGCGAAGGTCACGTTCGGGTGGATCGCCTGAACGTCGCGCAGGAGCTGATTGGGCAATCCTCCGGACGCACGCTTGAGCGCGGCGATGCCGTCGAGCACCGCCGAGAAGAGGATCGATTGCATGACGTCGTTCGCGGCTCTGGGCATTGTTCGGGGCCTTCGCTGGTGGACTTGGCACCGGCCGCTCCCTAAGTCGCGCCCGATGCGGCGGCACTTCCACAAGATGCATGGGCTCGGCAATGATTTCGTGATCGTCGATGCTCGTGAACAGCCGTTCGAGGTCACCTCGGCGCTCGCCCGGTCCATCGCCGATCGCCGCATGGGCATCGGCTGCGACCAGCTGATCGTACTTGAGCCGAGCGAGGCGGCTGACCTCAGGATGCGCATCTGGAACAGCGACGGCGGCGAGGTCGAAAGCTGCGGCAATGCAACCCGCTGCGTGGTGCAGCTCACCGGCGCCGGCACGATCGATACGGCCGGCGGGCTCCTGGAGGGCCAAAGCCTCGGCGCCGAGGTAGAGGTGAGCATCGGCGAGCCCCGCTTCGGATGGGACGAGATCCCCGTCGCCTACCCGATGGACACAGCGGCGCTTCCGATGGCGTGGGGCGAGCTGGAGCACCCCTTCGCGGTCAACGTCGGCAATCCGCACCTCGTCTTCTTCGTGCCCGACGCTCGCGAAGTGGACCTGGAGGAGCTCGGACCGCGGATCGAGAACGACCCGGCATTTCCCGAGCGGATCAACGTCAATGTCGGGACCTATGTTCACGACCGTCTGAAGCTGCGCACCTTCGAGCGCGGAGCAGGAGAGACTCTCGCCTGCGGAACGGGCGCCTGCGCCAGCGCCGTCGCCGCCATCGCCACCAAGCGGGCGCAATCCCCGGTGCAGGTCGACATGACCGGCGGTAAGCTCACGATCGAGTGGGCACCCGGCGAGCCGATCCGGATGCGCGGCGCCGCTACGCACCTGTTCGAAGGCGAGCTCGACCTCGAGGCGCTGCAATGAGCGTGGAGACGATCACGCTCGGTTGCCGGCTCAACTTCGCAGAGACGGAGACTATCGCGCGCACCGCGCCTCCCGGCGAGGATTGGATCGTGGTCAACAGCTGCGCCGTCACCAACGAGGCGGTGCGGCAGACTCGCCAGGCGATCAGGCGCGCGCACCGGCGGCGGCCGTCGGCGAAAATTCTCGTCACGGGCTGCGCGGCGGAGCTGGACCACTCTTCCTTTGCGAAGATGCCTGAGGTCAGCCGAGTCGTCGGAAATGCGAGCAAGCTCAACGCGCTGGCTGCAAATGACGTCATGGCGCCAGCGGGCTTCCAGGGGCATGTGCGCAGCTTCGTCGGGGTGCAGACCGGCTGCGATCATCGCTGCACCTTTTGTGCGATCTGGCAGGCACGCGGACCTAGCTGGTCCCTGCCCTTCGAGTTGATCCGCGACGCCATCGCGCGCGAGATCGACCGCGGCGCGAAGGAGATCGTGCTGACCGGGGTCGACATCACCGATTACGACGGCGGCATCGGAAGCCTGTGCCAGCGCCTGCTCGCCGCCGAGCCGCGCCTCACCCGCCTGCGCCTGTCGTCGCTCGACGGGATCGAGATGGACGAGGCGTTGTTCGAGCTTATCGCCGGCGAGCCGCGGCTCCTGCCCCACTTCCATTTGTCGCTTCAGGCCGGCGACGATCTGATCCTGAAGCGCATGAAACGCCGCCACAGCCGTGCCGACGCGGTGCGCACAGTCGAGCGGATCAAGACCGCCCGGCCCGGCGCGACGATCGGAGCCGACCTCATCGCCGGATTTCCCACGGAAACTGAAGAGATGGCGCTTGGCAGCCTGAAGTTGCTCGACGATTGCGATATCGTCGCTGCCCACATCTTCCCCTTCTCGCCCCGGCCGAACACGCCAGCGTCGCGAATGCCGCAGCTTCCCCCCGACATCGTGAAGGCCCGCGCTGCGCGCCTTCGCCACGCGGCCGCCGAGCGGCGGGAGCGCTGGCTCGAGAGCCTCGTCGGAACGAAGCAGCGGGTGCTGGTCGAAAACGGAGGCAACGGCCACGCCGACAATTTCGCCACGATTGCGGTGCCTGGCGCCCTCCGCGGCGAATGCGGCACTGTCCGAATCACAGGCCGCGACGGCGATTATCTCACGGCGGTGTGGGCATGAGTTGGCTCGACCGCCTGCGCGGCGGGTTCCAGAAGACCGCCGACCGCGTCGCCGACAACCTCACCGGCCTCACCAGCCGGGCAGCGCTCGATACCGCGACTCTCGACGATATCGAGGAAGCGCTGATCGCGTCCGACCTGGGACCCGAAGCCTCGCGCCGGATCCGCGAGGCGATCGCGCAGCAGAAATTTGAGCGGCTCGACGAGCGCGGGCTCCGAACGATCCTCGCCGAGGAGATCGAGAAGATCCTCACTCCGGTCGCCAAGCCGCTGGAAGTGTGGGGCTTTCCGCGCCCGCACGTCATCCTGGTGATCGGAGTCAACGGCTCGGGCAAGACGACCACGATCGGCAAGCTCGGCCACTGGCTGAAGGAGCAGGATTACGGCGTCCTGCTCGCCGCCGGCGACACGTTCCGAGCTGCCGCGATCGAGCAGCTCCAGATCTGGGGCGACCGGATCGGAGCGCCGGTCATCTCCGGCAAGGAGGGCGGAGACGCGGCGGGAATCGTGTTCGACGGGGTCAAGCAGGCGACCGCTCAGGGAATCGACGCGCTGATCGTCGACACCGCCGGCAGGCTTCAGAACAAGACTCACCTGATGGAGGAGCTGTCGAAGATCCGCCGCGTCCTCGGCCGCCTCAACCCGGAAGCTCCGCACGACGTGCTCCTGGTCCTCGATGCGACCACCGGACAGAACGCCCTTGCCCAGGTCGAGGTGTTCCGCGAGAGCGCGGGCGTGACGGGGCTCATCATGACCAAGCTGGACGGCACCGCGCGCGGGGGAATCCTCGTCGCAGCGGCGGAAAGGTTCGGCCTTCCGATCCACGCCATCGGCGTCGGAGAGAAGGCCGACGACCTGCGTCCGTTCGACCCGCGCGCCGTCGCCCGCGCAATCGCCGGACTGCCGCCCGAATGACCGAGAGGGCCGAGCCTCAGGGGACAATGCGGCTGCTGGTCGACTTCGGCCCGCTGGTCGTCTTCTTCATCACCTACAAGTTCACCGGAGCCGGCCTCCATGGCGTGCTGGTCGCGACCGGCGCGTTCATGGCCGCGATCCTGATCTCCATGGTGGCGGCCCTGATCTCGTTCCGTCGGATCACGCCGATGCTGTGGCTCTCGACCGTGCTGATCCTGAGCTTCGGAGCGATCACGCTCTATCTGCGCGACCCGAAGTTCATCCAGATGAAGCCGACCATCTATTACGTGCTGCTCGCCGGGATGCTTTTCGCGGGCCTGTTGCGCGGCAAGCCGCTTCTCAGGTGGCTGTTCGGCCCGGTGTTCCCCGGCCTGACCGAAGAGGGCTGGCTCAAGCTCAGCCGCAACTGGGCCTTGTTCTTCGTCGCGCTCGCCATCGCCAACGAGGTGCTTCGCGCGATGGTCGATTTCGACACCTGGCTGACGCTCAAGGTGTGGGGCGTGACCCTTATCTCCTTCATCTTCGCCGCCGCGAACATGCCGATGCTCTTGCGCCACGGCCTCGATCCCGAGACCAAGGACAAGGCCATGACCGAGACGCCCGTCGAATGAGCGACCCGATCCTCTCGATCCGCGGACTCCGCAAGACTTACGGCACCGGCGTGGACGCGCTGAAGTCGGTCGACCTCGACATCCAGCGCGGCGAGATTTTCGCGCTTCTGGGCCCCAACGGCGCCGGCAAGACCACGCTCATCAACATCGTCTGCGGGATCGTGACCGCGAGCGCGGGCGAAGTGCTCGTCGACGGACGCAACTGGCAGTCCGACTTCCGCTATGCGCGCGAGCGGATCGGCCTTGTTCCCCAGGAGCTTACGACCGAAGCTTTCGAACCGGTGTGGAACACGGTGAGCTTCTCGCGCGGACTCTACGGCAAGCCGCGCAACGATGCCTTCACCGAGGATCTGCTGAAGCGCCTGTCGCTCCTCGACAAGCGCAAGACGATCATGATGCACCTGTCGGGCGGGATGAAGCGGCGCGTGATGATCGCCAAGGCGCTGAGCCACGAGCCCGCCATTCTGTTCCTCGACGAGCCCACGGCCGGAGTCGACGTCGAGCTGCGCCGCGACATGTGGGAGCTAGTTCGAAAGCTCCGCGCCGGAGGGACGACGATTATCCTGACGACGCATTACATCGAGGAAGCCGAGGAAATGGCCGACCGCGTCGGAGTGATCAGCAAGGGCGCGCTGATCGCGGTCGACGAGAAGCGCGAGCTGATGGCCAAGATGGGCAAGAAGACTCTAGACATCACCTTGGCGGATCCGCTCGATGCCATCCCGTCCGAGCTTGGCGAATGGAACATCGCGCTCGAGGACGACGGCCACATGCTCCGCTACCAATTCGACAGCCATGCCGAGCGCACCGGCATCGCCTCGCTGATGCGCCGCCTCGCCGACCTCGGGATCGCCTACAAGGACTTGTCGACCCATCAGTCGAGCCTCGAGGAGATTTTCGTCGAGCTGGTCCACGCAGGGAGGGAGCCGGCATGAACAGTCACGGCATCGCCGCAATCTACCGGTTCGAGATGGCGCGCTGGAAGCGGACGCTGTGGCAGAGCCTGATCACACCGGTAATCACAACCGCGCTCTACTTCGTCGTATTCGGGTCTGCGCTCGGAAGCCGGATGACCGAGATGGATGGTGTCGCCTTCGGCGCCTTCATCGTGCCTGGCCTGACCCTTCTTTCGGTCTTCATGCAGTCGATCTTCAACGCGAGCTTCGGCATTTATTTTCCGAAGTTTACAGGCACGATCTACGAATTGCTCTCAGCGCCGATCTCGAGCTTCGAGGCGGTGCTCGCCTATGTCGGCGCGGCCGTCACCAAGAGCGTGATCCTGGCGCTGGTCACGATCGCCACCGCCATGCTGTTCGTACCCGTCCACATCGACCATCCCGTCGCGATGATCCTGTTCCTGGTCGGGATCAGCGCCGGCTTCTGCCTGTTCGGCTTCGCGATCGGGGTATGGGCCCAGAATTTCGAGCAGCTCCAGATCATCCCGATGCTGATCATCACGCCGCTGACCTTCCTCGGCGGGGCCTTCTATTCGGTGAAGGCGCTTCACGACCCGTTCCGGACGATCACCCTGTTCAACCCGATCGTCCACGTGATCAGCGGCTTCCGATGGAGCTTCTACTCGATTGCCGACGTGCCGGTCTGGTCGAGCGTGCTGGTCACCCTCGCGATCATCGCCGCCTGCATGGCGGTGATCGCGTGGATGTTCCGGACCGGCTACAGGCTCAAGCAGTAACCGGCGTCTCGGCGCCCTGCTGGTTGGCGCGCTCCAGGCCGTTGCCGTCGAGATTCTCGCCGACGAAATCCCAATTGACGATGTTCTGAAGCACCGCGGTCGCGAACTTCGGCCGCTCGTTGCGATAATCGATGTAATAAGCGTGCTCCCACACGTCGAGCGTGAAGAGCGGCACCATCCCGTCGTGCACGGCGGGCGTGTCCGCATCGTGCAGCGAGGTGACGCGCAAGGCGCCGCGGTCGAGCACGAGCCACGCCCAGCCGCTCGCGAAATGGTTGACCGCTTCCTCGTGCAGCTTCTGGAGCATCGTCTCGCTGTTGCCGAACCCGTCCTCGATCAGCTTGGCGAGCTTTCCGGATGGCTGACCGCCGCCCGGCGCGAGGCATTGCCAGAAAAAGCTGTGGTTCCAAAGCTGTGCGCTGTTGTTGAACAGCTTGTTGTTTCCGGAACGCTTCGCTTCCTTGACGACCTGCAAAAGCGAAGCGCCGCTGAGGTCGCCATCGCTCTGAAGCAGCTCGTTGGTCTTGTTGACGTAGGCTCGGTGATGCTTGCCGTGGTGGAACTCCAGGGTCTCGGCCGACATGTGCGGCGCGAGCGCGTCCTTGGAATAGGGAAGGTCGGGCAGCTGGAAGGCCATGATCTCGGAAACTCCTTGAATTCGGATCCCGGCGCATTGGACGCCGGCGACCCCTTATCGTTTCCCCACCCCGCAAATTGCGTCTTGCGCGTACAGCCCCAAAATTCAACCCATCGGCCCCACTATCGCGAGTGCCGCTGCTAAAGCCGGGCCGAAGCGAGGCGCACGTCGCGCATGCTGCTTTCGGGCAGGACGACGCGGAACTTGCGGCTCGCGAAGTCGATGGAAACTTTCTTGAACGCCTTGATCGCGTTCATTCCGAGCAGAAGCGCCGGCTTGCGGTCGAGGCCGAGCTTCCTGAAGGTGTGGGCGTCGGCAAAGGCGATGGCGAGGTCTTTCATCACCACGCCGCCGATCTCGAGCCTGCTTACGAACATGTAATCGCCAATGATCTTCGCTCCGGTCACCGACTGAAGCTCGACCTTCCGCGAGGGATCCACAAGTCCGCGCCCGACCAGCTCTTCACGCAGCGCTTCGTTGCCGATGCTCAGCTCGGCGCCGGTATCGATCACCACCGTCAGCCGGTGCCCGTTCGCGCTCGCGTCCGTGACGACAAGCCGCCCGTTCTTGCGCGCGGCCTGGATCACGATCGCTTCGGGCTCGTCGCGCGGTTCGGTCACTGCCGAGGGAACGATGGAGAGCGTGTCGGTCTCGAAATTGAACTCCACCCGCTTCGACTTGAGCGAATCGACTCCGATGATCCCGTCCGCGCCCATGGCCGCGCTGTCGAGCAGCGGCGCATCGCGGATCTTGACCGGCTTGCGAGTCATCTCAAGCGCCGGGACGTTGGCGGTCGAGACGCTCGAGACCCCCGTGACCGTATGGAGCGCCGCGGTCTCGCCCCGGACGAGGCCGAGCCTTCCCGCGATCTGCCGCGAGATGGCGGTACGATCGGCGCCGGTATCCACCAGGAACCGGAACGGGCCCACGCCCGAGAGACGAACCGGCACGGTCATCCGGTCGTCGGCGCCGGTCTTGAAGCGCACTTCCTCGGTCTGGGTGGTTTCATCCAGCTTCGGGATGCCGGAAACGGCATCGAGCCTCGTCATGAGGGGTTGAGCGAGTGCCGGTGCTGGGCCGAGCGCCATCAAGAGAGCCACGTACCCCTGCCGCATCGTCACGACACCTCCGCCAAGTCAGTGGACTATACGCCGATGCCGGTTCACGGCAATCGCTCGGCAACCATCTGGTAAGCCTTGGCTGCTAGGCAGGCCGAGGTGGGGCCGCCGGAAACATCTGGGCGGAATGGCAGATGCGAATTCGTGCTTCGTCGGAGCCGCTCGTGGAACAACAAGCCGTCGAGACCACCACTTACTCTCTCGCGACCTCACCGCCGACCCAGCCCGACCGGCGCGGCGGCGACCGCTTCCTGAGCCTGCTTCGAGTCGGCGCGATCATGGTCGGCGAGCGCCGCGAGCTGTGCCTGATCCGGAACATTTCGGCGGGGGGCATGATGGTCCGCGCCTATTCGGGAATTCCCGTCGGAACGGCGCTGACGGTCGAGCTCAAGCAGGGCGATCCGGTCCGCGGCAGCGTGAAATGGGTCGAAGGTGACCTCACGGGCGTCGAGTTCGAAGAGCCGATCGACGTCCTCCTGCTCCTCGCCCCGCCCGGTGAAGGACCGCGCCCGCGGCTGCCGCGGATCGAGGTCGAGTGCACGGCCTGGGTGCGCCAGGACGGCGACGTGATCCGGACGCGGGTGATCAACATCTCGCAGGGCGGCATTTGCGTGCAAGCGCGGTCCCCGCTCACGACCGGCGCGGACGTCGTGGTGACGCTGCCGGGCCTCACTCCTGCCGCGGGCGTGGTGAAATGGGCCGACGGCGGCGTCTACGGAATCGCGTTCAACCGGGCACTCATCCTGTCGGAACTGGTCGCGTGGCTGCAGGAACAGCAGAAGCAGCAGCGGCAGCGCGTCGCGGCTTGATTATTCGCCGAGCGCCACGTGCGGCGAGGAGGTCATCCACCGCTCAAGCATGCTCCGCTCGTAATCGCTCAACGGACGGCATGCGAGGCCCGGCCGGCGGAAGTCGGCCTGTGCCTTGGGCTTCGGCTTCGGGACGTTCCGGAGCACCTGCTCGGGCTTGAGCGCACGATCGAAGGCGATCCCGGCATAGCGGCCGTGGACCCAGACGACGCGGCCTTTGACGCGCAGTTCGTTGCGCTCGAAGAAGGTCGTCGAGCCTTCGAGCGGCAGACGCTCGCCCTCGATCAGCGCGCCTTCCTCTGACAGGTTGCGCAGCTTCACGGCGACGGGCCGGCCCGCGACTTCGACCGTCGCGGCAAGAAGTACAGGAGACCGGCGCGACCGCCGATTCTTCATCATGCTGCTCTCGTCCATGCGGACGGGACTAGCGCACTCGTAGTAAAGCTTCGTTTAACGTGGCGTGAGGTGAAGCATCATATTGTTCGCCGGCATCGCGCGCGTTTCGATGAGACGCAGCCCGCGTTCCTGCGCCGCGGCGGCGAAATCCTCGACCCTGCGCAGCCCCCATTCCGGATCGCGGCGCTTGAGATCGGAATCGAAAGCGAGGTTGCTCGGAGCGGCCGGGACATCGTCCGCCAGCCAAGGGCCATAGAGGATCAGCGGAGCGCCGGCCGAGAGCAGACGCGCCGCTCCGTCGAGCAGGCCGAGCGCTGAAGCCCACGGGCTGATGTGGACCATATTGATGCTGAGGATCGCATCTGCGCGGCTGACCGGCCAGTCGGGCGATGCAGCATCGAGGGCGATGGGCGCCCGGAGGTTCGGAAGCCCGGCGCTCTGCCGCCATGCCTCGACCGAAGTGAGCGCATCGCGGTGGACGTCGCTCGGTTGCCAGTCCAGCGCGGGAAAGCGCTCGGCGAAATAGACGGCGTGCTCGCCCGTGCCACTCGCGATTTCGAGCACGACACCCGTTTCCGGCAGCCAGTCGCGAAGCACCTCGGCGATCGGTTCCCGATTGCGCAGGGCCGCGGGCGCGGACCGGCGCTCGCCGGCGGCCGGAGCCTCGTAGAAGCGGCGCCCGTCGCTCACGTCATCCCGCGGCCAGGATCCGCTTTGCGCGCAGGTAAAGCTCGAGCCGGGTGGCAGAGAGCAGCCCGAGCGCGAAGCCGATGAAGGCGTCGGTCAAAAGCATCGCGCCGCTCGCGGGATGCCCGGCGGCGGTTTCGCCGAAGATCGCACGCGCGCCGAGCTTCAGAGCGATCAATGCGAGGAGCAATATCATCGCGAGCGGCGAGGCCTTCTGCCGAAGCTCGCCGGTTTCCGCGTTGCGGTCGATCCGGATCAGCTTGCCGCGGTGCCAGCCAAGCGCCGCGCCGATGACGAGGCCTACGGCGAGAAGCCCCCATCCGAACACGGTCGGCGGAAGCGCGAACAGCATCCAGGCGACGAGCGCCAGATAGACGACGGGAATGACCCACAAGGTCTCGACCTTGAGCGGCCGCTCCTTGCTCATCGAGCGGAGCCGAAGTCCGACGACGATTGCGATGATCGCGAACGGCAGAAGCGCCGTGAGCCAGTTTCCCCCCGGATGCTGCATCTTTCCCCTCCCTTATTCGGCAGCCTCGGCGGGCTCCGGCTCCCTGTAGGTCAGAACCGGCTTCCTCGCCGCCAAAGTCTCGTCGAGCCGCCGGCGCGGCGCGTGGACGGGCGCGGCCTTGAGGCTCTGGTCGCCCGCCTTTGCGCGCTCGGCGATCGAGCGAACCGCCGCGATGAACTGGTCCAGGCTCGCCTTGGACTCGGTCTCGGTCGGCTCGACCAGCATCGCCCCGTGCACCACCAGCGGGAAGTACATGGTCATCGGGTGGAACCCTTCGTCGATCAGCGCCTTGGCGAGATCGAGCGTGTTGACGTCTCCGGCGAAGCCTTTGTCCGAGAAGATCGCCTCGTGCATGCACGGGCCGCTCTTCGCGAACGGCGCGTCGAGGGCGCCTTCAAGGCTGCGCAGGAGGTAGTTGGCGTTGAGCACGGCATCCTCGGCAACCTGCTTGAGGCCGTCGGCGCCATGGCTGAGGATGTAGGCGAGCGCCCGCGTGAACATGCCCATCTGGCCATGGAAGGCGACCATCCGCCCGAAGGCGTTGGGGTGCTCTTCGGCCGCGTTCTCCTCCTCGACGAGCTTGTAGCTGCCGTCGGGATATTTGGCCGCGTAGGGAAGCGGACCATAGGGCGCTAGCGCTTCCGACAGCACCACCGGGCCCGAGCCCGGGCCGCCACCGCCGTGCGGCGTCGAGAAGGTCTTGTGCAAATTGATATGCATCGCATCGATGCCAAGGTCGCCCGGACGCACCTTGCCGACGATCGCGTTGAAGTTCGCCCCGTCGCAATAGACGAAGGCGCCCGCGGCATGGACCGCCTCGCTGATCGCCTTCATGTCGGGCTCGAACAGGCCGCAGGTGTTGGGGTTGGTGATCATCACTGCGGCGACGTCGGGGCCGAGGCGCGCCTTGAGCGCCTCGAGATCGACCCGCCCCGCTGGATTCGCCGGGATGTTCTCGACGCGATAGCCGGCGAAAGCGGCGGTCGCGGGATTGGTGCCGTGGGCGCTCTCCGGGACCAGCACCACCTCGCGCTTGTCCCCGCGCGCTTCGAGGGCGGCGCGGATGCAGAGCAGGCCGCACAGCTCGCCGTGGGCGCCCGCCTTGGGGCTCATCGCGACGCCATGCATTCCGGTCAGGTCGAGCAGCCAGAAGGCGAGCTCGTTGATGACCTGGAGCGCCCCCTGCACCGTCTCCTGCGGCTGGAGCGGATGGACGTCCGCGAATCCCGGCAGCCGCGCGACCTTCTCGTTGAGGCGCGGGTTGTGCTTCATCGTGCACGAGCCGAGCGGGAACAGCCCGAGGTCGATCGCGTAATTCTGGCGCGAGAGACGGGTGTAGTGGCGGACGGTTTCGGGTTCGCTGAGGCCTGGGAGGCCCATTTCGCGATTGCGCTCCAGTCCGCCGAGGCGCGTGCCGCGCTGCAATACCTCGGCAAAATCCACTCCGGTCTGCTCGGTGCTTCCAATCTCGAAGATCAGCGGCTCCTCGAGCATCAGCGCGCGGTTGCCGGTGACCGTATGCGCCTCGCCCTCTTCGTTCGCAGGCGCGGACGGCCGCCAGCCGGAAGGATTGACGGTCATCGGACCACCTCCTTCAGCGCCGCCTCGAAGGCATCGATGTCCTCCTCGTTGACGGTTTCGGTGACCGCCACGACCAATCCGTTCTGAAGCGCATCGACGCCTGGATAGAGCCGCCCGAGAGACACGCCGCCGAGCACGCCGCGCTCGACCATTGCGTGCACGGCGGGCCGAGCCTCGACCGGCAACTTCAGCGTGAATTCGTTGAAGAAGCTGTCGTTGACGAGTTCGACGCCCGGGATTGCGGCCAAGCGCTCCGCAGCCTCGCCGGCGCGCGCGTGATTGAGCGAAGCGAGCTGCCTCAGGCCCTTCTCGCCGAGCAAGGTAAGGTGAACGGTGAACGCCAGCGCGCACAGCACCGAGCTCGTGCAGATGTTCGACGTCGCCTTCTCGCGCCGGATATGCTGCTCGCGGGTCGAGAGCGTCAGGACGAACCCGCGCTTGCCCTCGGCATCGACCGTCTCGCCGGCGAGCCGCCCCGGCATCTGCCGGACGTGCTTTTCGCGGCAGGCGAACAGGCCGACATAGGGCCCACCGAACTGAAGCCCGACGCCGATGCTCTGCCCTTCGCCGACGACGATGTCCGCGCCCATCTCGCCCGGCGACTTGATCAGCCCGAGCGCGATCGGCTCGGTGACGACCGCGATCAACAGCGCTCCGGCCCCGTGAGCCGCTTCCGCGATCGGGGTCAGGTCGGTGATTCGGCCGAGGATATCGGGATATTGGACGACCACCGCGCTGGTCTCGGGACCGATCTTGCCGATCAGCCGGTCGGTATCGGGCTCTGCACTCAACTCCGGCAGCGCCGTCGCCAGCGCATCCTCGCTGAACTGTGCCAGCGTCTTCGCGACGTTCACATAGTGCGGGTGCACCCCGGAGGAGATGACCGTCCGGTTCCGGCGCGTAATGCGGTGCGCCATCAGGATCGCTTCCCACATCGCGGTCGACCCGTCGTACATCGAGGCGTTGGCGACTTCGCAGCCGAACAGGCGCGCGACCTGCGTCTGGAATTCGAACATCATTTGCAGCGTGCCCTGCGCGATCTCGGGCTGGTAGGGCGTGTAGCTGGTCAGGAACTCGCCGCGCTGGATGATGTGGTCGACGCTGGCGGGGATGTGGTGCCGGTACGCGCCGCAGCCAAGGAAGAAGGGGACGTCGCCCGCGACCATGTTCTTGCGCGAGAGGGCCGTCATGTGGCGCTCGACCGCCATTTCGGAGGCGTGCATCGGGAGGCCGTGGATCGGGCCCTGCAGTCGCGCCTCCTCGGGCACGTCCTTGAACAGATCGTGGATCGAGCCGGCGCCGATCACACGCAGCATCTCGCTGCGGTCGGCGTCGCTCAGCGGCAGGTAACGCATCAGGCAGGCTTCCTCATGATGAAGCGGAGGCGGACGTAATCGGCGATGTCGGAGCCGTGGCGGTCGGCGACGGCGGCGCCGATCTCGGGCCGTTCATTCTGCGGCACACCCGCGCGGTCGAGCCAGCCGCGTCGGAAGGTTGTCACCCATTCGCCGACGCCATGCGCGATCGGCGTCGGGCGCTCGATCAGCCGCGCATCGATTTCGCCGAAGCCGGCGGCCTCGTAGACCGCAGCGAACTCCTCGGGCGACGCATACCAGTTGCTCGCCTCGAGCGGCGGCGCGTAGCCGCGGATCACCAGCTCCTCATCGAGAGCCTCGCGTAGCTTCCTGAGATTGCCCTCGCCACCCATCTCGCCAGCGAAGCGGCTGCCAGGTTTGAGCGCCCGGAAAATCGCGCGGGCAGCCTGCGCCTTCTCCAGCACCCAGTGCAGCGTGGCATTCGAAAATGCCGCGTCGAACTCGGCGAAGAACTGCATGTCCTCAGCCGCAAGCAGCAGCGCGTCGACGCCTTGCGCCCGCGCCGCCGCGATCATCTCGGGCGAATTGTCGATGCCCAGGACTGTTGCGCCGCGCTCGGCGATCTTCCTGGTCAGAGTCCCCTCGCCGCATCCGATATCGAGGATCCGCTCGCCCGGCTGCGGGTCGAGCAGGTCGAGCGCCGCGCCGCCGAGCTCGGCGACGAAGCTTCCGACCCGCGCGTAATCCGCGGCGTCCCACTTGCTGGTCGAGGCGGCGGATTGGCTCAAAGCGTCT
>Ga0207674_10005504_pt1 | contig 15036 bp, 14 predicted proteins | sample KBSCornC72_FD_184303 | JGI IMG/M metagenome (GOLD analysis project Ga0207674, IMG submission 184303) | Corn rhizosphere microbial communities from Kellogg Biological Station, Michigan, USA - KBS Corn C7-2 (SPAdes) (version 2) | ecosystem: Host-associated > Plants > Roots > Rhizosphere > Soil ... | reverse complement strand
CTCGCGCCGCGAGAACCCGGGCGATACTGACCGGGGCCGTTTTCCTGAATGGATTCCTCATCAACGGATGCGCTGATGATCCGGCCCGCACGACTGACAGTGGTGCAAATCGAGGCCCGGCAATGAAACGGAGCCCCGGAAGTGTCGTGAGCCGACCTACCTACATTAGTCGATTCCCTCGCCTCCCGCATTACACTCGCGCAGATGCGCGTGTCAGCCCCGATGTCGATGGCGCTGCTCGGCGTGCTCGCGGCGGTCGCGGTGGTACTCGGCGGGTGCTCGTTGGTCTCAGCCGCGAGACCTACTCCTGCTCCGACCCCGAGTGCGGCGCGCCCGCAGCCCGTGACCGATCATGGCGTGCGCGTCATTCCCGACATCGAGTACGGCGTGGCCGGCGGGCAGCGACTGCTGCTGGATGCCTGCCTGCCTCCTTCGCGGCAGTCCCCCACCTCCGACGCGCCCGACCCCGCACCCCAGGCCTCGATCGTGATGGTCCACGGGGGCAGCTGGACGCGCGGCGACAAGGCCGACCCGGAGTACCGCGAGGTCTGCACCTGGCTGGCTAAAGCGGGCTATCCGACCTTCAACGTGGACTACCGCATGGACCCCGCGTTCATCTTCCCCGCGGCGCTGGAGGACGTGAAGAGCGCGGTGATCTGGCTGCGCCAACCGGAACAGCTCGGACGGTTCGACCTCGACCCCGCACGCATCGCCGCCCTCGGGGGCTCCGCGGGCGGCAACCTGGCCTCGCTGCTCGGCACCACCGGCAGCGGCCCGCTCACCGAGGGGACCCGCGTCTCGGCGGTCGTCGATCTCAGCGGCCCGGCCGACCTCACCGGCGCCGACGTCAAGCCCGGCTTCGTCCCGGTGCAGCTCGCCTTCCTCGGGTGCGCATCGGAGACCGACTGCCCCGCCGCGCGAGCCGCATCGCCGATCTTCGCGGCGAGCGCCGACGATCCGCCGTTCTTCATCGCCAACTCGACCAACGAGCTCATCCCGATCGAGCAATCCCGGCGATTCGCCGACGCCCTGCGCGCGGCAGGCGTTCCGACGACCTTCGTGAGCGTGACGGGCGGGCTTCACTCGGTCGCGATGCTCGGACCGGGCCTGCGCGCCCGCATCCTCGACTTCTACGCGTCGACGGTCGGCACCAACTCGGAGTCGCCCGCGCCCGGGGCCGGCTGAGCAGTCGGTGCGTTCACGGGATGCGCGCGCCGGTTGCGTGCGCTCCGCGCCAGCCACACGATCAGGGCCGCCAGCAGAGCGAGCAGCCCGATCGTCGAGCCCAGCGAGGCGAGCCGCGGGATGAGCGCCTCCTTGCCCAGGCCGTTGGCGATCGAGTAGCCGACCGCCGCCAGCCCGGCAGCGACCAGGATGCCGCCCCCGATCGCCAGCACCCGCGTCACGATCGACATCGGCAGCTTCGGGTACTGCGCCCGCCGCTCGGCCGCGCCCTCGACCAGGTAGTACAGCACCGGCAGCACGAGCAGGGTCAGCAGCGTGGACGACACGAGGCCGCCGATCACAATGATCGCCAAGGGCTGCGAGATGAAGCCGCCGTGGCCGGTGATCCCCAGTCCCAGGGGCAGGAGCGCGCCGATGGTGGCCAGCGCCGTCATCAGGATCGGGCGCAGACGCCGTGACGCGCCGTGCACGATCGCGTCGCCCACCGTCATCCCGCGAGCTCGGTACTGGTTGATCAGATCGACGAGGACGATCGCATTCGTGACGACGATGCCGACCAGCATGAGCACGCCGATGATGGAGGCGACGCCCAGCGGCACTCCTGAGATGATCTGGAGCGCGATGGCGCCGGTGGCGGCGAACGGGATCGACACCAGCAGAAGCAGCGGCTGCCGCAGGCTCTTGAAGGTCGCGACCATGACCACGTAGACGATCAGGATCGCGGCGAGCAGCGCGAGCCCGAGCTGTTTGAACGAGTCCGCCTGCTGCGAGGTGACACCTCCCAGCGTGACGGTCGCGCTTGCGGGCAGCTTCGCGGCGTTGACCGCCTTCTGCACCTCGGCCGAGGCGTTGCCGGTGTTGTCCGTGCCGGGTGCGACCGTCAGCGTGGCGCTGCGCAGCCCCTTGATCGTCGTGATGCTCGACGGGCCGTTCACCGTCTTCACGGTGGCGAGATCCGACAGCGGCACTGCACCCTTGAGGGTCGGGATCGTGAATGCCTCGAGCTCGGCCTGGGTCAGCGGCTTGTCCGGGTTGTCCACGTAGATCGACAGGGTCTTCTCGTCGATGACGATCGTGCCGGTCGCGCTCGGGTTCATTGCCTGCGTCACGATCCCGCCGACCTGCTGCTCGGTGAGCCCATCGGCAGCCGCCTTGGCGCGGTCGATCTGCACGGCGAGGTACGGCAGCGAGGCCGACAGGTTGCTGGTGGCCTGCGAGACGACAGACAGCTTATTCACCTTCGCCAGGATGGCATCGCTCGCCTTGCGCAGATCCGCGTCGCTGCCCGCCGTGATGTCGACCTCGATATTCGACGAGGCGAACCCGCCCTGCGCGGCCTGGACCTTGATGTCGCCCTCGCCGTGAATGGTCTTGAGCTTCTTGGTGATGGTGTTCTGCAGCGCCGCCTGATCCGCGTTCGGATCCGTGGTGAGAGAGAAGGTGGTCGATCCGCGGCCCGAGAACGCGGCGCGCAACGAGCTGCCGCCCGATCCGATCGTCAGCAGCACGGTCTTGACGCCCTTGATGTCGAGCAGGGTCTTCTCGACCGTCTTGGATGCCGCATCCTGCGCCTCGAGACTGCTCCCCAGGGGCAGGGTCTGGGTCACCGTCAGCGTGTTCTGGCCGCTGTTGCCGATGAAGTTCGTCTTCAGCCCGCTGGCCGCGAGCCCGCTTCCCGCGAGGATCAGGAGGGCGACGACGAGCACCAGGGCCGGGAACTTCAGCGTCCACCTGATCACCGGCAGGTAGACCTTCTGCAGGCGGGTGGGGGTGTCGAGTTCATCGCGGACCGCCGTCGCCGGCGTGGCCTCGCCCTCCGCGTGCTTGTGCACGGTGCGCTTGTTGCCCAGGAACCAGTAGGCGAGCACGGGCACGATCGTCAGCGCGACGAAGAGCGACGACAGCAGGGCCATCGTCACGGTGAGCGCGAACGGCCGGAACAGCTCGCCCGTGATGTCGCCGACGAACGCCACGGGAAGGAACACGGCCACCGTCGTGACTGTCGAGGCGGTCACCGCGACCGCGACCTCGCGCACCGCGGTCCTGATGGCGGTCAGCTTCTCCTCGCCGAGCGAGATGTGTCTCTTGATGTTCTCGATGACCACGATCGAGTCGTCGACCACCCGCCCGATGGCGATGGTCAGCGCGGCCAGGGTGATGACGTTGAGCGTGTAGTTGGCCGCCGTCATCCCGAGGAAAGTGATGAAGACGGACACCGGGATCGAGATCGCGGTCACCAGCGTCGAGCGCACCGAGAACAGGAAGATGAAGATCACCACGACCGCGAACAGGAGCCCGAGCCCACCCTCCTCGGCGAGACTGTTGATCGAGGTGGTGATCGAGGGCGCCTGATCGGACACCACCGTGAACTTCGTGTTGCCGCCCAGCTGCTTCTCGAGGGTCGGAAGGTCGTCGCGCACGATCTTCGACACGCTGACGGTGTTGCCCGCCGCCGTCTTGGTGATGTTGAGCGAGACCGCTGGCTTGCCGTTCACGCTCGAGTAGCCGCTCACCGGGTCGTCGACCACCGCCACGGTGGCCAAGTCGCCGATCGTGGGTGGCGTGGGCAGGCGTCCGCCGAGCACGGGCAGCCCCGCGATGTCGTCGGTTGAGGTCAGCTTCTGCCCGGACTGCACGGTGAGCGTCTTGCCGTTCTCGGTGATCGATCCGCTGGCGAGCAGGGTGCCGTTGGCCGCGAGGGCGGACTTGATCGACTGGATGCTGAGGCCGTCCTTGGCCAGGGTGGCGTCATCCGGGGTGATCGTCACCCGCTGGGAGGCGTCGCCCAGCAGCGTGACGTCACTGACCCCGTCGAGCTGCTTGAGACTGGTGACCGTCAGCGACGACAGCTTCGACGCGAGCACGTGCGGGTCGAGATCGCTGGTCACCGCGAGCTGGATCACCGGGAAATCGCTCAGGCTGAAGGTGATGACCTGCGGGGTGACACCGCTCGGCAGCGTGTTCGAGAGGCGATCGAGGGCGAGCTGCACCTTCTGCTCCGCCGTCGCGATGTTCGTGCCGTAGGTGAACGACGCGGTCACCGTCGACGCGGCCGTGTTCGAGGTGGCGGTCGTGGAGTCGAGGTTCTCGATGCCCTGGATCGCGCTCTCGATGGGCGTCGAGACGTCTTTGCTGACCACGTCGGGCGAGGCACCCGGGTAAGTCGTCACGATGTAGACCGACGGCAGGGACAGCGAGGGGATGAGCTCCTGCTTGAACAGGGTCAGCGAGATGCCCCCGAACACTGCGACCACGACCGTGATGAGCGCGATGAGCGCGCGGTTGCGCAGGCTGAAGACGGACAGCAGATGCACGGGTTTCTCCTGATCGACCGGACCGCGCGACCGCGGCGGCAGTGACGCGCACGCCGCCGTGCACCCCGTCAGTATCCCAATGCGCGACGTGCGCCCGGTACTCCCCGAGGATGAATGCTCGGCCGTGACAGCACGGTCAATGGTGCAGCCTGGCGCCCTTCACGGTCCGGTCGACCGCGTTACGTGGTCCGTGGATGCCGAGGCCGACGAGATCCAGCTCGGCCGCCGGTACGGCACGCACCGCGGCGCGATTGTCGTCGTCGTTCATGGTCGAGAACATCTCGGCGGTATAGACGGCCACCCGCAACCCCCGGCTGACCGCGCGCTCGCGGATCGTTGAAAGCAGCTCACGCTCGGCGGCGAACACCAACACGGGCTGGCGCAGCAGGGGCAGATAGGCCGTGCCATCGGCATCTCGGTACGGTTCTCCGATCAGCTCCGGATCGGAGGCGATGCCTACGGCCAGGAAGGCGGTGACGTTCAGTTCCTGCCAGGCCACGAGGTCGTCGCGGAGCACGACGACAGCCTTGGTGTCGAATCTTCCCGTTTCATCCATGCTCCGAGCCTCTGTCAGGCGCGGATTCCGTGTCTTGTACATTCCTGTCATGGAGGCCGCCGACCGCATCCGCGCCTGGCGCCCTCCCGTGCCGGGGATCCATGAGGTGCTGCACGCCGAGTTCCATCGGCACGCGTATCCGGCACACACCCACGCCCAGTGGTGTCTGCTCCTCATCGATGCCGGCGAGGTCGCCTACGAGCTGGATGGTCGAGATCGAGTGGCGCCGGTCTCCACCCTCACACTCCTGCCTCCCCATGTCGCACACGACGGTCGCTCGTCGACGCCTGGGACCCCGTTCCGCAAGCGCGTCGTCTACCTCGACGCCGACTGGCTGCCTGCGCGCCAGGTCGACCGCTTCGTCGATCGGCCGCTGCTGACCGCCCCCGGCATCGCCTCATCGGTGCGGCGACTGCACGATGCGCTGCTCAGCGGCGGTGACGGACTCCGGGCCGAGACCGAGCTGCTGCGCATCCAGAGACGAATCGACCAGGGTTTCGCATCGTCGACGCCGCCCAGGCGAGACGATCCGCTGGCCGCTCGACTGCGTGCGCTTCTCGATGACGACCCGGCGGCAGCGCCGACGCTTCGCGATGCCGGGCGCATGCTCGGCGCTTCGCCAGACCACCTGGTGCGGAGCTTCTCCGCCGCATATGGAATGCCGCCGCACCGGTACCTGACCGGACGGCGGATCGATCGCGCGCGACGCCTGCTGCTGGACGGGATGCCCGTCTCGGCCGTCGCGCATGCGGTCGGCTTCTTCGATCAGGCGCATCTGACCCGGCACTTCACCCGCATCCTCGGGGTGCCGCCGGCCTCCTTCGCCCGCAGCGCGGCCGCCTGACTCAGACCACTTCCGCCAGGTCCTCCTGGCCGATGGCGACCGGATGCCGCGTCACGCCGCTCCACGCGGCGGCCAGCGCGTCGACGGCCCGATCGATGAGCTCGGGCGGATGGCTGAACGGTACCCGCAGGAACCGCTCGAACACCCCGTTCATCCCGAACCGCGGACCGGCCGCGATCACCAGCCCCTCGCTCCGCGCCGCGAGGGCGAGCTGGGAACTGACGGGCGCTCCGAGATTGACCCAGAGGGTCAGCCCGCCGTCGGGCGTCGGCAGCTCCCACTCGGGCAGGCGGGCCCGGAGCCGGGCGAGCAGATGGTCGCGTCCGGCGCGCAGATAGGCGCGGCGGTCGGCCAGGATGCGGTCGTAGTCGCCGAGCAGCTCGAGCGCGATCAGCTGCTCGAGGATCGGGGTGCCGAGGTCGCTCGAATAGCGCACCCGTGCGATCCGCTGGATGAGGTCGCGATCCGCGCGGATCCACCCCGTGCGGAGCCCGCCCCACGCGGTCTTCCCCAGCGAACCCAGCATCACCACCTGGGCCGCGGACCCGGCGGGGGCCGCCGCCGCGAACGGGACCAGGCGCGGAGCGTCGACCCGCAGGTCGGCGAAGCCGAGCTCGCCCATGGTCTCGTCGGCGATGATCGTGGTGCCCTGGTGCTCGGCGAGCGCGATGGTGCGCTCTCGCAACGGCGACGACATGGAGCGGCCCGTCGGATTGTGGTGGTCGGGCATGAGGTAGGCGAGCGTCGGGCTGGTGCGCTGGAAGGCCTGCTCGAGTCCCGGCTCGTCCCACCCGGTATCGGTGGTCACCGCGACCGGCACCAGCCGACCGCCCGCCGCGCGGAGCGCCTCGGAGGCGTGCGGGTAGCTCGGCGACTCCACGAGAACACGGTCTCCGCGCGAGAGCAGGGTGCGCGCCAGCAGGCCGATCGCGTGCTGGGCGCCCACCGTGATCATCACCTCGTCGGCATCCGTGGGAAGCCCCCGGGCGGTGTAGCGATCGGCGAGTGCCTGGCGCAGCGCGCGCAGTCCGAGGGTGTCGTAGCCCGACTCGTCGAGGTACGAGGGCAGCAGTGCGGCCGCCCGCTCCGCCGCGACTGCCACCGCGGGAACGGCGGGCAGCGTGGCCTTGCTGAAGTCGAGGAACTCGGCAGGCGCGATCTCATCGAAGGCTGCGGCGCCTCTCGAGGGCAGGCGCACCACGCTGCCCGACCCGCGGACGCTCTCGAGGTACCCCGAGTCGCGCAGTTCGGCGTAGGCCGCCGAGATGGTCGTGCGGCTCAGTCCCAGCTCGGCCGCGAGCTCGCGCTCGGCCGGGAGCCGGGTGCCGAGCGTCAGCCGGCCGTCGAGCACCTGCAGCCGGATGCGGTCGGCCAGTGCGCCGTATGCGGGCCCGGCCGAGCCCGCCCGCCATCCACCGAGCGCGGATGCCAATGACCGAGCCGAGAGCGACACCATCGGGCCACTGTACCAGTATTGGCATCTAGCGACCAGTCCAATACTGAGATTGACTGCCGTCATGTCGTCATTGGCCCTGCCGAAGAGCGCCGACGGCCGCCGCTGGGTGCGCCGGATCGTCCAGCTGCTCCTCGGGCTCTTCCTCTACGGCATCGGCATCTCGCTGATGGTGCGCGCCGGCATCGGCGTCGCACCATGGGACGTGCTCACCCAGGGCATCGCGCATCGCACCGGCCTGCCCTTCGGACTCATCACGAACGTCGTCGGCCTCCTGGTCCTGCTGTTCTGGATCCCGCTCCGCGAGCGCCCGGGCTTCGGGACCGTGGCCAACGTGCTGCTGATCGGCCCCAGCGCCCAACTCGGCCTGGCCTTCCTCCCGCAGCAGACCGTTCCCGCCCTGCAGGCGCTCGTCTTCGCAGGCGGACTGGCTCTCGTGGCGGTCGCAACGGGCCTCTACATCGGGGCCCGGCTCGGCCCCGGTCCCCGCGACGGTCTGATGACGGGTCTGCACCGCCGCACCGGATGGCGCATCTGGATCGTGCGCACCGCCATCGAGGTCGTCGTCGTGATCATCGGTGCCCTCCTGGGCGGGCAGCTCGGAATCGGCACGGTGGCATTCGCGCTGCTGATCGGCCCCATGGTGGGAGTGACGCTCCCGCTGTTCCGCGTCCCGGACGCCCCGGCCACCGCGGGCGAGGTGCAGACCGCCGCGGAGCACCCGGTCGATGCCGCGCAGGGCAAGGAGGCGATCCCGTGATCTTCCTCCTCGCCCTGCTGGCCCTGCTGGCCTGGTCGGTGCCGGCCACGATCGTGGTCATGGCCCGCGACGGCTACCGCCGCGTTCCGACGCGTGCCGACTACGAGAGTTCGCGCCCCGCGTAGACCAGCAGCGCGTCACGGATGAACGTCGCGTTCTCCGTTCCGCCGTAGTTGGCGGCGAACCGCGGGTCGGCGACATACATCTCGGCCAGCCCGGTGAGGTATGCCTTTGCCGGCGCCCCGGTTCCGGCGCCGGGCGTGCCCGGCACGCTCGCCAGCCAGTCCGCGTGACGCTTGGCGAGCTGCTGTGCCGCCTCCCCCGCCGGGTCGTCGCCGCGCTCGGCGGCCGCGACCCAGTCGGACTGCAGCGCGGCGAGCCTGGCCTTCCACTCCGCCTGCTCGGCCGGCGTCTTGCTGGTCCACCAGCGGTCGCCGGCGGCGTACGCCTCGGCGCCCCAGCGCTGCTCGACCTCCTCCTTGTACTGGGTGTGATCGAATCCGTCGAACATGGTGTCCGCCATGATCTGCTCTCCCTTCTTGATGCGTGTGATGGTGTCCCGCACACTGGCCAACTGCCGAGCGATGCGGTCCTGCTCCGAAACCAGCCAGAGCTGGTGACGCTCGAGCGCCGCGACGTCGTCGCGCTGCCCATGCAGGAGGTCGGCGATCGCGGGGATGCCGAGTCCGAGTTCGCGCAGCAGCAGCACCCGCTGCAGCCGCACCAGCGACGCGGCGTCGTAGTAGCGGTATCCGTTGCTGCCGATCCGACTCGGCGCCACCAGCCCGACCTCGTCGTAGTGACGGAGGGTGCGGCTGGTGGTTCCTGCCAGCTTCGCCAGCTGCTGGATGCTCCACTCCTGCTCATCTCGTTCGCTCATGTCGTCGACGCTAGACGTTGACGCTGCGTCAACGTCAAGCGCATCCGCAGAACGTTCGGAACGGGGTTGCGCGTGATGGGACTCGCGATATATCGTGTCTCTAAGCAACACGCGATATATCGCGAATCGAGCGAGAGACGCGGCGCCGCCGCGAGAGAGGAGCCCTCGTGGCCCAGGAGAAGTGGCTCGTCGACGGGCCTAAGACGATCGACGTCGAGAACATCCGCAGGCTCAAGGTCAGCCTGATCAGCGGTCAGGTCGACATCGTCGGTCACGACGAGCCCGGCGTACGCGTCGAGATCCACTCGGTCTCGGGCCGCGACCTCAAGGTCGCCGTCGAGGGCGACACCCTCGAGGTCGACCACCCCCAGCTCAACTGGGACAACTGGCTGGACGTCTTCAAATCGTTTCGTGGGAATGCGCGTGCGGATGTGAGCATCATGGTTCCCCGCGAGGTCGGTCTGAAGTTCGGCGTGGTCAACGCGGAGGCCCTCATCAGCGGCATCCACGACAACGCCTCGATCAGCACCGTCAACGGCGACCTGGTCATCGACGGCATGACCGGAGACATCCAGATCAACTCCGTCAGTGGCGAGATCTCCGTGCGCAACCACACCGGTCGACTGGCGGTGCACTCCGTGAACGGCGACATCACGGCATCCGGTCGCATTCAGGGCATGACCGCAGAGGTGGTGACGGGCGACGTGTACCTCGACCTGACGGGCACCCCCGACGAGCTGCGTTTGAGCACGGTCAGCGGCAACATCGCGACGCGGCTCGACGAGGGGGTCCCCGTCTCGTACACGATCAACACGGTGAGCGGTCGGCTTCAGCTCGACGACTCCGAGATCACCGGAGTGCGCGGCCGGTACACCGGTAAATACGGCAAGCTCGACGGGCGTTGGCTCGACTTCCGCGGCAATACCGTCACGGGCAATGTGAGCGTGCTGCATACAATGCGCGCGTCGGCCGGGGCCGAGTCTGACGCGAAGAAGCCGGCGTGACCCCGCCGGTCTTCGCCCACGGTCACCTGCGGCTCTACCTGCTCAGCCTGCTGGCCGAGCGGCCGATGCACGGCTACGAACTGATCCAGGCTCTGAGCGATCGCTTCGGCGGCACCTACGTGCCGAGCGCGGGCACCATCTACCCCCGGCTGGGAAAGCTCGAGGAGGACGGACTGGTGACCAAGGAGTCGGACGGTCGCAAGACGGTCTACGCCATCACCGACGCGGGTCGGGCGGAGCTCGCCGAGCGAGGTTCGGAGCTCGACGGGATCGAAGACGAACTCAGCGACTCGGTGCGGCGCCTGGCCAACGAGGTGCGCAGCTCGGTCAACGACGCGATGAAGACGCTGCGCGCCGACCTGGCCGCCGCCGCACGGGATGCCCGCACCGACGCGCGCGATGCAAGCCGCGGCGAGCGCACCGAGACGCACACGACCGGGTGGAGTGACGATCCGCGCGTGGAGGCCAGGATGGCCCTGCGCGACGCCGAGGCCGCGATCAACGACTTCCGCCAGCAGCTGCGGTCGGACCTGCGCGCGCAGGTCGCCGAGGGACGTCTCGACCGCGAGGTGGTCGAGCTCATCACCACTGGATTGACCGCGTTGCGACGCGAGATCACCGAGGCGCTCCGGCGCTGACGGGCGCCTCCTGCGGGAGTCGTTGCACGGTGGAACAACGCCCGCCTCCCCGATCCAGCGTGGGAAATGCGCAGCCGGAACCACCGGTGTACGCTGGCCCCTCGTGACTGACGACACCCGGTCTCCCGAGGAGGCGCGGCCTGTCAAGCGCTGGCTGATCGGAGACCCCCTTCCGAGCGACAAGCTCGAGGGCCAACTCCTCCCCAAGCACTTGGCTCTGCCGATCTTCTCGAGCGACGCCCTCTCCTCGGTGGCATACGCCCCGCAGGAGATGATGCTCGTGCTGCTCGGGGGCGGTCTGGCGTTCCTCGCCTTCACGCCGTGGGTCGCCGCCGTGGTGGTGGTCCTCCTGCTCGTGGTGGTCGTCTCGTACCGGCTGCTAATCAAGGCGTACCCATCGGGCGGTGGCGACTACGAGGTCGCCAGCAAGAACCTGGGCGAGAAGGCCGGTCTCATCGTGGCCGCGGGCCTGCTCGTCGATTACGTGATGACCGTTGCGGTCTCGGTGGCATCCGGCGTCGACAACATCATCTCGGCGTTCCCCACGTTGAACCCGTTCCGCGTCGAGCTCGCCGTCGGGTTCATCATCGTGCTCGCCGCCATCAACCTGCGCGGGGTCCGCGAGTCGGGCAAGGCGTTCGCCCTTCCCACCTACCTCTTCATCGCGTCCATCGGGGTGATGGTCATTACCGCGCTGTTCCGCACCCTGATCGGCGACGCGCCGGTCGCCGAGAGCGCGCACTACGCCGTCCACACCACCCAGAACGTGGCGCAGGCCGGCGTGATCCTCCTGCTGCTGCGCGCGTTCTCGACCGGATGCTCCGCCCTGACCGGCGTCGAGGCGATCAGCAACGGGGTGCAGGCGTTCCGCCGCCCGAAGATCCAGAACGCGCAGCGCACCCTGGTCTCGATGGGGTCGATCGCCATCGCGCTGTTCATCGGCCTGGTCGCCGTCGCGCTGATCTCTGGCGTGCGCTACGCCGAGAACCCGTGCAAGGAGCTGGTCGGCTTCGACTGCTCGGCCGGACCGCAGCGCAGCATGATCGCTCAGATCGCGTCGGCGACCTTCGGCGACAACCTCGCACAGGGGCCGGGCGCGATCCTCTTCTTCGCCATTCAGATCTTCACGGCCGCCGTGCTGCTGCTCGCGGCCAACACCGCGTTCAACGGCTTCCCGCTGCTCGGCTCGGTGCTCGCCACCGACCGCTACGCGCCCAAGGCGCTGGCCACCCGCGGCGACCGCCTCATCTTCTCGAACGGGGTCATCGCGCTCGGCCTTGCGGCCGCCCTGATCGAGATCGTGTTCCAGGCGAACGTCACCCAGCTGATCCAGCTCTACATCATCGGCGTGTTCGTCTCGTTCACGCTCGGGCAGTCGGGCATGGTGCGCCACTGGAGGCGACTGCTGCGAGAGGGCACCGGCGAGATGAAGCGCGGCCAGGTGCGCATCTATCTGGTCATCAACACCTTCGGCGCGCTGATGAGCTTCTCGGTGCTCATCGTGGTGACCATCACCAAGTTCGCCGCCGGCGCCTGGATCGTCTTCGTCATCATGCCGATCCTGTGGTTCCTGATGCTCGGCGTCAATCGCTACTACCGCGACGTCGACAAAGAGATCGAGGTCGACTCGACCACCCGCTTCGGCGCGAAGGGCGACCACGCGGTCATCCTGGTCGGCAAGCTGAACAAGCCGGTGCTCAAGGCCCTCGACTACGCGATCGCCGCCCGCCACGAGACCATCGAGGCCATCCACGTCTCGATCGACGACGCCGCCACCGAAGAGCTCGAACGGCAGTGGGCCGAGCACAACATCAAGATCCCGCTGCGCGTGCTCGACTCCCCCTATCGCGACATCAGCGTGCCCCTGATCAAGTACATCAAGGCGTGCCGCATCAACAACGGCTCCGAGGTCGTCACCGTCTATACCCCGCAATTCATCGTCGGGCACTGGTGGGAGAACCTGCTCCACAACCACAAGGCGCGCCGCATCCGCCACAAGCTGATGCTCGTCCACGGCGTGATGCTGGCGCTGGTGCCCTGGCTGCTCGACTCGTCCGACCTGATCTACGGTCGCCGCTCCCGTCCATTGCCCGGTCAAGACCGGCGAGGCGAGCCGGTGCGTGCGGTGCAGCGGCGGCCCATGCCGCCCGCCGACCTCAAGGCGGCACGTGAGGCCGCGCGCGAGGCGGCGCGTGCCGCTCGCACGGGGCAGCCGATGCGGACCACCAAGGCCGGCGCCGCGAAGGCGACGGTCCAGGGCGAGACGGTCAAGAAGGAGAAGGTCGGCGCCGCCGCAGCCAAACCCCCGGCGAAGCCACCCAAACAGGGATGACGCTGGTCGCGGTCGTTCTCGGCGGCATCCTGGGCACCGGACTGCGTCTGGCCATCGACCAGCTGGTCGTGCCCGACAGCGCGTTCCCCTGGGCGACCCTGCTGATCAACGTGGTCGGATCGTTCGTCTTGGGCTTGCTGGTGGCGAGGGTGTGGCCATCTGCCCCTGCCTGGCTGCGCGCCGGACTCGGAACCGGCCTGCTCGGCTCGTTCACCACGTTCTCCGCGGTGATGGTCGCCCTGCTGACGCTGACCTCCGCCGGGATGACGCTGCTCGCGGTCGTCTACCTCGTCGCGTCGCTCGTCCTCGGCTTCGCCGCCGCCCTGCTGGGCATCCGCCTGGGCGTGCCCGCTCCGGTGGATCCGCCGATCGAGGCCGACGAATGACCCCGGTGGTGGTCGCCATGGCGCTGCTTGCCGGCGCGCTCGGCGCCCTCCTGCGCTACGGCACGACGCGACTGTTCGCGCGCCGGAAGGACGAGCTCCCCTGGGCGGTGCTCGTGGTCAACACGGTGGGCTCGCTCATCGGCGGTGTGGTGCTCGGGCTCGTCACCACCCACGCCGTCGGCGCCGATGTGCAGCTCATCGTCCTCGGCGGTCTCGCCGGAGGGCTGACCACGTTCAGCACCTTCAGCGTCGAAACCGTGCAGCTGGCCATCGCGAAGCGATGGGCCACCGCCGCGGCCACGGTCGGCGCGAACCTCGTGCTCGGAATCGCGGCGGCCGTTCTCGGTTTCGCCGTCGTGGGCGGCCTCGCCGGCTGAGTTCGGCTAGCGCGCCGCGTGGCGACGCGGTCGCAGCCGCACGGCGGCGATGGCCAGCGCGACCCCGAGCGCGAGCGAGATCGCCGAGGCCAGCAGCAGTCCGGGCTGACCGGTCGCGAGCAGGTGCGGGAGTGCGTTCATATCCCTACAACGCGTGTGGGGGTCGATCGGGTTGACGCGGTGTCGCGGCTGACCTCTACTGCTCGAGCGAGCTGAGCGTCGCGACCACCTGGCGCGCAACGGTTCGGCCCGCTCGGTTCGCGCCGATCGTGGATGCGGTGGGCCCGTACCCCGAGAAGAACACCCGGGCGTTGCGCCAGGCGGCGCCGTTGCCGACCCCGATGCCGCCCTCTTTCTCGCGCAGCTTGAGCGGGGCGAGGTGTCGCAGCTCGGGGCGGAAGCCGGTCGCCCAGATGATCGCGTCGGCGTGCTGGAAGCGGCCGTCGGGCCAGCGGACGCCATCCGGTTCGATCGAGCTGAACATCGGGATGGCACGCAGCAGGCCGCGATCGATGGCGGCCTGGATCCGACGGGAGCGCGGGACGCCGGTGGTGGAGACGATGCTCGGCAGCGCGCGTCCTGCGCGAGCGGCCGCATCCTGCAGAGCGACCGCGTTGACGCCTGCCTCGATGTTGAGCTCCTGATCCTCGAGGAATTCGACGGGGCGGCGAGCCACCCAGGTCAATGATTTCGTCGCGTTCTCGAGCTCCATGACGAATCCGATCGCACTCGTGCCGCCTCCGACGACCACGACGTCCTGGTCGGCGAAGTCGGCGGCATCCGTGTAGTCCACCGTGTGCAGGTGCCGGCCGCCGAAGTCGTTCATGCCGGGGTACCAGGGCACGAAGGGCGAGCCCCAGGTCCCCGTCGCATTCACCAGCACCTGCGTCGACACCTCACGCGCGCCGTGCTCGCCGTCGAAGTGCACGATGAACCCATCGGGGGTGGGGTCCACCTTCGTAACGTTCGCCGGGCGCACCACCTGGAGTTGGAAGTGCTCCTCGTAGCGGCGGTAGAAGTCCGAGACCACGTCCTTGGCCGGAGCATGCCGATCTGCGGTGTCGAAACTCACCCCGAGCTCCTCCATGCCCGGCAGGTCGTTCACCCTGTGCGCGTAGCCGAGTCGCAGAGCCTCCCAGCGGAATTGCCACGCCCCACCGGTTCCCGGGCCGCGATCGAGCAGCACGAAGTCGTTGCCAGGATCCAGCCCCAAGCGACGCAAGTAGTACGCGACCGACAGCCCCGCCTGTCCCGCGCCGATCACGACCACGGATGTATCGGTGGTGCGCTCGGTCACCCCATTACGT
>Ga0207674_10005502_pt1 | contig 15038 bp, 13 predicted proteins | sample KBSCornC72_FD_184303 | JGI IMG/M metagenome (GOLD analysis project Ga0207674, IMG submission 184303) | Corn rhizosphere microbial communities from Kellogg Biological Station, Michigan, USA - KBS Corn C7-2 (SPAdes) (version 2) | ecosystem: Host-associated > Plants > Roots > Rhizosphere > Soil ... | reverse complement strand
GTGCCCACCTGGGTGCCGTTCCGGAAGATCCGGTATCCGGTCACGCCCACGTCGTCCGCCGACGCCGTCCAGGTGAGGTCGACCTCGCTACGAGTCACGCCGGTCGCGACCAGGTTCGTCGGGGCCGTCGGAGCCTGAGTGTCGGAGCTCCCTGAGCCGATCGGCGAGGTCATGTCGGCCTGGATCTGCGCTTGCGTCAGCGCCGTGCTGTAGATGCGGACCTCGTCGATGGTGCCCGCGAAATACTGAGCGGCGTGGAGGCTGTCCCCGCCGATCTGCAGCTGGTTGGTGGACGTCGCGATGCTGCCGGTGGCCGACTTGCTCGCCACCTGCGTCCCGTTCACGAACAGCCGGACCGTGGCGCCGTCGTAGGTGAACGCCAGGTGCGTGAAGGTGTTCACGGCGATCGGCCCGAGACCGGTGGCTTCCTGGTGGACCCCGGCGATCGTCGCACCGCCGACCGGCTTGCTGCTCCGACTCGACGTCGCCATCAGGTAGTAGTTGTCGTTGCCCTTGTAGATCACGTCCCGCCACGAGCTCGTCACGGTCGTGGGTGAGACCCAAGCCTCGAGGGTCATCGCCGTCGTGAGATCGAGCGAGGCGGAATCGGGGACGTTGACCCGCGCGGAGTTCCCACTGAACGCGAGACCGCTGTTGAACCGGCCGGACGTCCATGTCGCCCCGCTGAGCGTACCGGTATTCCCGTTGCCCGAGCTGTCGGCGACCGTCGATCCTGTCCCTTCGTCGAAGGCGTAGGCGGCGACGAGCCCAGGGGGTCCGCTGCCACCGGGTTGGGTCGTGGAGCCGGCGATGTTCGAGTAGCCGCTGAGGTTCGCAGCGGCGTCGATCGCTCGAACGCGGTACCGATAGGTGGTATTCGGGCTCAGCCCCGTGTCCGTGTAGGCCGTGCCCGTCGGCGTCGCAGGCAGCGAGGCGAAGTTCGAACAGGCTGCGCCCTGGCAGCGCTCGACGAGATATCCCGTCACGCCCACGTCGTCCGTCGACGCCGTCCAGGTGAGGTCGATCTGCGTGCTGCCCGCGGCGGTCGCGTTGAGGTTTGTCGGGGCCGTCGGAGCCTGAGTATCCGAGCTCCCCGAGCCGATCGGCGAGGTCATGTCTGCCTGTATCTGCGCCTGCGTAAGAGCGTTGTTGTAGATGCGTACCTCGTCGATCGTGCCGGCGAAGTACTGACCGAAGATGCTGTCGCCGCCGACCTGCAGGGGATCGGCCGAGGTCGCGAGCATCCCCGTGACGGCCGTGGTCGTGACGAGGTTCCCGTTCACGTAGAGCTTGAGCGCGGCTCCATCGTAGGTGGTCGCGAGATGCGTCCAGGTGTTGGTCGCGAGCGGCGCCGTACCGGAGGCCTTGGTGTTGACGCCTCCGATGATCCCCGCGCCCACCGGCTTGCCGGCGTTGGTCGAGCTCGCCTCCAGGTAGTAGTTGTCCCTGCCCTTGTAGATCACGTCGCGCCACTTGCTCGTAGCGGTCGTGGGGTTCACCCACGCCTCGAGCGTCATCGCCGTGGTCAATTGCAGGGAGGCTGCGTTGGGCACGTCCACTCGCGAAGAGGTGCCGTTGAAGCCAAGCCCGTAGCTGTACTTCCCCGACGTCCACGTCGCGCCGCTGAGCGTCCCGGTATTCCCGTTGCCCGAGGCGTCCGCAACGCTGGGACCTGTTCCCTCGTCGAAGCCGTACGCAGCGACGAGCCCACCGGCGGCCCGGGCAGGGGATGCTGGCGGTAGGCCGAGGACGAGGAGAACTGCTGAGAACGCGAAGGCGAGCCGGAGCACCGAGCGGCGCCCACTGGTCGGCCAGGGGCGGGTCAGCACCGTGACCACGGACTACCATCCAGATGAGGGAGCGTGATGATCGACTGTCCCCTTCCCTTCTCGCCGTGCACCGACGCGCTAAGGCCATCGCGGTCGGTTGCAAGGAACGGCAAGAGATGATTATGCCCGATGACAGATGGAGCGCCCTACGCCGATCACCGTAGAGGTACTAGCGACTCCGACCCGGATCGTGCTCCGAGCTATCCCAGGAGGAGTTTCCGGGCATGGAATCCCTCTGCGAGGCCGCTCGCTGATCGCGCCTCGACACCTCGCAGCCGCAGCAATCCCATGAAGGTTTCCTCACTGAACCAGAAGTGCTCGGCTTGGGAGGGGAAGCCTTGGAGGATGGCTTGAACCTTGCGACCCGCGAGATCCTCATCCAGCTCCACGAACGCGTTCGGTCGGCCCAGGTCGCCGTCGTACTTGGGGATCTCGTACTCGAGGATCAGATGATCGCGGAATGTATTCCAGGTGAGCTCGGCGACCACGCGGTGATCCTGGTGTGCGTCACCACCATGATGTGTGAGGACGAGGTCAGGATGGACGCGTGTCCCCAGGTCGTCGAAGAACTCCTTCAGTTGAGACTGGTACGGGAAGTATCGTTCGCGGAAGGAAGCAACTTCCACCTCGTGGTTCGGGGCCTGATCCAAGAAGCGTTCGGTGCTCGTGCGAGCTTCCTCCGCGCGATCCCCTTCGGCCGAGAGCACCACCCAGTGAACCTTGAGGTCCGGGTTGGCTCTCACGAGCTTCAATACCGTGCCCCCGCAGCCGATCTCGATATCGTCACTGTGTGCGCCTACGCACAGGATCGACGAGATGCCTCGGGACAGGCCATCTCCGACGACGATCAACGTTACGGCTCCTTACGCGAGACGCGGTCCTGGCGCCAGACCTCCCACGGCGCGTCCCCGCTCGCGTACATCTCGTCCAGCCGATCCTTATCTCGGAACGTGTCCATCGCCGTCCAGAACCCCGTGTACTTGTAGGCGTAGAGCTGCTGTTGTTCGATCAGCCGATGGAACGGTTCGAACACTAGATCCTCGCCGTCGTGGATCAGGTCGAAGATCTCGGGGCGCAGGACGAAGAATCCCGAGTTGATCCACACGTCCGACTCGGTCACTGGCGCGATCTCCGATACCACGCCCTCGTCCCGGACCGACACGACGTGGAAGGTCTGTGTGGGGCGAACGCACAGGAAGCTCGCCGTCTTCTCCGAGCGGAGGGCGTCGTCGATGTAGGTCGGCAGGTCGAGGTCGGTGAGACCGTCCGTGTAGTTCGCCAGGAACACCTCTTCTCCCTCCAGGAGCGGCTGGACGGCCTTCAGGCGCTGTCCGATGCTCGCGTTGATCCCCGTGTCGATGAAGGAGATGTTCCAGTCGTGGATGTCGCTGTTCAGCAGGGTGATCTTATGGCCCGAGCTCAGGATGAAATCGTTCGAAACGGACTCGTCGTAGTTGCGGAAGTAGCTCTTGACCACGTCTGCCTTGTAGCCGAGGCACAGGATGAAGTCCTTGTAGCCGAAATGAGCGTAGTACTTCATCACGTGCCACAGGATGGGACGGAACCCGATATTCACCATCGGTTTTGGGATCGTCTCGGAGTAGTCGCGGAGACGCATCCCCAGACCGCCGCAGAACAGCACGACCTTCACGCCGTGACCTCCAGCGTGGAGCTGGGTCGGAGGCTTGCGTCGAGGGTCCCGGCACCGAGACGCTGATTGATCCGCTCGAGCCGGGTGAACTTCGGACCGAGGAAGTCTTCGGCCGTGAGCTCAAACTCACGGTACGCGCGCACGAGCTGCTCGATCCCCCCCCGCACCGTCCACCGCGGAAGGAACATCGGGAGGGCGGCCGCGAGTTTGGAGAAATCGACCCGATAGGTCCGCAGGTCCGGCTCGCCGCCCTCGGCGAACGTGACGCGGCTCCCTCCGATCGCGTCTTCCACCATCTCCGCGACCTCCCGGATACGGTAGTTCTCCTCGTTGCGGCCGACGTTGAACGCTTGAGCGTGGACCGCGTCACGCGGTGCCTCCAGCACGGCGAGGAATGCGCGGGCGATGTCTTCGACGTGCACCAGCGGTCGCCAGGGGGAGCCGTCGCTCTTGATGAGCACCTCGCCCGACGTGAACGCATGCCCCACGAGGTTGTTGACCACGATGTCCGCGCGCAGGCGCGGGGAGAACCCGTAGGCCGTCGCATTTCGCAGGAAGGTCGGGCTGAATCCGTCATCCGCGAGCCCTGTCACATCCCGCTCGACGAGCACCTTGGACTCACCGTAGGGGGTGATCGGGTTGAAGGCCGCACTCTCGGTCAGCATCGCGTCGCCTCCGGAGGCGCCATAGAGGCTGCAGGAGGATGAGAAGAGGAACCGTGGGATACCAGCTTCCTTGGCCGACAGGGCGAGAGCGACCGACGCCGTGTGGTTCACGTCGTAGGTGATCGCCGGGTCGAGGTCTCCGAGCGGGTCGTTCGAGATGGCCGCCAGGTGCACCACGGCGTCGAACCCCCGGAGGGTCATCGGGTCGAGATCTCGGAGATCCACTCGCACCGCTGGGAGATCGGGCGGTTCCGGCCCGAGCGCGCATCCCTCGAACAGGAAGCTGTCGAGCCCGACGACGTCGTGGCCCGCCCGCTGGAACAGGGGCACGAGCACCCGGCCGATGTAGCCGTCATGTCCAGTGACCAGGACCCTCATCTCGAAAGCCTTTCGTTCTCGTTCGGCCCGATCCAGCGCTCACGACCTCTGTCCGTCGCCTGGGCAGACATCGCCGATCCAACGTTCATCGGTCGCGCGCCTGGGGAAGTATAGGGAAGGTCCTCCTCCGTCCCGTCGCCGCCCCGATGCGACCCGTCGTGGGCAGTGTCGGTCCACCGAAGGTTGGTAGCTTGCCCGTCGTGCGGTGGAACCGTCACGGGATCGAGCGATGCCCGTGCTGTCGCTGCTGTCAAGGTGTGGAGATTGGATGACGACGTGAATGACGTGGTGTGTCAACGTCCCCATCGTTCTCGCCGACCCGTGCCCTCCCCGAGTTGGGAGGTACCGTGAGGCTGTTGGCGTTCGCTTACGCATGCGAGCCGATCGAAGGATCCGAACCGGGAGCGGGGTGGATGTGGGCTCGGATGTTGGCTCGCCACGCGGACACGTGGGTGATCACGAGGAGCAACAACCGGGAACCCATCGAGGCTGCTATCGACGAGACACCTGAGCGAGGGACGTTGCACTTCGTGTACGTCGATCTGCCGACCTGGGCGCGCTTCTGGAAGCGCGGGTCGCGCGGCCTGAGGCTCTACTACCTCTTGTGGCAGATGGCTGCGCTCCGCTCCGCGCGTCGCCTACATGAGGCCGACCGTTTCGACCTCGTGTGGCACCTGACGTTGGCGAACGCATGGCTGGGATCCTCCGCGGCGCTAGTGGGCCCTCGGTTCGTGCTGGGCCCGGTCGGCGGAGGCGTCGCCCCGCCGTGGTCGCTGATCTGGGCGACGGGCGTGAGGTCGATGATCTCGGAGGTGATGAGGGGAGCCGGGAGGGTCGTTGGACGCTACGTGAACCCGCTCGCCCGGTTGGCGTGGAGACGGGCGGATGTCGTCCTCGTCCAGAACCCAGAGACCGTCGCATGGCTCCCACGGAAGCACCGCATCAGGGCTCGAGTCTTCCCGAACGTGGTGTTCGCCGGAGAGACCCTGGACGATGGGAGCTCAGCGGGCGAACGTCCGCGCACGGCGTTGTTCGTGGGGCGCTTGCTCGCGTGGAAGGGAGCCGACCTCGCGATCGATGCCGTCGGGAAGACATCGGACTGGCGACTCGTGATCTACGGCGAGGGACCGGACGAACGCCGGCTCCGCCGGATCGTCCTCGAGGCGGGTCTGGTCGACCGGGTCGAATTCCGGGGGCGGGTTCCTCGACCCGAAATACTCCGATCGATGCGGACCGAAGCCGGCGTCTTCTTGTTCCCCAGCCTGCATGACGAGGCCGGGTGGGTTCTCGCCGAGGCGCTCGCGGCACGGCTGCCCGCGGTGTGTCTCCAGAACGGTGGTCCGCCCCTGCTTTCGAACGGTTTCGCCGTCGTCGTTCCGACGACAGGTGGACGCGAGACGGTGACGTCTCGGCTGGCGAGCGCGCTGGAGCGTGCGAGGGCGCTCTCGATGGAGGGCGCCTCAGATCTTGCCGACAGCTACGCCATCGATCGCCGATCGAACATGTTGGCTCCGATCGTGGATCCATCGCTGGCGCAGGAGTCCAACGATGAGCCTGGTGAGGACCGGAACCCGGCGATCTCAGCCGACCACCGAGAGGTCGGGAAGTGATGGAGGGCTCAAAGATCCCCGACGAGTCTCGGGCAGGCAGCGGACCGGCCCAATCAGCCGCTCGAGCACTCCTCAGGCTGAGTCCTCACGAACGCGTGCCGGTTCGACTGCGCAGAGTGGTTCGGCCCCTGACCGCGAGGCTCCGCTTCGTGGGTGTGCGCCCGGATGACGTGCTCATCGCTTCGTATCCCCGATCGGGAAGCACGTGGATCCGCTTCCTCCTGACCGAGATCATGATGCGGCAGCCGGCCGAGTGGCCGCTCGTCAATCGCGTGATCCCGGACGCGGGTGGTCACGGCGAAGCACCGGCTGTGCTTTCGGGCGGGGGACGGCTCATCAAGACACACGACCGATTCGTCGGACCCTGTCGCAGGGCCGTCTACATCGTCCGAGACGTGCGAGATGTGGTCCTGTCCGAGTACCGATGGGAACTGCGTGACGGGGTCCGCCGGACCCTCGACGAGCAGATCGAGCTCACGCTCACGAGCCGAACGCCCATGAGCCTCTTCGGATCGTGGCGGGACCACGTGACGTACTGGCTCGGCATCGACGCTGCCCGCCGTGGCGACCTGTTGGTGATCAAGTTCGAGGAGTTCCGCCAGGACCCGGTGGCAAAGCTTCGAGAGGTGCTTGGGTTCCTCGGACTCGATACGACGGCCCCGGAGATCGATGCGGCGATCGCGAACAACTCTGTGGAGAAGATGCGAGACAGAGAGGAGCACGCCGTCGATGCTGGTATCTCGAGCGGCGACCCGAGATATCCATGGATCGGACAGGGTGCGGTGATGGGGTGGCGGACCAAGCTCACACCTGAACAGGCCCAGCGCCTGAGCGTCGGCGCAGGGGATGTGCTCTCGCGGCTCGGATATCCGACGGGCGACCACGGGGGCACAGGTTGATGACGGTGCTGGTGGGCTATCGACCCGTGCGAAATCTTGAGGCGCAAGAGCCCGCACCGGGTGGAGCGGCGACGATCTCCGCTCGCATGGGTTCCTCGGAAGCCAAGACCCTGGTGAACAGGTGAGGCGAAGGCAGCCGCCCGAGCAGCATGCGCCCGTCGGCGGCCGCGCCACATCAGCGCAAGGACGACTCCGTGGGCGTATCAGCGCAGCTGGTCGGGTGCTTGTCTTCAACCCGGACCATCGATCGATCGCGTTGGGTTTCGTGGATCAGACGTTCTCGTCAGCGACGAATTTTGGGCTATCAGTTATCGCGGGACGACTTCTCGGTCCTTCAGGTCTGGGCTTGGTGTTCATGGCGTTTACGCTCTATGTCGTCGCATTGGGCCTACAGCGACGGCTGCTCACAGAGCCGTTGTTGGCAGGAACCGCAGGAGCTAGCCCCGAGACCCTGCGTGCTACCACGATGCTGACTCTCACGGTCAGCATCCTCTTTGCGCTGAGCGCGACGATCGGCGCGTTGCTCGCCGGGCTCATCCTTCCCGGCTTTGTGGGGCGCGCGTCACTGTTGATCGCTCCCTGGTTCATTCCGACTCTTCTCCAGGATGTTGTCAGAAACGTCATGTTCCGTGATAAGCGGCCGATGGCTGCGACCGTCAACGATGCTGTCTGGTTCGTCGTCATGGCGAGCACCGTGGTTCTGGCTTGGAATCTTGAGACGCCCGAGGCAACGATGCTGTGTTGGGGGTTGGGGGCCCTTGCTGCTACATCGGTCGGGATGATTCAGCTGCACGCCCGACCTCGGGGTCCTCGCGCGTCTCTTCGTTGGTGGCGTGCGGACGCACTCCCGTTTGGGAAGTGGAATGCGGGCGCGGGAGTCGTATCCCAGATCGGGTCCAACGCGGTCGTTTTTGTCTTGTCCGGCATCGTCGGTGTCGCCGCTCTAGGAGGTCTTCGGGGAGCTGAATCAGTGTTCGCCCCTCTGACGATCGTTATCCCGGCGATCTCGCTCCCTGGCCTCCCTCTCGTGGCGCGTACGCTGGGAGAGGATCCAAGGCGTGCCGTTCAAGTCTCGATTCGGCTCTCACTCGTCGCGCTGACGGCGACATCGCTCTACGCGATCGCGATGGTGTCCGGCGGATGGCGGCTCCTACCACTCCTGTTCGGCGAGTCTTTCGCGCGGTTCCGATACCTCATCTGGCCTATCGCTGTTGCTCAGCTCTTCACGAGTGCCGGCGTCGGTCTCCTTCTCCTGATGAAGGCTGAGCGCCGTGGCAAGGAGCTGATGATCAACGGAGCGATCGGTGCGATCGTCTCTCTTGTCCTCGTTGCGGCTGCCGCTTGGCGTTATGGGCTGATCGGAGCCGCCTGGGGTACCGCTTTCGGGGCGATGGTTTACCTGGGTCTCCTCGGCCGCGCGTCATTGTGGAGGAGCACCTGTCGATGACAGCGAGCGATCCTCCCCTACTCGTACCCGAGTTCCTCTCGTAGGGTCGCGAGAGCTGGTAGGACGGAATCGATCTCGCTATCCACCCGGGAGCGCGCATCCTGGTTCGGGCGGGTGGAAGGCTGGATCACCGGCAACCCTTTCGAGAAGCGGTCGAATGGGCGGGGATCGAGGCCAGCCCAGGCGGCGATCCGATTCAAGCAGGCGACGGGGTCCTTGAGGAGGTCTTCGTGCTTCACGCGGATGACTCGATCGGTCGGCAGGTGGCGGAGGTCCCGCACGGAGTTGTCGTTGCACGAACGCCATTGATCGGCGCAAACATCGACCAACCGCGCTCCTTCGAGGGACCGCCAACCCGGCTCCAGGACGAAACACCAGTGCCTTCCCTCGTAGCCCTGGATACGGAATCCATCAGGGAGCGGATATACGTTGTGGTGGGTCGGATCCTGCCAACCGCCGTAGAGAGAAGCGATGTTGGCCCGCGGTTCCCGGATCAGGTGGACGAACCTTGCGTCCGGGAAGAGCTCTTCCACGAAGGGGATGCGTAAGGTGTTCTTCGGCGATTTCTCGACCAATCGAATCGGTGGTCGTTTGAAGGGCTTCGTGAGCAACGATATGCCCGAGGTGTACCACTGACGACCGCGGCCTCTCAGAGGGATGAATCGAGCGAAGGGCAAACTCTCCAAGTTTCCTGCGCTCTCGAAGAACGTCTTCATCAGTTGCCGACGCATGCCGGCATCAAGGTCTGCCGCAGAGAGCACGTTTGAATCCCGCTGAAGGAGATCCGGTCGAAACGGTCCCTCAAGTATCGGATTGCTCTCCTTATACAGACTCCAAAGTTCCGGATGGGACGACAGGGCGGCCAACAAGAGCGACGAGCCCGAGCGGGGAGCCGCGAGGATGATGATCGGATCCCGAATCAGCACGTTCTCTGAACCGACGGCCATCTCATCTCCGGATGCTGGTGGGGCGCCAATTGTGCGCCATAGGGAAGATCCTACTTGGAGCTTCGTCGCTCCCGACCGTGGTCGGAGCGTCGTTCCAGCATCTGCTCGAACGCCGTCCACGGGTCGTTAGTTTCGGGTCAAGGCCATTCGATAGGCGTCCTCGAGCGCCCCGAGAGCTTGTTCGGGGCTATGCCTCTCCGCCCATAAGCGGTAAGCACCCTCGCCGAATCGCTGGGCCTGCTGGTCATCAAGCAGTTGCTCGACGGCCGCGACCCATGAGGCGGAGTCAGCGGGCGATACCAGCAAGCCAGACGTGCCGTCGACCACGAGATCTGGCAGACCGCCGATTCGGCTTGCGATCACAGGCACACCCGCGGCGTACGCTTCTAAGATGACGCGTGGCTGAGCCTCGTACCACAACGAGGGCACGAGCAAGGCCCTCGCTCCCCGCAGGAACTCAGATACTTCGTGCTGTGGCACCGATCCAACGAACTCCACGTTGCGTGGAGCGGTCCGACGAAGCTGGCTCGCCTCCGGACCCTCGCCAACGAGTAGCAGTTTGCCCATGCTGGGGCTCCAAGTATCGATGATGGTCCGCGCTCCCTTTTCGGGTGACAGCCGACCGAGAAAGAGAAAGTGCTCGCCAGGGCCCTGACGCCTCTCTGTTGGCCACACGAAGTTCGATTTCACTCGGATCCGATCGTTAGGGAATCCCGCTTCGATGTACTTGCGGCGAACGAACTCGCTAACCGCGACGAAGAGGCTGATTCGATCGAATGTCCGCAGCGACCGGTGCACCGAGAGTGATATCGCCAATGCCGCGCTGCCAAGAGTGGAGTCTCGGTAGCAGCGATGAACGACTCCGCGCCAGGGTGGTCGTCCCAGGCAGTCTTCGCAGATCCGCTCGTCCCGCAAGAAGGTCGAGGGCAAACACATCAGTCGGTAATTGTGCAGCGTCATGACTGACGCGGCTCTTCCGGTTGCCCTGAGCGCTGCAGGAGACAACGCGGGGAACAGATTGTGAAAATGGATGATCTCCGCTCCACTGGCATGTGTCTTGTGTTGGATGTTGGCTATGGCCTGCTTGTTCCAGATGGCATCCATGCCCGTGCGTAGGAGACCCACCCCGCCGATGGCTGTGGGCTCAGGCTGCCAGAGCTCGACAGTGTGGCCAGCCTCGCGGAGCAGTCTGGCTTCATCGTCTACCACCGCGTTCTCTCCGGACACTGGTCCAGATAGATAGCGGGAATGCACGATGAGTATCCGCATCGTGCCGGTCACCCGGAGGAATGCGATCGAACACCCACCCCGACTACCTGGTGCCGAATCGGAGCTGGATCCCGGAGAAGGAGGGCGATCGTAAGCAGAAGAAGCGACGTGCCCCCGGCGACCTCGAACGTTGGCCCGGTGATGCTACGCACCAGCACCACGGCAAGGAGGACCAGTGGGACGATCCTGCCGGCCGGCCTAAGCGCCTCCGCGAATGCTCGAACGAGACAGATCAAGAAGGAAGCCGCGAGCAGACAGACTCCAACTAGGCCAGTTCCCACCAAAGCCTCTACCCAGGTTCCATGGATGCTTGATGTGTACAGGGATCCGAGCTTCGCCAAGACCTGGAACCTTGAGGCGGTCAGCAAACCCTTACCAAGTAGGGGTGATTCCTTCCAAACGGGAAGCGCAGCATCCCAATAGTTCAGCCTGCCCGACAAGCTGCTGATGACCTCCACCGTAGCGCCGCGTTGAAGGATCGGTTCGGTTTCGCGGACGAGCGCAGGACCCACGATGATCGTAGCGATCAGCCCCAGAACGATGACCCAAAAGGCGATCGCTGTCCTACGGAGGAAAAGCAGTACGAGCAGCCCGAAGACCGTCGCGATATACCCGGTGCGATATTGCGCGAGCACCAGAGTCGCGAACCCAACGAGGGTAAGGAGTTGTAAAAGGTGTTTGCTGCTTACGCCTGCGTCCCGAGGCGAAAGCAGCTGAGCCAACGACCATAGCCCTAGCGTCGCTCCCAGGAGACCGGTCCCGTTGGATGAGACGCTTGGAAAGACCCCGTGGACTTGGATCGGGAACGGGCTGTTGACTTCGACGAAGGCGCTGCTCGGCATGATGAGGGCCTCGCATAGGATGACGACGACGGATAGGGCCGTGAACCAGTACAGGAGCATGAGGATGCGCTCCATCGCCTCACGCCCTCCGCGACGATATGCCCCGGCTGCGACGACTACACCAATGGCGAGCTCCACGCCCCGGTAAGTCGTAAGTGGCAGATTGACCGAAAGTGGTGCTCCGATGAAGACGACGAACACGTAGGCGCAATAGAGTCTGAATGGCCTCGTTGTGATCCGTTCCCTTGAAGAACCGGTTGACCGACCCCCTGATGATGTGAGTGCGAGGCACCCGAGCAAGAACGCTAACCCGATGCAGGCCACGCGGTACAACCCCGCAGGGTCCAGTGGATCACTTGCGAGCGCATTCGCATCACGCTGCCTGAACACGAGCTCCGCCATCAGGATGAGCAAGGCGGGAAGCTCGATCGCAACAAAATCGCGCTGCGGACGAGTGCGAGCCACGGCCCAGATCAGCGACGCACCGAGCGCCATCATTCCCGCCAGAAGGGCGAGGACAGCTCTTGTTCCCCCCGCCGCGACGGCCGACCCCGCGAACCAGGCGAGAAGGAAGGCGGCCGCGACGATCAACCATTCGCGCCGGAACGCCTTCTGGCCGGCTTGGAATGAACGCTTGGCTGCCGTTAGCATTTCCTGCATCGGTCGGTCCACTTCTGAGTGGTCACCTTGGGATTGTCCCAGGCCAGACTCAGGTGTTGTCGGTGCAGGTCACCCCGTCCAAGGCGCATCCCTCCGCACCATCGTCGTTCATCGCGTTGTCGCGAACCACTACACCCCGGGAGTCTGGCTGTGGCGGATTCCGGTTCTCGTCGAAGATGATGTTCACACCAGCGACGTGATTCCCGCCGAACGTGTTCGACGCTACGAGGATGTCATTGGCGGAACTGATCCCGATGCCGCCGCGCCACGAGGCCGTATCCATATGGTTGTTACGTCGGATGACGTTGTTTTGGATGATCGCCTGATCATCCGAAGACCATCCGCCCGACATCTCCCAGAGGATCCCGCTCATGCCGTTGTGGATGATGCGGCTATTCTCGACGCGAAGCGTCCCATGCTTGCAGTGGTCGCACCAGATACCCGCACCTCGATTGTCGTGGATGTACGAGTTCGTCACGGTGGTGTCGTTCCCCGCGTCATCAGCAGCCGCCCTCTTGATGCAGGCGGCGTATCGGAACGATGATGTATTCGAGTAGGCATCTCCATTGTCCCAACAATTGAGGTCGTCAACCGTGACGTTCGCGCTCCCTCCACCGCCGATGCAGTTGCCACCGTTGTCGTGACAGTCGACGGATTGGAGTGTGAGGGACGACCCGCGCAAGGAGAAGGCCTTCCCGCAATCGGGACTTGGCGAGCACTGAGCGCTGCTGCCAGCGGGTGTTGGCGCTCCGAAGATATCGAGGTGCGCGAAGTAGTTGCGGTCCTCGACGCCGAAGATGCCATACGCAGTAGTAGGCAGGCCCCTACCATCGATGAACGTGGCATTTCGTCCCGCCCCGATCACTCGGTCCCCGACATCGGTCTTAATCGTTCTCGTGATCCTGAACGTCCCGGAAGCCAAGCAATAGGTGGTTCGGGGACCGTGATGCGACATGACCCGACTGAGTGAAGCGCTCGCCCGCACCTGCACTCCGTCGCAGTCGCGTCCGCCACGTTCCCTCGCCACGGACGGAGTGACTCCGAGCCAGGTGCCCGTGACGAGGAGCAGGAGGATGCAGATCTTGGCGCGACGAACCAGCACGGGACGCAACGCTATCGAGCCTCCTGCCGCGGGTCAAGGACGATGTGGACGACGGATCGTGCGGGCGCGCGGTCGCGAGGAGTCTACGCGTTGGCGGTGCAGCTGACGCCCGACATGGAGCACCAGAGAGCGCGGTCGCCGTTCATCGTTTTGTTCTGAACCATGACGCCTCGAGAGTCTGGTGCGGTGGCGTCCAGCTCGCGGTATGGATGATGTTCACGCGGGCCACGAAGTTGGTGCCGAACCCGTTCGTCCCAACGAGGATGTCGTTCGCGGAGCTGATGCCGATCGCTCCTCGGAACGAAGCCACCTCGAGACAGGATGACGCTGTTCAGGATCGTGGCGCGGTCGTCGGCCGTCCATCCCCCGACATCTCCCATTTCCAGAACCGGTTTCCGGGCCGTGCGAAGTGATGCCCGACGGCGCCCGACCACAGCCCGGGCTTGATCCCGACGAACACGATGTCGAGGTCCGGTCCGAGGACGTCGGGGATCGTCCGGCCACGCGCGGCATCGAGCTCCACCTTCGAGGGGCTCACGCGGTCAGCCAACCATGGGAGCGATCGGCGCGCGGGCCGCACACCGCGAGCAGCAGGACGTAGCACGCCGCGAGCGGCCCGAGGTCGGGTTCGGCGCCGCCCGCCACGGCGATCCCGGCGATCACGATCGAGAACTCGCCTCGCGCGATGAGCGCTACCCCCGCCCGGACGCGGCCTCGACGGCCGATGCCGGCACGACGAGCCGCCATCCACCCCGTGCCGACCTTCGTCGCGGCACCGACGATCGCCAGCACCAGCGCGGCCGGGAGCGCCGCCGGGATCGTGCCCGGCGGGACGCACGCCCGCCCGGCGCTGCGGGGTGGCGACCTCAACGATCGCCCCCTCGATCAATCCTCCGGCAGGCACGTCGAGACGACGAGCTCGACGACGTCCGGCAGCCCGTCGAAGCTGGTCGGACGGTACATCTCCCAGACCGGCACTCGGCCCGCAAGGGCGGCGACCTTCTGGAACGTCGGCTCCGCGCTCTTGGGCAGCCGGAAGGCGACGGACCACAAGTTGGGGAGGGCCTCGGGCGCCGGCACCCGGTAGATGGTCGAACGACCCTCCAAACGCCGCAGCGACGCCTCTCGCAGGAAGACGATCGCCTTGATGGGAATCGGCGAGCCTGAGCCTCGCGCCGAGGATCCGAGCACGAGATGCGCTTTGTGTTCGTCCTCCACGAGGCAATCCGTGCCGGGGAACTCGAGCCGGCCGAAGACGTCCTTCCTGACCCGCAGGACGGCGGGTCCCGGCTGCATCGTGGGCTCCGGCTCGAGACGGCAGCAACTCATGTCGTCGGAGAGCAGCCGGTGACCAGCCTGGAGAAAGGCGCCCGCGAGCGTGGTTTTACCGAAATGCCCTGGAGCGCAGAACAGGATCGCCGAGCCTTCCACGTCCACGGCCGAGCCGTGGAGCACGAGGTCCCCACCGCGGATCGCGCATAGCGCCGTCGGGAGCCCCAGGGTGCGCTCCTCGCGACGGAGCTCTTCTGGGTGCGGAGGGATCGCGATCGACGCTCGGTCCGGATCCACGAGGAACCAGCCTGCGCCTTCGTGCCAGACCGCGAAGCCCCCGTCCAGCTCGTAGATCTTCCTCGCGAAGGGGTTGTCGGGCCGCGCATCCCACGAGAGCAGCGGTTCGGGGCCCACGTCGGGTTCGCCCCCGTCGTGCTCCGCGACGATGAGACGACGACCGAGGGCCG
>Ga0207674_10005501_pt1 | contig 15039 bp, 10 predicted proteins | sample KBSCornC72_FD_184303 | JGI IMG/M metagenome (GOLD analysis project Ga0207674, IMG submission 184303) | Corn rhizosphere microbial communities from Kellogg Biological Station, Michigan, USA - KBS Corn C7-2 (SPAdes) (version 2) | ecosystem: Host-associated > Plants > Roots > Rhizosphere > Soil ... | reverse complement strand
CAACCGCGAGATCGCCCTTCTCCAGCGTGACATCCGAGCCGAAGCGGTCGAAGAAGGATAGCTCGAAATTCGGGGTTTCACCGAGAGCACCGTGCGGGCAGACCTCGACGCAGTCGCCGCAGAAGATACAGCGGTCGAGCGCGAAGGCGTAGCGTTTGAGCGTGCGTTCTGCCATCATCAGCGAGCCGGTCGGGCAGACCTGGACGCAGGCACCGCACGATACGCAGTCGGTATCGTGCAGGCTGACGTTGAATGGCGTCGAGACGATGGTATCGAAACCCTTGCCGAACATGCCGTAGCAGTCGGGGCCGATCACATCGTGGCAAACGCGCACACATTGCGTGCAGTTGATACACTTGTTCGGGTCGCGCAGGATGAAGCTGTGCGAAAGATCGAAGTCGTAGTCGTGATAATCGCTCGGCTCACCGTCGTGGAAGCGATTATCGGCCAGGCCATGCTCAATGCTATACTTCTGCAAATCGCACTGACCGGCGGCAGGACACGCGCACTGCAAGCAGCGGCTCGCTTCGCGTTTGGCCTGTTCCTCCACGTAGCCCGTCTCAATCAGGCGGAAGTTGCGTTTGCGCTCCTCGTAAGGCAGCATTGGCATCTTGACTTTGGGTTCGACTGGCTTGTACGGCACGATATCGAAGAGGTCAGGCTTGCGCTCCTCCAGTTCGAGACGGCGTGCCACTTCGGTCATATCCTCGCCGCGCAGGAAGGCATCGATCGAGCGCGCGCCCAGCTTGCCCTGAGCCACGCACTCGATGATGGTCTTCGCGCCCATTTGCGCGTCGCCACCCGCGAAAACGCCGTAGCGATCGGTCATATAATTGTGAGGATTGGTCTCAATCGTCGTCCATTTAGTCCATTTGACGCCAGACTTCTCGTCAAGTACCTTTTTATCCGGCTTCTGACCGATGGCCGGAATGAGCGTATTACAGTCAATCGTGAACTCGGAACCTTCGACCGGCACAGGACGCCGACGCCCGCTGGCATCAGGCTCACCCGGCTTGGTCTGCTGGTACTCGACACCCACGACATTGCCGTCTTTGACCACGACCTGTTTCTGGGCCACGCGCAGCATCAGGTGCGTGCCCTCGGCCTCACCATCCTCAACCTCTTCCTGCGTCGCGCCCATGTCGCTACGACCGCGATAGTAGGTAGTATGCACTTTCGCGCCCAGGCGCAGGGAGGTACGGGTGCAGTCGAAGGTCGTGAAACCACCACCGATGACGACAACCTCTTTCTTGTCATCCACCGGAACTGGTTTGCCCTCGACCTTATCGTAGAGGAAGCGGATCGCGTTGACCACGCCATCGGCATCCTCGCCAGGAATACGCATCTGATTGCTGGTCCAGGCTCCGATGGCCAGGTAGACCGCGTCAAAGCCCTGCGCGAAAAGATCATCGATCGTGAAGTCTACGCCCAGCTTGACATTGAATTGCGATTCAACGCCCAGTGCCCAGACATGCGCGAATTCCTGGTCCATCTTATCTTTCGGCAGACGATATTCAGGAATGCCGTAACGCAACATGCCACCGGCCTGTGGCTGCATATCAAAGACTTTGCAGGAGTGACCTTTCATCGCCAGATAGTAAGCACAGGTCATGCCAGCCGGGCCAGCCCCCACGATTGCCACCCGCTTGCCCGTCGAGGGATCTGTTGGATAGGGAGTCGGGGGATCGAGCAGGCAGGTCGAAGCCGCGTAGCCATGCATACGGCAGATGGAGATCTCCTCGTCAACCAGCGCGCGGCGGCAGGACTTCTGACAAGGAGCAGGGCAGGTCAGACCCAGGATGAACGGGAACGGTAGCACCTCTTTGACCAGGCGCGCGGCCTCTTTCATCGAGCCTTTGGCGATCAGTTCCAGGTAGCCAGGAATGTCGATATGCGTCGGGCAGTCCACCTGACACGGCGGCTGACAGTAGGCGTTATGATCGGACAGGATCATTTCCAGGTTGGTGCGCCGGATATGAAAGAGTTCGTCCGAATGGGACGACACCACCATGCCGGGTTGCGCGGGCGTCGTGCAGGATGGCAGCGGGCGCGACTGGCCGTCGATATGCACAAGGCACATGCGACAGGCAGCGGTTGGCTCCAGCTTCTCATCGTTACACATATTCGGGATGTCGGTAATCCCGGCATCGATGGCCGCGCTCAGAATCGTCTGGTTCTCATAGGCTTGCACAGTCTTGCCATCGATGGTCAGCGTGAAGCCAGGATGCCCAACTTCGTTGCGCACCATCATCGCCTGCGCTTCTTTCGCTATGGGAGAGAAATTATCTCGGATTGATATAGCCATGAATTCCCTCTTCCGAGTTTTACTTATCAAGGGTGCAGCGCCTGCACCCCGCTAGATTGCTATGGTAAGACATGTTTGGTCACAAACCGATGGGAGCGCGAGGGCAGGCAGGTCCCGGTTGGGCATTTCTGCTCCTCAATATGCGCCTGAAAGTGTTCGGGCCAGTAGCGTTTCGCGGTCTTGAGCGCGTTGGTCGCCTGCACGCCGAAGCCACAGAGCGAGCCACTCGGCACGTACTCCGCGAATTCGTCGAGCATATCCAGGTCTTTCTTCACGCCCAGATCACTGGTAATCCCTTCGAGCATACCCGTAATACGCTTCATACCCAGGCGACAGGGCACGCATTTGCCGCACGATTCGTTGCTGAGATAGCGGCTGCGATCCATCGCCCAGGAAACCATGCAAGTATTGGCGGGCAAGAGTTCGATCACGCCCGAACCAACGATCGCCCCGGCCTCTTCGACCTGGTCGAAATCGAATGGCGTATCGAGCAGCGAAGTCGGGAGCGCGCCGCCTTCGGCACCGCCCACGACAACCGCGCGCAGATCGCTCTCCGGGCGGCTATAGCCAGCGTGGCGCAAAATCTCGCGCAGGGTCATCCCGAACGGTACTTCGATCACCTTTGGTTCGCTATCGGGCACATAATCGTAGACGGTCAGCACTTTGGTGCCGCCAGTGGTCGCGGAACCAGCCTGCGCAAAGGCCGCAGCCCCTCCGCGCACGATCACCGGCACATTGGCCAGCGTCTCAACCGAATTGATCGCCGTTGGTTTCTCCCACAGGCCGAACTCGGCGGGATACGGCGGACGCTGCTCAGGCATACCGCGACGACCCTTAATCATCGCCATCTGGACGGTCTCTTCGCCGCCGATGAAGCCGATATCGACACCCACAACGTTGATGGTCAGGCTGAACTCGGTGCCTAAAATATCGCGGCCAACCAGATTCGCCTCGACTGCCTCCTGTAGAGCCTGCTGGATCATGCCCAGGCCCTCTTCGTAGAGGCTGCGGGTAAAGAGATAGGCTTCCTGCGCGCCCACGGCGTAGGCGGCCAGGGCAATGCCCTCGATCACTTGATGCGGATTGCGCTCAAGCAGGGAACGCGCGGCCCACGAACGCGGATCGGCGTCGTAGGCATTACAAATAACGTAGCGGCTGGTATCTTCCTGGCTGCGCACCACGCGCCATTTCTCACCGGTCAGGCGGCCAGCGCCACCGCGTCCGCGCAGTTTCGCGTCAATGACCTGCTGCACAACCTGTTCAGGAGACGTTTCGCGGATAGCTTGTTCCAGCGCGGCATAGCCACCAGCGCGGCGATAAGCGTCCAGTGAGCGCACATCCAACTCACCACGTCGCCGAATTACACGATACTCGATATCAGGCATTGGGCTGCCTCTCATGATGAATATTACCCCAGACGCCGCGCTTATCGGGCGCGAGGCCACGCGCAGGCTGATCCTCGCGCTTCACGCCGTTGACAGCCGGAGCTGGCTTAAACTTGGGACTCATGGTTGCGATGCCGAAGAGATCGCTCAGATCCACACCGCGCACCTGCACAACACGTTTAGCTGCTTGCAGAGGCAGATAGCCGTAGAGGTCCATCACCGCGTCCAACAAAGACGGTAGCGCGCTGGCCTGATTTGACCATGTTTCCAGCAACGCATCAACCTGGCTCAAATCGATGCTCGGCTCCAGGTGATCCTTCACAGGCATCGCCACGCAGGAAGCGACGGGCTTATTGTGGTATTCAACGGCATAATCCGAGATACGTGGAGTATAGTAACCCGCTTTGGGCGTGCCCGAAGCAGAGCGGATCTTCACAGAGGAATATTTTTCAGCTCCATCACGGACATAGGAGTGATACCAGGCTTTCTCACGCCAGCGATTCATCGGCTCGTACTCGATGGTGATAGCACGCGGCGGACACGCCTTTTCACATAACAGGCAGGCTTCACATTTCAAGTTATAGTCTGTCTTCAAGCCATCTTCGGCGATCAATTGGATCAGGCCGCGACTGCGCGGAGGCAGTTTCGGCTTCTCATAGGGATAGAGACGCGTGACCTTCGGGCGAAACATATGGCTAAAGGTCAGGCTCATGCCTTCCAGAATACCACGCATGGACTACACCTCAATTTCCTTCTCGCCACGAACCTTCAGACCCTGTTTGTAGATCTTTTCGCGCAGTTTGAGAATACCCTCGATCAACGCTTCGGGGCGCGGCGGGCAACCGGGAACGTAGACATCCACCGGTACGATCGTATCCACGCCCTGAACGGTATAGTAGCTATCGTAAAACTCGCCGCCCGAATTGGCACACTGGCCCATACTGATCACCCATTTGGGTTCAGGCATCTGCTCCCACAGGAGACGCAGACGTGGCCCCATCTTGACCGAAACGGTCCCGGCGACAATCATCAAATCGGCCTGGCGCGGGCTGGAACGGAACACCTCAGAACCAAAACGCGAGAGGTCATAGTGAGCCTGAGCGCTGGCCATCATCTCAATCGCGCAGCAAGCCAGACCATAGCCCAGCGGCCAGACCGACTTCGAGCGCGCCCAGTTCTGCGCCCACTGGATCATATCTGCCAGGCTCGTCAGTTGAATGGGGAGTTCTTGATCTCCCGGAATGTACTCATGGGGGCCTTTAGCCATAACAATTGGCACCGGCCTGCGCCGAGTTTCAAGCCCCGGCACAATCCCATCGCTTTTTATTTCGCTGCTCATAACGTTAAAAACTCCCACGCAAAGGTTTAGCAGCACCTATTGCTCGGTTGATAATTCTGTGGTCATGCAGAGACGTGCTAATTTTATCTCTTGGCCCTACCTATTATAGCACGTCGCCTTCCTGCTGACCATAGAATGGACCGAGCAGCCCACTCTTCCCAGGAAGAGAGTTCAAAAACACATCTGTCACAAAGGTAATCAGCAAAAAATTAACACTATTTTCCCTATTTACTATTTCCACATAACGATGTATACTAAAGGAACCGGGAAAGTGAGGGGAATTAATAACCGTGGATACTGTAGCGAAACCATGTTATAATAGAGTCCAACCTGTAGGTTTGGCGTCTAGCGAGAGGCGGATATCTATGCCAACACTCGAAGAACGAGTACAAGCCCTTGAAAAAGAGATCGTTGAGCGAAAGCGCAGCGAAGAAATACTTATACAAGAGATTGTTGCCCGCAAACAAGCCGAGGAGATGTTAACCATTGCGGTACGTGCCCTCGTTTCAAAAGAGGCATTTGAAAAACTGCAAGAGACGGTCGAAAAGTCGCAAGAGCAGAACGGCAAGCTCTTCAATGTTATCATTAATCAAAACTCTCTCCATAACGAGCGAGTAAAAGACTTTCCGGCTCAACTGACTAATCACGACAAGAAAATAGCTGAACTGGATAACAAAGTTACAGAGCTGGATGGTAAAGTTGTCGGACTACAAACTGAAATGCGTCAGCACTTCGTCGAACAAGACGGCAAAATTGCCGGTCTACAAACCGATGTTGCCAAATTGCAAACTGGGGTTGCCAAGTTGCAAACCACTGTCGCAGGACTCGACTTTAGAGTTACAGAGTTGAACGCAAGAGTTATAGGGCTAGATGCGAGAGTTACAGATCTCGATGCCAAAGTTGCAAGGCTCGATACCAAAGTTACAGGGATCGATACCAAAGTTACAGGGCTACAAACTGAAACGCGCCAACGTTTCTCAGGGATCGAAACAACGCTCTCCCAAATATTAGCACGTCTACCGGAAAAGCCCTGACAGAAAACCAAAAGATAGCACAGGATACATGTTCAAAAATCACCTGAAGCAGTTTGTATCCTGTGTTCTTGTTTAACTCTATTAGGTATGGGAAACACAAATTCACGGGCTAATTCAAGACATACGACCTCCGCGGCTTCTGCAAAACCATTGAGACTCCCATTAACGCCGCTGGCTAATAGCCTCTTAGTCATAAAGTGCTTGTGTACATTTATGTTCACAAATATAATCACCATGAGATGGCTAGCGACACTATTCTCCAGTGAAGAATGGCGGTCAGATTAATATCAAAAAAGCTCTTCCTTCGATTAAGGAGTGTTTTGGTATAAAGATAAGCATCTGTAGCTTGCTCTCTGTCTCTTTCCTGCATAATTGCCGATATTTTCTGCCCAAAGGCATTCATTCTTGTATAGACTATTCATTTCCGAAGGAGCATTTGTATGACCTGGGTGATAGATCCTTTACACTCCTTAGTTGAATTTTCTGTGGTCCATCTCAAGATTAATCTGGTCAAAGGACGTTTTTATGAAGTCCGTGGCTCGCTGCATCTTGATTTTCAACGACCAGAAAATTGCTGGGTGAAGGCACAGGTAAACACGGCGAGCATCTCTACAGGTGTGGCCGCCAGAGATAGCCATCTCCGCTCAGAGGATTTCTTCGACGTTGCGAAGTACCCCACCATTGAGTTCGAGAGTACGCGAGTGCAGCAAACGGGGGTAAATAGCGGCTTAGTCACCGGCAATTTGACCTTGCATGGCATTACACGTGTAGTAAGTTTTCAGGTGGAATATGGAGGCGCTGCGCAGGACCCTGAGTCGGATAGCTTGCGTGCCGGCTTCTCTGCGCAAGGAACTATCAATCGCGGCGTATTTAACATTCAGTTTAATCGTATTCTAAAAGGGGGTATTCCTTTTATCGGGGAACAGGTGCAGATTGAGTTACATTTTGAAGCGCTACAGATGGATTGAACTTGTCTATGAAAACGCCCTTACACGACGATGCAGCGATCATTCGCGCGATGTTGCAGGAACATTGGCAACTCACCGTCTCAAATATCCACTTCATCCCCTTTGGCGAATCCGCCTATTCTTATCGCGTAGAAACCGATGCGCATACCAGCTATTATTTGAAGATCGCTGACCGGCAGACCAGTGTCGGGATCAAGACGGCGGCCTGCATGGGGTTTTCGTTGCCGATCCAGCATTTTGTAGCTGAATATGGACTGGCTCAGGTCACGGCTCCATTACCGCAACTGACCATTCAGGGCGCGTATTATGCCTCGCATGGCTCGCTGCTTTTCGCGCTCTATACCTTCATCGACGGCGAGACGCTCGTCAACGCCTATCCTATGTCGCCTGATCTCGTGCGACAAATCGGCCAGGCTCTTGCTGCTCTGCACACCATCCAGCTTCCCGCAGAATTCCAGCAACATCCTCCGCAGGATAGCCTCACAGCTCCATTTGACGCGCATTTACAGGACGATCTGGCCTCATTAGCGACCATCTCTTCACAAGATGCCCCTTATTTACAACGGCTATATGAAATCGTCTGGCCGCGTTGTGAAGAGGTTCGCGCCTTTCTCGCTCATAGCCAGGAGTATGAGCAAAGAGCGCGTCTACCTCAAACGGAAATACGGCCAGTTCTCTGTCACGGCGATCCCTGGGGCGGCAATATGACGCTCTCGCCTGACGAGCGTTTTACCTTCCTCGATTGGGAGGCGACCATGATAGCCCCACCAGAACGCGATGCCTTTTTCTACCTGAACGCGCCCGGTCCTAATTTCGGCGCTTTCATCGCCGGCTATCAGGCGGTCTGTCCGCACTCCGTCCACTGGCACGCCGATCTGCTGATCTACTATGCCTATCGTATCCAGTTACGTAATCTTGCGCAATGGCTGCACAATCTGCTCCACGAGCCGCTTGACGAGGGGCAGCGCGAACACGATTTGAAAATGCTCGGCTTCCACTGCCTTGAGCGCTTTGCAGGCGTGGAGCGGATGGCGCAAGAATTGCCCGCTGCGCTGATCCTCTAGCCTGGCAGCGCCACAAATCTCAGCCAGCGTCCATGACTCTCGCACTCGGCCAGTTTTTCATGCGTCACCTCGTTGCCGTGATAACTGAAAAGCTCCAGTTCGGCCTGGCACACGCCGACGTACCACTCTTCTGAGACGCGGAAGAGATCGCGTGTCTGTGCGCAGGCCGCAATTTGCGCAAAGATGCGTTCTCGCACATCTTCCGGCGTCTGGTTGAGCGCGTAGCTGTGATAAATGCACAGCGTCATTTCAACAGGCACCTGAGCCAGCGCCTCTGGCAGCCGATCAACTGCGTTTCCGGCAATAATCGCAGGAGGCCGTTGGCGAGCCATAGCGAGAGCTGCTTCGATACGCCGCGCCCGATCCAGGTGCTCAGGCCAGATCAGCGCGCGCAGCCAGCGGGCCGCGTCTTCGTCATACACATCCAGCGGATCTCACTCTGTACCATCACGCTACAAAATAAGAGAACTCGCCATGTACTACAACCACATAGTACAATAGAGCAGGGTCATATTCTGGGATCGCTCTGCCAGAACTGTCAGATACAGAGCAATTCCGCTTTCCTATCAAAAATCGGAGCGAATTTGCTGTGTATGGAGCAACACCCCTTGTACGCACAGCGAATCCATAATCCCGATCATTGATAGAGATAAAAATAGAGACAAGGGCAAGGAATTGCCCGAGGAGATGTATTCGTGGGAACGTATTCGATTGTGGTTATGCCCGGCGATGGGATTGGCTCGGAAGTTATCGAGCAGGCGGTCGGCGTTTTGCAGTGTGTGGGCAAGCGTTTTGGGCATACGTTTGAGTTAAACCATGCCCTGGTTGGCGCGGCAGCGATTAACGTCGAGGGCGAGGCAATTTCAGACGCAACAATGGAACTCTGTCATAAGAGCGACGCAATTTTATTTGGCGCGGTTGGAGGTCTGCCACCCACCGAGGGGCCGAACTCGAAGAAACAGCCTGAGAGCGCGCTCTTCCGTTTGCGCAAAGAGCTGGAGTTGTACGCGAACTTGCGCCCGGTACGCCCATTCAAAGAGCTGCTCGACGCCTCGTCAATCAAACGCGAGGTGTTGGAGGGTTCAGATATGCTGGTCGTGCGCGAGCTGACCGGCGGCCTCTATTTCGGCAAACCGAGCGAGATACGCGAGACTGCACACGGCCTGGAAGCTGTCGATACGCTCTTCTATACCGAGGCCGAGATTGAGCGCATTGTGCGCACTGCCTGTGAACTGGCGCGCGGACGCAAGAAAAAGGTCACATCGGTGGATAAGGCCAACGTGTTGAGCGCGTCACGTCTGTGGAGGCGCATCGCCGATCGCGTAGCGACTGAGTTCCCCGATATTACGCTGGAACATCAGCTGGTGGATAGTTGCTCGATGCAGCTCATTCGCGCACCGCGCCAGTTCGACGTGGTTGTGACTGAGAATATGTTTGGCGATATCCTGACCGACGAGGCTTCGATGATCGTCGGTTCGCTCGGCATGCTGCCTTCGGCCAGCCTGGGCACTCGCCGCACCGCGCATGGACTCTTCGGCCTGTACGAGCCAATTCACGGCACCGCGCCCGACATTACCGGGCAGGACAAGGCCAATCCAATCGCGGCCATTCTATCCACGGCTATCATGTTGCGCTACTCGTTCGGTCTGAACGCCGAGGCCGAAGTCGTCGAGCAGGCGGTGGAAAACGTCATCGCGGCAGGCTATCGTACGCTCGATCTGCGCGAAGAGGGCAAAACAACCGTTGGAACGAAAGAGATGGGCCGCTTAATTGCTGAGGCAATTGAGAAATAAGTGGAAGTACCCGGAGAAGTACAGGGAGCTGGCTTCTCCGGGGCCTCCATCGATTTTTCTCATCCAGGAATTATCCTTTATCCCATCATCGGTTTTGGGCACGGCCCCAGGCTGAGCAAACGAGCGCGCGCTTCAGCGATCTGTTGCTCGATCGCCGCGCGCTCAGGGGAAGATTGACCCGCCTCTGAGGGAGGCTGCCCAAGGCGCATTTGCAGGGCGTCGATATCTCGCTGAATCTCCTGACGCCGGAGATACCAGCGCGTAACAGCTCGTTCAACGCCCACAACTCGCTCCTTTTCGCTTATGCGCCATAGACCAGTGCATTCAGGATGCTGATGAGTTCTTCATCCTGGTACGGCTTGACGACGTACGCGCTGGCCCCCAACTGCATGGCGCGCTGCTGGTGTTTGCCTGCCGCGCGCGAGGTCAGCATGACGACGGGCAATGTGCGATATTGCTCTTGCGCGCGCAAGGTGGAGATCAATTCAAAACCATCCATACGCGGCATCTCGATATCCAGCAGGACGGCTGCCGGGGCCTGTTGCGTAATCATCTCCAGTGCTTCAACGCCATCGCGGGCAGCTTGCACCTCCCATTGATGCTGCTTGAGCATGTTGCTGACGACGCGGCGCACGCTGGGGCTATCGTCAACCACCAGGACGTGTTTGCCGCGCGCTGTCGTCTCAACTAGCCTTTGCGCAGGCATAACGGGCGCGATGGTCGTGCGACGTTCCACCTGAACAGCGGGACGAGCAGCCACTTGAGCTTCAAGCTGTGCGGGCGTGGCCAACGCTGCCCTCATCACTGGCTGCGAGGTGAGTAGTTGCCCCAGTTCCAGGATCAGCACAACGCGTCCATTACCGAGAACGGTACCACCAGCAATGCCAGGGACACTGCGCAGATGCGGCCCCAGATTCTTAATCACCACGTCCATACGACCCTTGATATCGTCAACCACCAGGGCGACCCGGTGACGATCGGTGCGTATCAACAGCAGTGGCGCTTTATCGTCTAACTCACTCACAGGCAATCCCAGGATCTGGGCCAACGAGCTGAGCGGATACGCCTGATTCTGGACCATGATGGCCGGGCGACCACCGTAGCTGGTGTGTTTGAAGTTATCCAGGCGCCCGATCGATTCCACCATCACCGTCGGAATGGCAAACTGCTGCTCAGCAACCTGCACCATCATGGCATTCTGGATCGCCAGGCTAGTCGGGAACTTCATGGTAAAGGCAGTTCCCTGGCCGGGCATCGACTCGACCTCCAACGAACCACGCAGGCGAGCCACGCTATCGCGCACCACATCAAGGCCCACGCCACGTCCACTCTCCTCGCTCAGCACTTCGGCAGTCGAGAAGCCGGGACGGAAAATCAGGTCGATGATCTCGTTCGTATCCAATACCTGGTTTGGATGGATCAGGCCGCGATTAACCGCTGCCATACGAATGCGCTCAGGGTCGAGACCGGTGCCATCGTCGCGTACGGTAATCACCACCAGGTTGCCTTCGTATGCCGCAGAGAGTTTGATCTGACCAGAGGAAGATTTGCCGCGTCTCACACGCACTTCCGGCGTTTCGAGCGCGTGGTTGACGGCGTTACGCATCAGGTGCAGCAACGGACCAGCGATCTCTTCAATCACGGTACGATCAACCTCGGTCTCCTGGCCCTCCAGCACCAGTTCAAACTCTTTGTGCTGTTTCAACGCCACCGCGCGAGCCGTACGATACAAACGCGGGATCATCGTAGACAGAGGCACCAGGCGAGCTTTCATCAGACGATCCTGGAAGGTCGTACTCAGGCGGCTCTCGCGTCCGAACGTGCTTTCACAGTCACGGATGACGTTTTCCATTTCCGTACTGAGCGTCGTCATGTCCAGGATACCTTCGCTCAGACCACGAGCGAGCTGGTGAAACTCGGTATAGCGGTCAAGCTCAAGCTCGTCAAATTCGGCAAGATAGTCCGGCTCGGATCGACCGTTCCTGGCGGGCGCATTAATAGGAGGCAAAGTTTGTGTCCCTTCGCCTGGCATAACCTGGACCGAGCGACCGTTGGGCAGTGTCGCGGCCTCGAAGCGGCTCTCCAGGCGTGTTCCGACGTCGCGCAGGCGCGCGCTACTCACGCCAGTATCCGCCACGAGGCGATTCAAGCGTTGGAGACGTTCCTCAAGGATCGTACGGTTAACCAGGAGTTCACCAAAGAGATTAACCAGTTCGTCCAGTTTTGAGAGCGAGACGCGCACGCTCAGATCAGTTGGCGCGGTCCCAGGGAGAGATGTGGTTACAGGGCGTGCATCATTGCCCGCGCCACCGATCGCCTTGGCGGACACCTCCTCATGCTCATCTTCCATCTCGTCGATCTGAATGTTCGCCAGGCTGGCCTGTTCGCCCAACAACTCTCGATAACGAACACGCAAGACCTCAACCGCGTGATCATTCTCAGCAGGCGTCCCTTTGCCATTGATGAGCAAGTCGAGCGCTTCCGCCGTATCCAGAATCAGGCTGAGGACAGTCGGCGAGATCGAGACAGTCCCCTCCATAATCCCGTCGAGCATATCTTCGGAGACATGGCAGAGGTCGGCGATCGCGCGGAAGCCCATCATACCAGCCGCGCCCTTAAGCGTGTGAGTAGCGCGGCGAACGCCCTGAATCGGCTCCAGGTTGGTTGGCGCGTGCTCAAGCGCGGCAACGTGCATACTGATCGTCTGGAGATGCTCTTCAGCCTCCAGTTTGAAAATTTCCGTCGCCTCGTCGCCAAAATCGCCGCCCATTGATGAGTTCGCCGTTGAGGCGAAAGTCTGCGGCAGAACCGGTGGCGGCGGTGCGTATATCGGAGGCGGTGGAGCATAAATGGGCGCAACCGGGGCTGCCTCCTGGACGGGCCTCATCTGCGTGGAGGAGGTGAGTGTACCACCTTCGCCGCTGGTTAAGTTGTTCAGGAATTCACGGCGCACCTGAATCTCGATCTCATTGCGCAGGCGCGCTTCCATTTCTGTGAGCGATTCATTGGTCTCGACGCCCGCCACGTTTGCCTGAAGTTGCCGGTTAGCAGCAAATTCGGCACGCAGTTCGGCGCGAATCTCCTGCTCCATCTCGGCGCGGGCAGCCAGCAGCGCGGGGCGGCTCTCATATTCCGCGCGCAACTCATCGCGTAGCTGAGACTCGATCTCGGCGCGCAGGGCAGACACATCACCTTTCCGCTCAAAGGTCACGCGCTCGCTCACGCCGTTTGCATCGATGTTCGTCCGCATATCCCAGGGAGTCCAGCCATCCTCTTGCTTGAGGACAACGCCGCTGGGAGAGTTGGTGGCATTCCAGAGAATTTCGCCGCAGGATTCGATTGACATCTGCAACTGCTGCAAAAGTGCCTGAACCTGTTCCTCGGTCCCTTCTACGCCACCAGCCACCTGCTGAAGCATATCGAGCACTTTTTTCAGTTTACTATTAGCGACCCACATCACCGAGAGCGGCAGATAACGGCGCACCTGCTCAGGGCTATTGCGGAGATTCAGGCCCATCGCTTTGCCCGCCCAATCCTCCATGCGATCAAGCGCATCGCGGGAACCATCCAAGAAGCCCTTAAATTCGGCACGCTGCGCCTCTATGACCGACGCGGCCTGCCGGAGTTGGGCAAGAGTATGCTGCAAAGAATTCGCCTGGTCTTCCAGAGCGTGAGCTTCGCCTCGCATATCCTGATAGAGTTGAAGAGGCGATTCCGACTCCGGCACACGTACCATCTCAGCCTCGTCAAGTTGGCCACTTGCAGGTTGAGGGAGCAAGGCGCCAGAAGGGAGAGACCCGATCGGCGACATTTGATACGGTTGTGCCGGTGACATCTGCTGTGGTTGCGTCGGCGGCATCTGGAACGTCTGCGGAGGCGGCACAACCTGATGCTGCAGCGGTGCTGAAAACGCCTGTGGAGGAATCGCCAGAGGCGGTTCAACCATCTGCTGCGGGTAAATCGGAGCCGTCAATTGATTCTCCACTCCCTCAAAGGGATAGAGCGCATCAGCTCGCGGATAGACAATATCCGATTGCACCGGGGTTGGCGGCAGCGCGGGCGTGGGAGGCACATAAGATGGCGCGGGTGGATTCGCTGGCGCATCCTGGCGGTGTTGAGTACCAGCCAGCAATTCCAGAGCACTCGGCGGCGCTGAAAAAGCGTTCGGCTGCTTGGGCGTGGGAGCGTCAAACTGTGCATGCTGAGCCGGCTGCATTGGCGGTACCGGCAACTGCACCTCCGGCCTCGGCGGGAATTCTGCGCGCAGCAGCGGCTCTTCCGGCCAGGGAGCTTCGGTGGCTGGAACCTGCGGCGTGCGGAACGAAGCCATCATCTCGTCAAGCGAGGAGATAGCCGTCGATCCCGGATCATAAGCGGGCATTGGCGAGCTGGACTGCTGGACGTACTCTGGCGTCATCATACCACCAGGGACGCCATGAGCTGCATCTTCCTGAGCGCGATACTGGGTATAATCCTCGTCATCCTCAGCCATCACCGCATTCTCATCAATGCCCTGCTGAATGCCGTCCACCAGGCGGTGCAGACGGCCAAGTGAGCGTTGTAAGAGTTGAATCGTCAGCAAATCCAGAGAGGCCAGGCCGTCTGTCACATCACCCAGAATGTCTTCCATTCCATGAGCGACATGCGCCAGGCCAGGAAAATCCATCATCGAAGCCGAGCCACCAATGGTATGAGTGCGGCGATACGTCTCCTCCAGAGCCTCCATGTCGCCAGGTGACTGCGCCAAACGTTCGAGATTTGCCTCGATTTCTGGCAAATAACTATTTACCTCTTCGATAAACGAATCGAGGATTGATAGTTTATCAGATGTATTCGACATGCTACGCGCACTCACTCCTTCTCTTTACAGAAACCGGGCAAGGAAGCCCCGCGCCCGCAAGCGTCTTTTTCCATTTTCGCCCCCTGGCGGGGAGCTCTGTTTACACCCTCGCGCGCTGAAGCAATCCTCGATTACTTCACCGCGCGAAGATGTTAAAAGCATTAAAATCTACTGGCCCATGTGTCCATTGCCGGAGCCAGGGAAAGGCATCTGTTCCGGGTTAAAGGACGCCGGCCCCTGTCCCTGCGGCGCGCCATTCCAGCGCGGGCGACCCGGAACTGGATTCCCCATGGGAGGGGGAGCGAAATTCG
>Ga0207674_10005500_pt1 | contig 15040 bp, 17 predicted proteins | sample KBSCornC72_FD_184303 | JGI IMG/M metagenome (GOLD analysis project Ga0207674, IMG submission 184303) | Corn rhizosphere microbial communities from Kellogg Biological Station, Michigan, USA - KBS Corn C7-2 (SPAdes) (version 2) | ecosystem: Host-associated > Plants > Roots > Rhizosphere > Soil ... | reverse complement strand
GACGGACAGCTGATGACGGACAGCTAATCAGGCCGCGTCGTGGAAGACCAGGGCGAGCGTGTGCCGCTGGCCTGACCTGATCGCGGACACTCCGTGGCGGACCGGGGCGGCGGACCATCCTCGTGCCGAACGGACGGGCCTGTCCCTGGTCGTGAACAGGTACCCGTGACCGTTCGGCAGGAGTGTGGCGGTGCCGCGAGACTGCGCTCGCGGCCGCTGCTCGAGGAGCAGGAATTCGCCCCCGGTGTGATCGACCCCGGGTTCGTTCAGGTTGACGACGACCTGCATGGGGAAGACGAGGTCACCGTAGAGGTCGCGGTGCAGCGCGTTCCAGTCTCCCCGGCCGTAGCGCAGCAGGATGGCCGTTGACTTGGACTGACCCGCGTCGTGGCACATCCGCAGCCATTCGTCCAATGTGTCCGGCCACGGGGCGGGACGGCCGAGCCTGGCCCACCAGTCGCGGGCGATGGGCAGCAGCCGGGGGTAGAGCGCCTGCTTGAGCCGCTCGACCGGCTCCGGGTACGGGGCCTTGAAGTACCTGTACTCCCCTTCGCCGAAACGGTGACGGCCCATGTTGATCGTGGAACGGAACAACCCGTCGTCGGTGTACAGGGAGCGGATCCGGGCGGTTTCCCCGGCCGTGAGCAACTGCGGCAGCAACGCGCCGCCGTACTCGTCGATCTCGGCTGTGATGGCGTCCCAGTCGCCGGCGTCGACCCGCTGTCGCCACGGATCCGCGCTCGGCGAATTCCTCAGGTCACGAACCGCGGTACTCATGCTGCTGCCTCCAGGTTCAGGAGCGTGGTCTTGGCGGCAGGCCCGCCGACGTAGCCGCCTTGGGTGCCGTCGCTGCGCAGTACCCGGTGGCAGGGCAGCACGACGGGCAGCGGGTTGGTGGCGCAGGCCGTGCCGACCGCCCGTACCGCCCTCGGGTGGCCGACGAGCTCGGCCACCTGCCGGTAGCTGCGCGTCTGCCCGTAGACGATCGACGGCAGGTGCTGCTGCACCAGCAGCCGGAAGCCCGTGGACAGCGACAAGTCCAGCGGGACGCCGAAGCTGCGCCGGCGCCCGCCGAAGTACTCCTCCAGCTCCCGTGCCACCGCGTCCAGCCTCCCCGGCGAGCGCAGCACCCGCGGGCTGATCCGGCCCGCCAGCATCTCCAGCACCCGGTCGTGGTCCTCGACGTCGTAAGCGACGCGCACGAGTCCGCGGGGCGTGGCGGCCAGCAGCAGCGTGCCGACGGGAGAGTCGACGGTACGGTACGCGACGTCGAGCAGGCCTTCGCTTTCGGCAGCATGCTCGAGCCTGCGGTGCAGCCGCGTCAGCGTGTCGTCGTCGGCGGGTGTCGTGAAGAGGTCGTCGAGTTCGTTCATGATGGGACTCCGCCCGGGTAGTTCTTCCGCAGGTTCTTGATGCCGTCGGCGGCAGCCCGGCGGGCCGCCTCGCTGGTACCGCCGAGGATCTGCGCGATCTCGGCGTAGGGCAGGCCCGCGACGTAGTGGTAGGCGATGGCCTGGCGCTGCTTGTCGGGCAGCGCCCGGACCGCCCCCCACAGGTCGTCGTCAGCCGCGCCCGGGACGCCGAGGCCGGTCTGCTCCTCGGGGAGTTTCCCGGCCGGGACCGGGGCCCGGCCGCGGGCTCGCAGCACGTCGATGGCCTTGCGGTGCGCGATCGTGACCAGCCACGCCTCGACGTTCGCGGTCTCCGGCAGGTCTGGATAGGCCCGCATCGCCGCCAGGAACGTCTCGGACCAGGCGTCGTCGGCGTCGTGGCGGCCAAGCAGCACACGGCAGACGCGCAGCACGGTGCCGCCGTGCTCCGTAACAGCCTGCTCGAACGGCTGCTTGGTATTCATGCCCTGAAGACGCTCCCCCACCGCGAAACGTGAGATCTCCGGTCAGAATCCAGAATCCTCATGCCGTCCAGGCCTTCTCGAGGGCTGCGGATAGCGCCCGGAGGGTGGCTACGGCATCGGCCAGCGGCTGCTCGCCGAGGGTTTTGGCCAGCTGGCCGGCCGCCGCGGCGTGCCCGGGGCCGATCCGCGCGATCGCGTCGCGACCCTGTTCGGTCGGGGTAAGGAGCTTGGCCCGGCGGTGCGCCGGGTTGGGAAGATACCGGGCCAGCCCGCGTTCGGCCAGGATGTCCGCGACGCGTTGCACGCTCTGCCGGGTGATGCCCATTTCCCGCGCGATGCCGGCTACGGTCAGCGGCTCGCCCAGCACCGCGCCGAGCACCTGCCACCACGCCGCGGTCAGCCCGGCCGGCCGGGCCAGCTCCTCGGCGAGGGCGAGAAACTGCCCGTTCAGCTTGAACGTCGTGATCGCCGCCGCGGACAGCAGTTCCTGCTCGCGACGCGTCACGCCGGCCCGCCCGCCGGTACCGCCATCAGCTCGTAGAATCCGGCCGGATCGCGGTCCCCGTAGAGCTTGAACCAGGACGCGGCCACCTCGGCCGTGTAGACCGCCAGCCGTTCGAAGATCGCCCGGGCGAAGTGGACCGGCGCCACGCCGCTGGCGGTGATCAGGTCCCCGTCCACCACCGCGGGCTCGGCGACGAACCGGTCGCCGCCGGCATATCCGGTCAGCGCGAGATACTCAGCCGCGTTGCTGGTGTGGGCACGGTCGTCAAGCAGCCCTTCCAGGGCGAGCCCGAACGTCGCGCCGCAGATCGCGGCGACGGGCACGCCGGCCGTCAGGAACTGCCGCGCGGCGGCGCGGAAGCCGGCCATCGAGTCCTCGCCCCACGTGTCGCCGCCCGCCAGGATCAGCATCGCGCTGTCCTGAGGCCGGAGCTCATCCAGCGCGATGCCGGGCATGATGCGCATGCCGCCCATCGTGGTGACCGGCTCCCGGGTCGGGCCCACGGTGGTGATCGAGTAGCGGCCCGGCTCGCGCTGCCAGCTGCCGCTGCGGATGTGCGCGGCCGCGTATCCGACCTCCCAGTCGGCGAAGGTGTCGAACACTGCCACGTGCACTGTTGACGTCATCATGACAGCATTCTGTCAAATGGACAGCAAACTGTCAATCCGTTTGGGTCGGGGCGGGATCTAGGTGCGGGTCGGCGGCGGGAGCTCGGTGTTGGAGTAGTAGGCGGCCTGGAAAGGGAAGGCGCTGTTGATCCAGTGCTGCAGCGCCTGGTAAAGCTCCTGGTAGTACCCCTGCTGGTAGGCGGCAGGGGTGACCCACCAGCTGACGTCGACGTCGTAGCGCAGCAGGTCGGCCGTTAGTGGCGTACGTCCTCCGAGCGGGTACAGGTAGCAGCATCCGAGGTACTGCCCGCTGGCTTCGTAGACCGCGTAGGTGAACGAGCCGCCGTCCCGGAACTCGCATTCGTGCCAGACCAGGTCGACGAAGTTGTAGTCGGCAGTGACCGGGCCGGTGGGCCAGCCTCCGCCGCGGGTGCGCCGGATGATGTCGAGGCTGGCGTTGATTCCGCGGACGTCCTCGTCGAGATCGGCGCGGCTGATCGCGTGCGCGCGAATGTCGTGGTAGCTCAGCTCTCTCGGAGCGAGGTAGCCGTCCGGCACCTGCAGGCGTTTCACGAGCCCGCGATAATCCATGACACCTTCTCCTCATCTCGCGACGACGTAGAGGGCCAGGGGCAGCGCGACGATCAGCGCGCAGATGCCGAAGTTGACCGTTTTGTAGCTGAGGAATACGGCGGCGAATTCCCGGAGCATCGCGCTCGGCCAGTAGTAGCCCGCAGTCCGGGCCCCCGTGACCTGGCCGTTGACCCGGAGGCGGCGGGCGACGATGGCGGTCCGGAACACATGGTAGTTACTGGTCACGATGATGCACCGGTAGCCGGGCCGGGACCGCTCCATGATCGCCTGGCTGAACGTCAGGTTCTCCTCGGTCGTGCGGGACTGATCCTCCCGCACCACGTGATCCTCGGGGACCCCGCGCCCGATCAGGTAGCCGGCCATGGCCTCCGCCTCGGAGACACGCTCGTCGCTGCCCTGGCCGCCCGAGACGATCAGCACGGGGCTGGTCCCGCGGCGCCCGGCCAGCGTCTGGTACACCCGCCGGGCCCGTTCCAGCCTGCTCGCCAGCAGCGGCGGGACCCGGTCGCCATCGTTCAGGCCGGCGCCGAGAACCACGACGAAGTCGGCGCGCCGCAGCCCCGTTATCCGGCTGTAGACGAACGCGTAGATCACGTACGACACCAGCAGGAACGAGATGTAGCCGGACAGCAGGGCGATGATCACGAAGGACACCGTCAGGTCCGGGGACCGGGCCAGGAACGTCGCGATCATCAGCCCGAGAAGCCCGAAGATGCCCAGGCCGGCCAGCAGGGACAGCAGGTTGGCGGGACGGATGCCTTCCCGGCGCACCATCGTGATGCCGTTCAGCACCAGATAGCTCGCCACCAGGACCGGCCCGAACGCCACCAGCAGGCCCAGGGCCAGCGCCAGGAGCCGGGCTACCGGCCCGGTGGCTTCCGCGAGCCGGTGAGCCGCGGCCAGCGCGGCCAGCGCGAGGCCCGAGCCGAGCAAGACCGCGTTGCTGAAGCTGCGGGGATCGCGCAGCACACCCGCCACGAACAGGATCAGGGCCGCCGCGGCGAGGTAGACGGGGAGCACCCTCACCAGGATATGGAGGCCGCTGGGATGAGCAGAGACGACGGACCGTTCGGGATAATGCTTTTACGCCGGCGCCGCCAGCCCATTTGGCCCATGGAATTCGGATGTGATTGGACCTAGGTCGCAGGCCAATCCGGCCATAGCGTGGACGTATCGCGCTCACGGGAGGAAGCTATGCGCAACATGACATTCGAGCCTGCCCGGCCTCTCGACACCGACGGCATGCCGTGGATCCCGACCGGCCCGGGCAAGTCGTTCCGGCCGTTGCGCTTCGCCGCGGACGGCTGGTCCGAGCTGATGCGGCTCGAGCCGGGCAGCGCGGTCGCGGTGCACCGCCATACCGGCGACGTCCATGCCTTCAACCTCGCCGGGACCCGTGAGATCTTCGGTACCGGCGAGCGCGTCGGGCCCGGCAACTACGTCTACGAGCCCGCGGGCACCCTCGACGGATGGGGAGCCGTCGGCGACGAGCCTTGCGTGGTGTACATCAAGGTCGCCGGCACCATTGAGTACCTCGGCGACGACGGCGAGGTCATCGAGTCCGTGAACGCGGAAACCCAGCGCGCGGTGTACCTGGCCTGGTGCCGGGAGCACGGCGTGGAGCCGGCCGCGCAGATCAGCGGCTGACCCGGCGAACGAGCCGACCACAGGAAGGACACTGCCATGAACGATGCCGTCCGCTCGATGCTCGCCATGTGCGCATCGAACTCCGATCCGGCCAGCCTGACCAGCCAGACCATCCCCATCCCCGATCCGGGGCCGGGAGAACTGCTCGTGGAGGTGTGCGCCACCGCGATCACGGCCGACGAGCTGACCTGGCCGGAGAGCTGGCCCGCCATCCCCTGCCATGACTTGTCCGGGGTAGTGTCGGCCACGGGCCCGGGGGTCGACGGCTGGCGACCCGGCGACGAGGTCTACGGCCTGGTCGGTTTCGACCGGCCCGGCGCGGCCGCCGAGTACGTCACCGCCCCCGCCGCCGACCTGGCCCGCAAGCCCGCCTCGATCGATCATCTGGCGGCCGCCGCCGTTCCGCTCGGCGCGCTGACCGCCTGGCAGGCGCTGCACCAGCACGCCCAGCTGGCCCCCGGGCAGCATGTCCTGGTCCACGGCGGCGCCGGCGGCGTCGGCGCCTACGCCACGCAGCTCGCGGCCCAGCACGGCGCCCGGGTGACCGCTACCGCGTCCGCGCGGAACCGGGACTTCGTCACCGGGCTCGGAGCCGATGAGGTCCTCGACTACTCCGGCAGGTTCGAGGACCACGTCCGCGACGTAGACGTGGTGGTCGACCCGGTGGGCGGAACCACCACCGAACGGTCGTGGCCGGTGCTGCGCAGCGGCGGGATCCTGGTCGACATCGCGGAAGAGCCGGACCAGGCCAAAGGCGGCCGCGACGACGTTCGCAGCGTGTTCTTCGTCGTCAGCCCCGACGGCGGCCAGCTGCGCGAACTGGCCAGCCTGGTCGACGCGGGGCGGCTGCGCCCGGTCGCCTCTACTGTCTTCGAGCTGAAGTCCCTGGCCGAGGCGTTCGGCGCCCAGCGCGGCAGCCGGCCTCCGGGCAAGGTGATCATCAACGTCGGGTGTGGCTAGGTCGTTTCAGCGGAGCTGGGATCGGGTCGTGGGGGCCAGCCGTAGCCGCTGGGGCAAGCCGGTGATCAGCGCGGACAGGGCGGGGAACACGCGATCGCGCCACTCGGCGGAGCGCTCGATCTGGCGCAGGTGATCGTCGAGAAGCGCCGGGCTGGGGAAGCGGGCGAGCCAGGCGAAGACGTTCTCGCCGGTGCGGACCGGCAGCGCGGGGAAGGTGTTCTCGGCGTGCTCCGTCTGCAGGCTTGCCAGCGGCGTGGCCCCGGCCTCGGTGAGCACCGGACGGGCCTGGCGGTCGAAGAAGTCCGCGAAGGCCTGATCGAACGGCCGGTCGCGATAGTACAGCGTGATCAGGACGCGCGACGGCGCGGCCGCGGCGTGCGACGGCGCCGCCGCGCCGTCACCGGCCGGGGGGCGCGCGGCCGCCGGGGGCGGGAAGCCCGACCGCGCGGTCACCGGCCGCAGCAGCAGCACGTTGTCGCTGTCGATCATTGTGGCGTTGGCCGCGGCGCTATTCGCCTTCCAGACGGGCCCGCCGTAGAAGCTGGCCAGCGCCCGGGCCCGGGCGGGCATGCTGGCGAAGCCGCGAATCCACGTGAACCGGTCAGGGTCGTCCAGGTCACGGAACTGACCCACGATGGCCATGCCGTCCGCCTCCTGGCTCTCCACGAACTCCCGGTCGAACAGGTCGATCAGTACATCGCGCTGGCCAGGCTGCAGCGTGTACTGCCTCAGCTCGACGACCGGGTAGCGTACCGCGCTCATCACGATGGCTCCCGCAGCGTCTCGCGCAGCACGTCGGCCACGGAGACGACGGCCAGTTCACGTCGCAGGGCCTGCTCGATTCCGTCGTAGACCTGGCTCAGCGCGGGGCGGATGCCCCTGCCGACCGGGCACTCGAGGTTCGGCTCGGTGTGGTGCAGGCCGAACGGCGATTCCTGCCCGACGGCATCGTGCACCGCGAGCAAGGTGATCTGTTCGGGAGGCCAGGCCAGGCCCCACCCCGCTCCGGCGCCGTGACGCACGTGGACCAGGCCCGCCCGGCGCAGGTCGCCGAGGCACCGCCGGATGATCACCGGGTTGGTGTTCACGCTGGCGGCGACCTGGTCCGACGTCAGCACGGCATGGCCTTGCCGCTGGGCCAGCGCCATCCACGCCAGGGCGTGCACGGCGATCGTCATCCGGCTGTTCGCTGCCATCACGCCTCCTCGGTGTAACATTTTCGGTTACAACAAGGCCGACGTCAACCAGCGCACCTTGGACGGGCGTCGCGTCTATCCGACCTGGGCGGTCCGGCCGGCCCAGTAGGGCGCCCGGAGCTGGCGCTTGAGGAGCTTGCCCGAGCCGGTGCGCGGCAGCTCGTCCACGAAGTCCACCGACCTGGGCACCTTGTAGCTGGCCAGGTGCTCGCGCGCGAACGCGGCGATCTCCTCCGCGGACAGCGACGATTCCGGTGAGCGGACGACCGTGGCGTGCACGACCTCGCCCCACTCCTCGGACGGGATCCCGAACACCGCGACGTCATAGATCTCGGGGTGCTGTTCCAGCGCCGCCTCGATCTCGGCGGGGTAGATGTTCATGCCGCCGGAGATGATCATGTCGGTCTTGCGGTCGCAGATGTACAGGTAGCCCTCGTCGTCCCAGTAGGCGACGTCGCCGACCGTGTGGTAGTCGCCCCGGCTGTTCGACTCGAAGCTGGCGTCGTTCTTGTAGTAGGTGTCGAACGCGCCCTTGGACCGCACGAATACCTCGCCGGCGTGGTCGGGCCCGGTGCCGGTGACCTCGTTGCCGTCGGCGTCGAGCAGCGCGATCTCGATGCCGGGAGCAGGCTTGCCGCAGGACCCCGGCTTGCGCATCTGGTCCGCGGGCAGCAGCACGGTGTCCACGCCGAGCTCGGTCGACCCGTACACCTCGAACAGCGACTCGGGCGGGAAGTCCGCCACGTACTGCTGCTTGAGCGCGTAGCTCCACGGGGCCGCGTTGGCGATCATGACGCGCATGGAGGAGCGGTCGTAGCGCTCCTTGACCTCCTTGGGCAGCGCGCAGATCATCCGGACGAGCGCGGGCGCGGAGAACGTCGAGCTCGCCTTGTACTTGTCCACCAGCCGCAGCCAGTCCTCGGCGTCGAACTTGCGCTGGACGATGACGGTCTGGCCGAAGAGCATGCCGGCGCCCATGAACGCGCTGGGCCCGCTGTGGTACAGCGGACCGGAGGTGATGTAGATGTCGTCGGGCCGGTAGGCGAACAGACCCAGCAGGGCGCCGAGAAGTTCCGGATCGGGAGCACCGGACCGGACCGCGCCCTTCGGCTTGCCGGTCGTGCCGGAGGTGTAGATCATCGTCCCGCCGGTGCCGGCTGCGTCGCCGACGTCGGGCGGATCGGCCGGTGCGGCCGCGATGTCGGCGTCGGTCAGCATCCCGGCTGGCACGTCGCCTGGGTCCGGGCCGCCGACCGCGATGATGTGCCGCACTTTCTCCAGCCGGTCCCGCAGCGCGGCGAACATGGGCGCGTGCTCAAAGTCCACGTAGGCGACCTCGGCGTCGCTGTGGTTGATGACGTAGAGCGCCTCCTCCGGCGTCAGCCGGTAGTTCAGCGGCACGGCGACCGCACCGATCTTCCTCGATGCGCTCATGACCGCCACGACCTGGGGAGAGTTCGGCCCGCACCACAGGACCTTCTTCCCCGGGCTGATTCCCAGCGAGAGCAGCAGGTTCCCGATCCGGTTCGCCTGCGCCTCGAGCTCGGCGTACGTCCAGGCGACGACGGTCCCGTCCGGCTTGTCGTCGATGACGGCCGGCTTGTCCGGCTGGCTCTGCGCGTAGATCGATAGGATGTCGTCCGCCATCGCACCTGTCCTCGTGAACGCAGTCAGTTGGCACCGGCGGTAACCGCATCCGCCGCCAGTAGCCAATTTACGGAACAGCTACCGATCGGTAAATGATCAAATCCGCGGGACGCCAGGAACCGCGGCTTCCGATCCCGGCGCCGACCTGGGTTACCCTGCTGATCTTTCGGTGATATTCGTCGTAGAACCGGGTGCGGCTTGTCCGCGATGGCTGGGAGCACGTGATGGGGATACCCACGACCGCCGAGGACACAACGAGCAGGGCACGGATCGACATGATCGGGGTGCCGTTCGACGGGATGGGCAGGTCCCCCGGCCAGGCCGGGGCGGCTGAGGCGTTGCGGGCGGCGGGACTGCCGGCGGCGTTCGGCCCCGATGCGGTCATGGAGCCAGATCTCATGCTTCCCGGCCCGGTCGCTCAGCGAGCCGCCGGCTCGGGCCTGCTCAACGAGCGGGCATTGCTGCAGATGATCGACGCGCTGTACCGGCGGGTTTGCTCTTCGCTGTCGGCGGGCCGGTTTCCGTTCGTGTACGGCGCCGACTGCTCGGTGCTGCTCGCTGCCGTTCCCGCGCTGCGTGACATCGCCGGCCAGGCGGGCCTGGTGTTCGTGGACGGGCACGAGGACGCCACGCCTATGGACCTGTCATCAAGTGGCGAGGCGGCGAACATGGAGATCGCCTTGCTGCTGGGCCTGACCGGTGAGCAGGCTCCGCGGCCGCTCCATGATCGGCTGCCTGCCTTGGATCTGGGCGCGATCGCGATGCTCGGCCCTCGTGACCAGCTATTCCGCCAGGCCGCGAACGTGCCGACGGTAGCTGGCCGGGTATGGCTCCGCTCGGCTGACGAGGTGTCCGCGAACCCCGCGAACTGCGCCGACCTGGCTGTCCGGCAGGTCGCGGCGCACGCATCTCGCTGGTGGCTACATGTCGATCTCGATGTCCTGGCGCGAAGCGAATTCGCTGCGTGTGGCGCTCCCGGCGAGGTCACGCTGGACGGCGGGCTGACCTGGCGGCAGCTCACCGATATCGGACTGTCGGCTGTGCAAAACGGCGGCTGCGCCGGCTGGAGCCTGTCGATCTATAACCCGGACCTGGATCCCGACCGCAGCGCCGCCCGGAACATCGTTGAGTTCGTCGCCCGGATCGCTCCGTCCGCTGGCCGTTAGACTCCCTCGCGGGCTTCCAGCCGCCCGGAGTGGATCGCCTTGACGAACTCCTCGTAGTCGCGCTCGTTCTGGTCGGCGTAGCGGTGCGAAAAGTCGGTGACGGCCCGGTCGAACACGTCGCTTCCGCCCAGGCACGCGGCGATGGCGACCGGGTCCCCGGAGCGGGCGTGCGCCCGGGCCAGCGTCCACCCGCACGTCTGCCCGTAGAACTTGAGCGCGACCGGCGCCATCGACTCCACGTCGGCCGAGCCCTTCATGTCACGCAACTGGCGCCAGTAGAAGTGGCGGCTCCCGTCTGGCGCCTTGGTCCAGCCGAGGTAGATGTCGCTGGCCGCCTGCATCATCCGCTGTCCCTGCACCACCCGCTTGCCGTGCAACTGGTAGCGGCTCCTGGGCAGGAACGCCTCAAGGACCGAGGGCATCGCCTCCTTGATCTGCAGGAACAGGGGATCCTGCGCGTCGCGTCCCTGGAGCAAGACGATGAACGCCAGCGTGCCGACGCTGCCGACGCCGACGACTTTGCGAGCCATGTCCACGATGTGGAAGCGCTCCAGCAGCTGCCGCTGGTCGTCTCGCAAGGTGGCCCGGTAGGCGCGGAACTGGTCACGGACCAGCTCGTCGACCTCGCTGGAGGAGACGCCGGCCGCGGCGGCCAGGTCGCGTGCCGGGATGACGATCGGCGGCTGGCTGACGATCCGGTACCGCCCATCCACCAGCTCACCCAGCTTCGACAGCGCCTGCAGGCTGTCGCGCGTGCGAGCCTTCGCGCTGGCCTTCAGCGCGTTCTTCTCAGCCTTCCTCGCCGCCTTGGTCTGCTGTCTCGCCTGCTTCCTGGCCTTTTTCGAGCCCTTCTTCGCCTCCTCCGCGGTCTCGGCCAGGGCGCCGTGGACCGCCCTCATCAGCTCGTCCTCGTCCAGGTGGGCGTACCAGACGTCCATCGTCCGCATCCGCGCGAACGAGGCCATGGCCTCCCGGTATGCCGTCACCGACGCCATCGTCACGTCGCGCGTGTCAGCGCTAGAGAAGCCATTGTTGCGGGCCGCGATGGTGACGCTCGCCGCCATCCGCTTCACGTCGTACTCGAACGGCCCGGGCAGGGTCTCGTCGAAGTCGTTCAGGTCGAACAGCAGTCGGCGCTCGGGCGAGGCGAACGCGCCGAAGTTCGACAGGTGGGCGTCGCCGCACAACTGAGCGACTAGGCCGGTCGTGGGCGTGTCCTTCAGGTCAGCGGCCATGATCTTGGCCGCGCCCCGATAGAAGGTGAACGGCGAGATCATCATCCTGCCGTGGCGGACCGGTACCAGGTCCGGTTCACGGGCGCGGTCCTGCTCCTCCAGCTGCGCGACCGGGTCGGGGCGGTCCGCGGCGGGCTCCCATCCCGTGTGACTCGACGGGGGCGTCCGCGTGCGGGCATCATCGCCCCTGGCCTCGCGCTCGCCGATGCTCGGATAATCAATCGTGTTCACGGCCATCGGGCCCCCCTCACGTCGTCAGCCGGATTCCTGCTGGCCGGTGAATCGCTGCTCGATCTTGTCGGAATAGCCGGCCAGCGGATCATCGGTTTCGAGCACCGCGAAGCGGCACTGGTCGTCTCCGAGCGAGAGCAGGGAGGTGCGTTCCGCGCGCAGCCCGCTCACCGCCGGGTCGATCGCCCGCATCCAGTTCGTGTCCCACGAACACATGACCGTCGTGACAAGCATCGCGTCGTGGCGGGCAAAGAAGTCGTGCCAGAAGCAGCGCCGGACATTCATCTCGAACAGGTCCGGCCGGGGTCGTTCGAAGTCAATGTCCCAGCTGGCGCCGTAGAACGGTTCCTCCTCCCGGCATGCCTTGTCGATCTTGTCGAGGGGATCCTTCCGTTCACTGAGCGTCTTGAAGGCGAGCTCGTACGGGCGTCGCGCTCGGGGGCAACGAGATAGAGGTACTTGCCGACGCCCTCCAGGAAGTCGCCCGCCATGACGCGCCCCATCAGCCAGCGCGACTCGGCCCCCAGGACCTTATCCCTGACGCTCATACGATCCTCCTGTCGTGTGCCCTGCGCCACGGTTGGAGGAAGCCGCCAGTGTGCAGACCAGGAAAGACGGCCGACGCTGCCAGCCCGCTCCTCATACGTAACGAGCACCACCGGTATGCAGGCGGCGAGCAGGTTCCGTGCAGATGGCATGGAGAACCCAGCCGGCGGCACGCTCGGCGGGGCGCGGGGCCTGGCCACGATCACGACATCGCGGGTCGAAATACCCCGACCTGATCCTGGACGGCATGGCGGCAGTGGCCCGCCAGGAACCGGGCGATGCAGACAAATTCCAATGCCCGTAATTATGACGCTACGCTAATGCCAGAACGCCATCCCGAGAAATAGAATGCGGCTTTATTGCCGACCGAGAAGAGGGAAAGCATGCGTTCAGGCAAGCGGGTCCTGGCGGTCGCGGCAGGGCTCTTCGTCGCGATCGCCCTAGCCGGGACGGCGGTGGCGGCGAACGCCACCGCGCCACGATCACACCAGGCGAGCCCGGCGTCCGGGGCATCCCACCATCTCAAGCTCGAGCGATTCGACCTCAACGGTTACGTGCTCGACACGTCCTACACTCTCGGCCGGAACACTGGCAACACGTTCCAGCAGACGTACGGTCACTCGATGGTCCAGGGCGTTCCGATAAAAGGTCCGCTGGTCGGTACGCAATTCCCGCCGGAGAATTATGTCGCCATTCCAATTGGCCACCACCAGCTTTACGTGTCCTGGCTCGACCCGACGAGCTTCGCGATCGTGGACGCGTTCGTCATGGATTTCGCGCACCACACCGTATTCGACTTTGCCCCGGGCAGCGACCATCCGGAAAGCGCTGGCACGGTTACCGTCGTGCACCGGGGGCGTAGCCCGCTCCCCTGATGTGACCCGGGCCTGACATGACACGCGTCGCGATCATCGGCGGAGGCATCGGCGGGCTGACGGCGGCGAACGCGCTGTCGCGGGCGGGCATCGAGACGGCGGTCTACGAGGCGGCCGCCGAGCTCAGGGAGATCGGAGCCGGCGTTGCCCTGCATCCCAACGCGATGAAGGTGCTGCGCGCCATCGGCGTCGAGGACGGCGTCCGCACCGTGGCCGGGCGGTCGCAGTGGCAGGTCATGCGGAACTGGAAGACCGGCCGGGTGATCGGCAGGACGAGCCGGCAGCAGCAGGAGGCCTCGTTCGGCATACCGGGCGCGACCGTGCACCGGGCCGACCTGCTGGACGTGCTGGCCCACGCGCTACCGGCCGGCCTGGTGACGCTGGGCAAACGATGCACGCAGGTCCGGCCGGACGGCGACGTCGCGGTCGCGCGCTTCGCCGACGGCAGCGAGATCGAGGCCGACGTCATCGTGGGCGCCGACGGAATCCACTCACCGGTGCGCGCCTGCCTGTTCGGCCCGGACGACCCCCGGTTCACCGGGAAGATCTGCTATCGCAGCATCGTCAGGGCCGAAGCCGTCCGCGGCGTCCGTCCTTCCGCCGACGGGTCCCAGTGGCTCGGCCCGCACGGCACGATCGTGCTGTACCCGCTGCGGGGCGAGGAACTGATCAACGTTGTCTGCCACTACGACGATGCCAGCTACCGGCACGAGTCGTGGATCGCGGAGTGCAGCCGCGAGGAGGTGCTCGAGCGTTATGCCGGCTGGCACGAGTCCCTGCTCGGCCTGTTCGCCGCGGCGGGCACCTGGTACAAGTGGGCGCTTTACGATCGCGACCCGATCCCGCGGTGGACGCGCGGCCGGGTCACCGTCCTGGGCGACGCCGCGCATCCGATGCTCCCTTACCTCGGGCAGGGAGCCTGCCAGGCGATCGAGGACGGCGCGGTTCTGGCCACGGCGCTCACCGCGGAAGCCGCCGACCCGGTCACGGGCCTGGCCCGCTACGAGCGCACGCGCCGGCCGAGGGCGAGCCGGGTGGTGCTCGCCGCCCGCGAGCGGGGGCTGAGCAACCACCTGACGTCCGGGTGGGCCGCCTGGCGGCGAGACCTGACGATCGCCTGGCGGCGACGGGTGAACCGGCGTGACCCGGAGGGGCGCGGCGTGGCCTGGCTCGCCGACTACGATGCGAGCTCGCCGGACGTGCTCGTAAGCTGAACTGTGCGCTAGACGTGAGCGGGCCGGCGGGCACCAGACCAGCACGATTCGGCGGTGTCGAGGACGAGCTCGCGTGATTTCACCGGGTCGAGGGAGGCGTCGGCGAGCATCTGGAACGCGATCCGGTGCAGGTACGTCTCCCGCTCCCCCTCCAGGATGAAGCTGTTCCTCAGCTGCTCGGTGATCACCACGTCCTGCATCATCGCCTCGCTGTCGTAGCCGAAGCCGAAGATGGCAAAGGATTCCCCGAAGATCACGTGCCGCGCGTTCAGCGGAAGGATCTGCAGCGTCAGGTTGGGCCGTTCGGCCTCGCGCGCGAGGCGCCGGAGCTGATCGTACATGCCCGTATCGTCACCGATCCGGCGCTTCAGGACCGACTCGTCGAGCACCACCGACAGCTGCAGCCCGTCGTGGTTCAGCACCTGCTGCCGGCGCATGCGGACCCGGACCAGCCGCTCGATCATGGCCGGCGGGATCGGCTCGACCCGGCTATAGCTACTGATGATGTGGCGGGCGTAGTCCTCTGTCTGGAGCAGGCCGGGGACGACGTCGACATGCCAGATGGACATGGACGCCGCCTCGTGCTCGAGCCCGATGAATTGCTGGTAGTCCTCGGACAGGCTGTCGGTAAACTCTTCCCACCAGCCCTTCTGGGTAGCGTCCTCGGCCAGCCGGAGCAGGAGCTCCCGGTGCGATCAGGTGATCTGGTAGTAGTCGAGCAGCCGCTCGACCTCCCGGGGCCGCAGGCCGGTCCTGGCCCG
>Ga0207674_10005499_pt1 | contig 15042 bp, 10 predicted proteins | sample KBSCornC72_FD_184303 | JGI IMG/M metagenome (GOLD analysis project Ga0207674, IMG submission 184303) | Corn rhizosphere microbial communities from Kellogg Biological Station, Michigan, USA - KBS Corn C7-2 (SPAdes) (version 2) | ecosystem: Host-associated > Plants > Roots > Rhizosphere > Soil ... | reverse complement strand
CATGGGGATGATCGGCTGGATGTCGGCGTAGAAGCGCGTCTCGTTCGCGTACATCGCCGCCATCTTGGGGCTGTGCTCCTCGAACCCGCCCTTGACGATCAGCGTCGCGCCGACCTGATCGGCCCCGGTCCCTTTCACGTCCAACCGAACGCGGATCTTGGTGGAGGTTCCCAGGATCACCTCCTCAACCGCCGCCTGCGTCACGGTAAGGCCGGGCAAGCGCTGACGCAGCGCGTGCGTCAGCCAGACCGCGTCCACCTGGTCGGGGGTCAGCGGCAGGGGCAATGCATCGGCGGGATAGGCTTGGCTCATTATCAATATCCTCTCGGCGACCAGCAATGCCAGAAAGGGGACACGAAAAAAGGGGGCGCAGAGTGTCTGCGCCCCCTTGATGTCTTTTGCGCGGTGCGACCCGTCAGAACTTGTAGCCAAGCTCCAAGCCGTAGGTGCGCGGCTCGCCATAGACGCTGTTCTGGAAGCCCAGCCCTTCGGCGATCAGGCCCAGCACGCCGATGCGATAGGTCTTGTTCAGCGCATTGTTGACGAAGACCGCGACCGAGGCGCCCGTTCCGCCGACCTTGAGCAGTTCGGCCCGCGCGTTGACCAGGCCATAGGCCGGCTGGAGGCCCTGGATCTCAAAATCGTCGAGGTAGATTTTCGAGCGCCAGGTATAGTTCAGCACGAGGTTGAGCTGGCCCAGATCCTCGCTGACCGGCGGCGACACGACTGCCGTTGCACCCAACTGGTGCCTCGGAGAACCACGCTGTTCGAATTCGGGAACGCCATTCAGCACCACCCGGCCAGCGCGAATGTCGACCTTCGTATAGGAATAGAAGGCATTCAACCTGAAATTGTCGAACGACAGCGTCGCCTCGAACTCGCCACCATAATTGCGCTGTTTGGCGGTATTATCGATAACCGTGAAGACATTGTCAGGCGTACCATCGCCGTCAGTATCGACCGCAGTGGCGCGCTGTTTCTGAACATCCGATGCATTTTGCAGGAACAGAGCGGTGCTCGTGGTCAGCCGTCCTGAGCCAACGGGGTCGTTCGTTTTCAGCCCGACTTCGAACTCATCGACAAACTCGGGCAGGAATGGGCGAAATGTGACCTCGTTGGTGGCGCGCGTCGAAAAGCCACCAGCACGGAATCCATGACGATATGATCCGTACATGGTGAGATTTCTGCTCGGTTCATACTGGATGGTCGCGTCGTATGTGAGTTCCTTGAAGCTCTTGTGATTAGTGAATGAGCATTGATTGAACGGGACAGTCTGTGTCCCGGCCGTGACGAGATCGGTGTCCCAGAGGCACAAGCCGAGGTTCGGACGGCTCGGCGAAACAGTGATCTTGCGCTTGTCATAATTGTAGCGCAGACCGCCTGAAACGCTCAGTGCGTCAGTGAGATGGAAGGTGCCTGCCGCAAAGGCGGCGGCAGTTCGTGAATAGCCTTCGCCCGGGTTGGCCGATACGAACAGAAGGGCCGATCCCGTGGTGGGACCCGACGGGCCCAGGGCGCCCATGAGGGTCAACTCGGGCAATGTATTGGCGAGGGAGCCGTCGATGCCCTTTTCCTCGAAATAATAGGCGCCGACGATGAAATCGAGACGATTGTCGAGAGCCTTGCCCTGTAATTGCAGTTCTTCGCTGATATTCTTCGTACGGGCGAATTGATAGGGCGTGATGATGAAGGCGGGAATGCCGTCATAATCCTGCACCTGGTCCCGGCGCTGCTTGCGATAGCCAAAGATGTTTTTCAGTGTCAGGTTATCGTTCAGCTTCCAGGTTGTCTTGTTGGTGATTCCCCAGTTTTTGATATTCTCGTATGGGCCACCGAGCGCGTCCAGATTGCCGCCTTCGCCCGCACCGGTATCCAGCGAGAAGCGGTGCTGCTGGAACAGAGCCTGGGCGGCAGCAAATTGTGCCGGAATATTGGTGGAGATAATCCCCGCCCTCCGCAATCCTTCATAATTGCTAATGGCTGATGGCGTCGAAATCGACGTCAAGAACGAGGCCGTGCCATGTTCCTTCGACTTGTACCAGTCGAAGATGGTCAGTGATTCAATGCTGTCCGAAGGCGCGATAAGCGCGGAGATGCGGAAGCTGTCATAATTCTGGTTGTCATAGTCCAGACCGGTGGTCACTTCCCTGGCCCAGCCGTCGCGCTCATGGGTTTTGCCGGCGAAACGCAATGCGATTTTATCGCCGACCGGAATGTTCACCATGCCGTAAATGTCGTGCATGTCATAATTGCCATACTGGCCTTTGATTTCACCCGCGAATTCACCCAGTTCAGGGTGGTTCGGTTCCACAAGGACGGCGCCGCCCGTCATGTTGCGGCCGAACAGGGTGCCCTGCACGCCTTTCAGGACCTGAACCGACTGAATGTCATAGAAGGTCTTGGCAAAGCCATAAGGACGCGGCTGCACGACTTCGGCAAAATAGGTGCCGACCGGAGGATCGGTAAACAGCTGGGTTTCCTGCGTACGCTGCCCGCGCAGCGAGAATGCCACCGTATTCCGTTGCGACTGGGCGCTCGTTATGCTGAGCGAGGGCGTTTGATATTGCAGGCTCTGGGCATCGGTGACGCCCGACTTTGCCAGTTGGTCCCCCGAAAGGACCGAAACCGAAATCGGGGTGTCCTGCAGGGATTCCTCGCGGCGGCGGGCGGTCACGAGGATGTCGCCGTTCGATGCGCCCTGCGGCTGCGGGGCCACATTGTCCTGGGCGAAGGCGGGCGCGGAAAACGACAGAACGGCGCAAGTAACGGCGAGATAGTGGCGATAGGTCATAACATCCCCTCTTATCGAACGAACCGGTCATTAGGCTCTGGTTTCAAGGCCGGTTATAGTCTGTGACCTAGCGCCATCCGATACAAAGCCAAGCGGTAGATCAGCGGATGATATGCATCATCAGATAGCCGATCTTTTGCCATCCGGACGCGCCAGCTCGAAATGCCGATTTAACTTATGCAAATGGCGCCTATCTACTCGTTATTCAGCGTGATGGTGCCATCCTGTTGCGGCCGCACATTGCCCGGCCGGATAGGTTCCTGCGAAATGGCGGATGATTTTACTCATGCCTTGATGCGCCGGGCCCACGCGGCCCGCCGCGCGGCGATCTGTGCCGCGCGCTCGGTCGCGGTGACGCGGGCGATGCCGGCGGGCAGGTTCGCGTCGAGCTGCGCGAAGGGGACGACATCTAGTCGGTGCGCCGGCCCCAGCCCCGCCGGCGCGGCGGGCAGCCCCTGCCAGCGGATCATGGGCAAGAGGTCACGCAGCCCGTCGGTCTGCACCCAGTTGCCGATGCCCGGGTCGCGCGCCGAGATCACCGCCGTGATCCGCCCATCGGGGTCGCGCGCCGCCTGCGTCGCGGTCAGCCCGCTCTGCAGCCTGTCCGCATCGATCGAACGATACCACCACATCGCCATCTGTAGGCTGTTATAGGCCGCGCCCGCCGGATCGAAGCGTACGATCGCCGCCTGGTCCTCGGTGAGGTGCAGCCGGCCAAGGCTGGTCGCCTGCGTCACCAGGCCGCCCACGCTGGCGGTGTGGATCGGCTGGGGCATGCTGTTGACCGCATGGCCGGCGGACAGGCGGAAGAACCAGTAATAGAGCGGCACTTCCTCACGCGCGCGCCGCAGCGCCTCGGCCAGCCGGTCCTCCAGCGAGAGCGGCGCCGTCACCGGTGTGTCGATCCGCTCGATCGCTAGATGCAGCGGGCTTTCCGCCGCCCAGTCCATCATGCTGTCGCGCACGAACAGGAATTTGACGCGCGGGTTGGTGGTGAGGTGGTTCGGGCGGCCGGCGGCGGGCTGATCATCGATCGTGAGCGTGAAGCGGCCGTCGGCGTCCACGTCGATCCCGGGCAGCTCGACCGTCTGCACCGTCTGCGACGTGCCCCAATTCTCCACCAGCGTGAAGGAGGCGTGAGCCGGCCGCGCGTCGATGATCCGGCCCGTCACCCGATAGCGCCCGCCATGGGCGATGCCGGCCAGGCGATAGCAGTTGTCGGGATTGTCGCCCCCCATGCGCGCATCCGGCACCACCCCGTCCTGCCAGGCATGGGCCGGCATGAAATTCCGCACGAAGCGCGGGCGGACCGGGCAGCGCGCCGCGCCCTTGAACAGATAATTGCTGACCCAGGCGTCCATCGCCGCGTCGAACAGCGGCTCGACCTGCGGGGGGACGTCGGTGCCGTGGCCCACGCGCCACAATTGCGCGCAATGATCGCGCGCGGCCCGGGTTTCGGGCTGCTGCCACATGGCGCGCACTTCCGCCTCCGCGGCGAACTGGTCGGGATTGGCGATCAGATTGGTCACAGGCCTTCCTCCCACAGGCGGGCATGGGCCGCCCGCGCGCTGTTCTCCGCCCGCGCAACGCCATCGTCACGCCGCGCGGGCGGACTGGCGATCAGGCGAAACGGCCCAACTTGAACCGGCGCGAATAGCCTTCGAACGCGGTTTCGATCATCTCGCGCGTCAGGCCGAAGGGTTCGAGCTCATAATCGTAGCGGCCATAGCGGTGGGACGCATTGGACGGGTCCGTCAGCCAGGTGCGCATCCGGGTTTCGAAAGCGGCCGTGAAATCCAGGTTCCAATGACCATAGGCGCGCCGGATGACGTCGACCGGATCGCGCGTCAGGTCGTGGAAGTCGACATGGAAGATGCGCGGATCATCGACCAGCGGATTGTCCATCGCCTCTGCCACCGATGCAGCGATGCTCTCGACGAAGGCGGGGCCGAGCGTCTTGAAGTCGATCTGCCAGTTGGTGATGCCGCCATAAAGCACCGCGGTGATCGCCAGGGTCGAGGGATGGACCTGAAGCGGGTCGCGATGCGGCCAGATGCACAGCGCATCGGGATATTTCTCAAAGAGGGCGTCGAGCGCGAACTGATGATAGATGCCCTTGACCACCCAATGTTTGGTCGGCTGGTTCCATTGCAGCTGCTGGAGGAACTGGCGGTGGAAATCATAGGCGTCGCGGATGTTGCCAGCGTCCAGGATCATCGCAAGCGCGGGTAGCTTGTAGAGCAGCGAGGGATAGGCGTTCTGGAAATCAAGGGTGAAGATCTCCTCGCACTCGATCGGGCAATGGCCGCGCTTGTCCCAATAGGGATGCAGGGTCAGCAGGCCCGGCGCCATCAGCAGCAGATCATCCAGCTCCCGCGCGGCCAGCTCGATCCGCTGGGGCGTGACGGGCACGTCGCCGGGCGGCGGGCTGGGAGTGTGGGTGTGCCACCACAGCGGCGCGCGCGCACCCGGGTCCTCCGCCAGCAGCGAATGGGTGAGCGTGGTCCCGGTGCGGGCGAAGCCGATGACGAAGATCGGCCGCTCGATCGTCTCCTGCGCGATGGCCGGAATGCGCTTCCGGTCGGCCGACAGGCGCAGCCGGGTAGACAGCAGCTTACGCAGCTGCAATTCGACATCGGCCTGCTGCTGCGGGCGCAGCGGCGGCTGGTCGTTCAGCCAATCAACGAACCGCTCGACCCGCCCGGCCAGGGCCGGGTCGATCGCGTCGAAATTGCCGGCCACGATCTGCGACGTGCGGATCAGCGCCTGCGGGTCGATCCCCGGTGCGGCATCCGCGATATTGGTTGCCCGTTCCGATCGGCTGCGCATTCACGATCCCCACCCTGTTTTATTCACCAAGATGTGTAGTTTTCAGCGTCGTCGTGATGTTATGTCAATATCCTCGCGTGTTCAGTTCAGATATGTGAAGAGACGACAAGAACGTTCGTTCTTATTCATCCAGAGCGGCCATGCCGTTCGCCTTGTCCGCCTGCGCGACGAGCGCCTCGGCGATGGTCAGCGACTCGATCATCGCGCGATAATGATCCGGGCTGAGCGCGGTCGGCCACAGGATATGCGGCGCGGCGCGGTCCATCGCCGCCAGCCGGCTCAGCGCTGCCTGCCCAGCCGGGGTCAGTTCGATGAACAGGCCGCGCCGGTCGTCGGGATTGGGCACGCGACGAATGAACCCCAAGCCTGCCAGCCGGTCCACCCGCTTGGCCACCCCTGCCAGCGACAGGAAGAAATAATGTTTGAGCGCGGTCGGCGCGATGCGGTGCGGTGGACCGACACGATATAGGGCGTCGAGCAGCAGCACGTCGCCCGAGGTCAGCCCCTCCGTCGCGGCGGATCTGGTCATGTGCCGTTCCATGCTGCGCGCCAGCCGCAGCAGCCGCGTCGTCACTGAATAGGACTGGACCAGGACGGGATCATAGCCAGCCGCCCAGGCCGCGAGAGCGGCGTCGAGCAGGTCGGACGGCGGCGCATCGACGTCCCCCACGGCGCCCGACATCACAACGGCGGCCTCACCCGGCGCAGCACCGGCGGGCGGGGCGACATCGGTCCGGAAGGCGGGACCGGGCGCGAGCCGACGGTCGGGCGACCAGCGCAGCACATCCGCGTCGATCAGCTGGTCGACGCAACGCGAGGCGGAGGATTTGCTGGCATAGCCCCACAGCGTGGCGAGCCCCGCCATCGAGGGGATGGTGCGATGTGCGGCATAATGCGCCTCCAGCGCGGCGCGGCACACCGCCAGGCCGCGCCTCCTTTCCCCAGCCTCTGCCCTTTCCGTCATGTCGCTACAAAGGCACAGGGCGGGCGACGCCGCAAGGGGGCGCCTGCCCGTCCCACGATCGGCGACAACGACGGCGGTCGGGACGGGCGCGGCGCGATCAGGCGAAGATGCTGTCGCCGAATCGCTCGCCATGGCGGATGAGATCGCCATATTGCTTTTCGATGCACATCAGCCGGCGAAAATAATGGCCGATCGCATATTCGTCGGTCAGCCCATAGCCGCCATGCACCTGGATGCCGTTGCGCGAGACGGTCTGGCCCGCTTCGCCGATCACCAGCCGCGCGGCGGACAGCGCGGCGGAACGGGTCGCTTCATCCTGATCGGCATTGGCGAGCGCATGATAGAGCATCGATCGGGCCTGGTGCGCGGCGACGAAATTGTCCGCCATGATATGCTGGATTGCCTGGAAGCTGCCGATCGCGGCACCGAACTGCTTGCGTTCCTGCACATAGGCGCCGCACAGCTTGTTCGCCGCCTCCATCGCGCCCACCGCCTGCGCCATCAGGGCGATGGACGCCCGGTCGATCGCCTCGCGCAGCACCGCCGCGCCACGATTGCCGCCCACCAGTAGCGCCGACGCGGGCAGCGCCACGTCGGCGAGGACAATATCGGCCGCGCGCGTGCCGTCGATCAGCGCATAGGCCTCGCTGGTCAGGCCCGCTGCATCCGCGGGCACCAGGAACAAGCCCGTGCCATCCTCTCCCTCGATCCGCGCTGATATGATCAGCTGGCCCGCGCTCGGCGCGTCAAGCGCCATGATCTTCGTGCCGTTGAGGACATAGCCCTCGCGCGACGCGCGCGCGCTCGTGGCGACGAAATCAACCGCCAGCGGGTCTGCGGCATTTTCCTGATGCGCCAGCGCGATGCGCAGCGACCCTGCGGCGATCTCGCCCAGCAATTCGAGCGCGCGCGCCTCGTCCGACGCCTGTTTGAGCACATGGTCGGCCAGGACCACCGTGCTGACATAGGGTTCGGTCGCCAGCGCCTTGCCCAGCGCGATGTTGAGCAACGCCACATCCTCGATCGTGCCGTCGAGGCCACCGGCCGCTTCGGGCACTGGTAGCGCCAGCCAGCCCAGCTCGGCGAACTGCGCCCAGCGCGCCTCGTCGAAACCCGGCGCCCCTTCGCGCTGGTGACGCCAATATTCGACGTCGGCATTTTCGGACAGGAGCCGTTCGGCGCTGTCCAGCAGCATTGCCTGAATGTCGGACTTCGCGAAATCCATGGTCTGTCAGTCTTCCTGTTCAGAGGCCGAAGGCGAGCTTGGCCAGGATATTCTTCTGGATCTGCTTCGAGCCGCCATAGATGGTGGCCGCGCGGTTGATGAGGGCGATTGTCGTGCGGCCCGGCATATAGTCGGGCCAGATGTCAGTGGGCGCCGGCGGCGGCACGGGCGCGGCGTCGAAGAAGCGCAGCGACTTGGCGCCCATCGCATCGACCTGCAGCATCGTCACCTCCTGCTGCAATTCCGACCCGCGAATCTTCAGCACCGACGCGGCTGCGGCTTCGGGCGCGTCGAATTCCTCATGCGCCAGCACCCGCAGCACCGACCATTCGAGCGCCAGCAGGTCCGCCTCGACCCTGGCGAAGCGGGCGCGGAAGGCGGGATCGTCGGCGACGCGGCGGCCGCCGGCATATTCGCCGCGCGCGATGTCCTTGGCCCGGGCCAGCTCGCGCTTGCTCCAATAGATGAAGCTGGACGTGGTGCGCTCATGCTCCAGCAGGAACTTGGCATAGGTCCAGCCCATGCCCGGCTCGCCGATCAGCTGGTCGGCCGGCACCTCGACATTGTCCAGAAACACCTCGCACAGATGCGCCTCGCCGTTGATCTGGGGGATCTGGCGCACGGTGATGCCGGGCGTGTCCATTTTGATGATGAGGAAGCTGATGCCGCGCTGGGGCTTGACCGTCCGGTCGGTGCGCACCAGGAAAAAGCCCCAGTCGGCATGGGCCGCGCCGCTGGTCCAGATTTTCTGGCCGTTGACGATATATTTGCCATCGACCAGGTCCGCCGTCGTCCGCAGTGAGGCGAGGTCGGAGCCCGAGCCGGGCTCGGAAAAGCCCTGCGCCCACATGGTCGCGCCTTCGCGGATCATCGGCAGGAACCTGTCCTTCAGATAATCCGAGCCATAGGTGTAGAGCACGGGGCCGAGCATATGGGTGCCGCCCCAGTCGAATTCGGGCGCGTCGGCCTTGTACAATTCCTCATTGAAGATGAAGAGCTGCATCGGCGACCAGCCGCAGCCGCCAAACTCTTCGGGCCAGTGCGGCACCGAGCGGCCATGGGCGTTGAGGATGCGCATCCATTCCAGCAGGTCGGGCACGGCGGCATTGTTGGCGACCTTGCGGCGCTGGCGTTCCTTCATCTCGGCCGGGAGCACCCTGTCGATGAAGGCGCGCACATCCGTGCGGAAGGTTTCAAGGTCGGGATCGAGGCGCAATTCCATCGGATCAGCTCCGGTCGTTCATCTGGTTATGCTGTTTTTCATGGCTCCCCCCCGGCAGCGGCGCAAGCGGGGACGGCGCGACCATCATCCATGCGATGAGGCGGCAGGACGGATTTGACAGCATGCGCGGCGCATGATGGTCTGCGTGCATGCAAAGTGGCCAGCCAACACCGCCCACCCTGGTCTGGATTTCGGGCGCGACCGAAGGCATTGGCCTGGGCCTGTCGCGCAACGTCCCCTATGCCGACGCGCGCGTCATCAACCTGTCGCGGCGCAACCATCCCGACCTGGAAAGCCGCTTCCTCGATCTGGCCGATCCAACGAGCTGGGAGGCGGTGGGCGCGCATTTCACGCAGACGCTGGCGGGGTTCGGCGGCGAGCGGGCGATCTTCATCCAGAACGCGCATTTGAAGGGCATGACCGGATTCGTGGGCGAAGTGCCGCCCCAGGATTATGCGCGCGACATCACCGCCAACGTCGCCGCGCCGCTGCGGCTGGGCGAAATGTTCCTGCGCGCGGTCAGGGACAGCGGCTTTGCTGGCGAAGCGGGGCTGGTGATGATGTCCTCCTCCTCCGCGCGGTCGCCCACGATCGGCCAGACCGTCTACTGCGCGGGTAAGGCGGCGCTGGAAATGTGGGTGCGCGTGGCCCGGCGCGAACTGGCGATGCGGGACCGGCACGCCATCTGGGTGACGGCGGTGCGGCCCGGCTTCGTCGACACGCCCCTCACGCGGCAGGTTTCGGCCATGGCCGACCGCGACTATCCCATTGCCTCGCAGATGCGCAGGCAGATGGCATCGGGCGAGGGCGTCATGGACATCGACACCGCCGCCCGGCAGATCTGGGCCGCGCTGCCGACCGACCAGTCGCTGCTGCTGTTCGGCGAGCAGGTGCAACGGGAGGGATAGCGCCTTCCTCGGTCTATTTCGCGTCCGCCAGGATGAGGTCCGCGCCCTTTTCCGCGATCATCATCGTCGCCGCATTGGTGTTACCCGATACCACCGCCGGCATGACCGAAGCATCGACGACGCGCAGCCCATCGACGCCATTGACCTTGAGATCGCCCGACACCACGGCGTCGATCCCCGTGCCCATCGCGCAAGTCGATGTCTGGTGATAGCCGGTCGATCCGCTGGCCCGCGCGAAAGCCAGCAGCTGCTCGTCGGTCTGAACCGCCTCGCCGGGCGTCAGCTCATGGTCGTAATGGTCGGCCAGCGCCGGCGTGGCCAGCACGCGCCGCGCCCAGCGCAGGACGCTTATCTGCGCACGCCGATCCGCTTCGGCCGACAGGAAATTGGGGCGGATCGCCGGCGCGTCGTGAAAATCGGCCGTCCTGATGTGGATCGAGCCGGTCGATTGCGGCCGCATCACATAGCCGCCCACCGTGACGCCGGGCAGCCTTTCCATCGTCATCGCGCCATTTTTGGCCAGCGCCTCGAAATCGACGGTGGCGGGGCTGGCGAAGAATTGCAGGTCGGGCAGGTCCATCGCCGGGTCAGACTTGAGGAAGGCGGTCAGGTTCGATCCCCCCAACGCCAGCAGGCCTGTGCGGTCCCTCGCGAAGCGCAGCATCTGGCCCAGCAACGGCAGCCCGCGCGAAAGGGCGTTGAAGCTTGCCGCACCCGGCTTCAACCTGGCCCGGACCATCGTCGCATAATGATCCTGGAGGTTTTCGCCGACCTTCGGGCTGTCCACCAGCGTGGCGATGCCCAGTGCCGCCAGCCGTTCGCCCTGGCCTATGCCGGACAGTTCGAGCAGCTGGGGCGAATTGATGGCCCCCCCCGACAGGATCACTTCCCGGCGGGCGCGCACCTGCCGCAGGCGGCCACCCTTCATATATTCGACGCCCACCGCCTTCCTGCCATCGAACAGGATGCGCGCGGCATGGGCGTGCAGGATCACGCGCACATTGGGGCGCTTCATCGCCGGGTGCAGATAGGCGACCGCAGCCGACATGCGCAGGCCGTTATGCGCGTTGAGCCGCACCCGCGCGACTCCTTCGCGCGTGGTACCATTGAGGTCGTTGGCGACCGGCGCGCCGGCCTGCTCGAACGCGCGGGTCATCACATCGAGCATGGGATGCTGCATCGGCACGTCGCTGATCTTGAGCGGCCCCGCCCGCTGCGCGCGGTCCACCCCCTCGCCCTGCTGGCTTTCGATCCTGCGGAAATAGCGTTCCGCATCCTCCCAGCTCCAGCCGGTCAGGCCGCGCTGGCGCCAGCCTTCATAATCTTCCGGCAGGCCGCGCACCCACAATATGCCATTGATCGAGGACGATCCGCCCAGCACCTTGCCGCGGGGGAAGACATGCTGCCGGCCGTCCGTTTGCGGGTCAGCTTCGGTCAGATAGTTCCAGTTGACGCGCGGGTCCTTGAGCATCCTGGTAAAGCCGGCGGGCACATGGATGTTCATCGTGGCGAGCGCCTGTGCCGGATTGAACAGGTTCTGCGTCGGCCGATCATCGCCGCCCGCTTCCAGCACCGCCACCTTGTAGCGCCCGTCCGCGCTCAAGCGGTTGGCGAGCACGCAGCCTGCTGAGCCGGCGCCCACAACCACATAATCGGCTTCCGCCTCCACGCCGCCGATCGCCTCGTCCATGCCGCCATCTCCTGTCTTTATCGCCTTGATAGTGGGTGGCGGTGTCCTGGTCGCAAGCCTTTGTCCGCTCCACCCCACGACATCGCCCTTATGATGGCTTGCCGATCGCCATCGAAATCGGCCAGTGCCCCGCGCTATGCTCCGGCAGCAGGATTTCGAGACGGGAATGAGGACAGGTATGACGGGGCTTTTCTCGCTCGCGGGCCGCACCGCGATGGTGACGGGCGCGTCGCGCGGGCTGGGCAAGGCGGTTGCGCTGGGGCTGGCGCAAGCGGGCGCCGCGCTGGTGCTCGCCGCGCGCGACCAGGGCAAGCTCGAAGAGACGGCGCAGGAGATCCGCGCCGCCGGCGGCACTGCCCGCACCATCGCCTTCGACCTTGCCGATCTTCAGGCGGTCGAGGCGGCGACCGCGCGCCTGAACGGTGAAGGCGCGGTGATCGACATATTGGTCAACAACGGTGCGATCGGCGGCTGGGGACCGTTGCACGAATCGACCCTGTCCCAGTGGGAAAACATGTTCGACGTCAATGTCTCCTCTATGTACCTGCTGTGCCGCGACCTGTCGAAGGGGATGGTGGCGCGCAAATGGGGACGGATCATCAACTTCGCCTCCTATGTGTCGGACACCGGCCGGCCCAACCTGTCCGCCTATGTGGCGAGCAAGCATGCGGTGCTGGGTCTCACCCGGTCGGTCGCCGCCGACCTCGCCCCGCACGGTGTCACCTGCAATGCCATTGCCCCGGGCTTTTTCGATACGGACATGGCCGCGCCGACCGTCGGCCATCCCGAACGGGCGCGCATCTTCCGCAGCGCGATCGCGCTCGAACGCTTCGGCGATCCCCGGGAAATGGTCGGGCCGGTCCAGTTCCTCGCGTCGGAGGCGTCGGGCTATATCACCGGCCACATGCTGCCCGTGGATGGCGGCGTCGCCAATATCCTGTCGCTGCCGGTGGTCGTCGAAACCTGAGCCGTGCTGCCGCCTCTTTCGCTCCATTCGATCTGACGGGAACTCAAGCACCATGGCCGACACGCTCTTCAACCTCGCCACTCCTCAAAAGCTGTTCATCGGCGGCGACTGGTCCGACTCGTCGGCCAGCGACGGGATCGAGATTGTCTCGCCCGCGACCGAGGAAACGGTCGGTCGCGTGGCAAAGGCGACGGTCGCCGACATGGATCGCGCCGTCGCGGTGGCGCGCGACGCATTCGACAACGGACCCTGGCCGCGCATGAGCGGGCCCGAGCGCGCCGTCTATCTGCGCCGCATCGCGCAGGAAATGGCCAAGCGCAGCGATGATTTCGCGCGCGCTTGGTCCTCGCAGGTCGGGATACCCTACAGCCAGTCGTCGATGACCGCGCCATTCATGGGCGGCTATTACAGCTACGCCGCCGACCTCGCCGACAAGGGGTTCGAGGAGGTGCGCCCGACGCTCACGGGCGGCCATGCCATCGTCGTGCGCGAGCCGGCGGGCGTCGTCGCCGCCGTGGTGCCGTGGAACGCGCCGCTCGCCACCCTGTCGCTCAAGGTCGCCTTCAGCCTGGCGGCGGGATGCACCGTCATCGCCAAGCCCTCGCCCGAAACCCCGTGCGAAGCGCTGATCCTGGCCGAATGCGTCGCGGCCGCCGGCTTGCCCGAAGGCGTCTTTTCCGTCCTGACGGCCGACCGCGACGTCTCCCACCACCTGATCAGCCACCCCGGCATCGACAAGGTCAGCTTCACGGGATCGACCGCCGCAGGCCTCCACATCGCCTCGGTTGTCAGCGGCCGTTCGGGCCGGATCATCTCCGAGCTGGGCGGCAAGTCCGCCGCGATCGTCCTGGACGACGCCGACATCGGCAAAGTGGTCGAAGGCATCATGCCCAACCTGGTCGGCCTGTGCGGCCAGCAATGCGCCGCCTTCAGCCGCATCCTCGTCCCCGCCGCGCTCAAGGGCGCGGTGGAGGAGGCGCTTGCCGCAGCCATGCGCCAAGTGCAGGTGGGCGATCCCTTCGCCCAGGACACGCAGATGGGACCGCTCATCACCCGGCGGCAGCAGGGCCGGGTGTTCGACTATATCGGCCAGGGCAAGGCCGCGGGCGCGCGCGTCGTCACCGGCGGCGACCGGCCGGCGCATCTGGACAAGGGCTGGTTCGTCGAACCCACGCTGTTCACCGATGCCACCAACGACATGACGATCGCGCGCGAAGAGATTTTCGGTCCCGTGGGAACGATCATCCCCTATGGCAGCGAGGAAGAGGCGATCACCATCGCCAACGACAGTATCTACGGCCTGTCGGGTGGCGTGTTCACGCAGGATGTGGAACGCGCCTACAAGGTCGCCCGCCGCATCCGGACCGGCAATTTCGGCCATAATGGCCGGGTCATCGACTATACGATCCCCTATGGCGGCTTCAAACAGTCAGGCGTCGGCCGCGAGGGCGGCGAGGAAGGGCTGGACGGCTTTACCGAGATCAAGGCGGTGTTCATGGCCCAGCTGCCCGCGCATCTGCAGCGCTGACGCTTGAGCCGGGGGGGCGGCGCGCGCATCATCACAGGTGCGCTATGTGCCGCGCGGCCTTTTCGCGCGCGCCGCTTGACCGCATGGTACCGGCGGCACTGGATCATCTTTCGACGAAAAGGCCATCATGACGACGACCATTCCCGCCCTCATGCGCCATGCGGCCGCACGCCGGGGGGATCATCCCGCGCTTGTGTCGCAGATCGACGGCGCGATCAGCTATCGCGAGCTGGACCGGCAGGCCGACCTGGTGGCCAAGGCGCTGATCGCCGACGGCGCGCAACCAGGCGACCGCGCTGTCATCTGGGCGCCCAATATGTGGGAATGGGTCGCGATCGCCATCGGCATTCAGCGTGCGGCGGGCGTGATGGTGCCGCTCAACACCCGGCTCAAGGGCGCTGAAGTATCCGACATCGTGCGGCGCGGCGCAATCGTCCGCCTTTTTTCGATCGGTAATTTTTTGGGCCGCTATTATCCCGTGATGCTCAAGGATGAAGCGATGCCGGGCCTGCGCCGCCGCATCATCCTGCGCGCGCCACCTGACGAGCTGGGCGAGGGGGAAAGCCGGTTCGAGGATTTCATGGCGCTGGCGGAAGGGATCAGCGACGCGCAACTGGCCGAGCGCGAGGCCATAGTCACGCCCGACACGCTCGCCGACCTCATGTTCACCTCGGGCACCACAGGCGCGCCCAAGGGCGCGCTGTTTGACCATCGCCGCTCGCTGGGCGGCGGCCGCGCCTGGGTCGACATCGCCCAGCAGACCCCCGACGACCGCTATGTCTGTTTCGGACCCTTTTCCCACAACGCCTCGTACAAGGCGGGCTGGGTCGCCTCGCTCATGGCGGGCAGCACGCTCTATTGGCCCGAAGCCTATGATCCGGTCAGCGTGCTCGACCTCGTGGCGAACAACCGCATCAC
>Ga0207674_10005497_pt1 | contig 15045 bp, 17 predicted proteins | sample KBSCornC72_FD_184303 | JGI IMG/M metagenome (GOLD analysis project Ga0207674, IMG submission 184303) | Corn rhizosphere microbial communities from Kellogg Biological Station, Michigan, USA - KBS Corn C7-2 (SPAdes) (version 2) | ecosystem: Host-associated > Plants > Roots > Rhizosphere > Soil ... | reverse complement strand
CAAAGCTTCAGCAAAAGAGATTTTAGTAAAATAAATTATTTGTCGAAGATTTTCTCATAAGCAGTTGGTTTTGGTTTATACCCCTCCGGATTTCTATCCTTGGAGGGTTTTTTATTTTCATTTCTTTAAAAAAAATTCTTTGGGAAATGGAGTAATATTGCACGCCTTTAAAAAGACAACTCCTCATGAAAAAATTTATCTGGTCAACCCTATTGATCTGTACCGCTGAAAGCTCTTTTGCACAGTTTGCTGACAGCGTCGCCCTCACCCACTCTTCAAGTGGCGCGGATTCTGCTTTAAGGATCATTAATCTGAACCCGTATTTTACTCAGCATGTTGACTCAGGTCTTTCTTACCAATTCCAGATCAACCGGGATCAGTCGAAGTATTATTGGTTTCTTAAAAATTCACCAGTCGGATTAAAAATAAACAAGGACGACGGCCTGCTGACCTTTAAAGCAGAAAAGTCATATTTTCTTTCAGGAAAATTAAAATATGATTTCCCTTATAAGGTTTCAATGGCAGTACAGAATCTTCTTGATCCTGAAGACAGGCTGGACACATCTTTCACACTGCTGTTTTATAACACTGATATTATTCCTTCAAAAGTGAAACCCAGCGTCGTCGGTACATTGTATGTTGATGAAGGGGAAACGGTCAGTTTTAGATTGCAATGCGAAACCGGAAACTTTCCCATCGAAGACATTCTTTTTAGCAGCAGTGTGCCCCTCAAAAATTTTTCAACAGTCACCAAATGCAATGACGAATTCAAGTGGACTCCCGACTATGATTTTGTAAAAGCAAGAGATTCATTGGTGGTAAATCTGAGTTTCATTGGAACAACACAATTCCAGGTTCATGACACAGCCAATGTGCGGGTCGTTGTTCGGAATGCACTCAACTATCCATTTGCTTTTGCAGAATATAACCAGGTTGTAAAAACTGTCACTACTTATGTCCGGCAGTTAAAGTATACTTTTCTTCAACTTGACAAAGGGGTGAAGAAAAACAAAAGTGCGCGAACAGGTTTTGATCTCACCGGTGCAACTACTGCGCTCACCGGCACTATTTTGAGTACGTCGAGTGCTACCGGTGCTCAGAATATTGGCAAGGTATTACCCAGTGTGGGTGTAGCCCTTGTGCCCATAAAGGAGGCTGCAGTACCTGCAAAAGTGGTCGACCAAAACCAGGCATCTCTAATAAGAAGCTCTATTAAAAGGCTCGAGTACATGCTTACGGACAACACATTGATCGGAGAAAAGGATTCGGACATTACTCAAAAAACAACAAAGTTGAAAGACGAATTAAAACAAGCACAGGTCCAACTTATCGATGTGCCGGTGGTGATCACAGATAATATGACGGAAGAGGAACTGGACAATTACTTCAATAGCCCCAAAGTGAATAAGAAGTACAGGCTGAAAACAAAATAATTAGTTGCAAGGTTGCTTACGTCTTGTATCAATCAAGTATTGGATCTTCCATTGTCCATTGACAAGGACCAATTGAAAAGAATCAACACCGCAATGACTGAACTTCCCTTCAAAATAAAATTTATAAGGAGCCCAGACCATCGCTAACTGCCCGTCGATTTTTATAGACTCAAAAACTATTTGTTCATCGGCTGCACCCTTTTTGAGGCCACTTATGAATTTCGCAAACTCATCGATCTTTTCATTTTCAATTACTATTTTTCCTTCTTTATTTCTCCCAACACTTTGCAAAAGTGCACTGTCTGCAAAGGCGCTTTGGATCATTGCGGCATCCGAGTTTTTCATCCCGTCAAACAGTTGTTTTACCACCGCCTTAACAGAGTCTTCGGTCGTTTGTGCGTCTAAATACTGAGCTAACAAAACGATTGCAAATAATGTAATTAAAGTTCTTTTCATGTTAAATAGTTTAAGATATTCCGGCAAATAAATTGTTTTACCTAATATAAATATACAGTTATGAAAAAGATCAGAATTATACAGGCGGGGATTTTAATAGCCTTTATAAGCATATTTGCCAGCTGTAGCTCGAGTTACTATCCATATCGTGGTACTTCTACATCATTAATCATTAGCTCCGGGCCTGGTTTTTACGCAACAAGATACCCGGATGGGCGTTATTATTATCGGAACCCGCAAGGATATATTTACTGGAGAGGCCATGACAACAGGTATTACCTTGACAGATCATACTTAGGCAAGGCTCATTACAACAAGAGAGATTACAATGAATGGAACAGATATAACGGACGTCACCGTCGTTAAATTTTAACAGCCCTTTATTTGTGAAAAGATTTCGTGGCCGGTTCACAAATCCGCCCTCACTGAAAGGGCTTTTTCATTACATATACCCAAGTATCTTGAGCATGCTCTGAGCAGTTTGTTCTTTCGCATATAAGGAATCAACCAGCTTTCCATTTTTATCGAAGCCGATCAGCACATGTTTGGGCGATGGAATAAGGCAATGTTTTATGCCACCATAGCCGCTGATCTGGTCCTGGTAAGCGCCGGTATGAAAGAAGCCTACATATAAAGGTTCACCATTGTTTATCTTGGGAAGAAATACTTCATTGATGTGTTCTTCTGAATCGTAATAATCGTGACTGTCACAGGTCATTCCACCTAACACCACACGCTGGTAGTCAGCATCCCATTTATTAATTGGAAGAAGAAGAAATCTCTCTCCAATTCCCCAGGTATCGGGCAGAGTTGTGATAAAAGAAGAATCAATCATATACCAGATCTCGCGATCGTTCTGCATCTTTTGCGCAACGACACTATAGATGTGAGCCATACTCTCTCCCACCGTGAAGCTTCCGAACTCTGTATAAATATCCGGCATCGGGACCTTAGCTTTTTTACAGGCCGATTTTATGTTGCCTACGATCTCGTTGATCATGAATTGATAGTCGTACTCAAATCCCAGTGAATGCTTGATCGGAAAACCACCGCCGATATTGATCGAATCCAATTCCGGGCAAATTTTTCGCAGCTGGCAATAAAGATTAATGATCTTATTCAACTCGCTCCAATAGTAAATATCATCCTTGATCCCTTTGTTCAGAAAAATGTGGAGCATCTTTAACTGGAACTTGCTTTCATATCCTTCGATCCTGTCAACATAAAACTCAAGAATATCCTTGGCGCGGATACCGAGACGCGAAGTGTAAAAAGGAAATGTAGGTTCCTCTTCCGCTGCTACACGAATACCCACTTTAAAAGGCACTTTCACTCCCTTAGCATATTCTCTCAACTCCTCCTTATTATCAAGGACTGGTATCACATTGGTAAAGCCTGAATTCAAAAGGCTGGCAATTCTTCTTGTATAATTTTTTTGTTTGAACCCGTTGCAGATGACCTGGATATCCTTTGAGATCTTCTTCTTCTCGTACAATTTTTTGATGATCTCAATGTCGTAGGCATAGGAGGTCTCTAAATGTATATCGTGCTTTAACGCTTCTTCCACTACATAACTGAAATGCGAACTCTTGGTACAATAACAATAAAAATACTTCCCTTCATATTTGTGCTTTTTGAAAGCTGCGGCAAACATTTGCTTGGCTTTTTTTATCTGCGCACCGATCTTAGGCAGATAACTTATCTTCAGAGGCGTGCCATATTTATCGATCAGTGCCTTTACATCCACACCATTAAATTGCAGGTAGCCATCTATCACGTCAAAGCCTTCCTGCGGAAAATTAAAAGTTTGTTTAACAAGGTCGAGGTAAGAATTTGTCATTGACAAAGTAGGAATTGTGCTGGAGCAATTTTATTAACGGGAACAAATGTAATAGTTTGATATTTTCTGAAGGGATTTTTTTTGAGGCGAGTAGCCTCGCACCTCGTTCTTATACTCAGTGGGAAAAGACATTTTGACCTTTCGAAAATTTTGACCTCTCGAAAAGTGAGGGCTGTGCGGTGGGTGGTCGTCCCTCACGTGCGGATCGGGATGAGGCCAATAAAAAACCGTCCTCTCAAGGAAGACGGCGCGTTGTTGTTCTCTCGAATAAAGCAAACTATTTAACCTCTGCTACCAGGTTCTTAAAAGTTTCAGGATTGTTCATGGCAAGATCGGCCAGTACCTTGCGATCGAGGTCGATCCCCTTTTCATTTAGCTTATGAATGAATTCCGAATAAGTCAGTCCTTCAGCACGAACAGCCGCATTGATGCGGGCGATCCATAACTGGCGGTAATTTCTTTTCTTAAGCTTGCGGCCTACGTACATGTAGGTCATTCCTTTTTCTACAACGTTTTTGGCTACCGTATAGACATTTTTCCGTTTGCCATAAAAACCTTTCGCTTGCTTGAGTATCTTTTTGCGGCGGGCTTTACTGGCAACCGCATTTACTGAACGAGGCATATCTGAATGATTTTAGATTTAAGAGTTTTGATTTGTGATTTGAGGTACAAAGTCCGATGTCTGACTTCCGACTTCTTACTTCAACCGTAACAAACGTTTTACAAAGTCAACATGGGACTTGGCAACTTCGCCGTCCTTACGCATGTTACGTTTACGTTTCTTTGATTTTTTTGTCAGGATATGACGCTTGAAACTCTTTTGATGGGTGATCTTTCCGGTTGCCGTTACTTTAAATCTCTTTTTGGCACTGGAGTTTGTTTTTACCTTGGGCATTTGACATGCTTTTTAAATTCCACCTTTGAGGCGTTCCCGATCAGCCGGGACCCTTGTCGGGCCTCTTCAGGCAATAGACTCATTAAATGAGGGTCGCAAAGATAATGGATTTGGCCCTTAGCAGCAAAAGCAATTTCCAAAAATATTCAATATGCTGTATCACTGCCTCAACGTTCAATCTTATCTTGCAAATCTATGCTCAGGTTGAATAATATCTCATTGATCCAGTTCAAGAATTATCTGAGCCGTTCTATTGAGTTTACAGACAGGATAGTGTGCATTTCCGGGCGCAACGGGGTCGGCAAAACGAACCTGCTAGACGCCATTCATTACCTCTGTTTTACAAAAAGTTATTTTACCAGGGACACAAATAATATTTTGAAAGGATATAGTGGCTTCCGGCTGGAGGGTGAATTTGAGATTTGGGATAAACCAGAAAAAGCCATATGCATTTTGAGAGAAACCGGCAAAAAAGAGTTTTCGATTAATGGTCAGCCCTATGAAAAATTTTCAAGGCATATCGGTCATTACCCCTGTGTGATCATTGCCCCGGACGATATCCAGATCATAACGGCGGGCAGTGAAGAGCGAAGAAGATTCATTGATGCCTTGCTCTCACAATTGGATGGAATTTATCTTCAGCAATTGATCACCTACAATAAAGTTTTACAGCAAAGAAACTCTTTGTTAAGAACATTTGCTGAAATGGGGAATAAAGACCTTTCTTTATTAAGTGTACTCGATGACCAGTTAAAGGACCCCGGAGAGAAGATCTTTGAAAGAAGGAAAGAGTTCTTAGTTGGATTTCTCCCAATGGTGAAAAAGCTTTACAACGAAATTTCAAAACAATTGGCTCCGGGGGAATTCCAGACAGAGAACATCAATTTATTTTATGATAGTGAGCTGTTGCAGGTTTCTTTTTCAGAATTGCTTCGGATCAATCAAGCCAGAGACGTGGCGGCATGGCGAACCACCGGTGGAATTCACAGGGATGACCTTGAATTTAATTTGCACGAGCAGTCATTTAAAGTGATAGCATCGCAGGGACAAAAGAAAAGCTTGTTATTTGCACTGAAACTTGCAGAGATAGAAATATTAAAAAAGGAAAAAGGCTTTGCGCCTCTTCTTTTGCTGGACGACGTTTTTGAAAAACTGGATGAAGAGCGCATAGCCAATTTGTTTCAAAGGGTGTGCATGGAAAACGACGGGCAGGTCTTTATCACTGATACAAATAAAAAAAGATTAGAGCAGCACCTTGAGCCATTCAATCGACCTTACCAATTATTGGACCTGTCTGAGATCGACTAGTCACATGTGGTGGATCGCATGTTTCAAAAGTTTAAAAAGTTCCACGACTTTCAAAGGTTGGCACCTAACGTCTGAAACCTTTTAAACCTTTGTAACATTTGGAACCCTATTCTAAGAAAAATCGTTTGGCCGTTTTGGTATATTTTTGAGTAATAGATTTGATCATGTCAGAGTATTCAATGGGTGATGCAATAAAGAAATTTCTTGATCAAAGCCGCTTAAAAGGAGACATCCAGGCGCTGCAGATCGAGGACGCCTGGGAAATGATCATGGGAAAGACCATTGCACGTTATACTGATAAGCTTCACATCATCAACGACACTTTATTCATCACCACGCAAGTGGCACCGCTGAAGCAGGAACTTATTTTTCAGAAAGAAAAAATTATTCAGCGTGTGAATGAAGCCCTGGGGCAACGGATCATCAATAAAATAGTTGTGCAGTAGTCATGCGAAAGTATAAGAATGGTCATCTTCGGGATCAAATACATCCATGCGATTCTTTACAACTTCGTAAATCAGATCATCAGTAGAGATCACTCCTTTAAAATCAAATCCGTCAAACACTGGCAAAAAACGAACATTATGCTGCCGCATAATTTTCATACATTTTTCAACTGTGTCTTCCGTGGTAACTACCGGTAATCTTGTATTCATTACCTCTCTTACCGATGTCTTATGAAAAGGCTTTTTCCCGGAAAGGATCTTTGTCGCTATATCATGATCAGTAAGTATTCCTAAAAACCGCTCATTATCATTGAGCACGACTAAGTAATCCACATTTTCAGAACGCATTTGCTGCAAAGCATTTGTAATGGGTGACTCATCGGAGACGGTATGAAGATGCGCTCCCTTTCGCTCAAGAATTAATGTTATTCGTTCCATGGTATTGGAATTATGTTTGATGCTCGTTACATCAAACGGGTTACTAATTTATTTCGGCCCCCTTCCGTGGAACTCAACTTTATTTATGGCGAGGTTCGTGGCTAGAACAATTTACAAAAATTAAAGTACGAAAAACGCGATGTGGAAATTTTTTTTCGATTAATTAATACTAACACGTGGATCGACCAGCTCGTAGAAAAGATCAGCAAGAATATTAATAAGTACAAAAAATGTAGCGGACAAAAGAACCGAGCCCATCACCACGGGAAAATCGAGTTTTTCCAATGCGTCTACGGTTACTTTACCAATGCCTTTCCATCCAAAAATATATTCAACAAAAAACGCTCCGGCCAATAGTTCAGCAAACCAACCCGTAATGGCAGTAATAACCGGGTTTAACGCATTCTTCAAAGCATGTTTCCAAACTACTACTCTTTTACTCAACCCCTTTGCATAGGCGGTGCGTATATAATCCTGGTCAAGCACGTCCAGCATAGCGCTCCGGGTTAACTGAGTGATGATCGATAAGGGACGAATGCCTAGCGTGACGGCTGGAAGTATTAAATTTTTTAATGCGAGATGTCTTTGCCCGGATATCTCATCCACCTCAAACCAGTTTCCTGTAATATGAAGCCCCGTCCACGAGCTCAAAACGAAACCAAAAACGTAGGCAATAATGATCCCTATGAAAAAGGAAGGAGCTGAGATGCCCGCGATACTAAAAAAAATGGAAGAAGTATCGAGCCAGGTATTCTGCTTCACCGCAGCTAGAACGCCCAATGGAATACCGATTGCCACAGCGATGATCATGGCGGCCAGCGCCAAAAGCAAAGTACCGGGGAGAGCCTCCATTAAAATGGTCCCAACTTCCCTTTTCGACTGGTAAGAGCGACGCAGATAGGGAAGTTTAATTCCAAACTTTGTGTCTCCACCGATAAAAAAACCTCTCAGATCCTTCTGCTGAATGTCCTCCTTGTCATGAACACAGAGTGGCGAAACATCATTAAGATAAAGCACAAACTGCTTCCATTTGGGCTGATCCAAATAAAGCTCCTTTCGGATACCCGCCTGCGTCGCTGAATCTCCGCTTTGTCCCATTACCAGCCTTGAAGGGTCTCCAATACCCTGGAATAAAAAAAATACAAGTATTACAACTCCGATCAGTACCAGAATGCCATACAGGGTTCTTCTGATGATATACTTTAGCATACAACATTAATGAGTAGGATGGCTTCTAAAAAAGTTTTGAACCTTTCCAGGTTATGGTAAAAAATTTTTCGCCTGGGAAATCTTTTTATAACTCCATTTATTAACAACAGTTCCTTGTTTCAATAAGTAAAGACAGGGATTGGTCCGGGCCGCCGTTCGGATCGCTGTAAAATCACATTCAAAAACCTGCATGTTTGAAAAAGGGGTTCGCCGTAACGCAATAGATGCTTCATTGACAGATGCTGTTACAATATATGCAGGAATATTTTTCTCATCAGCCAGTTTCTTTACTTGTTCAAAATCGTTTTGCCAGTGTTGTACAGGGGTTGAAAAATTCTCACAGAATAATAAAAGGCAATATGGCTCTGACAAAATTATATCTGTTGAATCGTTACGTTTTGCTTTCCCGGCCGTAGAATCAAAAAATTCCCTTCCCGTCAAAGAAAACCCTTTGATAGGCGGCTCTGCATTTCCTTTGCGTACGAGCTTATCAATTCTATCTTTAAAGGTGTAGCTGTTAAGATCAGCTGGAAGCTCTGTAGGTGAAAATTCAAATTGCTTTCCACCTTTCTCGTAGACAAACCTGATCGCAAAACTGTCTTGCACCGACCCCGCAGGCGGTTTCATCTTTTCCGCAATGTTATTGCCCTTTTTGAAAGGAAGGCAATCTACGAACGGCAAATAACTCAAAGCATACCATTGCAGACCAAAGCTAAAGAGCGTGACAGCCGCCATGATCCAAAAATTTGTCTTGCTGGAAAAATAAGGACGGATCTTTTTCCTGTTGACAAAAAGAAAAATGATGAGTATTGTTAAAACAATATCCTTTAGAAAAGATGTTTGTGGCGTAATGGGAATGCAATCGCCGAAACATCCGCAATTAGTGAATTTGCCTGAGTAAAAAGCGTAGCCGGTTAAAAAAGTAAAAAAGATGATCAGCAGTAACAACAGCCAGCTAAACACTTTCATGCGCCAGCCCAATAACAGTGCGACACCGGCAAGAATTTCAAAAGCGATCATGAATATCGAGAGCGACAAGGAATGATCATGGAGAAATTGGAAAAGATTGATGAGAATATTTTTGAACAAGAGTGATCCCTGTTCAAGACCTTCATTCCATTTTTCAAAAAACTCCTTCATTTTATAGCTAAGCCCTAATGGATCGTTTGCCTTTACAAGGCCGGAAAAGATAAAAAGGATTCCAACCAGTATACGTATTACAGCGACAGCGATCCTCATTTTCTATTACGAGTTATCTTTAGATTCAAAAATAACAACAAACTGGAAATGTTCACACTAAACTGTAAGGGAAGGTTACTGGTCATTGACAAGCCACTTATAATGGGAATCATCAACGCCACACCCGATTCTTTTTATGAAGGCAGCCGGTTTTCCGGAAAAGATAAAATCTTAACACAGGCTGAAAAGATGATCAACGACGGGGCGGATATTCTTGACATTGGAGGACAAAGTACCAGGCCCGGAAGTGAGCAAGTTCCGGAGAATACCGAGCTGACCCGCATTATTGAAAGTATTGAAGCAATGCATCAAAAATTCCCCGGCATTCTTATTTCTGTCGATACCTATTATTCAGTGGTGGCAAAAACATGCGTAGAGGCGGGGGCGAGTATTGTGAATGATGTCAGCAGCGGGATGATGGATCACAAAATGCTGCCAACTATAGCTGCGTTGCAAGTCCCTTACATTGCTATGCATATGAAAGGCACGCCCCAAACAATGCAACAACTGGCCAGCTATGAAAACGTAACCCGCGAAGTGCTTGATTTTTTTATCGCGAAAAAACATGAGTGCAGGAATGCCGGTATCACTGATTTGATTATTGACCCTGGTTTTGGCTTTGCAAAAACCATTGCTCACAATTTCCAATTGCTTAAAGACCTTTCCGTTTTTAAGTTGATCGATGCTCCCCTGTTAGTAGGCCTTTCCCGAAAATCATCGGTATATAAAACGCTGAACATTTCACCCGAAGAAGCGTTAAACGGCACCACCGTGTTAAATACGATCGCTTTGATGAACGGCGCAAACATCCTGCGAGTGCATGATGTAAAAGAAGCGAAAGAGGCAGTGGAGCTCTGGAAGGCAGTAAACGATGCGAAATAAAAAGCAACCTTAACAGATTGCTCTTACACACCTCGCGAATCAACGCACGATACTATACTTAACCAGTAGTTTTCAGAAGGACCAATATATGTTGCGAACAAAGTGACGGGACTAAGGCTTTTTTCAAGGGAACAGAAGTACAAGGATTCTTGGATTAAAAACGGAGCCGATCTAAACGATCGTGTCAGTTGATAATGAGTGCCTATAAAAAAAAGCTGAAGCAAAGTTCAGCAATTTAATTGTTTAAACAATAATTATTTTCCGGAAATTATTTTGTCGCTGCGGATGCAGGTCGTGAATTGAGAATTTCTACATCAAAGATCAAAGCTTCAAATGCTTTAAACGGTGGCCTCGCATTTGCCCCGTAGGCGAGGAAGCCCGGAATGTATAATGTACCCTTCCCTCCCACCTTGAATAATTTAATTCCTTCATCCCATCCTGCTATCACCGCCCCTTCGCCAAGAGGAAAAGTATACGTACTTGTTTGAAAAACGCTGTCATTTGCAAGTATCCTGCCGGTGTATTTCACTGTCACTGTATCCTGATCGTTAACTGCGATTCCCGTTCCCTGTTGTTTGATGACAACAAAAGTTCCCTTACCCGTTTGTTGTGCTGTGATCTTTTTCGAGGCAAGATAGCTTTCCATATTCTTTAGTTCCCTGTCGACTTCGCCCGATTTACGCGATTCCTCTTCCTGCTGCGCCCGCATCTCTTTCATTTGTTTTCTTTGCGTTGCCATTTGTTCCTGCATTTCCTTTTCCTGTCTGGGTCTGTCCCTGGCCATTTCAGCATTGTAATCTTTTTGTGTTGCGCTATCATTCATAAAAACATCCACCACCTTGAATGTAATTATCATCCTGTCGCCTTTTTTTGCGCCGGGCGGTATTTGGTTAGCCATACCCCTTTTCATAAAAGTATCGATCATTGATACCGTAATAACGCTGTCACCTTTTTTCAGCATTCCGAATATTTCTACGGGTGAGTATTCCGCACCTTTGGCACTCCCGACCTTAAAGTATCCAGGCATTTTTCCATAGCTACTATATAGTACTGAGTCGTTGAGTTTGGTAACGACATTATACTTTAAATAATTATTTTCTTTCACCACCGGGTTCCTGGAATTTCCTGAAGAGATTATCTTGTATAATAAGCCGCTTTTGGTTTTCTTGTAATCCAGGTTGCTACAACCCGCTAGTGCAAGAATCATCGCTGCTAAGAATGTCAACACAGAAAAGTTGTACTTCATTTAATTAATATTTATTGTAATAAAGATTCATTTTCTTTCATCACCTGTTTGAATTTCTTTACCGTCTCAGCCAGGGAGTCATTACTGCGGCCACCGGATGCATTAAAATGGCCACCGCCCTCAAAATATTTGCGGGCAAACGTATTGCAATCGAAATCACCCTTGCTGCGAAAACTCCATTTTCTTTCTTCGTCTCTGTCGATCACAAGAGCAACTAATTTTATTCCCTGAATTGACATAGGATAATTTACAAGGCCCTCAGTGTCGCCTGTTTTGATATTGTACTTAAGCAGATCAGATTTTGGAATTGCGATCAATGCAGTATTGTATTCATAAAATATTTCCATTCTGTTCAACAATACATTGCCTATAAACCGAAGGCGGTTCTCTAAAAAATTATCATAGAGCGCCTCATGAACAGGTGTATGCAGCAGCCCTTTGTCTTTCAAGTCGGCCACTAGCCTGTGAACATTTGCCGATACGCTGGGAAAGCGAAACGACCCGGTATCTGCCACCACACCGGCATAAATGCATTCCGCCACGTCTGATGTTATCTTGTCTTTATAGCCCGAAGCAAGAATGAAATCATAGATCAACTCACACGTCGAACTTCTTGAAGCGTCGCTGATCCCGTAATCAAAACTTTGTTCGTCGGGTTCTTCGTGATGATCGATTAAAATTTTCGTACACTTCAATGAAGCCAATTTCGGCGCCATGTTCTTTGTACGATTATAGTGATTAAAATCAAGGCAAAAAAGCCAGTCGGCTTCATCAAGCACAGCTTCCGCTTTTTGTTTTTGCATCTCATAATCGAGCACCTTTTTGCTGCCGGGCATCCAGCTAACCCAGCTAGCCCAATTGGTTGGGGAAATGACCGTGACCTGGTGGCCAAACTGCACCAGGAAATTATAAAGGCCAAGTGACGAGCCCATGGCGTCTGCATCGGGTTTTTGATGTGTCGTGATTGCTATCTTCTTCGGCGTGTCGAGTAGGGCAAATATTTCGTTGATCTCCTTCATGAAAGTCCGCGAAGATAAGTGATTGTCAGCAGGACGGCCTTCTCAATTGCGGAACAGTATATAAATTGTAAATTTATTTAACAGCATTTTATTTTCTGTAATCATGACAACATACAATTGGAAGCAATTCACAAAAAGGATAACGATCGATGCAGAGCCTGCGGCAATTTTCAACGCCTGGTCATCACAACAGGGCCTCGAAAGCTGGTTTTTGCGAACGGCGGAGTTTAAAGGACCCGACGGCACACCCAGACGCAGGGATGAACCGGTGCAAAAAGCCGATCGTTATAAATGGCTTTGGTTTGGTTACCCCGATGACACCGCAGAAGAAAAGGAAATTCTTTTTACAAATGAAAGGGATGAACTAGAATTCAGCTTTTCCGGCGGCTGTGTAGTGCAGGTAACAATAAAGCAGGAAGGTGGCGAGACCATTTGTGAGTTACAACAAACCATGCCAATGGACGATGAGAAGGAGCAACGGTATTTTTTTATTGAATGCGGTAAAGGTTGGACATTTTATATGACTAACCTGAAATCCATACTTGAAGGCGGCATCGATCTTCGAAATAAAAATCAGGAAATACAAAACCTGATCAACGCCTGATCGAAAAACTGCTTTCACCGCCAAAAAAATAATTTAACCGGCCCGGAGCAGTCCTTAACCGAAATACAACGGAGATTACCGCGTAGCGATCACTAACTTCACATTATGACAACAACACAAAAACCAACTCAGGAAAAAATATTTACTCCTTACCATGCATTCGTTATCGCCATATTGACCATCATTCAATTCTCAGTGATCCTTGATTTTATGGTGCTTTCCCCTCTTGGTGTGTTTCTAATAAAGAACTGGCATATTCATCCATCCCAATTCGGATTGGTTGTGTCGGTTTATGCGTTTAGTGCGGGCATATCGGGAATACTGGCGGCTGGTTTTGCTGACAAATTCGACAGAAAAAAATTCCTTCTTTTTTTCTATGCCGGTTTTCTTGGAGGCACCTTGTTGTGTGCTGTTGCACCCACCTACCAGTTTCTGCTCTTTGCAAGGATCATAACAGGCATATTTGGCGGTGTTATTGGCTCAATAAGCTTTGCCATCATAAGTGATATATTCAAACTGGAGGTACGTGGCAGAGTAATGGGATTTGTACAAATGGCATTTGCTGCCAGCCAAATATTAGGTCTTCCCATAGGATTAGTATTGGCGAATCATTTCGGATGGCATTCGCCATTTTGGATGATCGCGATATTTTGCTTTGCTGTGGGAGTGGTGATTGCACTATATATGAAACCAATCGATGAGCACTTAAAAATAAGATCCGATCAGCGGCATCCATTTCATCACCTGGTAAAAACGATTTCAAATTCTCATTACCTGCGTGCGTTTGCCGCTACTACTTTGCTGGCGACTGGCGGTTTTATGCTAATGCCCCTGGGTAGTACCTTCAGCAACTTTAATCTTGGGATCAGGCTGGATCAATTATGGATACTTTACGGTGTCTCGGGAGTGTTCACGATTCTTACAGGACCAGCTATCGGTAAATTGAGCGACAGAGTGGGCAAGTATACCATATTTGTTGCGGGCTCATTGATTGGTATGGTTATGGTCGCGATCTATACAAACCTTGGCATTACTCCATTATGGCTCATTATCATTTTAAGCATAGTATTATATATAGGTATCTCGTCGCGGATGATATCTTCGTCCGCATTGATGACGGCAGTACCAGAGGCGCAGGACCGGGGTGCATTTATGAGTATTAATTCATCGATCCAACAAATTGCAGGCGGTATAGCGTCCGCTGTCGCAGGCTTGATCGTGGTGCAAACAAAAAGCGGTGTATTGGAACATTATGACAGGCTAGGATACGTAGTGATCGGAACAATGACCATCACAATCATCATGATGCATTTCTTAAACAAATATGTACAAACTAAAAGTTCAAAGTCGTCTGCGCCAATGGCGAAGCAAGAAATGCAATTGGCGACTGAATAAATTTGGTGGATCTAAAATTTAAAATATGGCAAAGACTACGTGGGAAACTTTCACCACAACGGGTGAACAGCTATTAAAAAAGATAAAAGACTTAATTGAAGAAGGCAACGTCAGAAAGATCATCATTAAAGACAAGAGTGGTAAAGAATTGATGACTTTTCCCCTGACAATTGGAGTAGTAGGAGCCGTGCTCGCCCCAGTGCTCGCAGCGGTTGGAGCCCTCGCTGCTTTGATTGGTGAATGTACGCTCTCGGTTGAAAGAGAACACGCCGAGTAGCTATTTACACTCCGGTTTCTTTAATTTCCATTGTTCACAACTCACTACCAAAACTGACCCTTTCAGGTCATTTTTGATCTCTTCCATTTTTCGTTCTCGAAGCTGACTATTGTAATCGTGTAAATGAATTCGATTAGCATCAGGTATTTCTATGTAATGATAGATTTTGGATTTGGAGGACGCGTCGGAGTACCTCAGGTACAATTTTTTGTCCCTGAATTCGCAAAAATTGTACTTTAGGATATACTGACCCGCTGCAAAATGGTAAAATGTGTCGTATTCGTACCCATGATGAATTGCAATCTTTTTTGCACGCTGCTTTGTAAAATCATCATAGAATAAAAGATCGCACCGATCA
>Ga0207674_10005496_pt1 | contig 15047 bp, 16 predicted proteins | sample KBSCornC72_FD_184303 | JGI IMG/M metagenome (GOLD analysis project Ga0207674, IMG submission 184303) | Corn rhizosphere microbial communities from Kellogg Biological Station, Michigan, USA - KBS Corn C7-2 (SPAdes) (version 2) | ecosystem: Host-associated > Plants > Roots > Rhizosphere > Soil ... | reverse complement strand
GCTCCAGGCAAATAAAATCTCCTTGTGATTGGATGGGACTCGGCGTGCGCCCACTTAAGCTATGTTACATTCGTGAGGAAATGCAAGTCGAGGCCGCTGGAATCCTGACCGCCGAGCCCGAGGCGGCCACCACCCTCGAGACCCTGGAAGAAATCTATCAGCGCGTCTTCCACCAGCTTCGCCCGCGCACGCCTCTTCCCGTCATCCGCATCGAATTCCGCCGCTATGCTAATGCCAATGCGCAAATTCGCCTGGAATCCGGTACGCTCCGGCTGCGTTTGGCCGATACCCTCGAAAGCGCGCCCGCCAGTGTGATGGAAGCCCTGGCCCAGATCTTGCTGGCTAAATTGTTCCGCCGCCCCGTGCCGCCCGAAAGCAATGAGCGCTACCGTCGCTACCTTAACCGTCGCGACATCCGGCGCAGTCTGGATCTGGTGCGCCAGATCCGCGGCCGCAAACGCGTCGAAGGACCGCGCGGCAAGCGCTTTGATCTGGATCAAATGTTCGAGGAGCTGAACTTCCGCTACTTCAACGGCCTTATGGCGCGGCCCATTCTCGGCTGGAGCCCGTATGCGTCCCGCACCTTGCTAGGCCACTACGATCCGTCGCACAACGCCATCGTTCTCAGCCGCGTGCTCGACCGCAGCGACACGCCCCGGCTAGCCGTCGAATACGTGCTCTTTCACGAGATGCTGCATCTTCGCTACCCCGCCGAGCACAAAGGCGCGCGCCGCCGTGTCCACACGCGCGACTTCAAAGCTGCGGAACGGCAATTTGATGGTTTCGCGGAAGCGAAAATCCTGTTGAAGAATCTTTAAGCCGCCGTCAGTGGCGCCGTACGCTGCGCTAAATCCGCGCGCATCGCCTCGATGAGTAACATAAAAGGCGCCACGTCCACCTTTCCGATCCCCATTGCTTCCAGCGCCAAACGAAACTCCAACGCCGTCGTCGCGCGCCAGAAAGTCGTCTGTTGCTTGATCAGCACTCCCACCAGATCCGCCGAATCCGCTCCCGATTGCGCCACCAGCTCCCGCGCCTGCGCATGCAGCCGCCGGAAATCATTCTTCAATTCGTGGAGATACAAACGGAAGATCCGCCGCCGCTCACGTTCCCAGCGCACGCCCATTTCTTTGCGATAGCCGGGTTGCGCTTGTAGATACACCAAGTCGTCATCCGCCAATAGACCCGCCATGGGCTGATAACGATCCAACGAAAAATTTGTGGAAGCATCGCCGTCGGGCCATGCCGTTGCATGGCGCCTGCGTAGTGCCATGCGCGTCAGCCACCAGAGTAATCCAGCTAGTGAGCCAACCGTGATCGCCCAAGCCAAGACCAAACCGAAGGTCATTATAAATTTCCTGGTAATTCACCCTCAGAATAGCCGCTATTTATCACGAACGCAATCACAAACCGCCGCCTCTTTTTCCTGGTTAGTCACGCACAAAGCGGGCCAGCGTTTGATTGATGGTGTCTAACTGTCTGCTAAGCCGCTGCATGGCTTCCGGGTCGCGCCGGTAACCCGGAGTGGCGGTAGCGCCCTCGCCCTCCGGACGGATTCCCACCGCCCAAAACAGCAAGCATACCAGCGTGAGCGCAAGAAGAATCGTGCTCACCATAAAAACTGCAGCCTGCGGCAAAAGATTCGCGAGGAGTAGTCCGCAGGACCGCGCACCGGCAAAAAACACAAAACCGGCGATATACACCACTATGTTTCTCCTCACTTTTATCGGAAACCATAGCAGTAGAATGCTGATCAGAAGCAGAAATATCAGAATCACAAAGTTCATGCTGCGCTCGAAAGTCGCGAAGCGCTGAACCGTGCGAAAGTGGCCCGGGAGGACGGTAGCATCGAGAGTAACTCCAGCCAATGCCACAACCGCCGCGAGCGCCATGGCAACCAGTACGGTGCGCCTCCCGAAAGAAGCGATCGCTGGATGTTCCGCCAGTGCAATATGGAATAAGTCCTGCACTACATAGAGCGCCAGGAAGATGTTCAGGGTCTGCGCTCCCCAATATAAGTACACATACAACCAGGTCTGGCGCCCCGCTGTCAGCAGTACCAGGCTCTCAATCGGCTGTAGCAACCAGTACAAGAACAAGGGTCGGTACGTTCGCTGGAGCTTGCACTGGATGAGCCGGTACAGCAGCCCTATTTCGGCGATGACGTTCAGGTAAAAGAGAGCCAGTTCCGCCCCGAACATGATAGTTTTTCGAGTCTAACACGCAGCCGGCGGTGAACAGCGAGGAAAATTCCGGAGCCTCACGCGCGATCGCTGGGCAACCTGCCATCGCACGTGAGGCACTGAGATTGAGATTGACGGCTCAATTCCCGGAGCCGGTAGGAGGTGCGGGCAGCGGAAATTGTGAACTCGTCGGAACGGCCCCGACAGTCGACGCGACAGAGATCGCTAACGCGAACAATAGAACGATTTTCTTTAACATGGTGAGATCCTTTCGAAGCGGGTAAGAGTGACTCTCTACCCGGGAGTAGGCTAAGGCGTACTACCCCCTGCGCTTCACGGATTGGCTCACCTTTTCGGGATTTGGAACGTCAGCCTCCGGGCCGTCCGGATAAGGCCTTGCGTCGGCGTACAATAGGTGGAATCAGGTACGGGGAAAAATGCCGCGCTTCAAACCCAAAGGCATGCTCGAACGGGACGCCTTGGCGGATCTATGGAAACACACGCTTTCGCAGATCCCCAGTGTCTACGGGAGACTGGTGTATCTGGCGTCGCTACGCGACCCGAACTCCGGCGCCTATCGCCATCATGGGTTGAGCGCGGCATTTGGTCGCGAACAAAGTACCTACGCTTTACGAAAGAGCCACGAGCAAACGTTTCTGGAGTGGCTCACCCTGCCGTTGAACTCCAAGAACGCCGATTTGCGAAGCTACTTCCAGAGTGTCAGTAGCGAAGAGAGCCCGCAGGCGGTCGTGACTTATCTGGCTCGCGGCGCCCGTTACGCCACGCAGGCTCCCGACGCAGCCGGCCCGGCCCAGCGCCAGCAATTCCAATTAGAAGTCGAAATTCTACTCGAGCTGCTCAAGAACGATTCCGGCGATGTCCGGCTTCCAGGCTCATTGCAACCCGTGTAACCTGACCCACTACTTCAATTTCGTTGGGGTACGCATAAGATTCGACATCACAATTCGAAGCCGGATGAGGTTGCACAACCAGCCGTCCGTCGCTCATCGAACACCATCCGCAGACATAACCTTCGCGGTGCTCCAGGAAGTAAATAGGCCGGTCGAATTCGCTGGTCCACCCAGACGCGGCAATCTTCCGTTTGGAATCGTCAATCACCACGAGTGAGCCTGGCGGGATCAGCGGGAACATGGACCAGTCGTCCGTTCCAATGTATCCATAGCGATAGGACCGCAAGTCGACATTGCTGAGCATGGTGAGCGGGACCGTCCCCCACTGTTGAATCAGCCGGCTCAAAAAGGCAGTGCGGCTCAGGTCGAGGCCGGGGTCGAGCGCGATCGGCAATTGGACTTCGCCCTCCTCCGGACGAAACCCCACCAGATGCGTGCTCCCATGATCGATCACATCGGCATCGCTGGGGACGCCATCTGTAGGGATTCCATACCAGGAGAGCACCTCCGGCAAGTCCAGACGGTAAATAGCGCACAACGAATACAGCCGGTAGATAGAGGGAATAGTACCTTTGTTTTCAATATCCGCCAAGCGGCTCAGCGCCACAATGAACTCATCGTTATTGCGCCGCCGGGCGATTTTGGTGCTGGCTTCTTCCACCTCCCGGAAGCGGAGGTTCAGCCGTTCGCGGGCTCGCTTGAGTTTCTGCCCTGGTTCCTCCATCATAGAGGCTTGAGATTCGCGACTCCGATGGCCGCACGGTGACATCCTCCGACGGCATCCGCCGGATATATATCTAGATATATCACTTTAGGTTTGGCTAGGATTATAGCGTTCGATTAAGGACTTCAGCAAGGAGGATGTTCTGAATTCGGAACAGAATGTTTTCCCGCTGGGCGATTTGAAAGATTTTCGATGAATCACAAACGGTGTCAGGTCACTTGCGCATCATTGTAGGGATCACCGGAGCCAGCGGTTCCATCTACGGCTGGCGCTTGCTCGAAAAATTGCGCACACAGCCCGCCGTGGAGACACACCTCATCATGTCGCGCTCGGGCGAGCGCACCGCCTTCCTCGAAATGGGAAAATCCGCCGCCGATTTCAAAGCCCTGGCGCACTTCCACTACCCCGTCGAGGACATCGGCTGCCGCCTGGCCAGCGGCTCGGCCGCTATGGATGCCATGGTAGTGGCGCCGTGTTCCATCCACACCATGTCCGCCATTGCCCACGGCATCAGCTCCAACCTCATCGTACGCGCCGCCGACGTCACGCTTAAAGAGCACCGCCGCTTGGTGCTGATGGTCCGCGAGTCCCCGCTGCACTTGGGCCACCTTCGCTCCATGGCCGCGCTCGCGGAAATGGGCGCGATCCTAGCCCCCCCCATGCCAGCGTTTTACCTAAACCCGCAAACCGTAGCCGACATCGTCGAACATAGTGTGGAGCGCGTCATGGCACTGGCCGGAGCCCCGTCCGCCGGCGCACAGGAGTGGGAAGGAAAACGATGAAGCCGAGCACGCCCGCGAATAGCAAGCAAATAAGGACAATTGGATTCCAGGGAGAGCTAGGAGCCTTCAGCCAGCAAGCCATCCGCCAGTTGCTCGGCCTGAAGGCCGACCCCATCGCCCACCAGCGCTTCGACGAAGTATTCGCTGCGCTCGACGCCGGCAAAATAGACGCCGCCGTAATCCCGCTCGAAAACACATTAGCCGGATCCGTCCACGAAAACTACGATCTGCTGCTCAAGCACCCCGCCGAGATCACCGCCGAGACCAGCGTCCGCGTGATCCACAACCTGATCGCTCCCCCTGGAGTCTCCTTCCGCGCCATCCGCAAAGTGTACTCCCACCCGGTAGCCCTTAACCAGTGCCTCGACTTCTTCGCCAACCACCCGCGCATCGAACGCACCCCGTTCTACGACACCGCCGGCAGTGTCAAAATGATTATGGAGCAGCATCCCTCAGACGGCGCCGCCATCGCCTCCGAGCTGGCAGCCCAAACCTACGGAGCCCATATCCTCAAACGCGGCATCGAAGACGACCGCCAGAATTTCACCCGCTTCTTCCTCTTGGAACCGGCGGGCGCAAAACCCCGTACCATCCGCGGCTCCGCCAAACACCCCTGGAAAACCTCGCTGGTCTTTTCCACTCGTAACGTGCCCGGAGCTCTCTTCCGCTCCCTAGGCGCACTCGCCCTGCGCGATATCAATCTAGTGAAGATCGAATCCCGCCCACTTCGCGGCAAACCCTGGGAGTATCTCTTCTATCTGGACCTCTGGGGCCATCGCGACGACCAGGTAGTCCGTAACGCCCTCAGCCATCTCCAAGAACTAGCCGATTTCCTCAGAGTTTTAGGAAGCTATCGTGCAGCGTAACCTTTTCGGGTCCGCAGCAATCCAACCACTTACACATGCTTGAAGTGTTCCTAGTCTCGTTCCTAGCGGCCACGCCCGCCTCCAGTCCGGAGCTATTGAAAGCCCGCGACGCCCAGAGCCTCCCGCAACTGGAGCAGATCGCGTCTCAGCTTTCCTCCGCCGCGGACCGCCAGCCCAGCGATGCCCGAGCGCAGTACCAAGCAGCCCTGGCGCAATCGACCGCAGCCGAAGTAGCCACCGAATTACACGACAAAACCCGCGCCCGCAACGCCTCGGAAGCCGGCATGAAGGCCGCCGAACGCGCCGTATCGCTCAAGCCAACCGAAGCCGAATATCACCGCATTCTAGGAACTCTCTGCGGCCAGGAAGCCGCCGCCGTAGGCGCCCTGGGAGCCCTGAAATACGGCCGCTGCGCCCTCGACGAGGTGAACAAGGCGATGGAACTCGATCCCCGCGAGCCCCTGAACTACCTAAGCCGCGGCATCGGCAATTACTATCTCCCCACAGCCTTCGGAGGCGGCGTGGAACTAGCGATCAAAGATTTCGAGAAAGCGATTTCACTCGACACGAATTCCGCAGACACCCACCTGTGGCTAGGAATCGCACTCCGCAAACTCAACCGCAACCCCGAAGCCCGCAAAGAATTCGAACGCGCCGCAAAACTGAACCCAGCACGAATCTGGGCCAAACAGCAATTAGAAAAGACCCCCGCGCAGTAACCCACCGAAAAAGAGGGACGGAGCCTGATTTTCAAGCGCACCGCCGCTGCCCTACCCACCGGATGATTGCAAATCAGGCTCCGTCCCTCTTTTTCCCCACGGATTGAGTGTGCTGTCCCTCGATCTCGTCCCACAGCGGCCAGCAGCTCTTCGCGGGAATAAATGCTTTCATACACGATTCGGGGATGATGCTAGGCCCAACTGGCGGGCATCGCAACGCCGGGTGCTAGACACCTGCAGCATCACCCCGTCAACGCTGGCTAGCTTCCCCAGCCTCGACGCGCCGGTTGAACTCCGCCGATTTCCGCCGCGGTATGCTCAGCGATTGCCACTGATCGCTCTTGAAGTGCTTCGCCAACAGCACAATCTGCCCGCAGTGATAAGAGTAATGCGCGACTTGGCGATTAATCGCCTGCATCACCGAATGCGCTTCCCCGCGAATCGTGATAGTGCGCTCTAAATCTTCCTCAGCGAGCGGTTCCAGTGCCGTGAATACACACCGCCACCCCTCTTCCCACAGCGCCATCAATTCCCCACGCGACCCAGGAGGCTCTTCAAACTCCGCATCCCGGTCCCGGCTAGCCTTCTCCCCATCGCTAGTCAGAAAATCCGTGAATCGCGACCGCATGTTGCCAGTCATGTGTTTCACAATGACCGCAATGGAATTCGCCTCGCCGTCCAACACCGTCAGAAGTTGCTCATCGGACAACTGCCCGATGGCTCGTTCCACCAGACCTTTGTAGTAGCGGAAGAGCGTAAGCGAATCCGCCACATACGAAGTGGTAAACCGCAGCGCCATATTATTTCTTGCCGCTAGCTCCTACAATCCCGTTGACGTAATAATTCACGACCTTCGCATCGTTGCGAGCCATCTCATAATACGCCGCCTTCAACAACTGATCCTTGCGATTAATCAGTTGCTCGCGAATGGTCTGCTGCACCTTGGGGTCCGACAACTCCCTCTGCCCCGCCGGCTCGCGTGTGACTAGCTTCAGAATCCGATACCCCTCCGGCGTATGAATCGGCGTAGTAGTCTCTCCCGGACGCAACGCCATCAGAGTCCGCCGCAGATCCGCATTGGCTTTTTCCAGAGCCGACTCCGGAATGAACCCCAAATCCCCGCCATTCTGCGATGAATTCGGATCTTCGGAATAATTCTGCGCCAGCATCGCAAAATCCTCGCCCTGCCGCAACCGCGCGTTGATGCTCTGAATCTTCTTGCGAGCCTGTTCCTCATCCCGCGCCTTGTCGTTCTTCAAATTGCGCACATTAGGATCCGGCGTCGGCGTCACCAGAATCTGCGCCATATGAATCTGCGGCTCCGCCAAATTAAAACTGGCCTTGTTGGCGTTGTAGAAATCGGTAATATCCTTGTCGCTGATGCTGATCTGCGAAGTGATTTCCTTGTTGAACAGCTTCTGCACGCTCAGATCGCGGCGCAGTTGCGCCTTCAATTCCTCGACGCTCATCTTGCGGGCGTCGAGCTGCTTTTGGAATTCTTCCTGCGTGTAAGGTGCCTTCAACTCGTTGAACTTCGCTTCGACATCCGCATCCACCGCCATCAGGCTCAGCTTCTCCGCCCGCTGCAGCATGATTTCGTTGTCCACCAGCGTGCGCAGCACTTCGAGTTTTTGAATCAGCGCCTGATCGCCGCTCGAGCGCTCACCTGCCGTGCCGCCGAATTGCGATTCGAATTGTTTGTCAAGCTCCGCGTACGTAATGGCGCGGCCATTCACAGTAGCCGCGACATTCGCGGGAGCCGAGCGATCGCAGCCCGCCAACAGTGCCAGCAGGAGAAAAGCCCCAGTAAGCGGCCGGAAGATGTGATTCATACGGAGAGCGTTTTCATTCTACCGCGCAGCAGCCAGGCTGCGCTCAAAGAAATCCAGCATGGTGGATTCCATCTGCCGCGCCGATGCCCCGCTCACCCCGTGCGTCTTCTGCGGATACAAAGCCAGTTCGAAATGTTTCCCGGCGGCCTCCAGAGCCGTAATCATCTGCACCGTGTTTTGAAACAGCACATTATCGTCTTCCATGTTGTGCGCGATCATCAACTTCCCCGCCAGATTGCCCGCCTTGGGCGGCATCGACGTTCGCGCATACGCTTCCCCGCTATCCTTCGGCAGGCCCATGTAGCGTTCCGTGTAAATCGTGTCGTAGTTAAGCCAGTTGGTAACCGGCGCCCCCGCAAACCCGGCGTGAAATAAATCCGGCGCGTTCAACATCAAATTCAAAGTCATGAAACCGCCGTAGCTCCACCCCGTCACGCCAATGCGCCGCGGATCGACAAACCCCAGCGAAATCAAATATTGAATACCCTCCCGCTGATCCGCCAATTCCTGCACGCCCAAATTGCGATAGACCGCCGACTCAAACGCATGCCCGCGCCCCGCAGTACCGCGATTATCCATCTCCCAAACCACGTAGCCGGCATGCGCAAATACTTGATCCATCCCCAGCCCCGGCCAGGTGTTCCGCACCGACTGCACATGCGGCCCCCCGTAAACATCCACCACCACCGGATATTTCTTCGACGCATCAAACCCCGCCGGCTTGATCAGCCGCCCATAAAAGGTGGTCCCGTCATTACTCTTGAAATTCACCAGCTCCGTCGGCCGCAGATCGAACTCCTCCACTGCCCTCCGATCCGCCGCCCGATAAACCGCGAGCGACTCCCCCTTCGCGCCCCGCAGCGTCCACTCCGGAGTCGAACTCAAGTTCGAATAAGCGTCCACAAACGCCCCACCCACTGGAGCCATCCACACCCGATGATTCCCCTCGCCCGCCGTAATGCGCCGTTTCCCGCCGCCGTCCGTTTGCACACTATACAACTGCCGCTCCAGCGGCCCCGCTTCGGTCGACCGGTACCAGATCCGCCCCGCATCCAACGCCAGAACGTCAGTCACTTCCCAATCACCCTTCGTCAATTGCATCGGTGCGCCGCCGTCCATGGAATACAGATACAAATGACGAAACCCATCGCGCTCGCTAGTCCACAAAAAATGTTTCCCGTCCTTGAGAAACCGCGGATCGCCCTCGACATTCACCCAGTAATGATCCGCTTCCCGGTAAACCGTCCTCGACATCCCAGAAACCACGTCATACAACAAAAACTCCAACTGGTTCTGAATACGATTGGTCCGCACAACGTACACATTTTTCGAATCCGCAGCCCAGCCCGCCCGCGCGATCAGATAGCTCTTGACGGTATCGCCGGCGCTCAGCCACTTCGTCGCGCCTCCATTCGCGGAAACCACACCCACTCGCACGTCCGCATTGTTCTCCCCGGCCTGCGGATACCTCTGCTGCTCCAACACCGCGCGCGACTTTTGCAAGTCAACGTGCGGATACAGCGGCTCGCCACTCACATTAAATTGCAAATAAGCGAGAGCGCTAGAATCCGGCGCCCACCAGTACGCCGTCCCCAAGTTAAGCTCTTCCGGATACACCCAATCCAGATCGCCATTGCGCAGCGTCTCCGATCCATCGGAAGTCAGCCGAGTCTCCTGCCCGCCTGCCACCTCCATAACGTAAAGATCCCAGTCGCGCCGAAAAGCAATCCGCTTCCCGTCAGGCGAGAACTTCGCATCGTGCTCCGCCGTCGCCGTTTTGACCAGTTGCCTCCACTTCCCGTCGATCGCAATCAAAAACAAATCTCCGCCGCTTGCATACAACACTTCCCCACCCTGCGGAGCCCATTGCAGCGTGGCCTCATCTATCCGCCGGTTCTCCCACTCAAACCGTTCCGGACTCGGCGGATTCAAAGCCGCCGCATCCAGCACCGAAAGATCCACCACCTCGCGCGATTTCTTCCCAGCCACATCGTACAGCCGCAACCGCCGGCCCTGTCGATAGACGAACGTCTTCCCGTCGGGAGCCCACACCGGTTCCCCCGGCACATCGCGCACCGCCGTGCTCCGGAAATCCTGTAAAGCCTCCAGCGTGACCGGCTTCTTTTGCCCGAACGCCGCGCACACGAAGAACAAGAAAACCGCTATCTTCCGCATCGTATAGTTGTAATTCTACTCAAATTCATGAAACTTACCTTTTGGGGTGCCGACAAAGTCGTCACCGGTTCCATGCATCACATCGAAACCGGCGGCCAAAATTATCTACTCGATTGCGGACTTTACCAAGGCCGCCGCCAGGAAGCCTTCGCGAAGAACAGCCAGTTTCCGTTCCCCGCGTCGAGCATCGCCGCCGTGCTCCTGTCCCACGCCCACATCGACCACAGCGGCAACCTCCCCGGCCTAGTGCGCAACGGCTTCACAGGCCCGATTTACTCGACACCCGCCACAGCCGATTTGTGCACCGCCATGCTAGCCGACTCCGCCTTCCTGCAAGAAAAAGACGCCGAATTCGTAAACAAAAGGCGCGAACACCGCAAAGCCATCGGTCGCGACGACGGCCCCGTCACCCCCCTCTACACCCGCGAAGACGCCCAACAAACGTTCCAGCAATTCCACCCCGTCCCCCTAGGCGAACGCAAAGAAATCGCCCCGGGACTCTTTTACAAAACCTACGACGCCGGCCACATGCTGGGCTCCAGCTCGATGATCGTCGAAGCCGACGGAGTGCGCCTCGGTTTCTCCGGAGACGTCGGCCGCCCCGGCCTCCCCATCATCCGCGACCCTCAGCCCCTCGACCCCGTCGATTACCTGATCCTCGAAAGCACCTACGGCGACCGCATCCATAAACCGTTAGCCCACGCCGCCGACACCCTTGCCGATGTCGTGTCCCGCACCGCAGCCCGTGGCGGAAAAATCATCGTCCCCGCCTTCGCCGTCGGCCGCACCCAGCAACTGGTTCTCATGCTGCATCAGCTGATCGACGCCAAGCGCCTGCCCTCCATCCCCATGTTCGTCGACAGCCCGCTAGCCGTGAACGTGACCGAAGTGTTCCGCAACCATCCCGAGTGCTACGACGCAGAAATCGGCAAGTTCCTGACCGACGGCGAAGACCCCTTCGGATTCCACCGCCTAACCTACGTCCGCGACGTCGAAGCCTCCAAGAAGTTGAACTCCCTGCGCGGCCCTTGCGTCATCATTTCCGCGTCCGGCATGTGCGAAGGCGGCCGAGTCCTCCATCACTTGCGCAATAATATCGAGGACCCGCGCAACACCATCCTCATCACCGGCTACCAAGCCGTATACACGCTAGGCCGAAAAATCCTGGAGAAGCAGCCCGAAGTCCCCATCTTCGGCGAACCCATGCGCCTCCGCGCCGAAGTCTGCTCGCTAGACGAATTAAGCGGCCACGCCGACCAAAAAGAACTAATCGAGTGGATGCGCCCCCTCGCCAAAGGCCTGAAAAAAGTCTTCCTCGTCCACGGCGAAGAGGACCAAAGCGCCGCCCTAGCGCAAGTGATACAGAAAGCCTATGGAATTGAAACCATCCAAGCCACGCGCGGAGATAGCGTAAATCTATGACCAAACGACTCCCGGCCTTGCTTCTCACACTCGCCGCCACGCTGGGAGCCGCCGGCGGTTATCACCTGCTCAAAACCATCCCCATCCCCGGCGATTACGGCTGGGATTACCTCACCGCCGATAGCGAAACCCGTCGCCTTTACGTTTCTCACGACAAAGAAGTAGTCGTGCTCGATCTAGACTCCGGCGCGATACTAGGAAAAATCCCCGGCAGTGACGTCCACGGCATCGCCGTCGTCAAAGAATTAGGACGCGGCTTCATCAGCGCCACCGACCCCGGCTCCGTAACCGTGTTCGATTTGAAAACCCTAGCCGTGCTCACGAAAGTGCCCGTAGGCGATGATCCCAATGCAATTTTTTACGATACGAAGACCAAGCGCGTGTTTACCGTCGATCGCGGCAGCAAGCGCGTGAGTGCGCTGGACCCGAAAACCGCGAAAGTTGTCGGCACCGTCGAAGGCCTGGGAGGCCGCACCGAACACGCCGTCTCCGATGAAGCCGGACACCTCTTCCTGAACATGCAAGACCTCGGAACCCTGCTCCGCATCGACGCCCAGACTCTGCGGGTCACGGACACCTGGGCGCTAGCCCCCTGCGAGCAGCCCAGCAGCATGGATATGGACAGAACCCGCCACCGCATCTTCATCGGCTGCCGCAGCGGCGTAATGACCGTAGTCAACAGCCTCACCGGCAAAATCGTCGACATGCAGCCCATCGGCCGCGGCGTCGACGCCACAGAATTCGACCCCACTCGCGGCCTCGTCTACTTTTCAACCGGTGGCGGCGACGGCGCCCTGTCAGTGTTCCACGAAGACACCCCCGACAAATACACCCTAGTAGAAACCGTCAAGACCTTACCCGGAGCCCGCACCATGGCGCTCGATCGCAAAACCGGCCGCGCGTATCTGTCGTTCGCGAAATTAGGCACCGTTGCCCCAGCCACCAAGGAAGTGCCGCGCGCCCGAGCCCCCATGCTCCCCGACACCTTCGGCGTACTCGTCTTCGGTGAATGACGATTTATGAACGCAAGGCGCCCGGTACTGAACGACATCCTTTGTGACCGCCGATCCTACATACTGTTTCGTTATGCCGCATGGTCGATGATCCCTATGGCCATCGTTGTCCTGATTGCACTCAGCCCAGTATATGACTCGATCACTTCAAACGTTGCTGCGCGAATCGCATTCCAGGTCGTCAGCGGTTGTGTTTGGGCGATAGGTGCCGTTACTGGTATCGTGCTCTTTCTCGGCATGCTCGGATATCTGCTTTTCCTCGACCAATCGTCCTGGAAGCTCCTTTGGCTTATCGTCTTTCTGTTCATTTCATGCTGTGGAAGTAGCATCTATTTCTTCAAGGTTTACAAAAAGCAAGGGCTCCCGCAATTGGATCTTGGTTCCGGTCAATCCGGCTAGTGGTGATAGATCAGCTCGCACCAGACTTCTTGCGGTAAAATAGCATCTTGCCCACCGATACCAACCCGAGGCGTCCCCGTGTGTGCGCGGTGAGCTATCTCAACACCGTGCCTCTGGTTTGGGGACTCCTAAAGAACCCCGCACAAGCCAATATTTTCGACCTCCGCTTCGCCGTCCCCTCCATCTGCGCCGACCAGCTAGCCTCCGGCGAAGCCGACATCGGCATCGTCCCCGTGATCGAAATGGCGCGCCAGAAGCTGTCGTACTTCCCGGAAACCGGAATCGCCTCCTACGGCCCCGTCCGCAGCATCCTCCTAATCTCCAAAGTCCCGTTCAACCAAATCCACAAACTCGCGACCGACTCCGGCTCCCGCACCTCCGTGATGCTCTCCCGCATCATCCTCGCCGAAAAATACGGCGTCGAGCCCCAGTTAATCTCGCTCGCTCCCGACCTGCCCACAATGCTAGGCCAAGCCGACGCCGCTCTTCTGATCGGCGATGCCGCCCTGCGCGTCGACCCCGCGACTCTCCCGTTTCAAACCCTCGACCTCGGCGATGAGTGGACCACCCTGACCGGCCTCCCCATGGTCTTCGCCGTCTGGGCCGGCCGCAAAGAAGCCATTGTGGAACCCTACGGCGCCGCCCTCTCCGCCTCCTGCGCTTACGGGCTCGAACACATCGACGACATCATCCGCGAAGAAACCGCCGCTCGTGGATTCCCCGAGCCATTAGTCCGTAAATATCTAACGCACTATATCCGCTTCCAATTCTCAGAACCGCACCAGACCGCAATCCAGACGTATCTAAAACACGCCGCCGCGCTAGAACGCACGGTGGTCCCCGGAGGCGTTTCCGTATGATGACCCGCGCTGAAGCCATCGATCTGTTCCGCAGCGACGATCTCGTCGGCCTCGGCATGGCCGCCGATCAAATCCGCCGCAAGCTGCACCCCGAAGGCGTAGTCAGCTACATCATCGATCGCAATATCAACTACACCAACGTGTGCACCGAATACTGCAGCTTCTGCGCCTTCTACCGCCCGCTCGGCCACGACGAAAGCTACGTGCACCCCCAGGAAGTCATCTTCGAAAAAATCCGCGAGACCCTCAGTCTCGGCGGTACCGGCGTCCTCATGCAAGGCGGCCTGCACCCCGACTTAAAAATCGAGTGGTACGAAGACCTCCTACGCGGAATCAAGAAACGTTTCGACATCTGGAACCACTGCTTCTCCGCCCCCGAAATCGTTAACATCGCCGAAGTCAGCGGCCTGACCCTTCGCGACACTCTGTCGCGCCTCCGCGACGCGGGGCTCGACTCCGTCCCCGGCGGCGGCGCCGAAATTCTCGACGACGACGTGCGCCACCGTATCAGCCGCCTGAAGTGCTCCACGCAAGAATGGGTCGACGTCCACCGGACGTGTCACGATCTGGGCATCCGTACGACGGCAACAATGATGTTCGGCACCGGCGAAACGATCGAGCAGCGCATGAACCACTTCGATCTCGTGCGCCAGATCCAGGAAGACACCGGAGGCTTCACCGCCTTCATCCCCTGGGCCTACCAGCGCGAGAACACCTCGCTCGGCAACTTCGTCAAGGAAGACGCGACGGCGGTCGAGTACCTGAAGATGCTAGCCCTCTCCCGTCTCTACCTGGAGAACATCCTCAACATCCAGTCGTCGTGGGTCACACCCGGACTCAAGACCTGTCAGATCGGACTCCGCTTCGGCGGCAACGACGTCGGCAGCATCATGATCGAAGAGAACGTAGTCAGCGCCGCCGGCGCCCACCACCGCGCGTCCGAAGAAGAGCTCCGCCGCCTGATTCGCGACGCCGGCTTCATCCCCAAGCAGCGCGACACACTTTACCGTACGTATTATCTAAACTAACAGCGGCGGCCATGAAACCAACGCCGCTCCCAAGGACGTCTAAACCGATTATGCGCTTCGCGAGTCTTTTATTTGTGGGTGTGTGTGCCTTCGCCGCCCCGTCGATGCAGGTCCTGCCGCAGCCGCCCGTCCG